>ERZ724525.2088-NODE-2088-length-11573-cov-11.291196_pt1 | contig 11573 bp, 14 predicted proteins | sample MGYA00376058_ERZ724525 | MGnify/ENA primary metagenome ERZ724525 (study PRJEB28724, sample SAMN07190888) | wastewater metagenome | isolation source: influent of sewage treatment plant in Hong Hong | place: USA: Christiansburg, Virginia | collected 2016-03-01 ... | reverse complement strand
GCAGCTACCTGCTCCTGCACCTGGGCTTCTTCACCTGCGGCTTTCACATCGCCTTCCTCGTCACCCATCTGCCCGGCGAGGTGGACCTGTGCGGCCTGCCGCCGTCGGTCGCCAGCTGGTCCCTCGCCATCATCGGCCTGGCCAACATCTTCGGCAGCCTCTACGCGGGTTCCTGCGTATCCCGCTATCGCAGCAAGTACGTACTGGCCGTCATGTACGCCTCCCGCGTCGTGCTGATCGGCGGCTACCTGCTCCTGCCATCCTCGGCGCTGACCTTCTACGTCTTCGCCGCCGGCCTCGGCTTTACCTGGCTGGCCACCGTGCCGCCCACCGCCACCCTCGTCAGCAAGCTTTTTGGTGTGCGCTACCTCGGCACGCTGTTCGGCCTCACGCTCCTGTCCCACCAGATCGGTGGCTTCCTCGGTGCCTGGTTGGGGGGACTGGCGGTGGTGGAGTTCGGCAACTACAGCTGGATGTGGTACGCCGACATGGCCCTGGCTGCCATGGCTGCCGTGATCAACCTACCGATTCGCGAAGCCCGGATCGAGCCCCTGCGGGTCGGACTTCAGTCCGACAAACCCTGATTCAAGGCACGCTGTCGGACTGAAGTCCGACCCACAAAATATTTACGGACAAGCCTTTAAGCTCACCCTGAAAGGAATCTGTCTTGACCACTTCAGAATCATCCCATCAGGCCATCTTCTACTTTGACGTGATCTCGCCCTGGGCCTGCATACAGGGCGATCCCGGGCTGGACTCTCCGGCGATGCAGGCTGCAGCGAACGTCCGCTTTGGTGCCACCCGCCTTGATGGGCTTTCGCAAGGCGCTTGCTGATCGAGTACTGCAAGTGGCCTTGGCGTCACTACGCAATACGGATTTTTTCAGAGGGATTCTACCGCACACATTTTGACTCCCTCGTACAACCAGCCAGCCTGGATCATTGCATCGTAGTAATAGTCCTTGTAGGCCGTAAAACGGTGATTCCCATCACCGAACATGTGCCGATTGTTGTAGAAGCGATGTATTGGCACAGTGTCTGCAGGACAAACTCCATTACTTGGTCGTTTGACGTAGAAGGCAATGTTCTCGAAAGTCCAGTCAGTATTGTTCTTGATTATTTCGCACTCGGCTGGACTCGCCGTATAGAAGTGAGAATTGAAGACGTAACTGTAGAATCTGCACACCGGAGAGCGCTCAGGGGTGCTCTCTCTCCATGCGACAAAGTAATCTTCCGTATTTCGCCAGTTGCCGGCAACGCCGCTTTCAACCACGCCCGGTTCCAGGCGGCCACCTGTGCGAAAGTAGTGTCCGTAATCCGGGTTGTAAAATTCCGAGACAATTGCATACGGAGCAAGCAGCTTTGCCGCCAGCACCATAGAGTAGGCATTGGCAACGCCACTCCCGCAATATGGCCAATAGAGGTTGCATGCGCTGTCCAAGGGAAAGTCCAGACTCGTCGCCTGCAATAGCGCAGACAGTTCTTGAGGGGACAGGTTCGGGTTTTCCGCGAGGGCGAGGGATGCAATCCCGGCCACATGGGGCGCCGCCATGCTCGTGCCCTGATAGAAAGCATAATCAGGATAGGTGGGGCGGGTAGCGCCAGCGTTTACGGTGGACAGGATTCCGGCTATCTCGCCATAAAAACTGATGTCGCCGCCTGGTGCCGAAACGGCAACTTTGTATTCCTGGCTGTAATTGCTGTAGGAAGCACGATACCCATACAAATCAACGGACCCTACTGTTACGACACCTTCGCAGGACGCTGGCACGGTGGTGGCTGCTTCGGCATTGTTGTTTCCCGCGGCAACAACAATGAGTGCGCCCTTGGCTTTGGCCTGTTGAATTGCCTGTTGGTAAATATAGCTGCAACCACTCGGACTTTCCCCGCCGAGGCTCATGTTGATGATGTGTGCAGGGTTGGGATTGTTCGGAACGCCTGGCACTGAAACGCCTGCGGCCCATAACATGCCGTCCGTTATGTCGGACGGGTTTCCTCCGCACTTTCCGAGTACCCGTACGGGAAGGATTTTTGTATTCCAGTTAACGCCGGCAATCCCGATGCCGTTGTTTCCTTTCGCGGCGATGATTCCTGTTACATGCGTGCCATGCCATGAGCTGCCGTGGGAAGGGCAATTCGGATGCTGTGCTGCCTCGCTGGTGCTTACCCAGTCACCGGGATCGGATGGGTCTGCATCGCGGCCATTCCCGTCGTTGGCGCTCCATGCTTCCGAAATGAAGTCATAACCAGGCAATAGGCGGTCTGCGAACTCCGGGTGACTTGTTAAGCCGGTATCCAGCACAGCAACAACCGTGCTTGCGGAGCCCCAGGTAATGTCCCATGCCAGTTCGGCATCAATGCCGCCGCCAAAAAAGGTCGATGGCCCCATATTGGGCAAGTTTTCATTTAAAGGGTCGTAGGGGATAAAGTGCGCCTGTGCCCGGCTGTCGGCCTCGACAACATCCACTTCTTTCAATCGCTTGAGTCTATCAATAACAAGCAGCGCTTCCGGGTAACTCAGGGGGGTCTTGAAGCGGAATACGAACATGTCCATCGACATGGCCCGGTGGAAGCGGATTCCGGTGCCGGCGGCATTCTCCACGGCATTGAGGAGTGCCAGAGGAGGGGGCTGGTTGTCACGTGAGCGTGCTTTGGCCTGAGGCGATGTAAAGCGGATCATCACACCGTCAACAACAGTCTCGATGGCCTGCGAGGGAGGCGTTGCCTTTCGCTTGTCGATGGCTGCTTCAGCGTCTGCCTGGTTGGCAATTCTTTTTCGTGTCGAGACGGCCTTCGGGTCTTTGCCATCGAGAAGATTGCGCAGGACGTTGCCCAGTGTCTGGGTGCCGTGCTTGCCTGATTCGGGCGCCTGTTCGGTGTCGGCGTTGGCGACTTGTATCGACAATGCCAGGGATGTCAGCAGGATGTATTTACGTACAGCCATGTTTGTCTCGATTCGTTTCGGCGTGTGCCGCTGTCGTGCCAGTTTGTCACGCTTGGGCGTGAGGTCTCCATGACTATGACTTGAAGTTGGCCGCCGATGGTGTTCATCTTCCACCTTGTGAAGATGAAGTATTTCACATCGACTTGCGAAGCCTTCAGCGCGACCTGTTCTCCGGCGTGAGCCCTTGCTGGGGGCTTCGTCGGGTCGCCTGAGGGGCAATACCGACAAAACCGACAAGGCCCGTGTCGGAAATCCATCAGTGTGGCTTTGGATACGCCTGAGGTGATGAGTCATCTTGATGTTCTAAAAGGATTTTTCTGATTTTCGAGAGACTGGCTTGAAAACTGCAATGAAAGGCTTACCCAAACCTTTCTCTGGAGTTTCCGATGGATGCCCGAGTGTCGGCGAAAATCCAGTCCGTGTTCGAGGAACCGGCTTGCGAGCACAACCAGAACAAGGATGAGAAGGCCCGCAAGAAAGGTTGCACCAAGCAGCTTTCGCCCGGTGCGGCAGCCGGTGGCTGTGCCTTCGACGGGGCCAAGATCGCCCTCCAGCCGATCGCCGATGTGGCCCATCTGGTGCACGGTCCGATCGCCTGCGAAGGTAACTCCTGGGACAACCGCAATTCCTCCACTAGTGGGCCGCAGCTCTATCGCACCGGCTTCACCACCGACATCGGCGAGCTGGACGTGATCTACGGGGGCGAAAAGCGCCTCTTCAAATCGATCCGCGAAATCATCGAGAAGTACGATCCGCCGGCGGTCTTTGTTTACCAGACCTGTGTTACCGCCCTGATCGGCGACGACATCGAAGCCGTGTGCAAGCGCGCCGCCGAGAAGTTCGGTACGCCGGTGGTGCCGGTCAATGCGCCGGGCTTCGTCGGGCCCAAGAACCTGGGCAACAAGCTCGGCGCCGAGGCGCTGCTGGACTATGTGATCGGCACCGTCGAGCCGGAAGTCACCACTCCCTACGACATCAACATCATCGGCGAGTACAACCTGGCCGGCGAGCTGTGGCAGGTGCGGCCGCTCCTCGACGCGTTGGGCATCCGCGTGCTGGCGTGTATTTCCGGTGATGGGCGCTACAAGGAAGTGGCCCAGAGCCACCGGGCGCGGGCGGCGATGATGGTGTGCTCCAAGTCGATGATCAACGTCGCCCGCAAGATGGAGGACCGCTACGGCATCCCGTTCTTCGAGGGCTCGTTCTACGGTATCGAGGACATGAGCGACACCCTGCGCAACCTGGCCCGCTTGCTGGTGGAGCGGGGCGCGCCGGCCGATCTGCTGGCGCGTACCGAGGCGCTGATCGCGGTCGAGGAAAAGCGTGCCTGGGATCGCATCGCGGCCTACCGCCCGCGCCTGGAGGGCAAGAAGGTGTTGCTCATCACCGGCGGCGTGAAGAGCTGGTCGGTGGTGGCGGCCCTGCAGGAGGCCGGCCTCGAAGTGGTCGGCACCAGCGTCAAGAAGTCCACCAAGGAAGACAAGGAAAAGATCAAGGAGATCATGGGCGAGGACGCCCACATGATCGACGACATGACGCCCCGGGAGATGTTCAAGATGCTCCGCGAGGCGCGCGCCGACATCATGCTGTCCGGCGGACGCAGCCAGTTCGTGGCCCTCAAGGCCAAGATGCCGTGGCTCGACATCAACCAGGAGCGCCACTACGCCTACGCCGGCTACGAGGGCATGGTCGACCTGGTGCGGGAGATCTCCAAGACCCTGTTCAACCCGATGTGGGAGCTGGTGAGAGTGCCTGCGCCGTGGGATGTGCCAGCCGTCGGGGAGGTGTGCTGACATGGCGATCGTCCTCGACAGCAAGAAGGCCTGCGCGGTCAATCCGCTCAAGATGAGCCAGCCGCTCGGCGCCTGCTACGCCTTCCTCGGCCTCTCCAGCACCATGCCGCTGATGCATGGCTCGCAGGGCTGCACGTCCTTCGGGCTGGTGTTGCTGGTGCGCCACTTCAAGGAAGCCATCCCGATGCAGACCACTGCCATGAACGAGGTGAGCACCATCCTCGGTGGCATGGACAACATCGAGCAGGCCGTGCTCAACATCAAGAAGCGCGCCAACCCGGCCCTCATCGCCATCGCCTCCACCGGCCTCACCGAGACCAAGGGCGACGATGTAGACGGCTACCTGCGCCTGATCCGCGCCAAGCATGCCGAGACGCTGGCCGGCAGCGAGATCGTCTATGTGTCCACGCCGGATTTTGTCGGGGCATTCCAGGACGGTTGGGCGGCGGCGGTGAAAGCCTTGATCGCGGCTTTCGTGACGCCGGCCGACACCCGGGTGGCAGGGCGCATCGGCGTGCTGCCGGGTGCCCACCTGAGCCCGGCCGACCTGGAAGAAGTGCGTGAGCTGATCGAAACCTTCGGCCTCCACCCGGTGCTGGTGCCCGACCTGTCCCGCTCCCTCGACGGCCACATTCCCGAGGATTTCACGCCGACTACCCTCGGCGGGGCAAGCCTTGGCGACATTCGCGGTCTGGCGGCCTGCGAGCACGTCATTGCCATTGGTGAGCAGATGCGCGGTGCCGTCGAGCGCCTGGAGGCCGTTGGCGTGCCCTGCACGCTGTTTGACCGGCTTACCGGCCTCACCGCCACCGACGCCCTGGTGGCGCTGCTGATGCGCCTGTCCGGCGAGCCGGCGCCGGCTCGCCTGAAGCGGCAGCGCGGCCAGCTTGTCGACGCCATGCTCGACGGGCATTTCCACCTCGGGGGCAAGCGCGTCGCCATTGGCGCCGAGCCGGATCTGCTGTTTGCGCTGGCATCGCTGATCCACGAGATGGGCGGTGAGGTGGCGGCCGCGGTAACCACTACCCACTCACCGGTGCTGACCCGGGTGCCGACCCCCGAAGTGCTCGTCGGCGATCTGGAAGATCTGGAACTGCGCGCCATCGGCTGCGACTTGCTGCTGACCCACGCCCACGGTCGTCAGGCGGCGGCGCGGCTGAACATTCCGCTGTTCCGGGCCGGCATTCCCCAGTTTGACCGCATCGGTGCGGCCCACCAGCTCAGCGTCGGCTACCGGGGCACCCGCGACCTGATTTTTCAGCTCGCCAACACCTTTATCGCCCACCTGCATGCTCACGGACCCGACGACTGGCCGTTGCCGGCCGAGGCCCGGGCGGCCGCGCAGGGTGGTGCCGCCACCGAAAACGTCATTCCGATTATTCCCGTCTGAGGAGCACGTCATGAAAATCGCTTTCGCCACCCAGGACAAGGAGTGCGTTGACGCGCACTTCGGCTGGGCCAAGTACATCGCCATCTACGAGATCAACGCCGAGGGCTACCACTTCCTCGAAACCTACGATTTCGGCGGCGAGATGGCCGAGGACGGCAACGAGGACAAGCTGGCTCCCAAGCTGGAGGCCATCAAGGACGTGGCCATCGTCTATGTGGCGGCCATTGGCGGCTCGGCGGCGGCGAGGGTGGTGGCCAGCAAGATCCACCCGGTCAAGGTTGCCGGGCCGGAACCCATCCTCGACATCCTCGACAAGCTGCAGGACGTGCTCAAGGGCACCCCGCCGCCGTGGCTGCGCAAGGCCCTGATCAAGGGCGAGGAACGCAATTTCGATTTTGAAGAAGAGGCCTGAAAAATGACTGAATTAGCCGAAGCATCCGTCGACGTGATGCAGGACCCTTTCATCAGCGAGCTGGTCAAGCAGTGGCGCGCCCAGGATGCCCACGGCACCTGGGAGGGCAAGACCGACGCGACCCTGCTCGAGCCCTACGTGCTGACCCCCGAGAAGCGCAAGGACCTGCCGATGATCGCCGACCCGGACCCCGAGACCCTGTGGCGCATGGAACTGTTCTACAACGCCATCGCCCTGGCCATCGAGCGCGAAACCAAGGTGATGGTCAGCCCCATGCTCAAGATGCACCACGAGGGTTTCGGCCGCCAGGTGCTCATCGCCGGGCGCCTGATCGTCTTCAACAAGCAGGTTCGTGATGCTCACCGCTTCGGCTTCAACACCCTGGAAAAGCTTGCTGCGGCGGGCAACAAGGCGGTGAGCGAAGCGGTTGAGATGATCCGCAAGTTTCCCGAAGTGGCCAACTATTCCTGATCGGAGCCCCAGCATGGATGACCTTGAAACCCTCAAGGCCCGGGTGAAGAAGCTCAACGCCCAGGCCACCCAGGCCAAGATGGACCTGCATGACCTGTCCGAAGACCTGCCGACCAACTGGGAGAAGATCCCCGAAGTCGCGCAGCGCGCCTACGACACCCACCAGAACCTGATGGCCGCCCGTAAGGACATGGCCGCGGCGAGCGCCTGAACGGCGCCGCACCCCCCGGAGAACTGCCATGGCTTCATTTTCCGTCACCCTGCCGAGCGGGGAAATCTGGACCCCGCGCTTTGTCGCCGAGCTCAACCAGGAAAAGTGCATTGGCTGCGCCCGCTGCGTGCGGGTGTGCGCCCGCGAGGTGCTGGCACTGGTGGGCGTCACCGAGGATGGCGACATCATTTCCATCGACCCCGACAGCGACGAGGACGAGGAATACGAGAAGAAGGTGATGACCATCGCCCACAAGGAGAACTGCGTGGGTTGCGAAGCCTGTTCCAAAGTGTGCCCCAAGAAGTGTTACACCCACGCCGCCGCTGAACTCTAGGCCCTGGACCGGGCTCCGTCGACAAGGAGAGCGCCATGAACGACCTTTCCCAAGCTTATCTTGCGGCCCGTCTGGCCATGCCGGTGGCGCGCCTGGTGCCGGCATGGCTGGCCACCGCACTGGAGCTGGAATTCGGCCCGCAGGCCCCGACGATTGCGGCCTTGTGGAGCGCTCGCCATCCGGCTGCGGTTCGTGAAGACGGCACCACCGGTATCGATGAGCGCCACGAGGAATACGCCGAACTACTGGAGTTGCTGCTCGAGCACGTGGGGCGTATCGATTCGCACAGCATTTCCATCGCCCGCTGGATCGCCTTGTCGTGCTGCGGCAAGGATCACCTGTGGGAAGACCTGGGGCTGCCGGAGCGGCCGGCTCTCGGTGCGCTGATGGCCCGGTGTTTTCCGGCCCTGCACGCGAAGAATGTGCATAACCTGCGCTGGAAGAAGTTCTTCTACAAGCAGCTTTGCGAGCGGGCTGAAGTGCAGGCCTGCCGGGCACCGAGCTGTGCCGAATGCGCCGAGTACGCCAGCTGCTTCGAGAGCGCGACGGCCTGAACGCGTAGGGGCGAATTCGTTCGCCCCTACGGCGTTGCCGGGTCGAACAGGTGTGGGGTGCTTTCCCGATAGACCCGCAGCCACATCAGCGTTGCCGGAATGAGGGCGCGGATGGCGAACCACAGGGCTTCATCGCGGGGGGCACCGCTTTCGCCGAGTTGACCGCGCAGGGCCGCCCACGCCGCCCAGTCGATCTCGGCGAACTGCTGGCGCCGGGCATCGGGCAGATCGGCCAGGTTTTCCGCCATCACGGCCACCAGGTGGCCGATTTCGGCGCGGGCCAGACGCGAGCGCAAAAATTCCGCCAGATCCATGTCTTCGGCAAGCGTCAGTACGCCGGTGCCGGCATCGACGATGTTGGCGAGGAGGGCGCTGAGGATCATGAGCCGGGCTCCGTATCGGGCGGTGTGTCGGTCGGGCCGGGTGCGGAGCCGTCCTTCAGGCTGGCGATCACGCTGCTGCCCATGTTGTCGGCCGGGTCGAGTTGGGCGGCCTTGTCGAGCAGGGCCTGGGCTTCGGCACGGTCACCGCGGCGCAGGCGGATGAAGGCCAGGGCCTTGAGGGTGAACAGCCAGAAGCGCGCCGGACCGACGGCGCTGAAGTCGGCATCGCCGCCCTGCACGTCACGCCAGTGGCGGCCGATGTGCGCCAGCCCGGCGGCCATGCGCAGGCCGTCGCGGGCGCAGCGCTCGGCGTCGTCGAGGCGGCGACGGTAGAAGTAGAACTTGTACTGGGCGAAGTACACCGGCAGGCATTCGGGTGCCGACAGGCGGGCGCTCCACAGCAGGGCTTCGGCCCGGGTCGGATCGGCGTGGGCGGCGGCGGCCTCGTGGAGCAGGTGGTTGACGCTCGAAGGCGCATCGCCGCCAAAGAGCGCCCGGGAGCTTTCGCCGGTAAAGAGGTTCACCACACCGACGCCGGTGCCTGCAGGCGCGTGACGATCTCGTCGCCTTCCAGGTGTTTGTCGAAGATCTCGACCACATCGTCCTTGCCGACGCCGGAGTACATCACGCCTTCGGGATACACGAGCACATTGGGGCCGCTGTCACAGGGGCCGAGACAGCCGGAGTAGGTGACGCCGATGTGCTCGTAGGCGTTGCGCTTCTGCAGTTCGGCCCAGAAAGTCTGGAGCACATCGTTGCAGCCCTTGGCGGCACAGGAGCCGCGGGGGTGGCCCGGCGGACGTTGCTGGGCGCAGATGAACACGTGTTTTTTCGGCTTGGACATGGGGCTTCTCCGGTTGGGGATGGTGCAGGGACGTTGTTATGCGGCGGCGCAGCGGTCGATCCACTTTTCCAGTTCGGCGACGTGTTCGGCCTCTTCGGAGGCAAATTCGTCGGCCATCCGCTTGAGTCGCACGTTGTGGGTGATGGCGGCGATGCCGGCGTAGAAGGCGTGGCCGCGGCGCTCGGCCTCCAGGGCCAGCTCCAGTGCGCCGAGCACGTCGGTGAAGCCGTCGATGCCTTCCCAGCCGGCGTTTTCGGGGCTGATGCCGTCGGGCCAGCGCAGCTGGTCGGGGCGCAGGTGGGGTACCGTGCGAAAGCCGCCGCGCTCCATGGCCTCGCCCAGGTGCTTGCGCGAGAACACCGCCATCTGACGGAAGAAGACCGCGACTTCGGCGTTGCCGGCGGTTTGCATTTGTTCGGTCAGCTCCTCGTAGTGGCGAGCCGCCTCCCGCTCGAGCTGGATGGCGTGGGCGAGGAACAGGTGAAGGTCGTCCATGATGATCCTCAGCCGAACTTGAAGAGAATGCCGTGTCCGCCGCGGGGATATTCCCATTCCACGTTGGACAGCTCGGTGCAGATGATCCGGCAGCTACCGCACTCCAGGCAGCCGTCGGCGATCAGCGTCACCCCGCCGTTGCCTTCGGACTTGTAGCAGGCGGCCGGGCAGACGAAGGTGCAGGCCTGGGTCTTGCACTCGTTGCGGCACAGATCGGGCTGGCGGATCTTGATGTGCGGCCGGCCGTGGTCGACCTTGTAGCGGTTCTGGAAGAGTTTTTCTTCCACATTGACGACGGTGCTCATCTGAAGGCCCTCCATAGCTTGAACGCATCGCCAGCGAGGCCGGCGAGGGTGCGTGATTTACGGAAACTCGAGAAGATTTCCTTCTCCTTGGTTTTTTTGTCGATGCCGTCCACCGTCAGCATGGTCTGGGCGGCGCGGTTGACCAGTTCGGGGTAGGTGGTGAAGAACTGGCTGTTGTCGTGGAACACGTTGGGCATGTCCCGGTATTTGTGCAGATCCTTCATCACGAAGGATTCGTCGAGCGCTGCCTTGTAGTTGGCCAGCGCCTTGGCGTTGAAGCCCTTGCCGGCAGCCTTGGCGACGATCGCCGTTTCGGCGGCGAGGCGGCCGGTGGTCATGGCCAGGTTGGAGCCTTCCCGGTGGGTGGCATTGACGAAGCCGCCCGAGTCGCCGACGATCATCCAGCCGTTGCCGACGACTTTTGGCACCGCGTAGAAGCCGCCTTCGGGGATCAGGTGGGCGCAGTACTCCTTCATCTCGCCGCCGGCGATCAGCGGGGCGATGGAGGGATGAGCCTTCATCTTTTCGAGCATCGCGTAGGGCGCGGTGCGGTTGGGGTTTTCCTTGAAGTCGGAGAGCATGCAGCCGACGCCGAGGGTGATCGAGTCGCGGTTGGTGTAGAGAAAGCCGGTGCCCATCAGGCCGTCGGTGATCTTGCCGAACATCTCGATCACCACGCCTTCCTCGTCCTTCACGTTGAAGCGGGCCTCGATGGTTTCCTGGGGCATGAAGAGGATTTCCTTCACGGCCAGGGCCACGTTCTTGGCTTCGATTTCGCCGTGGAAGCCGGCCTTGCGGGCGAGTGTCGAATTCACCCCGTCGGCCAGGATCACCACGTCGGCGAAGACTTCGCCGCCCTGGCGGTCGCAGCGCACGCCGACCACCTGGTCACCGTCCATGAGCAGGCTGTCGACGGTGGTTTCGCAGATCACCAGCGCGCCGGCTTCCTTGACCTTGGACGAGAACCACTTGTCGAACTGGGCGCGGATGATGGTGTAGCGGTTGTAGGGCGGCTTGTTGTAGTCGTCGGAGCGAAAGTGGGTGCCGACGAAGGACTGCTCGTCCAGCACCCACATGCGCTGCTCGATGATGTGGCGCTCCAGCGGGGCGTCCTCGCGAAAGTCGGGGATGATCTGCTCCAGCGCGTTGGCGTAGAGGATTGCCCCCTGCACGTTCTTCGAGCCGGGGTATTCGCCGCGCTCGATCTGCAGCACCGACAGGCCGGCCTTGGCGGCGGTGTAGGCAGCGGCGTTGCCCGAGGGCCCTGCGCCGACGACGATGACGTCGAATTTCTCGCTCATGGTGGGTCTCCGGTGGGCGTTCAGGCGGCCTTGCGGCTGCGCATCGCGATGTGTTCGCGGAAGGTTTCGGTGAGCACCGGCAGCACCTGCATGGCGTTGCCGACGATGCCGTGGTGGGCGAAGTCGAAGATCGGGGC
>ERZ724525.2084-NODE-2084-length-11579-cov-4.065255_pt1 | contig 11579 bp, 9 predicted proteins | sample MGYA00376058_ERZ724525 | MGnify/ENA primary metagenome ERZ724525 (study PRJEB28724, sample SAMN07190888) | wastewater metagenome | isolation source: influent of sewage treatment plant in Hong Hong | place: USA: Christiansburg, Virginia | collected 2016-03-01 ... | reverse complement strand
ATGGTCGGTGTGAAAGGATTCGAACCTTCGACCCCTTGCACCCCATGCAAGTTTTGGTTAATCCAACAAAACCCAATAAAAACCAATAATCAACCTAACTAATTGAATTTAAACGACTTTTAACCAATTCAGACAAAAGTCATTATCCAACAACGTCCACTAAGATACACTCAAAGCCTGCGTTGCGGTTGGGACAATGGTTGGGACAACGGAGACGGCGCAGTCAACCGGGGTTTGCTATGGCACTGACGATGTTGGAACTCAAAGCGCTGGGTGCTGCGGACCACGGACGCCGGTTAACTGACGGTGGATCGCTCAAGGGCAAGGTCTATGTGGCACGCGACGGTGCCGTGTCGGTTCAGTTCCGGTTTGCCTACAAGTTCGGCGGCAAATTCCGCGAAGTGCTGGTCGGCACCTGGCCCAAATCTGACATCACCGCCATCCGCAAAGACCGTGACGCATTGCGCGTGAAGATTCAAAACGGCATTGACCCGGTGGAACAAAGCCAACTTGTGCGCGAGCAGGTGCAATCCGACCGCGAAGCCGACCAACTGCGCCTGGCCGCCGAACGTGAAGCCGAACTCCTCAAAATCGAAGCAGACCGCCAAGACGCCGTGCACCAGCAACAATTGCGGCTGCAAGCCTTGGCCGAAAAGACCGCGCGCATGACGGTTCGCAGCCTGTTTGACCAATGGCAGCGGCTGGAGCTGATCCAGCGCGCCGACAAAGGCAGCGAGGCGCTGCGCTCCTTTGAGCGCGATGTCTTCCCGCTCATCGGCAATGTGGCGGCGGCGGACGTGAGCAAAGCGCACATCCAGGAGATTGTGGACACCATCAAATCACGCGCCACACCGACACAGAACATGGTGCGCACCGCCAAAAAGACGCTGGCCGACATGCGCCAAATGTTTGGCTTCGCGCTGGATCGGGACTATGTGGAGGCCGACCCTACTGCGCGCGTCAAAAAAGCCCGCATCGGTGCTGACGTAGAGCGCGACCGCGTGTTGAGCGAAGCCGAAATGATTCTGCTGTTTCAGAAATTACCTCGTTCGGGGCTGGCTATCACCAGTCAACTGGCGCTACTGATTCAATTGGTAACCGCCGCCCGCATCGGCGAAGTGCTGGCAGCGCGCTGGGAGCATGTGGACTTTGAGCGGCGTAATCTGACCCTGCCCGAAACCAAGAACGGCAAGCGGCATGAAATTTGGCTGAGTGACTTTGCGCTGCGCCAACTGAAGAGCCTGCATGAAAGCACCGGCCTGACGCCATGGCTGTTCCCAGCCACGCAAGCCAAAAAGGATCAACCTGACTTCGCCGACCATGTATGCGTCAAGACCGTCACCAAGCAAGTGGGCGACCGGCAACGCCCCGGTGATGCTCCCATGACCGGCCGCTCTAAGGACGTGGACGCGCTGGTGCTGCCCGGCGGCAAGTGGACACCGCATGACCTGCGCCGTACAGCGGCTACCACCATGGCAGAACTCGGTGCCCTCCCCGATGTGGTTGAAAAGTGCCTGAACCACACCGAGGTGGGCAAGGTCAAACGCATCTACCAACGCGCCCAGTACGAAGGCCCCATGCGCGAAGCATGGAAACTGCTGGGCAGCCGTCTGGCGCTACTGAAAGACATGGCCGCTGGCCGGGTAACCAACGTCGTTCCTTTGCAGCGGAGTCGCTGACCCATCACTCCGCCCGTCAGCCGTAGCCTGACTACAATTCAACCTTCGAGCGACAAAATTCGGCTCCACGCCGTGAGGTGATTCGGTTCATCCTATATCTCTCGATTCATCTTCCCGACACCCGCTCTACTTTCCAAAGTCAGCGGGTGTTCTTTATTAACGCTACTTGGCTTTCGGTTCTTCTGACTCGCTTTGCCCCGCAGCCTTGAACTCTGAATACGCTTTGTCCCAATCCACGTTGGGGAATGCGTCTTTGACTGACTCCAGAAAGTCATTGCGATTCAGTGTTTCAAAGGTCACGTCTTTGTAGCGCTCGTCCAGCTTCATTTCCTGAATCAAAGTTTCGGCACTGGGGAAAACTTTGTCCAACTCACCGTTAAGCCACTTCTTGGCTGCCACCTCAGAAATCTCGCCGTTGAGTGACTGGCCAAGCAGCGCGTCGGGCTTTGCCTCTATGACACGAGCCTGGTAGTAGGCGACGATCTGCTCCCGTGAAGTATCAAGGTGCTTTTGCAAGTCTGCCTCCACCGCTTTCTGGTGCGCCTCCAGCTTGGTGCGAAATTCTGTCAGCCGGGCAACCAAATGCGGCTTGGCTGCTTTCAACACCACCCGCCCATGATCCTTGCCCAGTGAAGGCGTGAAATTCTTGCGAATCTCGTTCAGTGCGTCTTCCAGCGGTTTGGATGACAGCTTGCTGCCCTTCTCGATCAACTCAAATGTGGTTCGCAAACGGGTTTCCAGGTCTTTGCTGCCACCCAGTTTTTGAATGCTGAGCGGAATCGCCATCCGGTGGCGCTGGATGGCCGCGCCGGACAAATGCAGCTCCACATATTGCAGATAGGGTTCAAACACCCGCACCTGCCGCGCCAAATCAAAGCGCACGGGCGGCACCTCTTTTAAACTGGTTTTCACCTCGGCCAGCTTCGATACCGTGATGGGCGCAGACACCACATCCACCGTCAAGGCGTCGATCTGCTGTTTGGCTTCAGGGGTTTTGGCTTGGGCCACGGCAATCGCTTTGGCAGCCGGTGAAAGCCGGGCCAGCGCCTGCGCGACTTGCTCGCCCGACATGCGCATTGCGTTGGATGCAGCGCCGTCGGTGGGCTCAGCCTCCAAATACAGCGCAGTGGGTGTGAAGATATAGCCCTCGTTGTCCACCACCACCAAAGCTGTGCGCAGACCCGGCGAACTGTTTACCGAAATGCCAGCGTCAAGCAGCAAGGTCACTGCGCCAATATCGCCGTAACCCATGCGCATGACGCGGTCGTCAAAATCCAGACTCACGGTCAGCATTTCTTTGCCTAACCGACCCGCCGTTTCCACCATGGCCTGCGCCAAATCCAATTGGATGCCCGGTGCGGCGTAGCAGACTGCGCGTTGGGCTGATCGAATTGACTCGGCAATGCGCAATGGCGACAGCGAACAGAAAAGTGCATCAATACTCATGTAGCTTCCAACTCTTTGAATAAGAAAAGGAGGGGGACAATTTGTCCCTCCCCTTCGCTACCCTCTCGTACGCAGCCACCATCCCGGCCAATCGCGCAGCGTTGATGAAAGCGGCTTGCGCTTGCACCTTGTACTTGCTCGTGGAATCGGCCATCTCAACAAATCTCCACATACCCAATCAACTCCGCCGAATAGCTCCCATCCCCATTCGCAGCGCCCTTGTGCTTTAGCTCCCGCTGCAACGTTGGCTCAACGACACGCGAGAACAGGTCTAGCCGCTGCTCAGGAGAAAACTTCGGTGCGGTTGCGGGTGATTGCAGGTAGCGCTCGCATTGACGCTCCACTACAGGCACACGAGTGCCATCCTGCTTAACTGCAATCGGCTGCACCACGACTCGGCGCTCACCCTTACTGGCTGACGCCTCGACCATCCAGAATGACAGCAGTACGGGCTCCTCCACATCACCTGAGACCGCGATGCCTATCTCTTCTGGCGGCACACTGCGCCACCGGCCGAGTTCTTCCTGCATCAGGGGATGATCGAGCCCCATCAATTCCACGTCATCGCTACCTGTGGCCGTGTCGCGATTCAGAGAGAACCGAGCCCGGCGAGCACCGTCGACGGTCACTAGGTCGTAGGTTTCCTCATCTACCTTGACGAGGCGCTGCTGGCGATCCGCAACCGCCGCCGACAGGAAGCGCACCAGCCGATCCAGGCCCGACGACACGTCAGAGAATGGTTTGTATTCATCCAGGCTGAAGCCATTGAGGTCTTGGAACAGATCAAACACCACCTGTCGTGCTTCCCGTGAATTGGACAGGGCTGCCTCAAGCTCCACCTGGGTGCGTTTCAGCTCTGGGTCGGACAGCGCTTCCTGATACAGGCGGTCGTAGTTGAGTCGCTCGGATAACTGCCCAAGAATTTGCGCACGCAGGTCTTCGGCAACATTGCCTTGGTCGTCGACCTTTCCGACGGTCCGGGCGATCTCTGTGAGCTTCTCGTCTAGCAGCAGAAAGATGCGCCCCTCGATGGTGTCCGACAGCACTAGGTTGTAGACCTGCGCCGTATGGTTCTGACCGTAACGGTGGATGCGACCGATGCGCTGCTCTATGTCCATCGGGTTCCACGGCAGGTCAAAGTTAAACAGGATTCGCGCAAACTGAAGGTTGATACCTTCTCGGCCCGCCGCCGTGCAGACCATCACGCGCGGCCCGTCCTTCAGTCGGAAGCGGCGTTCTGCCGCCACCTTGGCCCCGTGATCGCCGCCCCGCAGTACCACCACGCCTTGCCCAGGGAAGGTTTGCTCAATCTCGCGTGCAATCAAATCCACCGTGCCGAGGTAGGTGGCAAATATCACAATCTTCTCGTTCGGGTTCTGCCGCCACAAAATGCCGAGGCCATCAAGCAGCTTCTGTGCTTTGGTTTCACGCTGCTGCGGAAAGACCTTGAGTAAATCGCCAATGCGAAGGCGCTCTTCAGGCAGGTGCAGTTCAACCACGGCGGATGCCGCTTCTTCCGCGTGGGCGGCTCCATATTCGCTGCCATAGGGATCGGAGGCCAGTTCCAGCGCCTCCTCGTCCAGTTTCTTGACCAATCGATACTTGAGATCAGCGAGTACGCGATCCACTTCACTGCGACCAATGCTGTCCCGCGAGAATTTGAACTCCTCGTAGATCAGTTCGCGCGCTTCTTCGGTCAGGCGCTCGCGGCCTTCGATGTCCAGGTCCTTGTCGCGCAGAAACGCCTCGTGCAAGGTAAGCATCAATAGTCGGCGCTTCAGCGTTCGTCGGACGGCGGCAAAGCTCGATGCAGCAATCTTCTGGAATATGGCCATCAGGAAGCCGAGAGCCTGGCCCTTGCCGCCTTGGCGGCGCGCCAGATTGAACCCGTCTTCGAGATACTCGCGCAGCTTCTCGTAGAACCGGCGCTCCTCGTCACCCATCACAAAGGATTCGGTGTGCACCCAGCGCCGCGCAAACAATGGGGAACCATCGGGCTGACAGGCATCCGCCTTGGTGCGGCGGAACATCACCGTGTTCAGGCGGTGCCTCTGCTCCAACATTTCTTCCGGGCTGCCGAACAGCGTCGGGTTCAGCAATTGCGCCAGCATCCAGAATTGGAAATGGTTGCCCTGGTGCGGCGTGGCAGACAAGAGCATCAGATCACGCGAATGATCCTTCAGCGCCTCGGCCAGCTTGTAGTTTTCGGTCTTCCTGACCTTGCCACCGACGCGGTAAGCGGTCAGGTGATGGGCTTCATCGAACACCACCAAATCCCAGCGCGGTGCATCCAACAGGCGTTTGATGCGTGCCGGGCGTTTCAGGGTGTCTATGCTGGCAATCAGCAAGTCATGCTTGGCGAAGGCGTTGGTCTTGCGGTCTGTAATGTCGCCTTCGGAGCCAAACACCTCGAAGTCGAGATTGAAAACCTCGTTGAGCTCACGGTGCCAGTTGTTCACCAGCCCGGCAGGCACCACCATCAATGCCCGGACCAACTCACCCCGGCTTGCCAACTCGCGCAGGATCAGCGCGGTCTCGATGGTCTTGCCCAAACCAACCTCATCGGCAATGAGAAATCGGCGGGGTGATGCGGTGGCAATCCGGTGCGTTAACACCACCTGATGGGGCAGCAGATCAATCTTAGCCGAGGTCAGTGCCGAGGCGCTCTCCATCACCGGCAGGGCATGGGCCTCATACGCCAACCATGCCTTGCGTGCGCGGTCGGCGCTGCCATCCACGGCACGCAAGATGCGTTCTGTGCGGGACAGTTGGCGGCGAACTGAGCCAATCGGCACACGGCGTTCACCCACGCCGAAGAACGCGCGCAGGTAGCCGTCGCGGGCCGGATCAAGAACTACGCCTTGGCCGAATTCGTGATGGGTAATCCGCTCGCCGGGCTGGAGCTGAGTCTCTACTTCCATGCACCGACCTCAGGTAATCCGCAAATGGAACAGGCCAGCAGGCTGGCTGCCTTCGCGGAGCAGTATCTCCTGCGGATACTCGTTTGCTTCGCCCCACAGAACACGGCCAAACGCGAGCAGGCGGTCGCTATGCGGTGCCGCGCAGCGCCACTCTACGGAGTCTGTTGCGGGATGAAACTTGATGCGTCCGTGTCCCGACGGCAGCCAAAAAATCAAGGCAGCCTCACCCTCGTAGTAGGACTGAAACGACAGGATCGCATCTTTGACTCCATCGCCCAGCCAAGTCTCGGCGTCCTCGGGCGTCAGCAGATCGAGGCCGCCTTCCAGGCCCGCGACGACGAGTGTGTTGTTGCCATTGCTCGGCAAGTCGTCGGGCCAATGGCCCGCCGCCTGCAAGAACTGGCGCAGACTCCAGACCTCGCTGGCCACGCACACCTGATTGCGCGCCTCTTCGTCCCAAATCCAGCTAGTGCCGCGCCGCTGCCACACTGTGTCGATGGTTTGCTTCATGCGGCAATCCTCTCTTCGCACATAGACTGAGCATCTTGGACGAAATGGTTCGACGCAGGGGATGCAGCGGACTGCAGTGCCCGGCAATACATAGTGGCTAACGCGATTCCGATCCGTCGCAAATCAATTTCGGACAAGATTAGTGATCGCTCGCGATCTTTTTTGGCGGTTGCTCGTAACTCAAATCCAAGAAGGCTGCCGCCGGAATTCACCGGGAAAACCTGCCGTGCATCACCATGACAACTCGCGTCACGAAGCCACTTAAGAAAATTGAAAGCGGTGAAGCCCAAGAAGTCACTGTTTACTGGCCCCAGCCCACCCGTCTTTAGGCCCCACGGCAGAGCTTCGACGTTTTGTGCATCGAGAGCCGCCTTTACTGATATGGCCGCGCGGTCTTCCTGGGAATTGGCTGCATTCTCTGGAGTTCGCACCCGCTGCATTACCCAGGCCAAGATAGCCACGCACAGGCCATAGGACTGAGTGACGTTGTACTGCGCATGAGGTGTCTCATTGAGCATTGACCGGAGGCGGTCGACAACCGCCCATTCAGCATGCGCACTCGTAATCTCGGTCATAGTTCGTACTCCGCAAACAACGTGCTCTGCGTTGGCTTGACCGCTTGTGTCGCAAGCCAGCCGTTGTAGATCGAGACCGCACGCGAGGCCGCATTGCGACTAGCCTGATCGGGGCCGTTCTTGTGCAGCCATTCCAGCAAAGGCTTGAGCGCCACGTGGGGCTTGAAGTTTTCGTTCTTCAGCGTGTCAGCCGCATTGATACCGCTGCCATCGAAGCATGCGCCGATTAGCACCAGCGCCTGATCCAGATCGGAGGTCAGGCGACGCTTGTGCTTGCCGGACCATTCGCGGGCGAAGTCCAGCGGATTCACGCGCGTGAACACCTTGCTCTTCTCAGAACACCATCAACGCTGTTCAAATTCGTCGGGGGCGATACCCGATCCACGCATGAGCTTCTGCATTTGATCGCGATCGACACTAGGCTGATTCTTGAATATGCGAAGGAACTGACGCGTAATAGGCTCCGCATTTACTGGCGGCGGCTCTTTCCCTTTTTCAGCATCCTCGTCAATCAACTGGTGTATGCCAACCAAGGCCTCTCTAACGGAGATCGTTCGGCCTTCATCAACATAAACCTTCCCATAGTGTCGAGAGAAATATTCGAGTGCCTTGCCACGTCTGATAACCTGAATATCAGCAGCAGGCAATCCTTCTTTCGCATGATTTTCCAACGCCGCCTGCAACTGCCGAACATCAGCCATCACTTCACGACGCATACGGCCCCAGCTCACAGGCTTTGGTTCTTCAATACGCTTGCGGCAGACATGAATGATGTCGTACTCAATGGTCTTTGATCCAAATTGCCCAGAATCCATTGCTGTATCTGCTCGAATCGGATACGTTGCCTCCAAGTAATAACCCGCATCAAAGAGGGATTCAAGAACAGCTACCCATGGCTCATCCTCGCTATGGTGAAACGTGAAAGCCAATATCCCGCCCGGCTTCAATATTCGATGCCCCTCCCGCCAGCACTGGGTCAATAGACGCTGATAGAAAGCATCGGGATTATCTGGTTCGCGAGCTGGATTGGTAACCGCCTCAAGCGACTTGGGCGTGTATTCTGCCGTGAAAATTTCCGGGTACTTGTCCTTAAGAAGCAGCCGCAACCACACGTAAAAGAAATCGGATAGCTCAGAATAATGAACCAGCCCCCCGAACGGTGGATCAGTTATCACCAGATCAACCGAGCTAGTCGCGATGTGGCTCAATTCACTTGACGACCCACAACTCAGAGATACGTTCTTTTGAATTGGTGGATCGTTTGGATAGACCTTTTCGGTTTTTCCTGAAATCTCAATCCCTTGCCCTGTCAACTGAGATGCTGGGACAAGATCCCAAGGGTCATTTCGCCATTCAGCACCATCGACAACTGCATCGCCCGCTGACGTCCACCTACCATCACCAATAGGCGCAAAAACGGACACTTCTAGCAACGTATTCCTAGGATGAAAATTATTGTTTGCAAAGTGCTTTGTCGCTTGGTCATTGTTCGGGTGATACACCGTGAACATGCAGTTGAAGCGCAAGAACTGCTGGAATGCACCGAGCACGAATTCGCGGGTCTCCCAGCTATGGCTTTCGCCACCGGCCTTATGGATTGCTTTTAGAAGAAGAGCATGGACCAAAAGTTGCCGTTGGTTGAACATGGTCCACCAGTGTGTGAAGCCATGATTGGGGACTCCCCCTTGTAAATGATGGGTCATAAACCCATAGGGCAACTCCGACTTCGGCCAATACGGTGAAAGGTCGCCATCCTTTCTTGACTCCCATTCTGACAAGACCGCATCTGTCTGACGCGCCTGTAGGCCAGCAAATGGTGCGAAGAAACGACCACCGTAAGGGATGCCTGCAGAACCTCTTACTGGAGAGTAACCTTGTATCGCATAGCCCGCGATAGGGCCTGTCTTCCCCGATGCCTTAACGGTTTCAAGAACATCCTGCACGGTTCCACAAGCGCCGCAAGCATAGTGAGATTTCTTAGGGACAGTACCCCCGTCCTTACCCGTGCTAAAGGTCACCTTTGTTTCTGGACAAGTGACGGTTTCGGGCAGTGTTCCTCGCACTTCAAGTAAGCGGATTTTTGATGCACGTTCGCTGTTCCAGCGCGCAGTTGAACTCGGATCGTCCTGCATAGACCCACCAAATGGTTGGCCATCAGCATCCTGCCTGGCACTGCCTGCCAACCATTGGGGATGCACGAGTAAATTCAGATCAACCTTCTTGTTCTGGCCTTTTCCAAGATTGACCAAGGAAGTGTGCTTACAGTGCGGACATACAACACCCTTTTTTCTGTCAAGCACAGAAAATGGAAACTCCGCTGAAGCAATGAAAAAAGGTACATCGGGGGCCATTCGAGTAACGTCTTCCTCGACATGGAATTCGCCACCGCATTTCCCACATTTGTGCTCCCAGTGTTTTACCGTCAAAGTCTTAACTGCCATGACTGGATTGGTCATTATCGGTGTCCGGTGACCACAGCCGGTCACCTGACAGGGTCCGTGTTTTGACCAAAATGTGTATATCTGCTCCGGACCCTCATATCCGTATTCGCTGCGCTGCACATGAGTCAAACCAAGTGGATCGAAGTCCGGGGGCATTACCCGCTTTGTTGGCAAATGCGTCCACTTGCCCTTCTCTCCATTTGGACCATCGCAGTAGTAGTACGGCATGATCTGAGGCTTCACCTCTGCCTCGATGTCAGCGAGGAGACGCTTCACCTCGACAAGATTGACATTGGCCAACTCTTGCTTGACTACAAACCATGCGACGGGATTTAGATCATTGCCGATCATCTGCATTCCGAGGCGCGCACCTTCAACCAAGGTGGTACCGCCACCCATGAAAATATCAACGACCTTTACGTCCTTGAATGAGCCTTTCTTCTGACTATTTGCATAGAACTGATCCCAAACCAACTTCGAGGTTTGAAGACTGTCGTCAGGGGCCTTTGTAGCCGCAGCCAAGAGCATTGACCGAAATACACTCGAAGGCCTACGAGCCCACCACTTCGACATCTGATAAATCGGCTTCGTGGCTGCTCCGGAGGATGATTCGACTGCCGCTATCTGATTGATCGGAATTATTGGAAAATCAACTTCAATGCACGTCTTCGGTCGAAATGGATCGTTGAAATCAACGGTCTCAAAAACCGCCAGCTTCCCTGCGCTAACAGCCTTGGCGACTTCTTGCGCTACTTGTTCTTTTTTCGTTGCCATACAGGGCGTTCCTTATTTCGTGAGCTCGACGAAGGGCGACAGCACCTCGAGCAATGAGAGGCCGCCGTGCGTCAACGTCGGGTAGCCGCCTTGGCTCTTCCATTTCCAGCGGCCGACGGCCAGGAGGTGAGCGCCGTGCGGGCTGTTGATCTGGAGTGCCACGGGTGGCACGAAGGGGCCGCAGTCTTTTTGTGTAAGACCGGTGCCCTTGGCGCTGCGCCCGCTGGCGAAGGTTTTCTTGAGGAACTGGCCGACCTCGCCATCTGCATCCGGGAAGTAGCCTGTGGCCGCGTAGCCGTGGTCGGAGGTGATGACCAGACGACGCCCGGTGGCCAAGCGCTCGACGAAAGACCAGAATTCATCGCCGCTGAGTTGGTCGGCGGCGTCGCGGGTCAGCGTGTCGAGGCCCTGGCCCGCGCCTGATCCGTCGTGAACCTTGCTGTCGGGCCAGTGGTGCCAGAACACCCAATTTTTTGCACCGGGCGTGCCGTTGATCAGGCCCTCGCTGTCCTTCCACGGCATATCTACACACTCTGTGTGCGCGGGTTGCAGCTTGTGGGCAAGACCGCCGCCGTTGTTCTGTAGCTGGCTGCGGCTGCCGAAGCCCAAGGCCTGCGCGAACTGGTTAGTTTCACCGGGCAGTTCGGATGCGTTGGCGGATACCTCGTGCAGCGTGAAGCCGCGCTCCTTGGCACCTCGCAACAGCCAAGGCAGTTCACGCAGGGACAGGCCATCCAGCACCAGCACCGCCTTGGCGCTGTAGGGCTCGGTCCACCAGCGGGCCAGTCGATCCGACGTGCGCTCGACGCCGCTTATTTCAGGTTGGCCGAAGGCTTGCCACAAATCCCAGCCGGTGGAGGACAGGAAGTGGTCAAGCGTGCCGATTTCGCGGTCGCGCTTGATGACCTCGCTGGGCGCGTTGCCTGCAGCCAGCGGCTTGGACGCGATCTCGACGGCGTTGTTGATGATGACGCGCCACGCGTCCTTGGCGGAGCCTTTGGTCAGGCTGTTCAATACCCCGGCGTCGATTGGCATCAGTTGTCGTCCTTCTCAAGGCTGAGCTCGAAGGTCATGCCGTCAGGCAGCTTCTTGAGCAGTTCCTTGAGTTGCGCCCCGGTCGCTGCCGACACCTTGATCGAGACTTCGACGACGGGTGTAGCTGGGCCAATGCCCCAGCCCTCGAGCTTGCCGATCAGATTCAAGGGGGAGGTCGCAGGGTTGCTCAGCGGAATG
>ERZ724525.2079-NODE-2079-length-11593-cov-10.073843_pt1 | contig 11593 bp, 7 predicted proteins | sample MGYA00376058_ERZ724525 | MGnify/ENA primary metagenome ERZ724525 (study PRJEB28724, sample SAMN07190888) | wastewater metagenome | isolation source: influent of sewage treatment plant in Hong Hong | place: USA: Christiansburg, Virginia | collected 2016-03-01 ... | reverse complement strand
CTATTACGATCTACCCGAAGGTGCCTGTTTTAAATTAGCTAGCAGCGCAGATGACGCTTCGTCGCCGTGGTGTTGCCGGGTTTCGATGGCCAGCAGATCTTCGGTGGCGTCACCGGCCAGGGTGGCTTTATCGGCCAGCAGCGGGGCTTGAAGCGCTACCGCTCCCACGCGGTCGTCTCTTTGCCTGTGCGGAAGGCCGCAATAACGAACAAAAAAAAACGGCACCCGAAGGTGCCGTTCTTGTCAGCTAGCAGCGCAGATTACGCTTCGTCGCCGTGGTGTTGCTGGGTTTCGATGTCTTGCAGCGCTTCGGCAGCTTCGCCAGCCATCGAGGCTTTCTCGGCCAGCAGCAGTGCTTGACGCTCTTCCACTTCCCACGCTTCTTTCTCTTTGCGTGCGCGGTGGAAGGCCAGGCCCGTACCGCCAGGAATCAGACGGCCGACGATGACGTTCTCTTTCAGGCCGCGCAGACCATCGCGCTTGCCCATGATCGCCGCTTCGGTCAGCACGCGGGTGGTTTCCTGGAACGATGCGGCCGAGATGAACGAATCGGTCGACAGCGATGCCTTGGTAATACCCAACAAGACGTTTTCGTAGGTCGCTGGAATCTTGTTCTCAACGGCCATGCGATCGTTCTCGTCCAGCAGTTCCGAACGCTCTACCTGCTCGCCAACGATGTAGTTGGTGTCGCCGGCATTGACGATCTGCACACGGCGCAGCATCTGACGCACGATCACTTCGATGTGCTTGTCATTGATCTTCACGCCTTGCAGACGGTACACGTCTTGCACTTCGTCAACGATGTAACGTGCCAGCGCTTCGATACCCAGCAGGCGCAGGATGTCTTGCGGATCGGCCGGGCCGTCCACGATCATCTCGCCCTTGTTCACGACTTGGCCGTCATGCACCAGCACTTGTTTGTCCTTGGTGATCAAGAACTCATGCTTGTTGCCGTCCATGTCCGTGATTTCCAGACGCTGCTTGCCCTTGGTTTCTTTACCGAACGCAACCGTACCCGTGACTTCCGCCAGCATACCGGCATCTTTCGGCGAGCGCGCTTCGAACAGTTCCGCAACGCGTGGCAGACCACCGGTAATATCGCGCGTTTTTTGCGATTCGGTCGGGATACGTGCCAGCACTTCACCCACCGATACCTGTTGACCGTCCTTGACCATGATCAGCGCGCCGACCTGGAAGCCGATCGCCACCGAGTGTTCGGTGCCGGCGATCTTGACTTCTTCGTTCGCGTCGTTGATCAGCTTGACTTGCGGACGCAACGTTTTCGTCAACGAACCGCGACGTTTCGCATCGATCGCCACCAGGGTGGACAGACCGGTCACTTCGTCGACCTGACGGGCGACGGTGACGCCTTCTTCGACGTTCTCGAAACGCACTTGACCGGCGTATTCGGTAATGATCGGACGGGTCAGCGGATCCCACGTTGCCAGGGCCGTACCGGCCTTGATGACCAGGCCGTCCTTGACGATCAGGGTCGCGCCGTACGGCACTTTATGACGCTCACGCTCACGGCCATGGTCGTCGGTGATCAGCACTTCGCCGGAACGGGAAATGACGATTTGCGCGCCCTTGCCGTTCGTCACGTAACGCATGGTTGCCGTGAAGCGGATGGTACCGTTCGACTTGGCTTCCACCGACGATGCCACTGCCGCACGCGATGCCGCACCACCAATGTGGAAGGTACGCATGGTCAGCTGGGTACCAGGCTCACCGATCGACTGCGCTGCCACCACACCGACGGCTTCGCCGGCGTTGACCAGCATGCCGCGGCCCAGGTCGCGGCCATAGCACTTGGCGCACAGGCCGAAGCGCGTGTCGCAAGTCAGTGGCGTGCGGACCTTGACTTCATCGATGGACAGACGCTCGATCTCTTCGACCATGTCTTCGTCCATCAGGGTGCCGGCTTCGTACAGCGTTTCCTGGGTTTCAGGATTGACGACGTCATGCACCACCACGCGGCCGAGGATACGGTCACGCAACGGTTCGATGACTTCACCACCTTCGACCAGTGCCTTCATGACGGCGCCGTTCATGGTGCCGCAATCGTCCTCGATCACCACCAAGTCTTGCGTCACGTCAACCAGACGACGCGTCAGGTAACCGGAGTTAGCCGTTTTCAGCGCCGTATCGGCCAGACCTTTACGAGCGCCGTGGGTCGAAATGAAGTACTGCAACACGTTCAGACCTTCGCGGAAGTTCGCGGTAATCGGCGTTTCGATAATCGAACCATCCGGTTTGGCCATCAGACCACGCATACCGGCCAACTGGCGAATCTGGGCTGCGGAACCGCGCGCGCCGGAGTCGGCCATCATGTAAATGGCGTTGAACGATTCTTGCGTCGACTTGGTGCCGTCGCGGCGGATCACGTCTTCGACTTTGAGCTGGTCCATCATGGCCTTGCCGACTTCATCCGAGGTCTTGCCCCAGATATCGACGACCTTGTTGTAACGCTCGCCGGCGGTCACGAGACCCGAGGCGTATTGCTGTTCGATCTGCTTGACTTCCGACTCGGCCGTCGCGATCAGGGTGACTTTTTGCGGCGGTACCAGCATGTCGTCGACGCAGATCGAGATACCGGCGCGTGTCGCCAGGCGGAAACCCGATTGCATCAGTTTGTCTGCGAACACCACGGTGGCGCGCAGGCCGCACTTGCGGAACGACGTGTTGATCAGCTTGGAAATTTCTTTCTTTTTCAGCGCGCGGTTCAGGACGGAGAACGGCAGGCCTTTCGGCAGAATTTCCGACAGGATCGCACGGCCGATCGTCGTTTCGTAACGCGTTACCGTTTTCTCGAATTCGCCCGTTTCGGCGTTTTTCGGGTATTCGGTAATACGCACGGTGACGCGGGTCGTCAGTTCGACTTCCTTGTTGTCGTAGGCGCGGATCACTTCCGATACGTCAGGGAACATCATCCCTTCGTTCTTCGCATTGATCGCTTCGCGGGTCGCGTAGTACAGACCCAGCACGATATCCTGCGACGGCACGATCGACGGTTCGCCGTTCGATGGGAACAGGATGTTGTTCGATGCCAGCATCAGGGTGCGTGCTTCCATCTGCGCTTCGATCGACAGAGGAACGTGGACCGCCATTTGGTCACCGTCAAAGTCGGCGTTGAATGCGGCGCAGACGAGCGGATGCAGCTGGATGGCCTTGCCTTCAATCAGGACTGGCTCGAACGCCTGGATACCCAGACGGTGCAAGGTAGGTGCGCGGTTCAACATGATCGGATGTTCACGGATCACGTCTTCCAGGATGTCCCACACGACCGGTTCCTGGATCTCGACCAGCTTTTTCGCGGCCTTGATCGTGGTCGCCAGACCCATCAGTTCCAGTTTATTGAAAATGAATGGCTTGAACAGTTCCAGCGCCATCAGTTTCGGCAAGCCGCACTGATGCAGTTTCAATTGCGGGCCCACGACGATGACCGAACGACCGGAGTAATCGACGCGTTTGCCCAGCAAGTTTTGACGGAAACGGCCGCCCTTGCCCTTGATCATCTCGGCCAAGGACTTCAGCGGACGCTTGTTGGCGCCGGTCATCGCTTTGCCGCGACGGCCGTTGTCCAGCAGCGAATCGACCGCTTCTTGCAGCATGCGCTTTTCGTTGCGCGTGATGATCTCTGGAGCGCGCAGCTCCATCAGGCGTTTCAGACGGTTGTTACGGTTGATGACGCGGCGATACAGATCGTTCAGATCCGAGGTCGCGAAACGGCCACCGTCCAGCGGTACCAGCGGACGCAGGTCCGGCGGCAGCACCGGCAGCACTTCCATGATCATCCAGTCAGGCTTGATGCCCGAACGCTGGAACGCTTCCAGCACTTTCAGGCGCTTGGCGTATTTCTTGATCTTGGCTTCGGATTTCGATTCCTTCAGTTCCACGCGCAGGGTTTCGGCATCGCGGTGGATGTCGATCGAGCGCAGCAGTTCACGGATACCTTCGGCGCCCATGAAGGCGGTGAAGTCGTCGCCGTACTCTTCGTACTTGGCGGCGTAGTCGTCTTCCGACATGATCTGGCACTTCTTCAGCGGGGTCATGCCTGGATCGGTCACGACGTATGCTTCAAAGTACAGCACGCGTTCGATGTCCCGCAGGGTCATGTCCAGGACCATGCCCAGACGCGACGGCAGCGACTTCAGGAACCAGATGTGCGCGGTCGGCGAGGCCAGCTCGATGTGGCCCATGCGCTCGCGGCGCACCTTGGCCAGCGTGACTTCGACGCCGCACTTTTCGCAGATCACGCCGCGGTGTTTCAGGCGCTTGTACTTGCCGCACAGGCATTCGTAATCCTTGATCGGGCCAAAGATCTTGGCGCAGAACAGGCCGTCGCGCTCAGGCTTGAAGGTACGGTAGTTGATGGTTTCCGGCTTCTTGACTTCGCCGTAGGACCACGAACGGATTTTCTCAGGCGAAGCGAGACCGATCTTGATTGCATCGAAGGTCTCGTTGGTCTGTACTTGCTTGAATAGATCGAGCAGTGCTTTCATGTATCACTCCAGAGGTGATTAAATTTCTATATTCCTGAGACTACATTGCCCGGCGTGGTTTCCCAGCCGGGCTTTGTGTTTCCCAAACCAAATGACAGGGTGCTGTCGTTTAGTTGCGTTCGAGGTCGATATCGATACCCAGCGAACGGATTTCCTTGACCAGCACGTTGAACGATTCCGGCATGCCGGCGTCGATCACGTGGTCGCCCTTGACCAGGTTCTCGTACACTTTGGTACGGCCATTCACGTCATCGGACTTGACGGTCAACATCTCTTGCAAGACATACGACGCGCCATACGCTTCCAGTGCCCAGACTTCCATCTCACCGAAACGCTGACCACCGAACTGGGCTTTACCACCCAGCGGCTGTTGCGTCACCAGCGAGTAAGGACCGGTCGAACGCGCATGCATCTTGTCATCGACCAAGTGATGCAGTTTCAGCATGTGCATGACGCCGACAGTGACCTTGCGCTCGAACGCTTCACCGGTGCGACCGTCATACATGGTCACCTGGTTCTTCGAAGCGGTCATGCCCAGGTTCTTGGCGATGTCGTCCGGATACGCCAGGTCCAGCATGCGGCGGATCTCTTCTTCATTGGCGCCGTCGAACACTGGCGTGGCGAATGGAACACCTTTTTTCAGGTTTTCCGCCAGCTTCATGATCTCTTCGTCGTCGAAGTTATCCAGCTCTTCCGCACGGCCGTTGTCGTTGTAGATCGTCGTCAGGTACTTGCGCACTTGCTCGACCTTGGTTTGCGCCTTCAGCATTTCGCCGATGCGGATACCCAGACCCTTGGCAGCCCAGCCCAAGTGCGTCTCGAGAATCTGACCAACGTTCATCCGCGAAGGAACGCCCAGCGGGTTCAGCACAACGTCGGCTGGCGTGCCGTCGGCCATGTATGGCATGTCTTCCACAGGAACAATACGGGAAACCACACCCTTGTTACCGTGGCGACCTGCCATCTTGTCGCCCGACTGCAGGCGGCGTTTCACGGCCAGGTACACCTTGACCATTTTTTGCACGCCTGGTTGCAGCTCATCGCCTTGCGTCAGTTTCTTGCGCTTCTCTTCGAAGGCCAGATCGAACTGGTGACGCTTCTCGTTGATCGATTCCTTGATCGCTTCCAGCGCTACCGCTGCATCGTCGTCCGCAGGGCGGATGTCGAACCAGTGGTATTTGTCCAGATCGGCCAGGTATTCCTTGGTGATCTTGGCGCCTTTGGCCAGCTTTTTAGGGCCGCCGTTGACAACTTTGCCGATCAGCATTTTTTCCAGACGCTGGAAGGCATCGCCTTCCACGATACGCATCTGGTCGTTCAGATCCAGACGGAAGCGTTTCAGTTCGTCATCGATAATTTGCTGGGCACGCTTGTCGCGCACGATGCCTTCACGGGTGAAGACTTGCACGTCGATCACGGTACCGATCATGCCCGAAGGCACGCGCAGCGACGTATCTTTCACGTCCGAAGCTTTTTCGCCGAAGATCGCGCGCAGCAGCTTCTCTTCCGGGGTCAGCTGGGTTTCGCCTTTTGGCGTCACTTTACCGACCAGGGTGTCGCCTGCTTGCACTTCCGCGCCGATGTAGACGATACCGGATTCATCCAGACGAGCCAGCTGGTTTTCAGCCAGGTTCGAGATGTCGCGCGTAATTTCTTCCGCGCCCAGTTTCGTGTCACGGGCCACCACCGACAACTCTTCGATGTGAATCGAGGTGTAGCGGTCGTCCTTGACGACGTTTTCCGAGATCAGGATCGAATCTTCGAAGTTCAGACCATTCCATGGCATGAAGGCCACGGTCATGTTCTGGCCCAGCGCCAATTCACCCAGGTCGGTCGATGCGCCATCGGCGATCACGTCGCGCTTGGCAACACGGTCGCCCACTTGCACGATAGGACGCTGGTTGATGTTGGTGTTCTGGTTCGAACGGGTGTACTTGATCAGGTTGTAGATGTCGACGCCCACTTCACCAGCGGTCGCTTCGTCATCGTTCACGCGAATCACGACACGGCCCGCATCGATGTAATCGACGATACCGCCACGCAAGGCTTGCACGGTGGTGCCCGAGTCGACCGCAACGGTGCGTTCGATACCGGTACCGACCAGCGCTTTTTCAGGACGCAAGCAAGGCACAGCCTGGCGTTGCATGTTGGCGCCCATCAATGCACGGTTCGCATCATCGTGTTCGAGGAACGGAATCAGCGAGGCAGCGACGGAAACGATCTGGCCTGGCGCCACGTCCATGTACTGGATGCGCTCTGGGGAGACCAGGATGGTTTCGCCGGCTTCACGGGCCGAGACCAGTTCATCGGACAGCATGCCTTCGTCGTTGATGGTCGCATTCGCCTGAGCGATGATGTAGCGGCCTTCTTCGATGGCGGACAGGTAGTCGATCTGATCGGTAATCTTGGAGCCTTCGACCTTGCGGTACGGGGTTTCCAGGAAGCCGTATTCATTCAGGCGGGCATACAGAGCCAGCGAGTTGATCAGACCAATGTTCGGACCTTCCGGTGTCTCGATCGGGCAGACGCGGCCGTAGTGGGTCGGATGCACGTCGCGCACTTCAAAGCCGGCGCGTTCGCGTGTCAGACCGCCGGGTCCCAGAGCCGATACGCGGCGCTTGTGGGTAATTTCCGACAGAGGATTGGTTTGGTCCATGAACTGCGACAGCTGGGACGAACCGAAGAACTCGCGAATCGCAGCCGAAATCGGCTTCGAGTTGATCAGGTCGTGCGGCATCAGGTTGTCCGCTTCGGCTTGGCCGAGGCGTTCCTTGACGGCGCGCTCAACACGCACCAGGCCGGCGCGGAATTGATTCTCGGCCAGTTCGCCCACGCAACGTACGCGACGGTTACCCAGGTGATCGATATCGTCGACTTCGCCGCGGCCATTGCGCAGTTCCACCAGGATCTTGATCACGGCCAGCACGTCTTCGTTCGACAGGGTCATGGCGCCGGTCAGTTCATCGCGGCCAATGCGGCGGTTGAACTTCATGCGGCCCACGGCCGACAGGTCGTAGCGGTCCGAGTTGTAGAACAGGCCATTGAACAGCGCTTCAACGGAGTCTTCCGTTGGCGGTTCGCCTGGACGCATCATGCGGTAGATCGCCACTTTCGCAGCCATCTGGTCGGCGGTGTCGTCGATACGCAGGGTTTGCGAGATGTAGGCGCCCTGATCCAGGTCGTTCGTGTACAAGGTCTGGATTTCGGAAATGTTGGCATCGCGCAGGCGGCCCAACAGATCTTCGGTCAGCTCATCGTTCGCGGAAGCGACGACTTCACCGGTGTCGCCATCGACGATGTTCTTCGCCAATACGCGGCCCAGCAGGTAGTCTTCCGGTACGGAAATGTGCTTGATGCCGGCAGCTTCGATATCACGCACGTGCTTGGCGTTGATACGCTTGTCTTTCAGCACCAGGGTCTTGCCCGACTTGTCGACGATGTCGAAACGCGCCACTTCGCCGCGCAGACGCTCGGCGACGAATTCCATTTCCGCGCCTTCGGAGCGCAGGTTGAAATTGTCGAAGACAAAGAAATTGGCCAGGATTTGCTCATGCGACATGCCGATGGCTTTGAGCAGGATCGTTACTGGCATCTTGCGGCGGCGGTCGACGCGGAAGAACAGGATGTCTTTCGGGTCGAACTCGAAGTCCAGCCACGAACCGCGGTAAGGAATGATACGCGCGGAGAACAGCAGTTTACCGGACGAGTGAGTCTTGCCGCGGTCGTGCTCGAAGAACACGCCAGGCGAACGGTGCAGCTGGGAAACGATAACCCGCTCCGTGCCGTTGATCACGAACGAACCGGTGGTCGTCATGAGCGGCAATTCGCCCATGTAGACTTCCTGTTCCTTCATCTCTTTGACGACGGGCTTGGTTGGCGATTCCTTGTCCAGGATCACCAGACGCACTTTCGCGCGCAGCGGCGACGCGAACGTCAGGCCACGTTGTTGACATTCTTTGACGTCAAAGGCAGGATCGCCCAGAACGTACGACAAGAATTCGAGACGCGCAAAACCATTGTGCGACACGATAGGGAAAATCGAAGTGAAAGCCGACTGCAGGCCATCATTCTTGCGGCCGGACGGTGCTATGTCCTCTTGCAAGAAGCTATGATAAGACTCGAGCTGGGTCGCCAGCAGGAACGGAACGTGGTGAACGTTGGCGCGCTTCGCGAATGATTTGCGAATGCGTTTCTTCTCAGTAAATGAGTAGTGCATGGACACTCCGTGAGTGACAGAAAGGATAGAAAATTCAGGTTTTGCAAGTGTTCGTTTGCACCGCTGCGTGTGACACAGACGAAACCTCAAGGCTCTGCTTTCCGGCTTGAATCGAATAAAAACTGCTGCTACAACTACATGACAAATACGATGCAGACGACAAAGGAGCCAAAGTCGGATTTCCCCCCTTGCGAGGGGAAACCTCAGACTTTGACTCGGGCGCTAACTGCCGCCGGTACAGATATTACTTGATCGAAGCGGTTGCGCCGGCTTCTACCAGTTTCTTCTGTGCAGCTTCAGCGTCAGCTTTCGACACTGCTTCTTTCACAGTTTTTGGTGCGCCATCGACCAGGTCTTTAGCTTCTTTCAAGCCCAGGCCGGTGATTTCGCGAACTGCTTTAATGACGCCAACTTTGTTTGCGCCGAAGCTGTCCAGGATGACGTTGAATTCGGTTTGTTCTTCAGCAGCTGCTGCTGGGCCTGCTGCAGGACCGGCCGAAGCCATTGCTGCTGCGGACACGCCGAATTTTTCTTCGAATGCTTTAACCAGGTCGTTCAGGTCCATTACGGACATGGCGCTAACTGCTTCCAGGATATCGTCTTTGCTAATTGCCATTTTGAAACTCCTAAATTTATTACGTTAGTTACATCAGATTGGTACTGAGAGAAAAAAGCGCGCGCAATTAAGCGGCTGCTGGGGCTTCTTCTGCTGCTGCTTCTGCAGGAGCTTCGGCGCCTTCGCCTTTTTTCGCTGCCAGGGCAGCCAGACCACGTGCAAAGCCCGAAACCGGAGCCAGCATAACGCCCAACAACTGCGAAATGAGGACTTCACGGCTAGGAATGCTCGCCAACGCGGTGACAGCAGCTGTATCCAGCGGCTTGCCTGCGTAGTTACCTGCTTTGATGACCAGTTTGTCGTTGGTTTTAGCGAAGTCAGCGATGACTTTAGCTGCTGCAACGGCATCGGCCGAGATCGAGTAGATCAACGGGCCGGTCATGGCATCTGCCAGGCTGGCGAATGCGGTACCTTCAACGGAGCGACGAGCCAGAGTGTTTTTCAACACACGCAGGTACACGCCTTGGGCACGCGCTTTAGCACGCAGTTGCGTCAAGTGACCAACCTGGATGCCACGATATTCGGCCACGACGATCGTTTGCGCATTTGCTACTTGTGCGGAAACTTCGGCGACGACGGCCTTTTTGTCATTCAGATTGAGACTCACGGTCAACCTCCTTAAATGATGTTCGGCAATCACAACCGAGTGGTTGAGCGCCTTGCATCGGTTCGAACACGGCGTCCGAAGTCAAGAAGTACTAAACTGAGCGGATGGATTCACGCAGCATGAGGACTACAAAACTTGTTCGGGTACACCATCTGCGTTGGGCACTTGCCGTTGCCGGCAAGCCTATTAACCTTCTGCATGTGCGATCGCAGTCGGCCCAACGGTCTTTGATTGTCTGCCTGCCTGGTGCGAACACCGGACAGACAGCCCAAAGATGCGCCCGCAGCGCCCGGAGGCGCCACAGGACTTGATTCTTTACTTAAGCTGCCAGGCTAGCCTGGTCAACACGGACGCCAGCGCCCATGGTCGACGACAGCGAAACTTTGCGCAGGTACACGCCTTTGCTCGATGCTGGCTTGGCTTTGTTCAGCGCGTCGATCAGTGCGACCAGATTCGACTTCAGATCTGCGTCAGCGAACGATTTACGGCCGATGGTAGCGTGGATGATACCGGATTTGTCGGTACGGTACTGAACTTGACCGGCTTTCGCGTTTTTCACGGCGGTAGCGACGTCAGGAGTAACAGTGCCAACTTTCGGGTTAGGCATCATGCCGCGTGGGCCCAGGATCTGACCCAGGGTACCAACGATACGCATGGTATCTGGCGAAGCGATAACGATATCGAAAGGCATGTCGCCGGCTTTGATCTGCTCAGCCAGGTCTTCCATACCAACGATGTCGGCGCCAGCTGCTTTAGCGGCTTCTGCTTTTTCGCCCGACGCGAAGACTGCCACGCGTACGGTTTTGCCGGTACCAGCTGGCAGCACGACGGAGCCGCGCACCACTTGGTCGGATTTCTTAGGATCAACACCCAGTTGTACCGATACGTCGATCGATTCATTGAACTTGGCCGTTGCGCACTCTTTGATCAGAGCGACAGCGTTGTCGAAAGCGTACACTTTGGTACGGTCGACTTTGGCTTTCAAAGCCTTGATACGTTTGGATAACTTAGCCATTATACAACACCTTCCACCGTGATACCAATCGAACGAGCGGAACCAGCGATGGTGCGTACAGCAGCATCCATGTCGGCAGCGGTCAGATCAGGGGTTTTCAATTTAGCGATTTCTTCAGCTTGTGCGCGGGTCAGCGTACCGACTTTGTCGGTATGTGGCTTCGGCGAACCTTTGGTGATCGCAGCAGCTTTTTTGATCAGGTAGGTTGCTGGAGGCGTCTTCATCACGAACGTGAAGGACTTGTCCGCAAACGCGGTGATCACGACTGGAATCGGCATGCCTGCTTCCAGACCTTGGGTCTGTGCATTGAAGGCTTTGCAGAATTCCATGATGTTCAGACCACGTTGACCCAGAGCTGGACCGATTGGTGGGGATGGGTTTGCTTTACCAGCTGGCACTTGCAGCTTGATAAAACCAATGATTTTCTTTGCCATGATGGCTCCTATCTTGGATTGAGTAGTAGCGCCCCGCCGATCCTACCCTGGCGGGGCTCCTCTGACCGGATTTCGCTGAGACTGCCGCGACGCTCCTGGTGGCGCTTGATACAGACTTAAACTTTTTCGACCTGGCCGAATTCGAGTTCCACCGGAGTGGCGCGACCGAAGATGGTGACCGAGACGCGCACTTTGGATTTCTC
>ERZ724525.2077-NODE-2077-length-11598-cov-9.227324_pt1 | contig 11598 bp, 9 predicted proteins | sample MGYA00376058_ERZ724525 | MGnify/ENA primary metagenome ERZ724525 (study PRJEB28724, sample SAMN07190888) | wastewater metagenome | isolation source: influent of sewage treatment plant in Hong Hong | place: USA: Christiansburg, Virginia | collected 2016-03-01 ... | reverse complement strand
GCCTGGGCAATGTGGAAGACGAGGTGCTGAGCAGCATCGCCGCCCGCCTGGCCCGACTGGACAAAGACGCCAGCGACGCCGACCGCGCCAAGGTGGTGGAGTTGAGCGGCGGCAAAACCCTGCGCGACCTGGCGCGCGGCATTGTGGATGCGCTCGCCATCGACGCCACCCAAGACATGCCACCCGCCCAGGCCGAGCAACGTTTGAGAGATTCAATATGGCCTTTCCGCGCGCCAGCATTGCGAGAGCAGCTATTAAAAATGAAGCGAAAGGCAGACTTGGTGATTGACACCGTCACCAAAGACACCTTGCTGGATGCCGCTTTTACGGTGGGCAGCGACCGCGCCACCGCATTGGTGCAAAGCTTTGAGCAGTTCATTGCCCAGCACAAAGACGAAATCACCGCCCTGCAAATTTTGTACAGCCGCCCCACGCGCGCGCCGCTCAAGTTTGAAGACGTTCAGCTTCTCGCCGATGCCCTGCACGCCCCGCCCGTGAACATCGACGAAGGCGCCCTGTGGCAGGCCTACGCCACGCTGCGCAAAGACAAGGTCAAAGGCGCCACGCAGCGCCGCCTGCTCACCGACCTGGTCAGCCTGGTGCGCTTTGCCATGCAGCAGACCAACGAACTGGTGCCCTACCCCGAGCGCGTGCAGGCCAACTTCAAAGCCTGGCTGGCCCAGCACCAGCAGACAGATACCAACAAGTTCACCCCAGAACAACAACACTGGCTAGAAATGATCCGCGACCACATCGCTGCCAACCTCGGCATTGAGATAGACGACTTTGAATACGCCCCCTTCAACGCCCAAGGCGGCCTGGGCAAGGTGCACCAGCTCTTTGGCGCGGAACTGCCCAAGGTGATTGAGGAACTGAATCGGGAGTTGGCGGCGTGAGTGAAGTGCTAGATGTGCCCGCGGTTACGACTGTTCCATTGGGTGAACTGCTGACTGACATCCGCAACGGCCTTGTTGTCGAGCAGGAAAAGGAATTGCCCGGCATCCCGATTACCAGGATTGAGACGATATCAAAGGGTACGGTTGACATGGACCGCGTGCGTTATGTCCGTGATACCGCAGGCAAGAGCCTTGATAGCTTTTGGCTGAGGAAGGGAGACATTCTCTTTAGTCACATCAACAGCGATCTGCATTTGGGAAAGACTGCGATCGTTCCTTCCGACGCACCACTTCTGCACGGTATGAACCTGCTGCGCCTGCGAGTGGACTCAAATCGTTTGCGTCCCAAGTATCTTCACCATTGGCTCGACTATTGCCGTCGCACAGGTGTGTTCATGGCGATTGCTCAGCATGCCGTGAACCAGTCTTCGCTAAATCAGAAGAAGATAACTTCGCTTGAAGTTCCGTTGCGCTCGGTTGGCGAGCAGGATGAAATCGTCGCCGAACTCGAAAAACAGTTCTCCCGCCTCGACGAAGCCGTCGCCAACCTCCAGCGCGTCAAAGCCAACCTCAAACGCTACAAAGCCTCCGTCCTCAAAGCCGCCGTCGAAGGCCGCCTCGTAGAAACCGAAGCCACCCTGGCCCGCCGTGAAGGCCGCACCTACGAAACCGGCGAACAACTCTTGCAGCGGATTCTTGAGGAGCGGCGGGCGAAGTGGGCGGGCAAGCGCAAATACCGTGAGCCAGTGAATCCTGAAATGGAGTCTGTGTCTGAATTGCCTGAAGGCTGGGCTTGGGCCTCGCCTGAGCAGGTGTCCGCAGGCGAACCATATTCATTGGCGATTGGTCCTTTTGGTAGCAGTTTGAAGGTGAGCGACTACAAGACCGAAGGTGTGCCTTTGGTCTTTGTGCGCAATATCCGTTCTGGGTCATTCGGTGGTGAAAACACTGTCTACGTCACTACTGACAAGGCAGCAGAGCTTTCGGCGCACTCGGTGCAGGCTGGCGATATTCTTGTGACCAAGATGGGTGACCCACCGGGGGATGTGTGCCGCTATCCGGCGAATCGCCCACCTGCCGTGATTACTGCCGATTGCATCAAGTTACGGGTGACCAAACTCGGCATCGATCCGTCATTCATTGAGTACGCCATGGCCTCGCGGGTCGTGCAAGACCAAATCTTGGGAATCACAAAAGGCGTTGCGCAGTTGAAAGTTAACTTGGCGAACTTCAGTTCTATTGCATTGCCCGTTCCGCCCTATGCAGAGCAAGCCCGAATCGTCGCCGAAGTCGACCGCCACCTGTCCATCATCCGCGAAGTCGAAGCCGAGGTCGACGCCAACCTCCAGCGCTCGAAGGCGTTGCGGCAATCAATTTTGCACACATCCTTTGTTGCATAAGCGCATGGGAACTATTACTTCTCGATCAGATTGAACGATGACCTATTACGACTTTTCCAGTCTGAACGACAAAGACTTTGAGGTTCTTGTTGCCGACCTACTGTCAATCGAGCACAACATTAGATTCGAGCGATTCAAGGCAGGCAGGGACGGCGGCATCGATGGAAGGTACTTTGCCCCTTCTGGGGGACAGGTAATTTTTCAATGTAAACACTGGGCTAAGTCTGGTTTAGCTGCACTCTTGCGATCTTTAAAGAATACGGAGTACGCGAAAGTCGTTCACCTAAATCCGAAGCGCTACATCATCGCAACGTCAGTACCGCTGTCTGCAGCCGATAAAACAAAAATTAGGTCAGTCTTCGGGAAATTCATGCACAACGATTCTGATGTGCTCGGATGCGAAGACATTAATGACCTATTGCGAAAGCATCGGCATGTTGAGAAGTCTCATTTCAAGCTATGGCTACACAGTACGGAAGTTCTCGCAACGCTTGCGAATGCGGCCATCTTGGGTCGAAGCGCCTTTACCTTGCAAGAAATTCGAGAGCGAAGTTCTGCATATGTCCAGACAGCTAGTCATGTACTTGCGAGAGAAAAGGTCAAGAAGCTAGGGGTACTCCTGATAACCGGAGAGCCGGGAATCGGTAAAACGACTTTGGCCGAGCAGCTTTGCTTGGAGTATGCAGTTGACGGCTACCAATTGTGTGTAGCTGCCAGGCAGATCGAAGAACTTGAGTCTTTATATCAGGACGATGCAAAGCAAGTTTTCTACTTCGACGATTTCCTTGGCAGCAACTTCCTTGCAGTTCTTAACAGGCATGAGGATTCGCACATTGTTGGATTCATTCAACGTGTGAGTAAAGATAAAAATAAAAGATTTATTCTCACTTCACGGTCCACTGTGCTGAATCGGGGGAAGACTCTGACCGATCGGTTCAAGCTCGCGAAATTGGAGCAACACGAGTTGGAAATCGAAGTCAAGTGCTTATCAGAAATTGATAAGGCCAGAATACTGCACAGTCGAATGTGGTTTTCTAGGCTTCCCCGTGAGTATTTGGAGGTCATTGTTGCCAAACAAAAGTATTGGACAATTATTCGGCACCCAAATTTCAACCCACGCCTAATCGCGTTCATTACTGACCCGTCCAGATTCACTGGAGTGATGCCAATAGATTACTGGAGCTATATTGAAAGAACTCTGCAAAATCCAATTGACGTTTGGGATCATGTTTTCAGTAGCCAGTTGACGGACTGGTCGCGACTAACAGTCCTGTTGGTTGTGTTCGCTGGTGGCAGTATCGACGAACGCAGACTTCTTCGTTGCTACGAGAGCCTCTCGTCTGATGCTTTGGTCAGAAATTATGTTGGTGACGCAGACTTTGACATGGGAATGCGGGTGTTGGTTGGATCAGTATTGAATCGACGTGTTGAGGGAAACGACGTAACCGTTACTCTGTTTAACCCGTCAATTGCTGACTACGTACTGCGTAAGACATCCAAGTCGGCGCTAAAGCTATCTAGTCTAATGACTGCGTTATTTGATATTCGTTCATTGGATAATTTCGAAAAGCTTCGAGTGAATGGAATTGTCACGTTCGCTGTTTACGTAGATGTCATTAGACATCTCTGCAAAACAAAACTGACTACGGGTTCGTTGCATCCAGATAGTGTGATCTGTATGGCTAAACTTTGCGAGTTGGCGGTTCAGCATTGCGATGTTAGTGGCCAAGCAATACCGGAAATTCATCGGTTCGTGCAGGCTGTGTCCGACCTCCAGGAATGTTCCGTATATCTTGCCGCGATCTCAACCCTGTTGAGATATGAGCTGCAAAATCAGCTGATCTCAAATGAATCATTGGCGAGGCTGCTGGAGGGTTTCGATGCATCAGATTTAGATCGCGAGGAATTGGAGTCGGTTTCGAAAATTTTGCCCCTACTGCCATCGAATTACCAATCCGCATTGGAAAATACTCTCAGATCTGCAATCATTGATTATTGGCAAAACTCCATAGAGGAGGAAATTGTTGAGAGGGATATTTTGGGTGATCTATTTGATTATGAAGACACCTCGCGAGCTGAAAGACTAATGAAAGAAGAGCTAGGTCGAATATTGGACGACTATGGTATCGGCTTCACCCAATCCGATCACGAAGAAATTTTGAGATATTTTGATGTCGGCGACATCATCAATGGAAACATTAAACGAGCCTCACATGACGGTGGAGATGACGATAGGGGATATGTCGATCGCGGTACGGGCGAAATTGATGATCTGTTTTCGTTCGATTTGCCGTAATACGTCAGGGGCAAGTCAATGAGTGACATCAATCCATCCCCTTTCTCCCTACGCATCTTCGTCGCCGACGGCGACCCCGACGGTCTGCGCATCGTCGAAAAATCCGACTGGATCGGCAAGGCGCTGGTGTTCCTGCGTGCGTTGCTGCCGCAGGTCAAGGCGCGGGCCGAGTTGGCGCAGACTGGTAGTCTTTTTGTGAGTCAACATGCGCCAGCTTGACCTCTTCTCCGCCCTGCAGTCCAGCACCGAGGGCATCGACACCGAATTCAAGTCGGCGCGCGGTGGCATGCCCGGCAGTTTTTGGGAGTCCTATTCCGCCATGGCCAATACCCAGGGCGGCACCATTGTGTTGGGCGTAGCTGAAAAGTCCACCGGCTTGGTGTGGGAGGGCGTGCCCGATGCCGCGCAGCTGCGCACGGTGCTGTGGGGCCAGCTGAATGACCGGCACAAGGTCAGCACCAACCTGCTGCGCGATGACGATGTGCGCACGGTGGAAGACGAGGGCCGCCAGTTTGTGGTGGTGAATGTGCCGCGTGCCTCGCGGCTGCAGCGCCCGGTGTTTGTGGGGCCCAACCCCATGACCGGCACCTACCGCCGTGCGGATGAGGGCGACTACCGCTGCTCGGATGACGAGGTGCGCCGCATGCTGGCCGATCAGTCCGACACGCCCGCCGATTCGCAAATCGTGGAGCATTTTGGCCAGCCAGACTTTGACCCGGAAACGGTCAAGCAATACCGCAACCGCTTTGCCTCCCGTGCGCCAGACCATCCGTGGCTGCTGTTGGACGATGCGCCGCTACTCACCAAGCTGAGCGCGTTGCGCCGTGACCGTGCCACGGGTTTGGAGGGTGCCACCGTGGCGGGGCTGCTGATGTTTGGCCGGTTTGAGGCGCTGCGCGATGCGCTGCCGGGTTTTCATGTGGACTACCGCGAGCGCTTGTCCGACGACCCCGCCGTGCGCTGGACCGACCGCGTGGTGCCCGATGGCACCTGGGAAAACAACCTGTTCCAGTTTTATCTGCGGGTGATGCAGCGCCTGTCGGGCGATTTGAAAATGCCTTTCCAGCTGGACCGCGAGCTGTACCGCAAGGACGACTCTGCCGTGCACGAGGCGCTGCGCGAGGCAGTGGTCAACGCGCTGGTGCATGCGGACCACCGCGGGCAGGGCGGCGTAGTGATTGAGCGCTACCCGGACCGCATTGAGCTGTCCAACCCCGGCTCGCTACTGGTTTCGCGGGTGCAGTTGTTGCAAGGCGGCGTGAGCGAATGCCGCAACAAGAGTTTGCAGCTGATGTTCCAGCTCATGGGTGGTGGCGACAAGGCAGGCTCGGGCATGGACAAGATTCGGGCAGGCTGGCGCGCACAGCACTGGCGTTCGCCCCGGCTGGAAGAATCTTTGCAACCCGACCGCGTGAAGCTGGTGTTACCCATGGTCAGCCTGATACCGGATGAAGTGGACCAGGCGCTTCGCGTGCGCTTTGGCGAGCGCTTCGCCAAGCTGGACAAGACGGCGGTGCAGGCGGTGGTAACGGCCCAGGTGGAAGGCAGCGTGACCAACAGTCGCATGCAGGAAATCACCGGCGAACACTCCAAAGACATCACCGGCGTGCTGCAAAGTCTGGTGCGCGATGGCTTGCTTACCCAGCAAAACCAGCGGCGCTGGGCCAGCTACCGCGTGGCGGAGGACTCCCCCCAATCAGGTGACGACTCCCCTCATTTGGAGGCGGACTCCCCCCAAAGCTCCCCCCAATTAGGCGGGGGCTCCCCCCAATTGCCGCCGAACTCCCCCCAATTGGACCGATTGGCCGGGCTGTCGCCCGAAATTCAAGGCCTTTTGCCCATTGCTGGGCCTGCGCGCAAGAACAAGAAGCTGCCGGTGGATCAACTCAAGGGCCTTATTCAGCAGCTCTGCGACGGGCGCTGGTTGGCAACGTCTGAAATCGCGACGCTTGTGGATCGCGATGCCGAGAAGCTGCAATCACGCTTTTTGACCGCAATGGTGCGCGAGGGTGTTTTGGAGCTGAGATACCCCGATGTACGCAACCGGCCGGATCAGGCGTATCGCACGGTAGGACTTTCTAACAAAGGGTAAGGAAGTTGTTGGGAACAAGAACCTTTAAAAATCAACAACTTAGGCTTTGTTTGATCTTTGCTAAGCGCGTTATTTAGCAAAGACCAAACAAAGGATTGAGCTAAGCCATGCAAACCCCTTTCTCCCTCCGCATCTTCGTCGCCGACGGTGACCCCGATGGCCTGCGCATCGTCGACAAGTCCAATTGGATCGGCAAGGCGCTGGTGTTCCCGCGTGCGCTGCTGCCACAGGTCAAGGCCCGGCCCGAGCTGGCGCAGACCGGGGTGTACCTGTTGCTGGGGCCGCGCCCGGACGGTGAGGGCGACATGCTCTACGTGGGCGAGGGCGACCCCATCCGCCCCCGGCTGGAGAGCCACTATGCGCAAAAGGATTTCTGGACCCGCGCCATCGGCTTCACCACCACCACGGCCGGGCAGCTCAACAAGGCGCATGTGCAGTTTCTGGAGTCGCGCCTCATCGCCCTGGCCCGCGCCGCCAAGCGCATGCCGCTGGACAACGCCAACCAGCCCGCCGAGCCGTCCCTGAGCGAAGCCGACCGGGCCGACATGGAGGTCTTTTTGGGCCACATGCTGGGCATGCTGCCGGTGTTGGGTGTGCATGCGTTTGAGCAAGCGCCCAAAGCCCCCGCCGCCAAGTCCGGCCCGGTGCTCACCTGCAAGGGCAAGGGCGTGCAGGCCACGGGCTACGAAGCCAGCCAGGGCTTTGTGGTGCGGGCGGGTTCGCAGGCGGTGGCAGACACCGTGCCCAGCATGGCGCTGCATGTGCGCGGGATGTTTGACCTGCGGCAGGAGCTGATTGGCAATGGCGTGTTGGGCCTGCAGGGCGGGCTTTACCAGTTCACTCAGGACTACAGCTTTAGCTCCCCCAGCACGGCCGCCGCCGCGGTGCTGGGCCGCAGCGCCAATGGGCGCATTGAATGGAAGGCGGCGGATGGGCGCACGTTGAAAGAGCTTCAAGAGGCCGAAGCGGCGCAGTAAGCCACCCACTACTATTTTGATAGCTGATTGCGCTTGATGCATAAGCGCCAGAGACCATTTTCACTCAAAGCCTTGCCACTGACGCCAGATCAGCATATATTCAATATTCGCGATTTTCGAATATTGAATACCCATGCAACTCAAGCCCCAAGATTTTCTGGTCGCCCTCAAGCTCGTCGCCTGGGGTGAGCAGCGCTGGACGTATGCGCGGCTGGCTCAGGAACTGGGCATTAGCGTGTCGGAGGCCCATGCCTGCATCAAGCGCGGATTGCTGGCGGGCCTGCTGTTGCCGAACCGGGAGCCACCGCCTCCAACGATGGGGGCTGACGGCCCCGCTGCGCCAGACGCGCAAGAGCCCTTGGGCATTTACCGGGTCACACGCAAGCGGGTGCGCCGCACGGCCTTGCCAGATGGTGAAGCGGTAGCCGACAACCCGGTGCGCCCCCATGCACGCAACTTGGCGGAATTTGCGTTGCACGGTGCCAAATATGCGTTCCCGGCCGTCAAGCTACCGCTGGTGGCCGGTGTGCCCACCAGCCACAGCGCGCCCGCATTTGCCGGGGTGTTTGCGCCGGGCAGCACCGATTTTGTATGGCCGCACCCCAATGGCGCTGTGCGCGGCGTAGGGGTGGAGCCCCTGCACCCTTCCGTGCCCTTTGCCGCCATGCAAGACGCCAAGCTGTACGAACTGCTGGCGCTGTTTGACGCCCTGCGTGTAGGCAAGGCCCGCGAGCGGGGCATGGCGCTAGAGCGCCTGCAAGCCCTGATTGACCCAGACGCACCAAAGAAAGCAAAGAGTCCTTCGTATGGCTAACCCCAACCTCGAAATGTTGCTGGGCATGGCGCGGGCCATGGGCCCGCTGTGTGAGCAGGTGGTGTTTGTGGGTGGCTGCGCCACGGGCCTGCTGGTGGACGACGCAGGCCTGATGGATGTGCGCCCCACCGAAGACGTGGACGCCATTGTGGAGGTAGCCACCTTGGGCGCCTACCACCGTCTGGCTGAACAACTGATGCAGCGCGGCTTTAACCAGCCCATGGCAGACAACACGCCGCCGTTTCGCTGGTTCTGGCACCGCATGCAGCTGGACCTGGTGCCATTGGACGAAAAGGTGCTGGGCTTTGCCAACCCGTGGTACCGGGTGGGGTTTGAAGAAGCGTTGTCTGCAGAGCTGGCCGACGGGCTGATGGTGCGGCACTTGTCGGCACCGCATTTTTTGGTCACCAAGTTCGAAGCCTTTAAAGACCGTGGCGGCAACGATGTGTACCTGAGCCATGACCTTGAAGACATCATGACCGTGATGGAGGGCCGCGCCTCAGCGGCCCGCGAGGTTGCCGCAGCCAGTGCACCTGTGCGCCAGCATGTGGCGCAGGCAGCCGCAGCGCTGCTGCAAATACCCGCCTTCCACAACGCCCTGCCCGGCTTGCTGAGCGACCCGGAGCGTGAGCCCACCGTCAAGGCACGGTTGACCCAGATTGCAAAATTGAAAGACCTATGAACACCACCACCCACTCCCTCGTCCAGAAGCTCTGGAACTATTGCAACGTGCTGCGTGACGACGGCATGAGCTATGGCGACTATGTGGAGCAGCTCACCTACCTGCTGTTCCTCAAGATGGCCGACGAGCGCAGCGCGCCCCCCTACAACCAGGCCAGCATCGTGCCCGCCGCCTACGCCTGGCCCACGCTGCTGGCGAAGGACGGCGACGAGCTCTTTGACCACTACCGCCACCTGCTGGAGAAGCTGGGGCAGGAGAAGGGCACGCTGGGCCTGATCTTCGGCAAGGCGCAAAACAAGTTTCAAGACCCGGCCAAGCTGCGCCGCGTGATCGTGGATTTGATCGGCGCTGAGACCTGGACGATTCTGGGCGCCGACGTGAAAGGCGATGCCTATGAGGGCCTGCTGGAGAAAAACGCGCAAGACACCAAGAGCGGCGCAGGCCAGTACTTCACGCCACGCGCACTGATCCAGGCCATGGTCGACTGCATTGCGCCGCTGCCAGCAGAGCGCCTATGCGACCCGGCCTGCGGTACGGGCGGCTTCTTGTTCACCGCGCACAACTACATCACCGCCCACAACAAGAGTCTGACGCGCGACCAGCTCAAGCACCTGAAAGAGAAAGCCTTCACCGGCTACGAGCTGGTGCACGGCACAGCTCGCGTATGCGCCATGAACATGCTGCTGCACGGCATTGGCTCCGAAAAATCCGTGCCCGTAGTGGTGGGCGACGCACTGGCCGCCGACCCCGGCGAGCGTTACGAGGTGGTTCTGGCCAACCCGCCCTTTGGCAAGAAGAGCAGCACCGTCATCGTGGGCGAAGACGGCCGCACCAGCACCGAAAAAGACACCATTGAGCGCGACGACTTCTGGGCCACCACCAGCAACAAGCAGCTCAACTTTGTGCAGCACATCAAGACCCTGCTGGCCACCCACGGCCGCGCGGCCGTGGTGTTGCCCGACAACGTGCTGTTTGAAGGCGGGGCGGGCGAAACCATCCGCAAGAAGCTGCTGCACGAATGCGATGTGCACACGCTGCTGCGCCTGCCAACCGGCCTGTTCTACGCCCAGGGTGTGAAGGCCAATGTGCTGTTCTTCGAGAAGAAGGGCGCCAGTGAAACACCGTGGACCAAGCAGCTATGGATCTACGACCTGCGCACCAACAAGCATTTCACGCTCAAGACCAACCCGCTGCGCCGCGACGACTTGAACGAGTTTGTGGAGCTGTACCAGGCGGGCAACCGCCGTCAGCGGCAAGCCACGTGGTCAACCGAGAACCCCGATGGCCGCTGGCGCGCCTACAGCTACGCCGAGCTGATTGCCCGCGACAAGACCAGCCTCGACATCTTCTGGCTGAAAGATGAAAGCTTGGCCGACAGCGACAACCTGCCCGCACCGGGCGTGATTGCCCTGGAGATCGTGGAAGACCTGCAAGCGGCGCTGGCCCAATTCCAACTGGTTGCCAGTGATCTGGCGGAGGCCGTTGAAGAGTGACGCGGTCGCTGGACGAAATAGCGAGGCTTATTTGGTGCCAAAAATCCGGTCGCCCGCGTCGCCCAGTCCCGGCAGGATGTAGCCGTGGTCGTTCAGCTCGCGGTCAATGGCCGCGGTGAAGATGGGCACATCGGGGTGCGCCTTTTGCAGCGTGGCAATGCCCTCGGGCGCGGCCAGCAGGCAGACGAACTTGATGGAGCGGGGGTTGAGCTTCTTCAACCGGTCAATCGCGGCCGATGCCGAGTTGCCGGTGGCCAGCATGGGGTCCACCACGATGATGTCGCGTTCTTCCATCTCGGAGGGCATCTTGAAGTAATACTCCACGGGCTGCAGCGTGGCCGGGTCGCGGTACAGGCCGATGTGGCCCACGCGCGCGCCGGGCACCACGTTGAGCATGCCGTCCAGAAAGCCGTTGCCCGCGCGCAGGATGGACACCAGCACCAGCTTTTTGCCGTCAATCACCTTGCCGGTCATGGTCTCCAGCGGGGTCTCGATCTGGATGTCCTGCAGCGGCATGTCGCGTGTGACCTCGTAGGCCATCAGCGTTGAGAGTTCGCCCAGCAGGCGGCGAAAGCTGTTGGTGCTGGCGTCTTTGCGGCGCATCAGGGTCAGCTTGTGCTGCACCAAGGGGTGGTCGATAAGGTGGACGTTGCTCATGAAGAAAAGGGGAAAAGAAAAAGTGGGGAATATCAGTTAACCATTGCGCATTCGCAGCATCCGCGACGCATGGAACTGGCGCGGCTCAAGCCAGGGCTCCCGCGCAAGGGCCGCCCCGCTGCGCTGGGAGCGTCCCCCTGCCCGCATCGCGCAGCGATGGGAGAGCGGGGGGAGGGAGCGAAGCGACATAGGGGGGTGTTTCATCCTAGTCTGCCAGAAAGCGGGCGTAGCGCGCGAGGTCGACGTTGCCGCCGCTGACGATGATGCCCACGCGCGCGCCGCGTACGTCGC
>ERZ724525.2069-NODE-2069-length-11608-cov-3.627023_pt1 | contig 11608 bp, 9 predicted proteins | sample MGYA00376058_ERZ724525 | MGnify/ENA primary metagenome ERZ724525 (study PRJEB28724, sample SAMN07190888) | wastewater metagenome | isolation source: influent of sewage treatment plant in Hong Hong | place: USA: Christiansburg, Virginia | collected 2016-03-01 ... | reverse complement strand
GCATGGAACACGCTGATGTCGTTGCCGATGAACAGCAGCGCAATCACCTTGCCAGATGCATCTTTGGCGGGCAGGTAGTGGCCCATGTAGGGCTTGCCGCCCGCCACCGTGACGCCGGTGTAGGGCTCGCCCTTGGACACGGTGGCATAGGCCGGGTCGTCCTTGCCCAGCGGCGTGCCCTGCTGGCGCTCGCCCTTGTCGTTCTTGACCGAGGTGGTGATGCGGATGAAGTCGTCGCCCTTCTTGGCGAACACCGTGGCGATGCCGCCGGTTTCGCTGGCGAATTTATCGACCGAGCCGTAGTCCTCGTTGACCAGCGCGCCATAGCTGCGCAGCTCGCCCGTGGCTTCGTCGAGCTGCATGGTGGCCTCGAAGTAGCGCTGGAAGCCCTTCATGGTGAGCTGCACCAGCTCGCGGTTGGTGTTGTCGGCCGCGTCCAGCGACTGCGCCACGCTCTGCGCCGTGTCGCCCACGCTGGCCACCACCTGCGCGCGGGTGCTGCGCTCGGTCAGCACCGCAATCGCCAGCCCCACCAGCACCAGCACCAGGGCCACCAGCCCAATGGCGGCCAGCGTGACCTGCCGCGCGACAGAACGGTTGTTGGCCAGGGATGCTGCCATGGGGGATGTCTCCTGCGGGTGAATACACATGCACAAAGCCGGCTGGGCCGGTCTGCTCTGAATCTACGGCCAGAGTCTTGTTACATTTATTCACGCATTCCCTTACCAATTGCGCGGACTGGAGGCGCGGGGCGATTGCGCTTAGGCGCTTACTGCTGACACCGTCAGTGCCCGATCCCGCCAGCCCAGGCCTTCGGACGTGCCGGCCGCCGGGCGGTATTCACACCCCACCCAGCCGCAGTAGCCCAGCGCGTCCAGCGTCTCGAACAAAAACGGGTAGTGCAGCTCGCCCCGGTCGGGCTCGTGGCGGCCGGGCACGCCCGCGATCTGGACATGCGCCACGCGGCCCGTGGGCAGGTAGCGTTGCAGCTTGGTGGCCACGTCGCCCTCCACGATCTGGCAGTGGTACAGGTCCATCAGCACCTGGAGGTTGTCGGCCTGCACGGCATCGAGCAGCTCGTGCGCGTGGTCCTGGCGGTTCAAGAAGTAGCGCGGCACATCGCGCAGGTTGATGGGTTCGATCAGCACCTTGCGCCCGGCGCGCGCGGCTTCGGCCGCCGCCCAGCGCAGCTTGCCCGCACACAGATCCTTGAGGGATTCGCGCTCCACCCCCGGCGGCACGATGCCCGCGAGCACATGGATGTGCGGGCAGTCCAGCGCCTCGGCATAGCGCAGCGCCTCGTGCACGCCCGCGCGGAACTCTGCCTCGCGCCCGGGCAACGCGGCCGTTGCCATCCTCGAAGGGGTGCAGCGTCACGAACCACAGTTGCGCCAGCCCGGCCTTGATTAACGCCGGCTCGGGCGTGTCGGCATTTGCCCAGGCCAGAAAATTGCTGGCCTCGGCTGCCAGGCGGGTGGCGGGTGGGGCCTCGAAATGAACACGCTGCCGGTGAAGCGGGCCGGAAACGACCTGCATCGGGCCGGTGGCGTCGTCGCGCCAGACACCGGTACGGATGCGGGTGAGGCCGCTGTAGCCGGTGGGGAAGAGTGCCGCGTGCCAGCCAAACAAGCGTTCCTCGGTCAGCGGTTCGGCGCAGCGGGCGGTGGCGTCGAGCACCATGTCGACGACGCCTTCGACATCGCGATCCACCGGGGCCAGTGCGCCGATGTCGACGCCAAGGCGGCGTGCGATTGACGATCGCACCGAGTCGATATCTAGCCGCGCACCTTCGATCTCGCTGGTCTTGACGACGTCCTCGGTCAGCGCGGCGAGGCTGGCCTGGTCGCGCAGCGACATGCCGACATCGGCCAGCCTGCCCAGAAGCAAGCCCTGAGCGCGGCTGACCTCGGCCAGCGATCCGGCCAGGGCCGCCAGGTCGTAGCGCATCGCCGGCCAGTCGGCCAGCTGCCAGATAAAATGCGCTTTCGTGTGATTATCTCCGCTATTCATGCGGAGATTGTGGCACTGCTTCGCCGCAAGGGCAAGTTTTTCACCGCAATATATGCGGTGAAAAATGAGGCGCTTGGGCGGGGGCGCTACAGCCCGATAGCGTCTCGCGCGGGCCTCAAGCCGGTTGCGGCTTGGCGATAGCAGCCTCGCGAATCGGAAGGTTAACCGCCGCGGCCAGTGCCGCCAGCACGATATCCGCGTACCACATCCAGCTGAAGTCGCCGAACTGCGTCAGCGCGAGACCGCCGAGCCAGGCGCCGAGGAAGCCGCCGATCTGGTGCGAGAGCAGGGTCAGGCCGAACAGGGTGCCGAGGTAGCGCACGCCGAACAGCTTGCCGACGATGGCTGCCGTTGGCGGCACAGTGGCCAGCCAGGTGAAGCCGAGGCCGGCGGCGAAAAGGTAGAAGGTGAGGTCGGTCTTCGGTGCCAGCAGATATGCCGCAACCAGCAGGGCACGCGAGGCGTACATCCAGAACAGCACGTATTTGCTGCGGTAGCGGGCGACGCAGGAGCCGGCATAGAGGCTGCCGAAAATGTTGGAGAGGCCGATGATGGCCAGTGACCAGCTGGCAACGGCTGGCGGCAGGCCGCAGAGATCGACTTCGCCGGGCAGATGGGTGACCAGAAAGGCTATGTGGAAACCGCAAGTAAAAAAGCCGGCGTGCAGGCACAGGTAGCTGCGATCAGCCATGGCGCCGGTAACGCTCTTCCACATGCCGGGTTCGTCGGCGGCCACAGCTTTCTGCGGGCCACCCTCGATCGGGCGCATCAGTGTACCGACCAGCGGCAACGCGGCCAGCACCATGACGGCCAACGACCACATGGCGCCCATCCAGCCGACGGTCTGGATCAGCTTCTGCAGAATGGGGGCGAACACAAACTGGCCGAAGGAGCCGCCGGCGTTGATGATGCCCGAGGCGGCGCCGCGCGACTCCAGCGGCATGCGTGCGGTGGCGGCGCCGATGAGCACCGAGAAGCTGCCGGCACCGGAGCCCATGGCCGAGAGCAGGCCAAGCGAAACGATGAGCCCCGAGGTGCTGCCCATGAAGGGGGTGACGGCGCTGCCGACGGCCAGCAGCAGCAAACCGCCGACCAGGACCTTCCCCGGGCCGTAGCGGTCGGCGACGGCCCCGGCGATGGGCTGGATGGCGCCCCACACGAACTGGCCAACGGCCAGGGCCAGGCTGATGGCGGCGATGCCGAGGCCGGTGCTGGTGTTGAGCGGCGAGACGAACAAGCCGAGCGACTGGCGGGCGCCCATGGTGACCATGAGGATACCGGCGGCGGAGAGAGTGACTACCCACAGGGCAGGCTGGTTGAGGGTGCGGAACATGGGAGCCTTTGGCGAATGCAGCTGATCGTGCTGCCGATTGTAACCAGACCCGCAAGTGTATGCAGAGGTTCCCGCTAGCCGGAAAATCGCTGGATCTGTCGGCGGTCGCGTTTGGTTGGCCGGCCCTTGAGGTCTGCGCCGGGGGCCGGGGCCAGCGTGCGGGCTTCGCTTGCCTGCGCGCGCCGGTTGCGGCTTTCGTCGGTCTCGTTATACAGCTGCTGGGCCTCGCAGGCCGGGCGGCGGTATTCATTGAGGCCGGCGACGTGCACTGTCCATAACACCTGGCCGATGGAGAGTTCGAGCTGATCGCCGGCCCTTATCTCCTTGGCGGGCTTGGCCGTGCTGCCGTTGAGCTTGACCTTGCCGCCGGCTACCGCTTCGGCAGCGAGCGAACGCGTCTTGAAGAAACGTGCCGCCCACAACCACTTGTCGAGCCGCTGGCGCAAGGCGTTGGAGTTGCTAGCGTCGCTCATTCCTTGGCCGGCTTCTTGTTCAGCTTGCGCTGCAGGGTGCGCCGGTGCATTTTCAGCGCCCTCGCCGTGGCCGAGATGTTGCCATCGTTCTCGGCCAGTACGCGATGGATGTGCTCCCACTCCAGCCGATCAACCGAAAGCGGCGAGTCGGAGACGAAGAGCGAGGAGTCGCCGTCAACCTTGTTCAGCGCCGCGACCACTTCATCGGCATCCACCGGCTTGGCGAGATAGTGGGTGGCCCCCAGCTTGATGGCCTCGATTGCGGTGGCGATGCTGGCGTAGCCGGTGAGCATGACGACGCGCGTGTTGGGGTCGAGTTCAATCAGCCGCTCGATCAGCACCAGCCCGGATTCGCCGGGCATTTTCAGATCGACAACCGCATATTCCGGCGGGTGTTGCTGGGCGGCGGCCAGCGCCTCGGGGACATCGGCTGCGGTGCTGACGGCATAGCCACGGCGTTCCATGGCGCGGGCCAGCACGCGGCGGAAAGCTTCGTCGTCGTCGACGAGCAGCAAGGTCGGTTTGTCCTGGTCGCTGGTGGTGTTCATGTGGGTCCAATACCTAATGCGGAATGTCTAATGCGGAAAGCGGCAGGGTCACCCGGGTGCAGGTGCCGCCGGTTTCGCGGGGAGTGAGTTCGACACGTCCGCCAAAGCGTTCGAGTGTGGCATTGCTGAGGAAGAAACCGATGCCGAGGCCGCCGCTGGTGCTGTCCTTGCTACCAGGGCCTTCTGTCGTGTTTTGCTTGGTGCTGAAGAAGGCTTCTCCAATACGGGAGGCGACGTCGCGATCAATGCCGGGGCCGCAATCGAGGATGTTGATGGTGAGTTGTGACTGATCCCACTGTGCCAGGAATTCCAGCCCGTCCGGCGAGGCATCCGCCGCATTGTCGAGCAGATTGAGCAGCGCTTGCTCAAGCGTGCGATCGGTGGCCACCGAGGGCGCGGGTCGCGTGCCGTCGAGTGCGGCCTGAATGGTGACGCGGGGGCGGATCAGTTGCCACTCCTCAAGCAGGCGTTCGAGGTAGGCGTCTAGCGGCAACTGCGCGGAAGCGTCGTCGCGTGCCTGCCCGGCCGAGGCCAGCGTCTGAGAAAGGATCTTCTTGCACTCATCAACCTGGGTGCGCAGCAGTGCCAGATCTTCCTGCAGTTCCGGATTGCCGCCATGTGTCAGTTCGGCTTCACGCAGCACGACCGCCATGGTTGCCAGCGGCGTGCCGAGCTTGTGGGCGGCACCGGCGGCCAGGGTGCCCAGCGCGAGGATCTGCTCGTTGCGCAGGGCAGCTTCGCGGGCCGTCGCCAGTTCCTTTTCCCGCACTTTCAGTGCTGCCGCCATGCGGGTCAGGAACAGGGCGACGACAACGGCGCTGACGACGAAATTGAGCCACATGCCAAGCACGTGCAGGGCAAAGCCGCTGGCGTGGCCGGCGTGCTCGGGGGCCACGCCGGAAGCGCGCGCCAGCAAGGTATCGAGCTCGGCCATTTCACCTTGTGGTGGTGGCAATGGCAGGTTCCAGAACATCAGGAAGGTGTAGGCCAGGGTCGTTGCCCCGGCCATGAACCAGGCGTGCCTGGCGGGCAGGGTGGTGGCTGCGATGGTGATCGGCACCAGAAAGAGCGAAACGAAAGGGTTGGCCGAACCGCCGGCGAAATAAAGCAGCAGGGCAAGTGCGGCGACGTCGACCAGCAACTGCGCCAGCAATTCGTCATCGCCGGCCGGGCGATCCTGTTGCAGGCGCCACTGGGTGTAGAGATTGAACAGCGCCAGCGTCACCGTGACCGCGATCATCGGCCCGATGACAAGGGGGATCTTCAGCCAGGCGACAGCCAGCAGAAGCACCAGCCCCTGCGCCAGCACCGAGATGCGGCGAAGGGCAACCAGGCGGCGGAGGATTCCGGAGGCGGCAAAGGCGGACGACATGAGGCGGGATTTTACGCTGCGCAAGGCTCTGCGTAGCAGGGTGCGGCAGAATGCCGCGCCCCGGGGAACGTTCAGGTGTGGCTGCGCTGGCCGAAGTGTTTTTCCAGCCGGTATTCGACCAGTGAATACACGGCCGGCACGACGATCAGCGTCAGCAGTGTCGACGAGATCATGCCGCCGATGACAGCGATGGCCAGCGGCTGGTTGGTTTCGGCGCCTGCACCCAACCCCAGTGCGGCAGGGAACAGGGCGAGAATGACGGTTGCCGAAGTCATCAGCACCGGCCGCATGCGGATCGGGCAGGCATTTTTCAGCGCGGCGTCGATCGGCATGCCATCGTCGCGACGTTGATTGGTCAGGTCGACAAGCAGGATCGAGTTCTTTGCCACCAGTCCGATCAGCAGCACCAGTCCGATCATCGAATAGATATTCAGCGTCTGTCCGAACAGCCACAGTGCGGCGACGCCGCCGATGATGGCCAGTGGCTGCGCCAGCATGACGATGAAGGGCTGCAGGAAGGAATCGAACTGGCTGGCCAGCACCATGTAGAGCAGCACCATGGCGAGGCCGAAGGCGAAGGTCATGTACTTCACCGTCTTGCCGAATTCCTCGGCTTGTCCGATCAGTTTGACCTGGTAGCCGGTGGGCAGCAGTTCGGCGGCAATCTGCTTGACGCGGGTAACGGCTTCGCCGAGCGGCATGGTCGGCGTGGCGAAGAAGGTGGCAGCATATTGCAGGTCGAAGCGGGCGATGATCGCCGGCCCCAGTGTTTCGCTGAACGAGGCCACCGAGTCCATGCGCACCAGCTTGCCGTCCTTCGAACGGAGCCAGATCTTGGTCAGGTCGCTGGGTTGGGTGAATTCGCCGTCCCGGGCCTTGACGCGGATGTCGTAGCGCTCGCCATCGCCCGGTTCATCGTTGAACTTGGCGATATCGACGCCACCGGTGAGCATGTTGATGGCCGAAGCCACGTCCTGCGTGGTCAGGTTGGAGGCTGCAATTCGCATGCGGTCGGGTTTGAAGACCAGTTGCGGCAGGTCGAGCTGCAGGTCGGTGTCGACGCGGCCGATGCCGGGTTCCGCAGCCAGCTTGCCCTGCAGCTCACGCGTCAGCCGGCCGACTTCTGGCAGTTTTTCGCCAACGAGAACGAACTGCAGCGGTTCGCCGCGCTGCCCCTGGATCATCGGATAGGGCGCCGCAAAAACGCGGGCGCCGGGAATCTGTGAAAGCTCCTTGCGCAGGACCGGCAGTAGCTCCTGCTGCGTCGTCGTGCGCTCGCCGCGCGGCAGCATGCGGGCGACGACGGTGCCTTGGTTGACCTGACCGGCGGAACCGAGGCCGATCAGGGCGAATTCGGTAAATACTTCCTTGTGGCTGCGCAGCACTTCCTCGACCAGGCGCAGGCGGCCATCGGTGTATTCGATTGATGAGCCGAGCGGTGTGCGCAGGTAGACCAGGAAGCGACCTTCATCCTGCTCGGGGGCGAAAGCCTTGCCGACGTTGGCGAAGAAGAAAAAGCTGGAAGCCACCGTGACCAGAGTCAGGAAGACCACTTTCCAGCGATGGCCGAGCGCCCAGTCGAGCAGCCCGCGGTAGAAATTCTCCAGGGCCACGAAAAAAGCCTCGATACGCCGGTAGAGTGGGCCGTGTACGTGCCCCTTCTCGGTGACGACGAGGAAGCGCGAACAGAGCATCGGCGTCAGCGTCAGCGAGACGAACAGCGAGACGAGGACGCCGAAGGTGACGACCACGGCAAAGGAGCGGAAGAACTGGCCGATGATGCCGCTGATGAAGATGACCGGGGCGAAGATCGAGACCAGTGACAGCGTGGCGGCAAAGACGGCAAAAGCGACCTCGTTGGAGCCGTTGATGGCGGCGGAGACCGGGTCATCGTCCAGCTCTTCGCGGTGGCGGAAAATGTTTTCGAGGACCACGATCGCGTCGTCGACGACGACGCCGATGAGCAGCAGCAGGGCGAGCAGGGTCAGTGAATTGAGGGTGTAGCCGAAAAAGTAGATGACGGCGATGGCGCCGGCCAGCGAGACCGGGATGGCCAGCGAAATGATCAGTGTCGAGCGTACCGAGCGCAGGAAGACCCAGACCACCAGTGCCGCCAGCAGCGTGCCTTCAAGCAGGTGTTCCTTGAGCGAGTTGACGATCTCGAGGATGAATACCGCGTCGTTGGAAACGATGCTCAGCTTGAGGCCCGGGGGCAACTGCGGCTGGAGTTCGGTTTCCAGCTTGGCCTTTAGTTTTTCGACGATGGCAACGGTGTTGGTGTTGGTCACCTTGACGATACCGAGGCCGACCGTGGTTTCGCCGTTGAAGCGGGCCATCTGGCGGTAATCGGTGAGGCCATCCTCGACTTCGGCGATATCGGCAAGCCGAATCGGCGCCTTGCCCTTCCAGGCCACCACCATCTGCTTCAGGTCGTCGAGGGTGTGGAATTCCAGGTCGAGCTTGACCAGATTCTCGGTTGTCGCGCCAACGATGAAGCCGCCGGCCAGCTGCACATGCTCCTTGGCGAAGGCGTCGCTGACATCCTGTGCGGTCACGCTCATTGCGACCATGCGGTCCGGCAGCAGGTTGACGCGGATGGTGCGGTCACGTCGGCCGCCTAGCCTCACTTCGCCAACGCCGTCGATGGTCTCCAGGCGCTTCTTCAGCGTGTTGATGGCGTACTGGTTCAATTGCTGCTGCGTACGGTCGCCCTGCAGTGCCAGCCACATGATCGGCTGGGCGTTGGTTTCGACCTTGGCCACGATCGGCGGGTCGACGTCCTTGGGCAGGCGGCGCAGCACCTGGTTAACCTTGGCCTGTACCTCGTTGAAGGCGACATCGATCTTCTTCTCGAGGTTGAAGGTGATGTTGACTACCGAAACACCGGGCGATGAGGTCGACTGGATGTGCTCGATGCCCGGCGTCGAGTTGACCGAGCTCTCGATGATGTTGGTGATTGACGCGTCGACGATGTCCGGGTTGGCACCCTTCAGCGTGGTGCTGACCGAAACGACCGGAAACTCGATGTACGGGTAGCGGTCCATGCCGATGCGTTCGTAACTGATGTAGCCGAACAGCACCAGCACCAGGCTGAGCATCCATGCCAGTACATGGCGCTTGATCGATAGTTCGGGCAGCGTCATTTGGCGGGCTCGGGCGGTGTGCCAGCGGCTTTTTCCGTTGTCTTTTCAGCTGGCGCTTCGGCAGTTTTCTCTGTAGCCGCTGTTGGCTTTGCCGGTGTGTTGTTGCGCTCCTGGACGGCCACGGCCGCACCGTTGGTAAGGAAGCCGGCGCCATCGAGGGCCACCGTTTCCCCGGCCTGCACGCCCTTGATTATCTCGATCATGCCGGCCTGCTTGGTGCCGGTCTCGACCACGCGCTGCTGGGCCTTGCCATCGATAACGGCGAAGACCACCTTGCCGGCCGGGCGCAGCACGACTGACTGCTCCGGCACCATGACTGCATTGTCCTTCTGGCCGATGACAACGGCGCCATCGACCGATCCGCCGCCGAGCAGTTCGGGGGTTTCGGCAACACGGGCGATGACGTCAATGGCGCGGCTGGTGTCGGTCAGCGTCGGGCGGATGTCCTCGACCTCGCCGGCGATGATCTTGCCAGGCAGCAGAGGACTGACGAGCTTGACCGGTTGGCCGCGCTTCAGGCGCTGGGCACTGCTTTCGGGAAACGGCAAGTGGGCGCGCAAGACAGTATTTGAAACCAGCTTGAACAGCGGGTCGCCGAGCTTGACGTAGTCGCCATTGGAAGCAATTTTCTCTTCGACGATGCCATCGAAGGGCGCGACGATTTTGGTCTTCTTGAGATTGTTGCCGGAGATCCCGGCGCGTCCGCGTGCGGCTTCCAGCTGTCCATGCAGCGCATCCCGCTGCGCGGCGGCATCCTCGAGCGCATTCTTTGAAATGAAATTTTTCTGGACGAGTTCGTTCTGCCGATTGAAAAGACGCTGCTGCTGTGCATGCAAGGCTTCGAGGCGAGCGATTTCGCCCTGGTCCGAACGATGTTGCTGGGCAGCGTCACTCGGGTCGAGCTCGGCAAGAAGCTGCCCCTTCTTCACCGATTCTCCGGCACGCACAACGATCCGGGTGATGCGTCCGGCGACTTCGGCAGCTATCTTTGGGTCGTTAACCGCTTCCAGGGAGCCCAGCGTACGCTCTACCACTTCCAGCGGCTGCGCCTTGGCCTGGGTGACAGTGATCTGAGCCGGTGGCGGGCCCGATGGCTTCTTCTCCTCCGCCTTCTGGCCACAGGCCGAAAGGGTTAGCAATCCGACGAGGGCGAGCGTGGCGGGGAGCGGTCGCATCATGGCAGCAGGGAATCCTGGGCGAGCAGTTGGTCAACGGTTTCGCGGCGGCGGACGAGGTGCGTCTGATCAGCATCGACCAGCACTTCTGCCGCACGCGGCCGGGTGTTGTAGTTGGAACTCATGGCCATGCCGTAGGCGCCGGCCGACATGATAGCCAGCAGGTCGCCTTCTTGCAGTGCCAGTGGTCGGTTGTGACCAAGGAAGTCACCGGACTCGCAGACCGGGCCGACGATTTCCCAGGATTTTTCTTCTGCCGTGCGTGGCGAAACCGGCAGGATGTCGTGCCAGGCATCGTAGAGCGCCGGGCGGGCGAGGTCGTTCATGGCCGCATCGACGATGGCGAAGTTCTTCACGTCGCCGGGCTTCAGGTATTCGACCCGGGTCAGCAGCAGGCCGGCGTTGCCAACCAGGCGGCGGCCCGGTTCGAGCACGATTTTCAGCTTGCGACCGGCCAGTTTTTTGAGCAGTGGGCCGAGGTAGCTCTTCACTGTTGGGGCGGTTTCGTCGCTGTAGCGGATGCCGAGGCCACCACCGAGGTCGATGTGGTGCAGGTGGATGCCTTCGGCATCGAGCTGGTCGACCAGCAGCAGCACCTTGTCCAGCGCTTCAGCAAAGGGCGAGGGGTCGAGCAGTTGTGAGCCGATATGGCAGTCGATGCCACTGACCGATATGTTCGGCAGCGCGGCGGCACGGCGATACAGCGCCAGTGCGTCTTCATAGGCGACGCCGAATTTGTTTTCCTTCAGGCCCGTCGAAATGTAGGGGTGGGTCTTGGCGTCCACGTTCGGATTCACGCGCAGGCTGATCGGCGCCTTCTTGCCGATGCTGCCGGCGACTTCGTTGAGTCGGTCAAGCTCGGGCGCCGATTCGACGTTGAAGCAGAGAATGCCGGTTTCGAGCGCCAGACGCATTTCAGCTGCTGTCTTACCGACGCCGGAAAAGACGATCTTTTGTGGATCGGCCCCTGCCGCCAGCGCACGCTGCAGTTCGCCGCCGGAAACGATATCAAAGCCGGCGCCACGACGGGCGAAGACGTTGAGGATGCCGAGGTTCGAGTTGGCCTTGACGGCGTAGCAGACGAGGGCGTCCAGCCCTTTCAACTCGTCGAGGAATTCGTCCAGCGAGGCTTCGAGGGCCGCACGGGAATAGACGTAGCAAGGCGTGCCGAAACGTTCGGCAATTGCCGCAAGCGAGGTTTTTTCGGCGTGCAGAACACCGTTATTCAAGCTGAAATGGTTCATTTGGCGGCATCCGTGGCCGTGTTAAGATCGGCCGGCTTTTTGGTTTCGGCAGCAGGTTCTCGTTGCTCTGCGGGCTTGGCTGGTGTGGGCCCCAGTCGCTCCAGTATCGGAGGTTGGGCTGGCACGGGTAATTGCGAGAGTGATCCGCGGGTGCCGCAGGCACCGAGCGTGGCCATTGCGAGCAGGGCGGCTAGGGTAATGAGTGGACGCATCGGTAGGTAACACTAAAAACTGGATGGTAGCACAGGATGAATGACGCTGAATTCGCCACTCTGTCAGGGGCGGCGCTGGACAGGATCGAGCAGCAGCT
>ERZ724525.2059-NODE-2059-length-11622-cov-6.145154_pt1 | contig 11622 bp, 11 predicted proteins | sample MGYA00376058_ERZ724525 | MGnify/ENA primary metagenome ERZ724525 (study PRJEB28724, sample SAMN07190888) | wastewater metagenome | isolation source: influent of sewage treatment plant in Hong Hong | place: USA: Christiansburg, Virginia | collected 2016-03-01 ... | reverse complement strand
GGCTCAATGGATTCAACGGGTGTTGCGTCCATAGTGGCTGGTGACACTGACTTAACAGGCGTTGCCGCTTTCACTTTAACTGGCTTAAGCTTGGCTTCGGCTTTCGCGATAGTTTGAGCCACAGCTGCTGTGTTTTTAACATCTGCTTTGGCTTGTGCCACTTTTGTAACAGGTTTTATTGCCGTTGCCTCAGTTTTAACTGTGGGTGTTGGCTTGGCAACAGCCGTTTTACTTGCTTTGGGTGGGGCCGCCGTAACCTTAGCATCCGCTGTTGCAGCAGTGACTTTGGTGGTCGCTTGTGTTGTGGATGTGCTGAGTGCTACGGCTTGGGTTTTTTTCTCATCCTGAATGTCATTGGTTTTGGCTTGAACGTCAACGGTTTTGCTTTGCGCGTTGGCCATGGCTGATTTTTTCTCAAATGATGCAATAAAATCACGCACTTCGGGGTAAACCAACTCACGCCAACGGCGGCCAGAGAAAATGCCATAATGACCTGCACCGATTGCCGTGTAGTGTTTTTTATCTGCTTTTGAAATGCCAGAGCATAAATCCAATGCTGCTTTGGTTTGGCCTGGACCTGAAATGTCGTCCAATTCGCCTTCAATTGTCAATAAACCAATGTTTTTGATGTCTTCTGGGGCGACGCGATGCCCATTCACATGCCATGTTCCACGAGGTAAAGCATGTTCTTGGAATACAATTTGGATGGTGTCGAGGTAGAACTCAGCTGGCAGATCCAACACCGCATTGTATTCATCGTAAAATTGGCGGTGTTGCTCAGTGTCTTCATCATCGCCTTTGAGCAAATTGAGGTAATAATCCCAATGTGAGCTGGCATGGCGACCGGGGTTCATCGCAACGAATCCAGCGTGTTGCAAGAAGCCTGGGTAAACGTGGCGCATGTAGCCCGGGTATTTCGTGGGCACGGTGTAAATCACATTGGTTTGAAACCATGACAATGGACGTTCAGTGGCCAAATCATTGACTTCAGTGGGGCTGTGGCGTGTGTCGATTGGGCCGCCCATCATGGTCATGGACAAGGGCAATTGCTCGCCAGCACTGGCCATCAATGAGACCGCAGCCAAAACGGGTACGGTGGGTTGGCAAACTGAGAGCAGGTGTACTTTGCTGCCCAGTTGGCGGATGAAGTCTTGGATGTAATGAATGTAATCGTTGATGCCAAAAGAGCCTTCAGACAGCGGCACCATGCGTGCATCAATCCAGTCGGTGATGAAGACGTTGTGGTCTTGCAGCAAAGTGCGCACAGTGTCGCGCAGCAAAGTGGAATGATGACCTGATAAAGGGGCGCACACCATGACAGTCGGGCTGTTTTTTGCCACATCAGCAGGGACATCACGAACAAATTCGATTAAATTACAAAATGCGTGTTTGATGGCTGTCCGCTCGGTAATGGCTGTTTCTTTGCCATTGACTTGAACTGAGCTGATGTTAAAGGCTGGTTTTTCGTATTCTTTACCTAAACGGTGCAGGAGCTCAAAACCAGCATACATGTGCTGACCTGCAGCGGTGTAAGCCCATGGGTTCATTGGGCTTGAAGCAATCTGCGCGACATGATGTGCGGCATTGGTCAGGGGTTTCAATAAGGCACGTTGCCATTCACGAACTTGATAGAGCATAGTTTTCCAATCGGGTCTTAATTGAATCAGGTGTTATGAGAAATCTACGGGTTTAGTCATTCTATTGTCATAAAAGGATGGGTTATTATGCCGTTTTTATCGTACCAGTGCACATAAAAATACGGTTTTGCGCATTTTTAGCTCAAAAGAACAGCGATGATGCCAAGAACGGCAGGAACTGTTTGAATATAAAGGATTTTTTTTGAAGCTGTCAGCGCCCCGTAAACTCCAGCGATGGCGACACAGCACAAGAAAAACAATGCGATTTGTTTGGCAAATATTGGGTTTGGGTGCAGCAAAGACCAAAGCAGTCCTGCGGCCAGAAAGCCGTTGTATAGGCCTTGATTGGCCGCCAGTGTTGTGGTTTGAGCTGTGAACTCAGGCGTGAGGTTGAATGCTTTTTGCCCTTTGGGTGTGTTCCACCAAAACATTTCTAAAACAAGGATGTACGCATGTAAAAAGGCAATGAAAGCAATAAATACACAAGCGATGGTTGACATATGATGTTCCACAAAGGTTAATCGCAAAGTAAAGTCCTATTTTGCGGGGGGTGTTTAAGAGAAATTGTTTGAATGAACAATAAATACAGCGCTTGGAATACGGATCGCGCGCAACACAAGAGCATCACATAGGGCGCACACAATATGATATTCGCGCACCGATGATTGAACTGCCATGATTGAATTGTCAAATTTTTTAAAAAGCGACTGTCAATGCAGTCGCTTTTTGTTTTTTGATTATAGGCCATAAACACACATGATGCGGGTTGAGCCATCGTGCATCAACGTTTTGCTTTATGCCCAAATCGGCGAGCAATTTTTTCAACGCGGCTCAACGTGCGCAGGTTTTTAAAGACGTGTGCCAAATGCACGCGATCGGTGACATCAATAACGATGTCGACATGCACGTGGTTGTGCAGCACTTGAGAGTGCACAACTTCAATATTGGCACCGGCTTCACTGATTTTGCTGGCCACTTTTGCCAATAAGCCACGCTCATCACCTGCAATGATTTGCAGGGCGACGGGGAAGGGGTCGACCAGTTCGGCTTGTAAATCCCATTCAAGTGAAATCCAGCGCAGGTTGTCTTGTGCACGTTGTACTCGGGCATTCGGGCAGTCGGCCGTGTGCACCACCAAGCCTTGTCGGCGCATGAGGTGACCGATGATGGCATCCCCTCGGATGGGGTGACAGCATTTTGACAGGGTGATGGTATTGGCTTCATCGCCTCGAATGACCAAACGCTCTATGCCTGTGCTGACCAATGATTGCTCTGAGGTGCGAACGATGTTTGAGGCATTGTTGGGCATCACCATCAATAAGCGCTGAGCGGTGATGTTGGCAGGGCGAATGCCCAGTCCTATTTCAGAAAATAACTCTTCTTGGGTTTTACAGCCGGAGTCTGCAAGCAGTTTGTCCCAAATGTCCTTTTCAGCTTCATCAGGGTACGGCAGGTGAATGGCGTCTAAAGCTTGGCGGAACAGTTGTTCGCCCAAATGTGCAGACTCTGAGACGCGTTGAGATTTTAAATAATGGCGTAACTCTGAACGGGCTTTACCCGTTTTGACCCATTTTAGCCATGAAGGATGAGGTGCGGCTGTGGGGTTGGTGATGATTTCAATTCGATCGCCGTTACGCAGTTCTGTTGACAGACCTGCTTCCACACCATTGATGCGACCTGAAACTGCATGTGAACCCACATCGGTGTGGATGCTGTAAGCGAAATCGAGCACGGTCGCGTGACGTGGTAAGGTCAAAATGCGAGATTTGGGTGTGAACACATAAATTGCATCAGGCGATAAATCCACTTTAATGTGCTCAAGAAACTCAATAGAATCATTGGTTTTTTGTTGAATATGAAACAGCGATTGTAAGGTGGTGTGCGATTGTTTTTGCACCTCAGAGAAACTCACATCGTTGTCTTTGTACAACCAATGCGTGGCAATGCCTGACTCTGCAATGCGATGCATGTCATATGTGCGAATTTGAAACTCAACGGGCGTGCCATAAGGTCCAAGCACGGTGGTGTGCAGCGACTGATAACCATTTTTCTTTGTGAGGGAAATGTAATCTTTAAAACGACCTGGAACAAAGTTGAATAAGCCATGCAAAATCCCAAGTGCAAGGTAACAATCGTTGCGCATCGGTACGATGATGCGAAACGCGTACACATCCAAGACCTTGGACAAACTCAGTTTTTTAGACTTCATTTTGTGATAAATGCTGGCCAGATTTTTTTCACGGCCAGACAGATCGGCGTCTAGGTTCGATTGGGCAAAAGCCTCTTGCACTTGATCGACGATTTTGGTGAACAATTCACGCTTTTGCTGGCGTCTGCGTTTAAGGGCTTTCTCAATCACCGCCGCACGCATGGGATGAATTTGTTGAAAACACAAATCTTGCAACTGTCGATAAATGCCATCCAAGCCCAGTCGGTGTGCAATCGGTGCGTAAATGTCTAGGGTTTCTTGTGCGATTCGACGGCGTTTGCTCCATTGCAATGTTTCCATGGTCGACAAATTGTGCAAACGATCGGCCAGTTTCACCAAAATCACCCGCACATCATCTGCCATTGCCAACAGCATTTTGCGAAAACTTTCGGCTTGTTGTGTTTCTTTGCTGTCAAAATGCAGTTTGTCGAGTTTGGACAGGCCGTCCACCAGATTCGCCACAGGCGCACCAAATTCATGGGCCAAGGTGATTTTATCCGTGCCAGTGTCTTCCAGCACATCGTGCAGCAATGCCGCCATGATCGATTGGGTATCCAGCTTCCATGTGGCGCACAAGGTCGCCACGGCAACGGGGTGTGTGATGTACGGTTCACCTGTTTGTCGGTATTGGCCGAGGTGAGCGGCATCGGCCACTAAAAATGCGGCGCGCACGCGTGCGCAGTCGGTCTCCGACAGGTAGGTCGATAATTGAGTGAATAAGTCTTCTAAACCCACTTTGATTAAGTCCGCATGGTGTTGCTTGTGCGCCATTGAGCTTGCCATGATGGTGCTCGCCGCGAAAGTGTCTGGCGTGTGTGGTGGCGAAGAAGGGCGTTTGGGCATTGACTAAATCACTTGTAAAGTTTTAAAAAAGAAAGGGCGTTCACTTTAAAACACATTATTGCAATAATAATGTGCAGCGCAGCATGAATAACCACAGGCATTTTTATAAGTATTTATAACTGGCACCAGAACATTCAATTTAACCTGCTGGAAATGACGGATGTGTCATCCGTAAATTTTAGCGTTAAAAAAAGCCATTGTATCGAAGCAATGGCTTTTACGGTGGTGAGCCGATGCTTAACTAGGCACTTTCAGAAGCATTTCAATGCCAACGACGCCTTCAGCGATTTCTTTTAAAGCAATCACCGTCGGCTTGTCATTGGCCGTACCCAATACTTTGGGCGTGTGGCCTTGCGCCAATTGGCGTGCACGGTAGGTGGCTGATAATGTCATTTCAAAACGGTTCGGGATTTGCTTCAAGCAATCTTCAACGGTGATGCGAGCCATGGATTTTCCTTCAATTATTTGGCGTGAATGCCTAAATCATAAAATAAATTGGGCTGGCGCGAGAATTGCTGATTAAAGCGTAAACGCGCCGCAGCGACAATGTGCATCAAATTGCGCAATGCACTGTCCAAATTTTCGTTAATGATAACATATTCAAACTCAGGTGCGTGCGCCATTTCGCCACCCGCAGCGAGTAAGCGGCGGGTAATGACATCCTCTGTGTCTGTGCCGCGCTTGTGTAAACGCTCTTGCAAAGCAGCCAATGACGGTGGCAGGATGAAAATACCGACCATGTGTGGAAAGTGTGCACGCACCTGTTGTGCGCCTTGCCAGTCAATTTCCAACAGCACATCGCGCCCGCTGGCAAGGGCTTGATTGATCCATGCTTTTGACGTGCCGTAGTAATTGCCATGCACTTCAGCCGACTCGATGAATTCATCTTTGGTTTGGCGTTCTAAAAAATCCTCGACCGTGGTGAAATGATACGATTGACCATCGACTTCACCCACGCGAGGTGCGCGTGTGGTGTATGAAATCGACAGTTGGATGTTGTTTTCCTTGGACAGCAAGGCATTGACCAGAGTGGATTTGCCTGCGCCGCTCGGTGCAGCGACGACGAATAATGTGCCAGGGAGGTGGGGTTTGTTGACGGGCATGGTGCAGTCCTGTGCGCGATTAAAGGTGTTTAAAATAAAGTAATGTCATTTTTACTGAAAAAATACAGTAACAATCATTAAAACAAGTCCGATCCAAATGATCAAACCAAATAGGGCAACGAAGCTCGCTTTAGAGATGGACAAGAGATGGACAACTTTGAATCGTCCAGTTTAATTCGACCCAAACTCAACATGCGCAGCGTCAGTGCGCCCGTATTGTAAAAGATAAAAAGATAAGCTCAGCCAGAACAAAAAGAAGCCTGTTTATCATGCGGTTCATTGCGTTGTCTTTTATTCGATGTTCTGTACTTGCTCGCGCATTTGCTCGATGATGAGTTTCAAATCCATAGACGCTTGGGTTTGCAGCAGACTGGCGGATTTTGAACCCAAAGTGTTGGCTTCACGGTTGAATTCTTGCATGAGAAAATCGAGTTTTTTACCGATGCTGCCGCCGCTTTTGAGTGTTTTACGGGCATTGGCGATGTGGCCATCGAGTCGATCGAGCTCTTCGGCGACATCAATGCGGATGGCGGTCAGGCTGGCTTCTTGGCGAATGCGTTCAATGAGTTCTTCGGCGGGAATTGCGCTGGTGGCGATGGCCACATCGCCTTTGGCCGCATCAACGGCTTTGAGCAAGCGTTCGGCCAGTCGGGCTTCTTGATGGGCAAGCAATTCAGGGAGCTGGACGCGCAGGTTGTCAACAATGACCGCGATGGCGTTGAGGCGGTCGTTTAATGTTTGCGCCAAATGGGCGCCTTCACCTGCACGGCTTGCGAGGAATGCGGTGATGGCGTCGTTGATCAGTGCCTCGATTTCTGCCGCTTGCACTTGTGCGAGGGCAGAAGGTGCGCCGCTGCTGCTGGGCAATACGCCCGGCCAATTGAGCAGGGTGTGCACAGCCATCGGTTGTGCGGTTGGGCTGTGGTCAAGGATTTGCTGTTGTAAGTCGAGCACTTGTTGCAAGGTTTCTGCATGGATGCTGGTGTGCGTGTCGGTGTTGCTGCTTGTGGATTGCCAGCCAATTTTACATTCGATTTTGCCGCGTTTGATGCGGGCAAAAATGGCGTCACGAATGAGGCTTTCGTGACTGCTCAGTTCTTCTGGGGTTTTGAATGACAGGTCCAAATAACGGCTGTTGACGCTTTTGAGTTGCAGGGTTAGTTTGCACGCACTGCTGTTGATTTCGGCATTGCCAAAGCCAGTCATGCTGTAAACGTTTAAATCGATGGGGTGGCTCATGTATAATGCTTTTCTTTGGAATATATGAAAAAGTGGAAGCACATGTTTTAGAAACGCATGTGTGTCGTGCTTTAAATTTTTGATGAGGTTATATGATACACCGAGGACAGGGGCGTGCGCCCGACCAATTGCGTGCTGTGACGATTGAACGTGGTTATACCAAGCATGCGGAAGGTTCTGTTTTGATTTCATTTGGTGAAACCAAAGTGTTGTGCACTGCGAGTGTGTTGGCGAAAGTGCCGCCGCACAAAAAAGGTAGTGGTGAGGGGTGGGTGACGGCTGAGTATGGCATGTTGCCGCGCGCGACGCACACTCGCAGTGACCGCGAGGCGGCACGGGGTAAGCAAACAGGGCGGACGCAGGAAATTCAACGCTTAATTGGCCGCGCTTTGCGTGCGGTGGTCGATTTGAAAGCGTTGGGAGAGTACACGATTCATGTTGATTGCGACGTGATTCAGGCGGATGGCGGTACGCGTACGGCGAGCATCACCGGTGCGTATGTTGCGGTGTCGGATGCGGTGGCGTGGTTGGTGCGTGAGGGGAAAATTGCACAGAGCCCGATTCGTGAAGCGATCGCGGCGATTTCGGTTGGTGTGGTGAATGGCGTACCGATGTTGGATTTGGATTACAACGAAGATTCGGGTTGTGACACCGACATGAACGTGGTGATGACTGGTGCGGGTGGTTTTGTTGAAATCCAAGGGACTGCGGAAGGCACGCCGTTCAGTGGTGCGGATTTGACTGCGTTGTTGAGTTTGGCACAAAAAGGCATTGGTGAGCTGGTTGAGGCTCAGAAGCGGGCGTTGACGGTATGATTTTAGAAAACGAATGGTTGTTTTATGTGATGGCATTGGCCTTTGCGATGGGCAGTCTTTTTTTGTTGTTGGGTTATATGTTTGGTTTGGTGGTCATTCCAAGTTTGGTGAGCAGTTCCAAGTGGAAATATGTGGCGTTGATTTCATCCATTGTGGTGCCGCCTTTGGTGGCGCTGATTTGCTTGATGAACTACAAGCGAACGGCGTATGCCAGTCGTTTTATTCTACTTGGCCTGCTGGCGATGGCTTTGGGTGTTCTGTGCATGTATTATTTGGGGGGCACATTGGGGTTGCCGAAGCCGATTGGTGTGGCGTGAAGATCAGTTCTGTTGTGTGATCATTTGTGTGATCAAGTGCTGGTTTTAAGTGAAAATGGCGCGTTATGCGCCATTTTTTTCGGTTAATGCCTGGTGATGTGCTTGTCCAGTTCCGCACGCCACCATGCCCATGTGCGTGTCCAGCATTTTTTTGCCAAACGAATGCTGAAAAAACTGATCAAAATCATTCCAAGGGACAGCAATAAACGTTCAATTGGACTGATTGTGCGTAAATGACTGATTTGCAAATGTTCTTCTCCTTTTTTGACATCCAGTGTTTTGATTGAGCCATCGGCATTTCTGATGAGTGTGAGCTCTCCATTGTGGTCGCGTGCGCGCAGGGTGACGCCGCCATCGGCTTGATGTTCGATTTTAAATGCTTGATTGTCTTTGCCTGTGATGTCAATGGCGGGTGCGTTCATGTTGCTGTCCGCCATCACAAACCAAGGGCCAATGCCGCTGTCGTTGAGTATGAATTGATTCGGTGCTGGCCAGTTAAAGAGCATTTGGCTGAGGCTTAAGCACAACCACAACACGCCTGTGATGAACACAATGTAGCTGATCAAGCTTAAGAATGCACTGCCGATGATGCCTAATAGGAAAGGTAAGGACAGGCCGAAGCGGATGGCACCCAAGCGAAAACTGGAGGTCAGTACAGAAATGAAGTTGTTGGGTGTTTTGTGGGCTTCCCAAGCATCCAGTTGATGTTGTGCAAAGAGTTCACGCGCCAGTTGTTGAGGGGCACCCAGTTGGGTGATGACATCTGTTTCGTTGCGGCCTGCTGCGATGGCATCGTCAAAATACTGCGCGTAGTCGTTGATGATGTCGTCGCGTTGAGCGGTTGGCAGTTGATTCAACTCTGTTTTGAGTGTGCTTAAAAAGGCATCGCGGTTCATGATATGTCCTTCTGTTGAGTGTTTAAAGTCAATGATAAAACGCTGTTGACTTCATTGGAAAATTCTTGCCATTGAAACAGCATGTCTTTGAGTTGGTGTTGACCCATCTTGGTGAGGCGATAGTATTTTCGCGCGGGGCCTGCTTGTGACTCTTGTAGGTAAGTTTCGACCAAGTTGTCATTTTGCAGGCGGCGCATGATGGGATAAATGGTGCCTTCACTGATCGCCATGTGCGTGCTGAGCAGTTGCACAAGCTCGTAGGTGTAGCTGTCGGCTTGCTTGAGCGTTGCTAAAATGCACATTTCCAGTACGCCTTTTCTGAGTTGTGTTTTCATATTTGCCTTTCATTTACCTTGTAATGCAAGGTATGTAAAGTATATTGCCAGCTACTTTGTAATGCAAGGTATTTTTTAATGTTTTTTCTTGGTTGCTATTGATGAAGTGTTGAGTGCTTCAAGTGTTACAATTTGGCTTGTTTTTTGCTTTTTTCCAAAGTTTTCTAAAGGACTGGTTTTTTATCGATTGTCTGTGATCATGTTATGACTGAATTGTTTTACAAAATTATTGCCATTGTTTTGCCCGTGCTCAGTGTGATTGTGTGCGGTTATGTGTATGGACGTTTGCGGCCGATCAAGGCGCGTGCTCAGATGGCTGAGTTGAATCCTTTGGTCATGGATTTTTTTACACCGATGATGTTTTTGGGGGCTTTGAGCCAAAAGGATTTTGATATTTACGCCAATGGTGCGTTGTTGATGGCGGGCTTTGTGGTGGTGACGGGTGGGGCATTGCTGGGGTATGGGGTGGCGCGTTTGAGTGGCGTGGATGTCAAAACCTTGGTGCCGACCTTGATTTACAATAATTGCGGCAATATGGGTTTGCCTTTGGCGATATTGGCCTTCGGAGCCACTGGTTTTGCACCCGCAGCGGTCTTGTTTGTGATGTGTAATTTGTTGTATTTTTCAGTGGGTGTGTTGATTTTAACGGGGGGGCATTTGAGTGTGAAGCCGTTTAATACCCCCATCATTTGGGCGATTGCCGCCAGTTTGGCGATTGCTTTGTTGCGCATTCCGGTGCACCCCGTGTTGCAGCAAACGTTCTTGTTTTTTACACAGGCGGCGATCACTTTGATGATGTTTTCATTGGGTGTGCGCTTGCTGGACATTGATTGGAAAGAGTTTAAAATTGGTGTGCTCGGTGGTGTCTTGTGTCCCGCAGGCAGCTTGTTGTTTGCTTTTGGTTTGCAACGGTTTAATGTGTTGGGTTTAAATCCCGAGCAGATGGCGCAGGTCTACTTGTTCGCCAGTTTGCCACCTGCGGTGTCGTGTTTTATGATGGCGGATTATTACAAGCAAGAGCCGTCCAAGGTGGCGGCGATTGTGTTGATTGGCAATGTGTTGTCGGTGGTATTTGTGCCCATTGGATTGGTGTTGGCATTTAATTCTCAATGAAAAAATATATGAAAAAACAAGCCCTTATTTTGCGTGCGCCCAATTGGATAGGCGACACCATTTACTGCATCCCCGTTTGGGTGCGTTTGTCTGAACAATACCATTTGCACATTGTTGGTAAAGGTTGGCTCAAGGACCTGCTCAGCGGATATCCTGAGTGGCAGACCTATAAATTGCCTGCGAAAGTGCTCGAGCGTCGTGCGCAGTACTTAAAGATTAAAAATAAACTTCAAGCTGAAAACCAATTGCCCAATGGCATCAATGCCATTGTCTTCCCAACGTCGTTTGGGTCGGTTTTTGAGCCTTTTCTTGCTGGTTTGCATGTGTTGGCTCATGCCCACGAAGGGCGAAGCTTGCTCCTGAAACAAAAGGTAACGATGCCGAGCAAGGCTAGCAGCATTTATAAGCGCTATTGGGATTTAGGTGATGCTTTCTTTCATGAAACACAGTCGGTTCCCAAAAGCATACATTTTAAAATCAACCCAGAAGTGGAGCATTTGATTGCCCATACTTATTTAAAAGAGCATGGTTTGAGCCAAGGGGAATACATTGTTTTGTGTCCATTTGCAGCTGGAAACTTTGAGGGGCAAGACAAAAAATGGCCAGAGTTTGGTTCGTTTGCAAATCAGTTGATGCAAATGGGATGGCCTGTGGTGTGTTGCCCTGCACCCAATGAAGAAGAGACATGGCAGAGTCAATACAGCAATATTCCTGCATTGAAAAATCTGAGTTTATCTGAGTATGCAGCCGTTTTAAAATACGCAAAATGCGTTGTTGCAAATGACACGGGGCCTGGACATTTGGCGGCTGGTGTGGGTGTGAAAACGATCAGTGTGCTCAATCGCACGAAGTTTGAAACCTATGGTGCGGTGGGTGATCATGTCAGCTATGTCAAACATGAGCCGAATTGGCCTTCTGTTGAAGCGGTGATGCAGCATGTACAGCTTCGCCTGAACGGCGATTGAACTTCGTTGACTTTATACATTTTAGATCATTTGTTTTTGCATTTATTTTTGTACTTTTTTGTATTTAAACGCACTATTTTAGCCACATTTAAACCCTAAAAAAGCGAGTGAAACACTCGCTTTTTTAGGGTTTAAATCCTTGCTGATATT
>ERZ724525.2058-NODE-2058-length-11623-cov-5.926176_pt1 | contig 11623 bp, 12 predicted proteins | sample MGYA00376058_ERZ724525 | MGnify/ENA primary metagenome ERZ724525 (study PRJEB28724, sample SAMN07190888) | wastewater metagenome | isolation source: influent of sewage treatment plant in Hong Hong | place: USA: Christiansburg, Virginia | collected 2016-03-01 ... | reverse complement strand
TCATTCAGGGCAGCTGCTGTTCGCGCTGCGGCGCGCCGCTGCCCGGCGAGTGGCACTGGCGCGATGCCGCAGGCGGATTGCGCGGCTTTGTGTTGGCCGGCCCGGCCACCGCCCGGCGCATGAAGCTGTCAGCCCAAGTGCTGCCCGAAGGGGCGTGAGGGCAGCGTGACCCGTCAGCGCCCGCGCGGAGCGTTGGCGTTGACGGGCGCACTTGCCGTAGCCGGTGCGCTGGCGGCAGAGGCCGCAGGCGTGGGCGCATTGGGGCGCAGGATGTCGAACTCGCTGGCCGGGCGCGATTTGCCAGTCGGAGCGGCGGTTTGACCCAGTTGCGTGGCTGCGATGTCTTCGGGGCTGGGGTAGGTGTGATTGATCCAGTAGTCAAACACCCGGCGCGCAATCGGAGCGGCTGACGCGGCACCGAAACCGACGTTTTCAACGATGGCGGCAATGGCGATTTGCGGCTTGTCGGCTGGCGCAAAAGCGGTGTAGAGCGCGTGGTCGCGCTGGCGCTCTTCCATGCGGCTGGCCACGTACTTTTCTTTTTGACCCAAGCTCACGGCCTGCGCGGTGCCGGTCTTGCCGCCCGACGAGTAAGTGGCTCCGGCGAAAACTTTGGTGGACGTGCCGCCCTGCGTCACCCCAATCAGCGCTTGGCGAATGACTTCGATGTTCTCGGGTTTGTAGCCTAGGTTGGTCGGCTGCTCAATCTCAATGGGTGTGCGGGTGTGCGTGACGGGATCTTGTGTCGCCAGCACCAAATGCGGCGTGCGCTTGATGCCGCCGCCCACCAGCGTGGCCGTGGCCTGCGCCAGTTGCAGCATGGTGAAGCTGTTGTAGCCCTGACCAATGCCCAGCGAAATCGTCTCGCCCGCGAACCACTTTTGCTGCTCGGCGCGCTTGAAGTAGCCGCGCTTCCACGCTTGGTTGGGCAGCACGCCGCGCACTTCGCCGTTGATGTCGATGCCGGTAATCTGCCCAAAGCCCAGCGGCTCCATGAAGTCGTGGATGCGCTCTGCGCCCATCTCATTGGCCAGCGAGTAGAAGTAGACATTGCTCGACTCCATGATGGCGCGGTGCATGTCCATGATGCCGCCACGCTCGTTTTCCGGGCTGCCGAAACGGTGACCGCCGAACATGTAAAAACCGGGGTCGTTGATCAGGGTTTTGGGCGAGCGCGTGCCAGTTTCCAGCGCACCCAGCGCCATGAAGGGCTTGTAGGTCGAGCCAGGCGGGTAAGTGCCGCGCAGCGCCCGGTTGAGCAGCGGCTTGTCCACCGACTCGTTGAGCATCTGCCAGCTTTCTTGGTCAATGCCGTCCACAAACAAATTCGGATCGAACGTGGGTTTGCTGACAAAAGCCAACACCTCGCCCGTTTGCGGGTCAATGGCCACCAGCGCACCACGCCGGTCGCCATACAGCTCTTCCACCAGCTTTTGCAGTCGGATGTCGATCGACAGCATGATGGTCTCGCCCGGCGTGGCCGGTTTGCTTGATAGCTTGCGCGTGGCGCGGCCCCCGGCGGAGGTTTCGATCATCTCGAACCCGGTTTGGCCGTGCAACTGATCTTCGTAGCTTTGCTCAACGCCCAGCTTGCCGATGTAGTCAGTGCCCCGGTAGTTGGCCGCGTCCTCGGTATCGTCGATGGCTTCTTTTTCTTTGGTGTTGATGCGGCCGATATAGCCGATCACGTGGCTGGCCAGCTCGCCATACGGGTAGTTGCGGAACAGCCGCGCCTTGATTTCGACTCCCGGAAAGCGAAAGCGCTGAGCCGAAAACCGCGCTACTTCTTCGTCCGTGAGCTTGGTGCGGATGGGCAGCGATTCAAAGTTTTTCGATTCTTCGCGCAGCCGCTTGAAGCGACGACGGTCGCGCGGCTGAATCGGCACCACTTGCGACAGCTCGTCAATGGTGGCTTCGAGGTCAGCGATTTTGGAAGGCGTGATCTCCAGCGTGTAAGCCGAGTAGTTGGAGGCCAGCACCACGCCGTTGCGATCCAAAATCAAACCCCGGTTGGGCACGATGGGCAAGATGGCGGTGCGGTTGCTTTCGGCTTGCTCCAGCAGGTCTTCGTGGCGCACCACTTGCAGGTAGACCAGCCGCATCACCAGCAGCGAAAACGCCACCACCACCACCAAGCCGAAAGCAATGGCGCGCAGCCGAAAGCGCCACAGGTCGGCCTGAACGTTGCGAAACTCCGTCATGGGTAAAGGCTGGATTTACAGCGGGCGGTGTTTATCAGGATCGGGCGCACGGCGCTGAGGCAGCAGCAGCAGGGCGCAGATCAGCGGCCACAGCGCGGCTTCCAGCAAGGGCGGCAGCAGCATCAGCCAGCCGGGAAAGGTGTTGCCCGAGCTCAAGCGGATCAACAATTCCAAGCCGTGAGCCACCGCAAACAAAGGCAACACATGCAGAGCCTGCGCCGAAGCGCTGAACCAAGGCAGCCGTCGGTGCAGGTTGAAGGCCAAGTAGCTCAATACGGCGTAAGACAGCGCGTGCTGCCCCAGCAGGGCGGATTGATGCACGTCCATCAACAGTCCCAAGCAAAACGCAATGCCGACTCCGATGTGGCGGGGTTGATGCACGCTCCAAAACACCACGGTGAGCGCCAAGAAGTCGGGTATCCAGAGCAAGCCATTGAGGCCGCTGACATTGGGTGCGATGTTCAGCACCAGCGCCAGCAGCAAGCTGAACCAGATGAACGCCGGGTTAGCGGGCAGCAGCAATTGCTGACCAGCGGGCATGATCATGGAGTGGCCTTTCGGTGCGAAGAGGCCGCCGAGGCGGCAGTGGCCGCTGGCGTGGCTTGAGGGTTGGGCTGCGACAGCATCACGGGTTGCAGCACCATCACCTGCTTGGCCCCCAGCGACATGGCTTGTGGGTCGCAGTAGATCCGTGCAAAAGAGGAGTCAGAGCGGCGGTCAACGAAGGCGATTTTGGCAATCGGCAAACCGGGTGGGTACACGCCGTCCACGCCGCTGGTGGACAGCAGGTCGCCTTCTTTCACATCAGCGTTGCTGGGCATGAAGCGCAGCTCCAGCGTGCCGCCCCGCGTGACCGGGTCGCCATAGGCCACGCTGCGTGCGCCAGTGCGGGTATTGAGCACGGGAATGGCGTGGTCGCGGTCAATCAGCAGTGTGACTTCGCTGGTCAGTGGTTGCACGCGGGTGACTTGGCCCAGCACGCCTGCATCGTCCACCACGGGCGAACCCAAGGCGATGCCATGCACCATGCCCCGGTCAATGATCATTTTGCGGGTGTAGGGGTCGGCGGCGTCGTACAGCACTTCGGCGGCTTGGGCGTGAATGTTGGGCAACTCGCGCAGCCCCAGCAGTTGGCGCAGGCGTTTGTTTTCTAGCGTGAGTTGCTCGACTTGGCTGGCGCGCAGGGCTTGCAGTGCCAGTTTTTGCTGGGCTTGCGCCTCAGTTTGCTGCGCCGTGCTGACGGTTGAGGTGTAGATGCTGAGCGAGCTGAGCAGTTTTCCCGGCTGCATCGCCAGCCATTGCACCGGATACAGCACCGTGATGGCGACTGCACGAACAGGCTGCGAAATGCCCAAGCGACTGTCAGCCACCATCAAAAACAGGGCCAAGGCCCCGCAAAAAACCAGCTTGGACAGCGCCGACGGCCCTTGCTTGAAAAAGGGTGGGGGCGTGTGGTCGAGAGTACCCAAAGGCATGATGCTGGACGACGATGTCGCGTAGGCCGAAAGGGAAAGATCAAAAGCGCAAAGCTGCGCACGAGGCGCAGCCAACCCACCGTGTGAATTTGCGCGTCGTGCTTATTCCGAAGTGAAGATGCTGCCCAAGCGATCCATGCGCTCCAAGGCCATGCCGCAGCCGCGCACCACGCAGGTCAGCGGCTCTTCGGCCACGAGCACGGGCAGGCCGGTTTCTTCGGCCAGCAGGCGATCCAGATCGCGCAAGAGTGCGCCGCCGCCGGTGAGCATCATGCCCCGGTCGGCAATGTCGGCACCCAGCTCGGGCGGGGTGTGTTCCAGCGCGGTTTTGACGGCGGAGACGATTTGGTTGAGCGGGTCGGTCAGCGCTTCGAGGATTTCGTTGGAGCTGATGGTGAAGCTGCGCGGCACGCCTTCGGACAGGTTGCGGCCCTTGACTTCCATCTCGATCACTTCGGAGCCGGGGAAGGCGGAACCGATTTTCTTCTTGATGGCTTCGGCGGTGGGCTCACCAATCAACATGCCGTAGTTGCGGCGGATGTAGTTGACGATGGCTTCGTCAAACTTGTCACCGCCCACGCGCACCGAGCCTTTGTAGACCATGCCGCCCAGCGAGATCACGCCCACCTCAGTGGTGCCACCGCCGATATCGACGACCATCGAGCCCGAGGCTTCGGACACTGGCAGACCAGCACCAATGGCAGCAGCCATCGGCTCTTCAATCAGGTACACCTCGGAAGCGCCCGCACCCAGTGCGGATTCGCGGATGGCGCGGCGTTCGACCTGGGTCGAACCACAGGGCACGCAGATGATGATGCGGGGGCTGGGGCGGAACATCTTGGTGTCGTGCACCATCTTGATGAACTGCTTGAGCATTTGCTCGGTGACGGTGAAGTCGGCGATCACGCCGTCTTTCATGGGGCGGATGGCTTCAATGTTGCCGGGGACTTTGCCCAGCATGGCCTTGGCTTCGCGGCCTACAGCCTGAATCGTCTTTTTACCTTGGGGGCCGCCTTCGTGGCGGATGGCAACCACTGAGGGTTCATCCAGCACAATGCCCCGGTCGCGCATCACAATCAGTGTGTTGGCTGTGCCCAAGTCAATGGCCAAGTCGGTAGAGAAGTACCGACGAAAAGTTCCAAACATTGCAGTATTCCTTGAGGCATGACAGGCGCTTCGGCCCGGCATCGCCCTGTTGTATCGGTCTAAAAAATCACTTTTCTCTGCAAATAGCACCGCTTTCGCGGGCGTTGCGTCAAAGGCGGGATAATACCGTATCGCCTGTGTGCAAGCGGGTGCGCCGCCTGCGTAGCCTCACCTTTACTCCGAGTTTCCTTTCTCTATGTCCTTGAATTTGAACGACATTGCCCGGATCGCCAATTTGGCCCGACTTGAGTTGCAATCAGATGAAAGCACGCGGTTGCTGACGCAATTGAATGGCTTTTTCAGCATCGTCGAGACCATGCGCGCGGTAGATACCACCGGCATCGTGCCTTTGTCGCACCCTGTGGCTGCGATTGCGGACATCGCCCTGCGCCTGCGCGACGACGTGGCCAGCGAGCCCAACCAACGCGAGGCCAACCAACAAAGCGCCCCCGCTGTCGAACGCGGTCTGTTCTTGGTGCCCAAGGTGATTGAGTAAAGAGTTGTCATGACCACTGCATTGCACGATTTGAGCGTGGCCGCCCTGGCCGCCAGCCTGCGCCGCCGCGAAGTCTCTGCTGTCGAAGTCGCCCAGCACTTCTTGGCCCGCGCCCACAGCCACCAAGACTTGGGCGCTTACCTCGCCCTGAATGAAGACGCCACCTTGGCCCAAGCCCGCGCCGCCGATGCCCAGTTGGCCGACGGCAGCGCCGGGCCGCTGGCCGGTGTGCCGCTGGCGCACAAGGACATCTTTGTCACCAAGGACTTCCCCAGCACCGCCGGTTCCAAGATGCTGGACGGCTACCGCTCGCCGTTTGACGCCACCGTGGTGCGCAAGCTGGCCGAAGCGGGCATGGTCACCACCGGCAAGCTCAATTGCGACGAGTTCGCAATGGGCTCGGCCAACGTCAACTCGGCCTACGGCAAGGTGCTGAACCCCTGGGATCGCAGCCGGGTGCCCGGCGGCTCGTCGGGTGGTTCTGCCGCTGCTGTCGCCGCACGTTTGGTACCTGCGGCCACCGGCACCGACACCGGGGGTTCCATTCGCCAGCCCGCCTCGTTTTGCGGCATCACCGGCATCAAGCCCACTTATGGCCGGGCCTCGCGCTACGGCATGATCGCTTTTGCTTCCAGCCTGGATCAAGCCGGGCCGATGGCGCGCTCTGCCGAAGACTGCGCCCTGCTGCTGTCAGCCATGTGCGGCCCCGATCTTGATCGGGATTCCACCTCGCTGGACATGCCCGCCGAGGACTACAGCCACCACCTGAACGACAGTCTGGACGGCCTGCGCATCGGCATCCCCAAGGAATTCTTCGGCCCCGGCCTGTCGGACGACGTGCGTGCAGCCGTGGACGGCGCGCTCAAGACCTACGAGCAGCTGGGGGCCAAACTGGTCGAGATCAGCCTGCCGCGCACCGAGCTGTCGATTCCGGTGTACTACATCATCGCCCCCGCCGAAGCCAGCTCTAACCTGTCGCGCTTTGATGGTGTCAAGTTCGGCCACCGTGCCCAGAACTACACCGACTTGGTCGATATGTACAAAAAGACCCGGGCTGAGGGTTTTGGCGACGAGGTCAAGCGCCGCATCATGATCGGCACCTACGTGCTGAGCCACGGCTACTACGACGCCTATTACCTGCAAGCGCAAAAAATCCGCCGCATGATCGCCGACGACTTCCAGCAAGCTTTCCAGCAGTGCGACGTGATCGCCGGGCCAGTGGCCCCCACGGTGGCTTGGACGCTGGGCGGTCACGGCAACGACCCGCTGGCCGACTATCTGGCCGACATCTTCACCCTGCCCGCCAGCTTGGCCGGTCTGCCCGGCATGAGCGTGCCTGCTGGTTTTGGTGCAGGCGGCCTGCCCGTGGGCCTGCAACTGATCGGCAACTACTTCTCCGAAAGCCGCTTGCTGAACATGGCGCACCGCTTGCAGCAAGTCACCGATTTCCACTCCCGCCAACCTGAGGGAGTCTGAGCATGAGCACACCCAAATTGATCCAGGGCTACGAAGTCGTCATCGGCTTTGAAACGCACGCCCAACTCTCCACCCAGTCCAAAATCTTCAGCCGCGCGCCTATCGCCTTTGGTGCGGAGCCCAACACCCAGGCCTGTGCCGTGGACTTGGCGCTGCCCGGCACGCTGCCGGTGATGAACAAAGGCGCGGTCGAGCGCGCCATCGAACTGGGGCTGGCGGTTGGCGCGCACATCGCCGAGCGCAGCATCTTTGCCCGCAAAAACTACTTCTACCCCGACCTGCCCAAGGGCTACCAGATCAGCCAGTTTGAGATTCCGGTGGTGCAAGGCGGCTCGGTTGAGTTCTACTTGGGCGACGAGAAAAAGTCTGTGCGACTGGTACGCGCCCACCTGGAAGAAGACGCGGGCAAGTCGCTGCACGAAGATTTCATCGGTCAGTCCGGCATCGACCTGAACCGCGCAGGCACGCCCCTCTTAGAAATCGTGACCGAGCCCGACATGCGCTCGTCCGAAGAAGCCGTGGCCTACGCCAAGGAGTTGCACAAGATCGTCACCTGGATCGGCATCTGCGACGGCAACATGCAAGAAGGCTCCTTCCGCTGCGATGCCAACGTCTCGGTGCGCAAACCGGGCGAACCGCTGGGCACGCGGCGCGAGATCAAGAACTTGAACAGCTTCAAGTTCATGCAGCAAGCCATCGACTTTGAGATTCGCTGGCAAATCGAGCAAATCGAAGACGGCTACGCCATCCAGCAAGCCACGGTGCTGTTCGACCCCGACACGGGCGAAACCCGCGCCATGCGCTCCAAGGAAGACGCCGCCGACTACCGCTACTTCCCCGATCCCGATCTGCCGCCGCTGGTGATTGCCCCCGAGTGGATCGAGCGCGTGCGCTCTGAAATGGCCGAGCTGCCGCGCGTGATGGCCGCCCGCTTTGTGGCCGACTACGGCCTGCCCGAGTACGACGCCACCACGCTGACCCAAAGCAAGGCGATGGCCGCTTACTTTGAAGCCACGGCCCAGGCCTGCAAGCAGCCCAAACTGGCCAGCAACTGGATCATGGGCGAGATGAGTAAGCGGCTGAATGAGCAAGGCATAAACATCGAAGAAGCAACTGTGAGTCCATGGGAGCTTGCTGGGATCATCACACGTATTAAAGGTGGAATACTGAGTGACAAGTTAGCAAGGCAGCTCTACGACTCTCTGTGGACTCGCACAGGTTCGCAACTTTGGCGAGTAACTGTGGCTGCTGGTCATCGCGACGATCTGGAAGTAATGACGCGTGCACTTATCGAAATCGATAACGAAATCGAAGCCAAGGGCCTCAAGCAGATGAACGACAGCGGCGCGCTGGAAAAGATCATTGATGAGGTCATCGCCGCCAACGCCAAGAATGTCGAAGAGTTCCGTACGGGCAAAGAGAAAGCCTTTAACGCTCTGGTCGGTCAAATCATGAAGGCCAGCAAGGGCAAGGCCAACCCGCAACAGGTTAACGACTTGCTGCGCAGCAAATTGGCTTGATGGCGTGGCGTGTGGTGCGCTGGGGTGAGTTGCCTCAGCGCGTCCAGATGCATTAGCGCGAAGCGGGGCGGGCGGCGCTGGGTGTCGCCAAGCTCGGTGGTGAATTCACTGCGGCCCACAGCTTTTCTAGCTTGGCCAGTTCAGCATCAAAGCGCGCATTGACGCGCTTTTTTTCTTCCTCTTGACCGCCGATGAAGCGTTGCTGACCGGTGGTGGTTTGGTTGTTTTCATCCACTTGCCGTTTCAGTCGTGCGGGGGCTTTGTTGGGGTCTTTTTTGTAGAACTCCATCTCCGCATCAATTTTTTGCCGCTGTTCGCGCAAATCGCTCATGCGCTTTTGAGCCGTCTTGATGACCTCGTCGATTTGGACGAGTGCTTCATGGCGTTCACTGTCATGCATGCTGCGCGAGGGGTAGCGCGTGAGCAGTGCATGGTCTCGGCGTTTTTCTTCGCGGATGCGCGCTTGTTCTTCGGCCAGTTGCCGGTCTTTGGCTTCTTGAGCGGCCAATTCGGGAGCGGTGAGTGCGGGGCCAATTTTGCGGCGCAAGGTGCCGCTGGGGTTGAGCTCCATTTGCTCGCGGTCAGTGCACTCGGGGATGGGGCGGTCGGAGGTGAGCTTGCGACCATTGCCGTCAACGCAGGTAAAAATGCCGCTGTTGGCCTGAATCGGCAGGCCGCCGCCCGTCAGCAACGCGATGATGACCAACCGTTGAGCTCCAGCCCGCACAAAAATCCTTATTCCACGCCGTAGCGCTGTCTGTAAGCTAAAACCCGCTCGTGATGACCCGCAACTCCCGTGTTGCGGCGCAGCGTCAGATATTGCAGTAAATCCGACAGTCTGGCAATGGCGCACACTTGCATGCCCAATTGGTTGCGGACATATTGCACGGCGCTGTGATCCACGTCTTTGCCGTCTTCGGTGGCTTTTTCTTGGCGATCGAGCGCGATGGCCACTGCGTGCGGTGTGGCACCTGCGGCTTTGATCAAGGCGATAGATTCACGCACCGCCGTGCCCGCTGACATGACATCGTCCACGATCAGCACTCGGCCTTGGAGGGGCGCACCGACCAGCGAGCCACCTTCGCCGTGATTCTTAGCTTCTTTGCGGTTGTACGCGAAGGGCACGTTGCGGCCCAAGCGCGCCAGCTCAATTGCCACCGCCGCGCCCAGCGGAATGCCTTTGTAGGCGGGGCCAAAAATCATGTCGAATTCGATGCCGCTGGCGACCAAGGCCTGTGCATAAAACTGCGCCAGTTGGCCCAGCTTGGCCCCGTCGTCGAACAGCCCTGCGTTGAAAAAATAGGGCGATGTCCGACCGGATTTCAGCTTGAACTCACCGAACCGCAGCACGCCAGCATCCACTGCAAACTGCACAAAATCTTGCGCCAGCGCATCGCTCGCGGCCACGTTCGCATCAACCACCATGAAACATATCCTTGTTCAAATTAACCAGCCTGAACCGCTCCAGCCGCCGCTTTGCGTGCAGCAAAGACGGGGCAGGTGGGACAGGCACAGCAAGTTGTCCATTGTATTTGTGCGCTACAGGCCGGCGCTGCTGGAACTTCAGAGACGACTTCGCGCGCTGCCGTGATATGGTTCCCTGCGCTGCTGCCGAAGCGTTCTTTTCACATTCTTTGGGAATCCCATCATGGACACTTCATTTCCCGTTCTGAAGACCTTGTTTTTGCAACTCGGCTTGCCAGCCTCAGAAGCTGAGATTGCGAAGTTCATCACCACCCATGCGCCGCTCGCGCCGGGTGTGGCCTTATGCGATGCCCCGTTTTGGAGTCCAGCCCAAGCCCAGTTTTTGCGCGAAGCGATTGCGCAAGATGCCACATGGTCTGAAGCCGCTGAAACCTTGGCGCTGAGCCTGAGCCGCTAAAGGCGACAATCCGGCCCCGTCATTCACAACTTGGGGACACCTGCGCCCCGCGCCTTTCCATGTTCAGCGTCATCTCGGCCAACCTCAATGGCATCCGGTCTGCCACCACCAAAGGTCTCGAATCGTGGCTCGAAACGGCTCGCCCCGATTGCCTTTGCGTGCAAGAAGTCAAAGCCCAAGCCGCCGATGTACACGGTCGTTTTGAGACCTTGGCCGGCCTGCACGGCCACTTCCAGTTTGCCGAGAAAAAAGGCTATTCCGGCGTCGGCATCTACACCCGGCACGAGCCCAGTGACGTGGTTGTCGGCTACGGCACGCCCGAGTTCGACGCCGAAGGCCGCTACGTCGAACTGCGGTTTGACACCCCAGCGCGCAAGCTGGCTATCGTGAGTTGCTACTTTCCCAGCGGCTCGTCCGGCCCCGAGCGGCAAGAGGCCAAATACCGCTTTTTGGCCAGCATCCAGCCGCAGCTCATGGCGCTCAAAGCACGCGGCGACTTCATCCTGTGCGGTGATGTGAACATCGCCCACCAAGCCATCGACCTGAAAAACTGGCGCGGCAACCAAAAAAACAGCGGCTTTTTGCCCGAAGAACGCGCCTGGATGACCCAGTTGCTGGCCCCTGACGCGGGCGGCTTGGTCGATGTCTACCGCCAACTCGAACCCACCGCCACCGACGCCGCCTACACGTGGTGGAGCAACCGGGGCCAAGCTTGGGCCAACAACGTGGGTTGGCGCATCGACTAGCTGATGCGTCAAAAAACCCACGATTAGCAGGGCTTTGAACCACTCCGCAATCCTTGCAAAGAATGCGAACGTAATGTTAAAATTTGGAGATGGCTGAAACTGGACTACACCGCCCCAAACAACCGCAGGTCATCAGGGAGCGGCTTTTATCCGCATGCGTGGAGTTGTTGGCCGAGGGCGTGCCACTTTCCATTGGCGAGGTTGCAACGCTTGCAGGAGTGACGAAAGGAGCCGTGCAGCACCACTTTGGAACGCGTGAGGCCCTGCTTATGGCTCTTTACGATGAACTCGAAAGGCAGTTTGTCCAACAAGTCCAGACGGCTGGCAGCGGATTGTCGGCGGCAGGAGCGTACGTCGTTGCAACGGTAAATGCTCGCTCAGATGCCGAACTGTCGCGTAGCTGGCGCGCCCTGCTGGTCGCTTGCGTCATCGACCGGGCCTTGGCCACAAGGTGGAGCACCTGGACGCAAGCCAATAGGCAGCTGGACGGCGATGGGGTCAACGGAAAGATGGTCGCACGTCTAGCCGCCGATGGCCTTTGGCTGTCAGACATGCTGGGCACCAATGAGCTAACGGCAACGGAGCGCGAGAGCCTCCGCACACAACTTCTTCAACTATCAGAAAAAGAACCGGGATGAACTCGTACATATTTCTTGGCGGTGCAATCGCCTTCGAGGTGAT
>ERZ724525.2057-NODE-2057-length-11634-cov-4.531825_pt1 | contig 11634 bp, 7 predicted proteins | sample MGYA00376058_ERZ724525 | MGnify/ENA primary metagenome ERZ724525 (study PRJEB28724, sample SAMN07190888) | wastewater metagenome | isolation source: influent of sewage treatment plant in Hong Hong | place: USA: Christiansburg, Virginia | collected 2016-03-01 ... | reverse complement strand
TGTTGCCCCCGATGTCCTGCGACGAAGCTCTACAGAGTACCGCGATCGACACTCTCAGCGGGCGCTTCGCCATGGAGAACTGGGGACAGCGTCCAACCTGCAGTCCGCACCATTCCGCCAGCGCTGTCGCCCTAGTGGGAGGCGGTTCACCGCCGCGGCCCGGAGAAATCTCCTTGGCGCACCACGGCGTCCTTTTTTTGGACGAGCTGCCCGAGTTTCCCCGTGCCGCGCTGGAGGCCCTGCGCGAACCGCTGGAAACCGGTTGCATCACGATTTCACGTGCCGCACAGCGGGCGGAATTTCCTGCGCGTTTTCAGCTGGTCGGTGCCATGAACCCATGCCCCTGTGGTTACCTGGGTTCCAGCGTCCACAGTTGCCGCTGCACGCCCGACCAGATTCACCGTTACCAGTCCAAGTTGAGTGGCCCTTTGATGGACCGGATCGACCTGCATGTCGACGTCCCCAGCCTGCCCAATGCCGATTTGCTGGGTGCAAGCGCTGGCGAGGCGACCGAACACATTCGCGAGCGCTGCGCCCAGGCACGCAACCGGGCCGTCGAACGCCAAGGTTGCAGCAATATGGCCCTACAAGGCCAAGCCATCGAGCAACACATCCTGCTCGACGGCGACGCGGTGAAGTTTCTGAATGTGGCAGCGACGCGTCTGGGCTGGTCTGCCCGGGGCACCCACCGGGCCTTGAAAGTGGCGCGCACCATTGCCGATCTGGCCGGTTCACACCACACCCAGGTCGCCCATTTGGCTGAAGCCATGCAGTACCGGCGAACCCTGACCCGATAGAGGTAGAGACTCGGCCCATCCGCAATTGCTATCAAAACAGTAGCTAATCTGGCTTGTTTTACGGGGGCTTGAGGCGTATTAGTCTCTAAGGTTTACGCCCGTCTGTCGCAGATACGCCACGATTTCCTTGCTGACCGGCGCTATGGCGCGCGCCTTTTCTGCCATCTCGGAGGCGGCGGTGGTCTTCCCCAAAGCCGCCAGTGAAACAGCTGCCCCCAAAAGCCAGCGTTGTTCTTCCGGGCGGGACTGCAAAGCCACCATATAGGCGTGCACGCTGTCCTGGTGCCGTCCCAGGCGCTGTGCCGCATTGGCTCTAATCGCCCACAAGTCAGCGGCCTGCGCACCCAAAAACGGCTCCAGTCGGGTCAACATTTCCCACACGGAGCCATACCGCCCCTCGCTCAACTGCATACGCGCCATCTCTCGCACCAACGGCGTCAGCAGGGCCACGGCTGCAGGGCCTGGGTCGGCTTTGGCCGAACGCTCCGCTGCAGCCAGCGACTGCTGCATCAATTCCAGGGCGGCTTCCCGCGAGCCGGAATTCCAGAGGTTTTGAGCCTGCGCCAGGGCATCACCACCAGCTTGCTGCTGGCGCTGAATGCGGGGAGCGGCTTCAGGCAGTACGCTCGAAACCACGGGCCGGGAGGCCATCGCAATCGGGGCTGCGCCACCCACGGCGTTCGCAGTGGCCGACCGTGCGGCGCCACGCTCTGCACGTGTGACAGGCAACACACGGGCAGCGTCCGACGTTGGCGCGACCGGCGCCACGGGCGCCATCGCCAAGGTGGATGGCACAGGTTTGGGTGCTGGCGCTGCCACGATAGCGTCAAGCGCCCGCCCCACAGTCAATGTGTCATCCATGCGCAAAGCCATACCATCGGGCGCAGTGGTTGCAAATGTCTTGGCTGCCGGCGCCACTTCGGTAGCCACTAAAGCTGCAGCCGGAACCTTTTGTGGTGCGTCTTTAGCCTCTGGCGCAGCAGCGAGCGAACCGGGTAAATTGGTCAGTGGTGCGGGTGCTGTTGCCGCCTTTTCGGTAGCCACCGTGGTGGACGCAACTTGCCGGTTGCTGGTTTGCCACCAGATCGCCCCAGCCACCAGCAAGGCCGCAAAACCAAACGACACCAGCAGCCACGCCCGGGACTTACGCTGCGACCCGGCCGGTGCACCCACCCAACCTGGCGCCCCCAGGTCCGGGCCTGGCTTGGCCGTCAACGGCAATGCCACCGTGCCATCCATGGGCAAAGGCGAGTTGGCAGCCTGGCGATGGTCCAGATCGCGCAACATTTTGTTGATGACACTCACGACTTGCTCCTGATCGGCTCCGTCAGCGCGGCACTCGAGACCCGTGCCGCATCACGACTGAAGTGGCCCGGCCAGAGTCGCCGCCACCAGGGTCGGCGCGGCACCACACCCGGTGTATCGCGGGCTGCCAGGTGCACGTGCGCCCGCGTGACCCGGTGGACGTCTTCACCATACGCCAGCATCAAGCATTTGTTGGCCAGCACATTGATCAGGCGCGGCACCCCACCGCTGATGGTGGCGATGGCACGTGCCGCATCGGCCTCGAACACATGAATATCGGTATGGGCGTCCACCGCAGCCGTGGCCAAGCGATGGGTTAGATACGTTGGAACACGGTCGGCTGGCATCGGACCCAGATACTCGCTGAAAGTAATCCGCTGCATCAGTTGCCGAATCTCTGGTCGCGCCAGCTTGGTATCGAGCTCGGGCTGCCCGAGCAAAACCAGTTGGATCAGTTTGTGTTTTTCGGTTTCCAGGTTTGACAGCAGACGCAGGCTCTCGACCGTGCGCAAGGGAATGGCCTGGGCCTCGTCGATACAGACAACAACCGATTTCCCCTCCTGTGCATGCTGCAACAAACAGTCGCGCAGGGCAGTGAGCACGCTGTGGCGACCCATGGGTGGGAGCAGCTTGATATTGAGCTCAGACGCCAGCGCCATCAACAGGTCATCAGGCCCCATGTCGGGGTTGGGGATGTAAGCCGTCACACATTCACCCTGCAGGGTCTTGAGCAACTGGCGGCACAACACCGTCTTGCCACACCCGACTTCACCCACAATCTTCAGAAAACCTTCTCCACTGCGCAAAGCAACCAGCAAGGTATTGAGCGCGGCCTGCGCACCCTCGTGCGGGTAAAAGAAGGCCGAATCCGGCGTGATCGAGTATGGGGCTTCCCGCAATGAAAAATGCCCCAGATACATCAGCGTGCCGTCCGTGCAGCTTCAGGTTCGGGCTCATGCACGCTGCCATCCAGCCGTATGACACGCGCACGCGTGGCATCCATGTCATCCAGCGCCGCGCGGGTGCGCCGGGTTTGCGCTTCCCAGTCCTCGGCACTGCGGATGATGGTGGGCTTGATCAGCACCACAAGCTCTTTCTTGCGACCCGAATTGACCTTGTTGCCCAGCACCGACGACCAGAAGGGCACCTCCGATGTGCCGGGCAGACCCGACGCCTTGCGGCTGGACTCAATCTGCATCAGCCCGCCAATCGCCACGATATTGCCATCCTGAATGCGCACCATGGTGTCGGACTCGTTGACCGATCGTGAAGCAAGGGGTAATTCCCCGACCGACGCTCCCAACTTCTTGCTGATTTCAGTAATGGAGGTGACGGATGGTCGAACATGCAGCGTAATGTTGTTGCCTTCGTCAATTTGCGGCGTCACATCCAGCGCAATACCTGAAAACATGGAGGAAATTATCGGCGTGACCGCATTGATCGTTGTTCCGTTACCGGTTTGAGCGCCGGTCGTCGTGGTGTTGGTGGTTGTGCCGCTGGTAAAACCGGTCACGAAGAACTCATCGGTTCCCACTTTCAACAGGGCCTTCTGGTTGTTCATGGTTGCAATACGCGGACTGCTCAGGATCTGGATGTCGCCACGTGTCTCCAGAAAACCCAGCACCGCCTGGAATCCGTCGGTGGCCAGCGCCAAACCAAACAGGCCGCCACCGGCGGTTGGCAGGGACTGCGCGCCGACCAATGCAGAACTCGCACCGGCGGGAAATCCGGGCACGTTGTAGGTAACCCCATTAATCAGCACATTGTTAGCAGTTCCGCCGCCAACACTTCCCATCACGCCTGTGTATTTACCGGCATTGCGCAGCGCTGACCAGTCGATACCACTTTGAAAACCATCCCGAAGTTCGACCTCGACAATTTTCGCCTCCAGCATCACCTGACGCTCAACGGCCACCTGGGCCGCCTTTAAAAACTGCGCGACCTGGCGCAACTCGTCCGGCATAGCCCGCACTGCCATGATTCCGGCTTGCGGGCTGGTGATGACATTGCGACCTGTGCCACCACCCAGCATGCCTTTAACCGCATCGGTCAGTTCCGCCCAAAAATCGGTTCGGGAGTTGGTCAATACGCTGCTGCTCTCTTGCTGCTGGCTCAATGCGCCACCGCTTCCGGTCACGCTCGCTGTGCCTGCGGCCCCACTCGTATTGGCGCCATTGCTACCATTGCCACTTGCGCCGGACGAAACCCTCAATTCGCTGGTGCCAACGCGCAACGCATGGGGGTAGTTGATGGTGAACACCCGCGTTTGCAGCGTGGGCGCATAAACCGTGATGCGCCGTCCCTCGATTTTGAAGTCGTAACCATAAACATCACGAATGGCTTCCAGGGCTTCGGTCACGGTGACGCCGCGCAAGGTTACTGACAAGGTTCCCGCCACGTCCGGATGCATCAACATGCTGTAGCGGGTATCCGCCACAATGGCCAGAAACACCTCACGGGCCTGGGCATTGTTGACCAAGAGATCGAGACGTGGCTCGGCAACCACCGGCGCCACCCTGGGCACAGGTTCGGCCAGCGCCTCGCTCACGTTCACGGGCACCGAGGTTGGCGCCTTGCTCACGGGCGCAAGTTCGGCGCGCACGGCCTCGGTGACGTCAGGTGTGCGCAAAGGACGATCCGCAGCGCAGCCGACAAGCAGGGTGGTCCCCAGCAGGCAGCCAACTCCGGTTGCTACCCACCCACGCAGCGGTGAGGCAGCAGCCGACGGGCCGGTTGGAAACTTTTCGATCATGGTGGCAGTTTGGGTGGTCATGTGCGTGAATTCACGATGGCCGATCTTCGCACGGAGCGCCAGCGCCTGGGGAGGACTTTGGTCGGGCACGATCACGGGGCGGGTTGATTGACAGAGGCGCCTTGACCACGGCAGCAGACGACGCACGCGCTGGCGTTAGGGCTGTTGCGCGTTCGCCGGGTTTGACAGGTTTGGCGGTCGTGCAACGGACCGGATCGACAACGGTCTTGCGCTCAATGCCGGTGAAACGCGGAACGCGAACCCGTCCATTGCCATCGTGCAAGACCACTTCGGTCTCGGAAATGCGCTCCACGCGCATCGCCCCGAAACGGTCTCCTGGCGCATAGAGACGGGTTCCGACCACCAGAAACGGACGGCCATCACGCACCACAACGCTCATGCCATCTAAACCCGCCGGAGAGCTGCCCGTTGGCGCGTCGGCCTCCCCCGGTGCTATGGTGGGGTCGCGCAGCACTTGCGCAGGCACCGGAACGGCATGCACTGCAATCGTGAGGGCCAAAGTGCCTAGCGCGACATAACGGGTCGTGCGGTTCATAGCGGCACCCCGACCACATAAACCTGCAAGGTCATCTCGGGCTTTTGTTGGCTGGCCTTGAGCTGCAGCGCACCCCACCGCAGGCTGGGCAGTGCAGTCTCGAGCGTACTCACGTAGCGCACCAGATCAGCGTAGGAACCAGACACACTGAGTTCAAGACCACGGCGGGACAGCACCGGCTGGGTCCCTGCGGTTGTTGGCCATACGGGTGCCGCTGTTCCAACGGTTCGCGTGCTCAGCAGGCTCAGACCCTCCTGCCGACGCAGAAACTGCACCAAGGCCTGTTCGATGGCAGGGCCGCCCTCAGCCAACGGGGCCACCGCTTTGATTTCTGCGTTAACGCCATCCAACATCCGGTTTGTGGCCGCGATATCGTCCCGCACCGTCTTGCTGGCGTCCACGGGCTGAGCCACGGTTTTGAGTTCGTCGCGCAGGCGCTGCAATTCAGCCCCTTGGGCGGCCTGCCGGAGGGTGATTTGTTTGTGGGCCAACTGCGCCGGAGACAACCACACCGCATCCGCAAGAGCCACACAGCAAATGATGATGGCAAGGAACAAAAAAACCCGTTCCCGCAATTGCATGGCGTCAATACGGACCGCGAGCTTTTGCCATTGTTGCTTCATGGTTTGCCCCCCGCAGGTTGCGCCAACTTTGGCAATCTGGACGCTGGTGGCTCCACACTGACCAAGTGAAAGGACCAGGTCGAACGCGCCGGCGCGCCAACGGCGCCCGGTGCAGCCACCGGTGCTACGGTGGCGCTCTCCACTTTGACTGTGGCCAGCTTCAAGCCCTGCATCAAGGGACTGGCCGCCAGTTTGTCAACCCACTCATTCAATGCGGAAGGCTCCAGCGTGAAACCAGCCACTTCAAACCGGGATCCATCCATCGACACGCTGGTGATCCAGACCGGTGCAGGAATGCTGCGCGCCACCCAGGTCAGACGGTCGGAGTGCCCCCAACCGGGGCGAAAAACGCCTTCAGCCAAGGCTTGCTTCAGCTTCTCTCGCTGGGCGAGCGTATTGCGCCGATCCTGGAGCATGGCCAGTAACGCGGGGTCCACCGGCGCGGCATTGGCACGGCTGCGCTGGATGGCAGCCTGCAGGGTCTCAACTTCGCGCTTCTGAGCCGCCAGGGATTGCTGAATGGTTTCAACGGCCTGGTTCAGGTTCCAGACCCACAGGGCACACAACGCACCGCCCAACACCACAAAAACCCCCAAAGCAAACGCCATGGTGTGCGCCGAGAAGTAACGCTTTTGCGTCAGCAGTATCGGCGTGCACAGGTTGATTTGCTGGGGCATGGTGGCAGTGCGGTTTGAAGACTTTTAGAGCTTGCGGGTTTCGCTGCGCAACAGCACACCAAGCAGGGGCAGGCAATAGATCTGGTCCGCCATCGGGACCGATTGCAGTCCAGGAAACTGGGCCTCCAGGTTGATTGCGGTGACCGCTTGGCCCAACTCACGACCCAGCCAACCGGCCATCTCAGCAGAGCGCTGCCCGGCGTACACACGCAGACCGCTCAACGGCATGCTGGACCATGTGCGGTCCCACAGATCCAACGAACGTTGCACCTCCACCAAGAACCGCTGTACACGCTCGGCATCGCCCATGTTGGCAGAGGAATTCACCGGGCCTGTGGCTCCCGTGTTGGCGTAGTCGGGCACATATTCACTCACGGGCGTGAAGGCATCGGGCGCAACGTCATCGGTGGTGTCCTGAATGTCACCCCACGCCATGGCCAGAAAACCTTGCGGCAAATCCAGCCGCCGCGTGAAAAACAACTCTTCATTGGCGCTGATCGTCAATACCGCCTGTGACTCATCTGAAATGAGCAGGGCTGCATCGGCTCGCTCCAGACGCCCGTCAACCTTGGCCAATGTGCTTTGCAGGTTGCGCTGGGCGGTTTCCTGAATGTCAATCACGGGAATCTTCCAGTTCAACGCATCACCCAGGGCAATGACCTCTCGGACAATTTCATTCTTGGCCGCCACCACAAACAGGTGGTTGGAGCCTTTTTGCTGACCGTCACCCACTTGCATCACATCCAGGGTGATGTCGTCAATGTGTACATTGACCATTTCCCGGATCTGAAAACGGGCGGCGGCGCGCAACTCGTCGGGTGCCACGGGCGGCGCATCAATCTGGAGCAGTTGGTACTGCTCCGGGCGCAGCATGACGTGCACCTCACCCCCTTTGAGGCCTAGCGTCTGCAGCCGCCGTACAAAGTCTTGCCAACTGTCTTGGCCTTGTCGCTCGACACCCATTTGTTGAACTTCGAACTGACCTTTTGCAGCAGGGCGCGCCCGGACGTATGCACAGACACCCACCGACCAGGACACAACCAGCTGGTCCTGTGAAGACTTTCGTTTCCAGGGCAAGCGCATGTTCAGGTGCGCGCTCGCAGGAATGGTCGATCGGTCAAAAGCCTGATTTCTAGCATGGGTGGAAGCATAATTGAAGGGCTTGCTCTCATTTTAATAGCTGCAACCGGGATCATGTCACCGATTGAAGGGCTTTTGATGCCTGGCCGGTGTTTCGATGCCAATTGAGGTCAATAGTTCTCGCGGCGGTAGATGAGGGGGCTTCTAAAGGCGCCAAAGGTGGCCCGGGATACCGGGTTACCCACCGCGCCGCTCCAGTTGTGTCGCAACCACGGTGTGTTGGCAGTCGTGGCGGGTCCGGTAAAGCCGGTACCCGCATTGACCGTGGTGGTACAGGTGTTGCCAGCGGCAGCCGTGTCCAAATTGAGTGTCAGAACCGCCCAGCCAGCATTGGCTGCCCCCGGCGCGGACAACCTTACCGTGTAATTGGGAGCGGTGCCGGTAACCGTTGCGATGGACTCGCACTGCAACAAACCGTTGGGTCTGGCCACGGTACCCGCCGGGAAGGTCCAGGCAAACTGGTCCGCGGCAATGGTGGTGCAGAAATCGAGGGTGTTTTGCCGCCAACCGTTGTTCCAGAACTGGATCGCTAAGGGAATGGGCAAACCCAGCAATTCAGACCCATAGGCGTTTTGCAACTGTAAGCGCCCACTGCGAATGTTGGTGGTGCCCTCGGTAAAGGTAGCGGAAGTTACCGCGTCCGTGTCCAATGCTCTGAGGGTCAACGCCAGCGGTGCGGTCGTGGCGGGTGGGGGGAACGTATACGTCACACCATTGGCAGTGCCGACCCCGCTGGCAAAACCTGCCGCAGCCAGCGTGTTGCCCGTCATATTCGTCGCATCACCGGCATTGGACAGGGTAGTCGCTTTGGCGAAAAAATTGCCCGCGTAGTTCTGCGTCGCGTTGCCTGCCAGGTTACGAGCCGTCACGCCCACACTGAACGGCTGCGCAGAGTAGGTGAAGGCGCCTGCAACACACCCCTGAGTCACAACCGTATCAAAATGATGCGGAATAAAGCGGCCCAGGGACACGGCCCCTTTGTTGCCAATGCTGCATCCATATTTACCACTTGCCACAACGTCAGACAAGTTGGCATTGCCAGCCGTGTTGGTAACGCAATCGCCTACAACACTGTCTACGGCTGTGAAGGTGTCGTCCCGGTAAGCTCCAGGCGCCAAATAGAGGTAACCCACCTCACTGTAAGTGGCATTGACGGCGGCGGCGTTACCCACCAAAGTGGCCGGACTCAACGTGCCAACCACGCCACCGGATGCCTGAGTGCTGTCTTGCGCCGTCGTCTGGGCGGTTAGCTTGGTAGCATCAAGCGCTAACGTGCCAGCATAGCCGCTGCCAACACTGGTTGTGCCCTGCAATGAGAAATTGGCCCCTGCCTTGATGACTGGCGCAGCGGTGGATGACGGCGCGGCGGCCGTGGCCGATGTCACAAAGCTCACTGCCGATGGTCGAACGGCGAAATTGTCGGTCGAGCATGCCGGAGTGCCCGCGCCAACGACCATGCGAACCCGCACATTCTGGGCCGCCCCTGCATACGTAAATGTCGCAGGCTTTCGACCCGCGTTGGCGGCCAGGAAAGTGAGGCTTTGCGCCGCCGTCAATCCCGCGCCGGTGGGGCAACTCGATGCGGTGGCGTCCACCAGATCCGCGTTCACAGTTCCGGTGTATCCGGTGTTGATGACAGAAGCACTGCTCAGCGCCAACACATCCACATTAAACGCCGTGCCGGCCAGCTTGGTATACAGCCGGGTCTGCGGCGCAGCGGAGGGCTCCACCGCGTCAAAACTACATGACGCATTGGCAAAGTTAAAAGTGCAGGTCTCGGTCGCGCCGTTGAAACACCGCGTAGCGCTTGCAGCCAGGGGCGAAGAACTGGTGGTGCCCAGGGTGACATTTCCCGAACTGCCCCTGCTGAGCTGGCGGCTGCCCACACCGCCTGAAAACGAGAATGTATCGCCACCCACCCATCCGGTAGGGGACAGCCCAACCGTCACTGCACCGGGATACAGCGTCGAACAGCTTGCGTTCAAACACGCTTTGACCGTTATGGTTTCGGCGGTACATACCGAGCCAGAACCATCGTGCTCGATCCGGATATGGTCATAACTACCAGTGCACGAGCGCCCCAGGGTCATATTGGCCTGCACTTCTGAAACGCTCAGCTCGGTGTTGTAGAGCTTGACCTCGTCGATCATCCCCCGAAAATTGCGGCCGGGAATCAACGCACACGACCCCGTAGCAACGTCGCCTCCAACATAGAAATTGCATGCGTTTGCTGTCAGGGTTCCAGTCCAGTTATTGGTGTTGGTGTCCTGCACCCCGTTGATGTAAATGCGTTGACGGCCGGTGGCCGAGTTGAAGGTAATGGCAATGTGGGTCCACTGGTTGAGTGGTACGGTGGCTGCCGATGTCAGTGTCGGCCCGCCCCACCACCAATACAGTCTGCCCGCAGTATCGAGGTGAAACTCGTAATTTACGTCGTTGGACAAAATGGAATACAGGTCACCGGTCGGGTACGCTGTGGGATATATCCAGGCCGATGCCGAGAGTGTTTGTGTGTAGTCGAACAAGGGACTGTCTGCCACCTGCACCACCGCCCGACCGTCAAACTGACCCGCGTTGCAGAAGCCTCCAATCACAGAGGGGTACTGCGACGCTATGGTTGGGCTGGGTGCCACCGCATTGGTGGTGGTGGGTGCTGTGGTGGTGAAGCGAGTGCCATGCAAGCCGGTACTGCCGCTATCAATCACTTCGCCCGTGGTGCCAGCCCAGGAACCTGCCGTCTCGTCCATACGGAAATGGGTTACGGCACCAGCCACCACCAATACCGATGCACTGGACGAAACGATGCCGGTTGACGTCACGGTGTTGGCCAAGACACCCGCCTGCGTTAGTGTCACCGCAAGCGTTAGTGTTGCGCTGCCACCTGCGGGTACCGACGGTATGGACCAGGTCAACGCCTGCCCTGGTTGCCCAGCCAGGGTTCCAAGTGTGGCGGAGTGGGCCGCATAACCCATGCCCGTGGGCAGGGTATCGTTGACCACCACACTGGTCAAGGCCGCGGCTGTGGGGTTGTTGAGTACGATAGTAAAGGTGACGACGTCATTGACAACCGCCGACGCGGAGCTGACGGTTTTGGTCAACGTGGGCACAGGCGGCGCTGACGTTGTAAAGGTGCCGTCCAAACCGTTGGTGGTGCCCGCACTGTTGACGCCTTTCACACGAAAATGGTACAGGGTGCTGGCAGTCAGGCCGGTCAACGCCACAGACACCGCGCTGGAGGCGCCCGCAGCGACGGAACCTGGTGTTGCGACGACATTGGTTCCATACGCAACCGTCAGCCCGTAGTCGAACGTGACAGCAGTCGTCGCGCCATTGCCAGTTACCGTGCCATTCAGCGTGGCCGTGGTGTCGGTCACGGAAGACGCGGCACCAGTAACCGCTGTCGGCGCACAAGCCGGCGTGGTGAAAGTGCCATCACTGCCACTCGCCGTACCGGCGCTATTGGTACCGTTTGCGCGGAAGTGGTAGGTGGCACCACATGTCAGCCCGGTGACTGCTGCCGAAACTGCCGTACTGACAGCGTTGGCGGCCAGAGGGCTGGGTGATGCGGTGGCGGTGCTGCCGTAAGCGACCGTGAGACCGTAGTCAAAGGTCACCGCCGTACTGGCGCCGTTGCTGCTGACCGTGCCATTGAGCGTGGCAGTGGTGCCGGTGACTGCCGACGCAGCGTTCGTAACCACGCTTGGGACACATGCGGCGGTGGTGAACGTCAGGTTACCCCCATTGGTCGTTCCCCTCGAATTGACCCCGTTGGCCCGGAAATAGT
>ERZ724525.2054-NODE-2054-length-11638-cov-10.259259_pt1 | contig 11638 bp, 10 predicted proteins | sample MGYA00376058_ERZ724525 | MGnify/ENA primary metagenome ERZ724525 (study PRJEB28724, sample SAMN07190888) | wastewater metagenome | isolation source: influent of sewage treatment plant in Hong Hong | place: USA: Christiansburg, Virginia | collected 2016-03-01 ... | reverse complement strand
GGCATGCCGCCAGCGTTCAATCTGAGCCAGGATCAAACTCTACAGTTCGATCTTGTTAAATTTATACTCTTCCGAGTTAACTCATAAAGAAATCGAAGTGAACTTCACTTCTCCATGAGCGTTTGTAGTGCAAGCACTAGTTCCAAAGAACTTGGCAATCCACATCCAAACGCCCACGCTTATCGGCTGTATATTTTTAAAGTACCAACAGAACAGATTTAACTCTTATTCTGCTAAGGTCGCTGCGATCAGCGAAGCCTTGAATTATAACAGGTCTTTTTATTTCCTGTCAACACCGAGGGTTATTTAAACTTCTCAGCATTTTCACTAAACAGAACACCGCAAGCAGCAATCTTATCTAGCGAAGCCTTGTATTCTACACCGCTTTTCAGCAACTAAACACAAAACCCAGAAAACTTTTTCAACCACCTTCGCCACCCAAACAACACCGGAAAAACCAAAGCACCGGGTAGCGAAGCCCTCTACTGTAACACAGAACTGAGGGCGTCGTGGAAATGTTTCAACGAAGGACAAGAAATCTTTCAGATCGCGTGCGCAAGGCATCCCACCGCAGGGCAACACTAACTTGCACCGGATAATCCTTCGCACCATGGCATTGATTACTTTATTAGATGCACAGCTGGCCTTCGGGCATGTAGCTCTGCTGGATCACGCAACTTTCTCTCTGGAGACAGGAGAGCGCGTGGGATTGATTGGTCGAAACGGCGCAGGCAAGTCTTCGCTGCTCAAGATACTGGGAGGGCTGGCTCACCCAGATGATGGTGCACGCCATCTTCAGCAAGGCGTACGCATCGCCTACGTTGCACAAGAACCCACACTAGATCCAGCCGCAACCGTTTTCGAAGCTACTTCCGAAGGCTTGGCTGAAGTCATCACGCTGCGCGATCAGTACCTGAGTGGGGCTGACGGAGTCGATCTGGATGCGCTGCAGACACAAATTGAAGCCTACGATGCCTGGAACTGGGAGCAGCGGGTAGAAGAAACCTTGCAGCGCTTGCATCTGGATCCACAAGCGCGCATTGCTAATCTCTCTGGTGGCACACGCAAGCGGGTGGCACTCGCACAGGCATTGGTTACCAGGCCCGATGTACTGCTGCTGGATGAGCCGACCAACCACTTGGACTTGGACTCTATCGAATGGCTTGAAGAACTGCTGGTAGATTTCAGCGGCAGTATTGTCACCATTACCCATGATCGCGTCTTTTTGGATCGGGTGGCCACCCGCATCGTCGAGCTGGATCGGGGTCAATTGCGCTCTTATCCTGGCAACTTCGCGCAGTACCAGTTGCAAAAACAAGAGCAGCTCGCCCAGGAAGACACCATTGCCGCAAAGGCTGACAAGCTGTTGGCACAAGAAGAAATCTGGATCCGCAAAGGCGTTGAGGCCCGCCGGACCCGAAGCCAAAGCCGCATAGGGCGCCTGGAAGCCTTGCGCGCCAGCCGCGCTGCGCGCCGCGACACCTTGGGCAGCGTCAAGATGGATCTGGCATCCGGTGCCCCCAGCGGAAAAATCGTAGCGGAACTGGAGGGTGTGTCCAAGACTTTTGGCGCCAAAACCATCGTCCGCAACTTCAGCGGCACGATTCTGCGCGGTGACAAAGTCGGGCTGATCGGCCCCAACGGTGCAGGCAAAACCACGCTACTCAAACTGATTCTGGGCGAGTTGCAAGCCGATAACGGTCGGGTACGCCAAGGCGCCAACCTACAGGTTGCTTATTTTGATCAGATGCGCCACGCCATTGATCTGGATGCTACGTTGGAAGACTTCATCAGTCCGGGCAGCGAGTGGATTGAAATTGGCAAACAACGCAAGCACGTCAAAAGCTATCTGAGCGACTTCCTGTTTTCTCCTGCGCGAGCGCACTCGCCGGTGCGCTCGCTGTCCGGTGGCGAACGCAACCGCCTGCTACTGGCCCGCCTTTTTGCTCGCCCCGCCAATGTGCTGGTACTCGATGAGCCCACTAACGACCTGGACATTGAAACCCTGGATCTGCTTGAAGATTTGCTGCAAACCTATGAGGGCACGGTATTTCTGGTCAGCCATGACCGTGCTTTTCTGGACAACGTGGTCACCAGCACCATTGCTTTTGAAGGCGATGGCCTGTGGCGTGAATACGAAGGCAGCGTGCAAGATTGGCTGATCCAGTCGCGCCGCAGCCGTGAAATTGCAGCCGCATCACTGCCAGAAGTGAGCACGCAAGCCATCTCAGAAAATACTAACAAAAATACGGCTCAAAGCCCGCCAGTAAAGCGCGAACAGCTATCAAAAAAGAAGCTAAATTACAAAGACCAACGTGAGCTTGATCAACTGCCCAACCTGATTACCGCACTGGAGACAGAGCAGCAGGCCATTCAGCAAGCCTTGGCCGACGGCACTTTGTACAGCAGCGATAGCGCACGCGCCGCTGCACTGCATGCGCGCGAAGGAGAGATAGAAAATGCGCTGATGGCCGCCCTGGAGCGCTGGACGGAGCTGTCAGCGTAAGGCAGCGCGGGTGCTGCCGCTGCGCTCAAATGCGGTGGTAACCCCGATCGGAAGTGCCACGCAACCTGGTAACCAGCGCTGGCGCGATCTGCACCAGGGGCAACACCTCATCGGCGGCACCCTTGGCAATCGCTTCACGCGGCATGCCAAACACAATGCAACTGGCTTCGTCCTGCACATAGTTGTAACTGCCTGCGTCTTTCATCTCGCGCATGGCAGTGGCACCATCGGCCCCCATCCCTGTGAGCATGATGCCGAACGCGTTGCGCCCCACCACGCTGGCTGCGGATTTGAAAAGCACTTCTACCGATGGCTTGTGCCGGTTCACGGGAGGGCCATCGTCCACCACAGCCACATAGTTGGCGCCACTGCGGCCTACATAAAACTGCTTGCCACCAGGCGCAATGTAGGCATGCCCAGGCAAGATGCGCTCGCCATGCACAGCCTCTTTGACTGTGATCTGGCACAGACCGTTGAGTCGCGCAGCAAAGCTGGTGGTAAAGCCTGGTGGCATGTGCTGCGTGATAACAATAGCAGGGCAGTCGGCGGGCAAATGCACCAGAATTTCTTTGATCGCCTCGGTACCACCCGTGGATGCACCGATGAAAATCAGTTTCTCGGTGGATAAGCGCCCCAGCAGGCTGGCCGTGGAAGCGGTTGGCTGCGCAGCATTTGCCACTGCGGCAGTGCCCACAGGTTCACGCTGCATACGCCGCACCTGCGCTACCGCAGCGACCCGAATTTTGTCCACGATCTGGCTGGCCAGCTCATTCAAGCCGCTGGCAAGGCCCACGCGCGGTTTGGCAACAAAATCCACCGCTCCCAACTCCAGCGCTTTCAAAGTCACTTCGGCACCGCGCTCGGTCAGGGTGGAAATCATGACCACGGGCATGGGGCGCAGGCGCATCAGGCGCCCCAAAAAATCAATACCGTCCATGCGCGGCATTTCAACATCCAAGGTGATCACATCGGGATTCAACTCCCGAATCATCTCGCGAGCGATCAATGGGTCATTGGCCGTGCCGATGCACTCCATGTCACGCTGGCGGTTGATGATTTCCGCGAGCAGACTGCGCACCAGCGCGGAGTCATCCACCACAATCACCCGGATTTTCCTGCTCATCACCAAAACTCTTCCTTAAAAAAGATCCACAGACCCACCAGCAGTAGTTTGAACCACTGTGGCAGCGCTGCCCCGCTTCTCCTGCGCCAGGACATCGGGGTGGGCATGCGCCAAGCGCTTGACCATGGCTTTTCCCGTTGCAGGAAAGAACACCACTTTGCGCGGATAAATATCCAGCACGTCCTCGGAAACAATAGGAATGCGTTCTGTGCGCAAGTAACTCACCACGAATTGCGTATTGCGTTCACCCACATTCATGGTGGTGAAATTGTGCATGACCTGCGCGCCACCAAAAATTTTCGCCTGCATGGTTTCCCGTCTGGCACCAAGCTTAAGCATTTCGTTGATGAGCAATTCCATGGCGTAGGAGCCATAACGCCCAGAAACATCTGTGGCATCACCGTCGGGCAGCATGAAGTGGTTCATACCCCCCACTTGCATGCGACTGTCCCACAAACATGCCGCAATGCAGGAGCCCAGCACAGTCATGATCACCATGCTTTCATTGGAGACAAAATACTCACCCGGCAACACCTTGACGGCGTTGTGCTGGAAGTGGTGGTCAAAAAAGAAGAAACCCGCCTGCCCAGGCCGACGGGGCCGGGCCTTGAGCTCATCCAGACAGGAATCACGTACGACCACCCCACTCCCGCTGCGCATTTCGGGAGCGAACGGTGCCATGCGCGGTACGCTGCGGCGCTCGGAAACCACGGGCGCAGCAGCACCCACTTGCGCCATGAAAGTGGGGGTAGAGAAACCAGATCGAATGGTGGTCATGAAGCGTGGCGCAGAAACTTGGCAAACCAGTCAACGGCGTTCGTAGACGGTCTTTCCACGCAAGGTGAAAAGATCCCGGGATTCGCTGAAATTCTCAGCGTGTCCGACGAAGAGCATGCCACCGGGTTTGAGCACCCGATGGATTCGCTCTAATACGCTACGCTGCGTTGCGGCATCAAAATAAATCATGACGTTACGGCAAAAAACCACATCGAAAGGCTCACGAAACGGCCAGTCATCACGGATGAGGTTAACGATCATGAATTCAATAGCATTGCGCAATTCGGGCTTGGCACGCATCAAACCAGCGTTTCCTCCCTTTCCGCGCAGAAAAAACCGCTGCAACCGCTCTGAACTCAAGCCTTTGAGCGCATCCATCCGATAAACCCCCTGTGCAGCAGTGGCCAACACGCGCGAATCAATATCGCTGGCAGTCAGTTTGAATGGTGCTTTGGCCCCCAGCGCCTCCAAGGCGGTGATGACAATAGAGTAAGGCTCTTCTCCCGTTGATGCAGCATTGCACCACACTCGCCAAGGCGTTCCTGCAGGTTTTGAGCGCAAGTACGTTGCCAAAATCTCGAAGTGGTGCTGCTCTCGGAAAAACGCTGTCAGGTTGGTGGTCAGCGCATTCACAAACTCCTGCCACTCGGGGCCATCATGGCGCTCCAGCCAGTCGAGGTATTCCCGAAAACTGGCATGCCCCGTTTCGCGCAAACGCCGTGACAGTCGGCTGTAGACCATGGCGTGCTTGCCATCATGCAAGCTAATGCCTGCACGCTGGTAAATCAGCGTCTGAACCCGCAAAAAGTCGGCGTTAGACCAAGCGAACTCGCGTCCCTGCTCCAACGGCCCTGATGACTCTTCACCGCCTGCGGGACGTACAGGATCACCTCGCTTAGAAAGAGGAGTTGCTGAAGCTTGACGCATGCGCGGTATATCCTGAAACAATTTTTTGTCGCCACCCCGTAATCGGTACATCGCGATGCACCAGTGTCGACCCGGGACAACCGCTCAGGCTCAATCGCCTACAGCCACCAAACCCATATCAACACTGGACATCAGTTTTTCGATATCCAACAAGATCAACATGCGATCACCGACAGAGCCGAGCCCCAAAATACAACCGTTGTCGATAACACTCTCAATATCCGGAGCAGCCCGGATGCTATCGGGTGCTAACTCCATCACATCGCTGACGGAATCCACCACGATGCCCACCACACGATGGCGCAAATTCAGGATGATGACAACCGTAAAACTGTTGTACTCCACCTGGGCGCAATTGAATTTCAAGCGCATATCCACAATCGGGACAATAGTGCCCCTCAGGTTGACAACGCCCTTGATGAAGTCAGGCGCGTTAGCGATGCGGGTGGGTGGCTCATAGCCCCGTATTTCCTGGACCTTGAGGATATCGATCCCATATTCCTCTTGATCTAGTCGAAACGTGAGGTACTCACGTGCCCCCGAAGAGGCAGCCTCCCCCGTCTTGCTTATTACGCTCATGGTGAATTCTCCTTAAATTACGTTGGCACACTCAATGACGCGCCCGGCGAACCAGGCCACCAATATCCAAAATGAGGGCCACCTTGCCATCGCCCAGGATAGTCGCCCCGGAAACGTTCGGCACCTTACGGTAATTCGATTCCAGATTTTTCACCACCACCTGGTGCTGCCCCAACAGCTCGTCCACCAGCAAAGCCACGCGACTACCGTCAGCTTCTACAACAACCATGATAGTGCTCGATTTTTCAGGATCACATCGGGGCACCTGGAAGATACGCTCCAAAGCAATCACGGGCATGTATTCGTCGCGCACTTTCACCAATTGGGCGCCCTGCGCCACCGTGCTCACATCGTCGGAATTGACCTGGAAGGACTCGACCACCGAGGAAAGAGGCAAGATATAAACCTCATCACCCACTCCGACCGACATGCCATCCATGATGGCCAAGGTCAAAGGCAAGCGCACCGACACTTTCATGCCTACGCCTTCGGTGGACTCAATCTCCACCGTTCCATTCAGGGCTGCGATGTTGCGCTTGACCACGTCCAAACCCACGCCACGCCCAGAAACATCGGTAACCACCTCGGCCGTAGAAAAACCTGGCGCAAAAATGAGCATCCAGACGTCTGCATCCGCCATCTGGTCTGATACGTCCATGCCACGCTCACGCGCCTTGCGCAGAATTTTCTCGCGTGAAAGGCCGCGGCCATCATCACGCACGTCAATCACGATGGAGCCACCCTGGTGTGATGCAGACAACGTGATGGTGCCGTGCTCAGGTTTTCCCTTGGCCAAGCGATCAGCAGGCATCTCAATACCGTGATCGCCACTGTTACGCACCAAGTGCGTCAGAGGGTCAGTGATTTTCTCTACCAACCCCTTGTCCAATTCAGTGGCTTCACCCAACGTCACCAAATCGACTTTTTTGCCCAGTTTATTGGCCAAATCGCGAAGCATTCGGGGAAAGCGGCTGAAAACAACCGACATGGGAATCATGCGGATAGACATGACTGACTCTTGCAAGTCACGCGTATTGCGATCCAGATCTGCCAAGCCTGCTAGCAGTTGCTGGTATGCCGCGGCATCAAGACCATGGCTGTTTTGTGCAAGCATAGCCTGCGTAATGACCAATTCCCCCACCAAGTTGATAAGTTGATCCACTTTGTTGACAGCGACACGAATCGTAGTGGATTCCATCTGTGCTTGACTTGCCACCTTAGGGACACTACTGGCAGCTGGTGGCACAGGCGCGGGTACGGGCAAAGCCACGACAGGCGCAACCACACCGGTGGCGGGTGCGCCAGGCGCGTCTCCAAAGAAACCGTAAGGCTCCTCATTCATACCTTCTTTGGCAGACACTGCCCCTGAGTCTACGAGCTCTTGTTGCTCAATGCCGCCCACCGGGTGTATTTGAACTTGCTCCTTGGATACATGGAATGCAAACAAGTCCAATAAATCGTCATTCGTGGATGATGTTTCCACCGCGAAGAGGCGTGTTTGTGCCTGATCGCTCGGCAAATCACTGATAGTGCCAAGCCCTGGAATATCACGAAACAACTCTTTGACAGCATCTGCTTGCTCAAGCCGATCCAAGGGGCCAATGCGCACCTGAATGCGACGAACACCCGGAGGCAGTGCGCTCAGCGCCTGCGCTGGTGCCTGCGGAGCGGGTGCTTGAACTGGCGCAGGCGGGGGTGCAGGCACAGGTGTTGGCACCGCACCTGAGGCCAATTCACTGATGCGCCGCACCAAGCCTGCGGTAGATGCAGCCTCGCCTTGCCCGCCCGACTGGTGGCGAGCCAATAAGCTGCGAGAGGCATCAGCCGACTCCAGCAATACATCAACCATCTCGGGAATCGGCTGAATTTCGTGCCGGCGCAAGCGATCCAGCAACGACTCCATATGGTGCGTCAACTCAGCCACATCAGAAAAACCGAACGTGGCAGAACCACCCTTGATCGAGTGCGCACAACGAAAAATACCGTTGAGCTCCTCATCATTGGCAGCAGTAAGGTCTAGATCAAGCAGGATGCGCTCCATCTGATCCAGATTCTCACCGGCCTCCTCAAAAAATATCTGATAAAACTGGGTGAGGTCGAAATCCGCCCCTGCGCCAGTGCCTTCTTGATAGGTTTCACCCATGGGGGGCTCCTGTGTACGTGGTGTACCTGTCCATCGCCATTAACGAATCACTTTCCGGATCACTTCAATGAGCCGGTTGGGATCAAAGGGTTTAACCAGCCAACCAGTGGCACCAGCACTGCGGCCGGCCTGCTTCATTTGGTCGCTGGATTCAGTGGTCAAAATCAAGATGGGAACCGTCTTGAATTTAGGGTGCTCACGCAACTTGCGTGTCAGCCCAATACCATCAAGGCGAGGCATGTTCTGGTCTGCGAGCACCAGATCGATGTCTTGGTTTTGCGCTTTCTCGTAAGCGTCTTCACCATCCACCGCCTCGACTACATGGTAGCCTGCACCGGTCAGGGTGAAAGACACCATTTTCCGCATGGACGGAGAGTCATCAACGGCAAGAATCGATTGCATGTAAAGGCTCCAGCAGAATTGAAAATATTCGTTGTAAAGTGGATTGTGCCGTTCAAAACAGCTCTATGGATCCAGCATCCATTTCACTCTGAGTCACAGGGTTGGGACGATCTGGTGCCATTTCTATAAATGGCGCAGCATCTTCGCCCTCTTCATGTCCCATGGCTTCCGCTGCTAACCTGAACGCACACCCCTGCAACACTTTAGTGGTATGCCATATCAACTGCGATGCCATATCCTGAAACTGTAGCTCTGTGACAGCACGTCGAAGCGCCGCGCGCGCATTTGTAAGCTCAACGGATTCTCCGACAACGGGGTCACTCAAAGCGTCATTGGCCTGTCCAAAATTTTCCAATAGCTTGTCAGCTGCATGGCTCAGCAACCCCTCCAGCCGGTGCAGGTCGTGCATTACCACCATTAATGAATCCTGCAAATCTGCCGCCACCATGACAGGCACCTGGACTCCCGGGAGTCCTGTTCTTGTTAGTGTTGACTGCATTGTTTCTCCATCGCTGCCTGTAGCTTGCATGGTGCATCCGTATTCAGTGCCACACCCTGCAGGACAACGGCACTACGACCGTGCTCCTGCACCCTATTTCACCTTGGCATGGCCTATGGCCATCACAGCGCCCAAACCCTTGCTTGTTCCAATTTGTATCCTATGATAGCGCTACACATGGCTCCCACCGAACCAGAGCAGTTGCTCAGTATTCTGCACTTGGAAGACTCACTGGCAGATCACCGCTTGGCAGTCACAGTTTTGCGCCGCTCAGACATGGTATTCACTGTGCAACACGCAGACTGCCTGGAGTCGTTCAAACGTCTGCTCACAGGCACTCACGTGGATGTGATAGTTGCAGATTACAGGCTACCAGGCTTCACAGCCCTGGATGCTTGGCAAATCACTGTTGAGCAGCATAACCACCCACCTTTTATCTTGCTTTCAGGCGCCATTGGAGAAGCAGCCGCAGTAGATGCCATGCGTTTGGGCATTGCCGACTACGTGCTCAAGGATGACATGACACGCCTGCCCCACGTGATACGGCGGGCCTGCGAAGTACATCAAACCAGGCTACTGAGGGAACAGACTGCACGGGATTTGGCAGCCTCGCAAAAGCGGCTGGCCGAATTAACCCAACACCTGCAAACCTCCATAGAAAACGAACGTGCCGCAATTGCGCGTGAAATCCACGACGACATTGGGGGAGCATTGACAGCCATCCGCTTTGATCTAGCGTGGATAGACCGCCACACTACACAAACAGACGTGCGTGAACATGCACAAGCAGCCACGAGTATGTTGCAACATGCAATTGGTGCCAGCCAACGCATCATGATGAACCTGCGACCACACATACTAGATCAAGGCATGGTCGCAGCTGTGCAATGGCTCGCTGAGGACTTCGAGCGCCGCACGGGCGTACCCACCCAAGTACGGACCAGCTCACAAACCATTGAAGTTCCCAATGCAGTGCAACTGGTGGCGTACCGTACAGCACAAGAAGCGTTAACCAACATTTCCAAATATGCAAACTCTAGTCAAGTGCGTATTGACCTCTCAGACTCAGAAGGTGTGCTGACGCTTGAAGTGAGCGATAACGGGCAGGGCTTGGAGCCTGCTGCGCTCGACAAACCAAAAGCATTTGGCCTCAAAGGCCTGCAAGAACGTGCGTTAACAGTCAACGGCTGGCTGGACATCAGTGGGTCTCCGGGACATGGAACTTCCGTAATCTTGTCGGTACCGCTAGGATCCGTGGCATCAGCAACGGGAGAGACTCAGTGATTCAGGTAGTACTCTGTGATGACCATGCAGTGGTGCGTCGTGGTATCCGTGACACGTTGACAGAAGCGCCTGATATTCAAGTCACTGGTGAAGCAGGAAGCTATGCCGAATTACGCGAAATACTTCGTGAGGCAACCTGTGACGTCTTGCTACTGGACTTGAACATGCCTGGACGTAGCGGTCTGGAAGCATTGGCCAGTCTGCGCGAGACAGACTCAGAAATCAAGGTACTGGTTGTCTCGATGTACCCGGAGGATCAATATGCAGTGCGCTGTCTGCGCGCTGGTGCCCAAGGGTATGCCAACAAGGCCTCTGACCCTGTCGCATTGATAGAGGCAGTGCGCACTATCATGCAAGGACGCAAATACCTTACCCCGGAAGTAGCGCAAATGCTGGCGGAGAGCGTTTCAGAACGTGTACCAGAAATGCCCCACTCAGCGTTGTCGGAACGCGAGCTACAAACTCTGCTCAAAATTGCTACTGGCAGACGACTGTCTGAAATCGCAGAAGAATTGATGCTCAGCCCCAAAACCGTAAGTGTCTATCGCTCCCGGGTACTGGAAAAACTCGGCCTTACCAATAATGCTGAGCTCACCGTATACGCCATACGCAATCAGTTGGTTTAATAGCCTGTTCAAAGCACTGCTCTACCGCTGAACAGCAAACAAGTCTATGGCTTGCTGTAGCAACGTCAGCACGGGCTGCTCCAACATGGGCAATGTGGCTGTAATACCAAGCAAGCCGACGGTCAACGTGACCGGAAAACCGACAGCGTAAATGTTCATCTGGGGAGCAACACGCGAGATGATGCCCATCGTCAAGTTGACAAACAATAGCAACGCCATCATGGGCAAGGCAATCCACAAAGCGCTAGAGAACAGCGATGTTCCCAGCGCATAAAGGCGCATCTGCGCAAGCGCCTGCAAGAAGTTTCCATCCACCGGAAAGCTCCGAAAACTCTCCACGACCGCCATGATCAGCAGTAAATGACCATTGATGACTACAAACAGCAGCATGGCCATTTGCCCAAAGAAACGCGCTACTGCGCTCACTTGTGCATTGCTGGTCGGATCGAAAAAGGATGCAAAATTCAACCCCATCTGCAAGCCAACGATTTCACCCGCCAGCTCCACCGAGGCGAATACCAAACGCACAGCAAACCCGAGAGCCAGACCAACGCCCACTTGCTGCATGACAGCACCCAGTGCCGCAGGACTGTTGAACGGAACCACCGGCTGGTTCGCCAGCATGGTTTGCGCGCACAAAGAGACGAAAAAAGCCAATCCAATCTTGGCGCGCATCGGAATCACGCGCATCGAAAACACTGGCGCTACAGAAAATAACGCCAATACACGTAAAAATGGCCAAAGAATCGGAGACAGCCACGTGACCAGCTGC
>ERZ724525.2046-NODE-2046-length-11674-cov-5.067648_pt1 | contig 11674 bp, 9 predicted proteins | sample MGYA00376058_ERZ724525 | MGnify/ENA primary metagenome ERZ724525 (study PRJEB28724, sample SAMN07190888) | wastewater metagenome | isolation source: influent of sewage treatment plant in Hong Hong | place: USA: Christiansburg, Virginia | collected 2016-03-01 ... | reverse complement strand
GTGGTTAAATTAGACAACTTTGCTTGATTCGCCATTTTTTGCATGGCTTGATATTTTTCTGCGGTACGTTCAATCGCGATAAGATGGGCATTGGCATTATCGCTGGCAAAACTCAAGGCATGCTTGCCTTTCCCTGCACCAATTTCAAGAAAAATGGCGAGTTGCTGCCAAAATGTTGCAGCAAGTGGCTGAAAATCTCTGGGATGACGGATACGATCGGGTTGAAACGGTCTGGTAAATTGATGACTTAGCATGAACAGTCGCTTGATTCGCCCAAAAAAAAGGATTTATAGTATACTATGGCAAATAATCCGATACACCATTTTTCAGAATACCTTTTGTTTATGTCTAAAACCGAGCACACCCCATCAAATGCACCTGTCAAAACTTACCCCTGTCCGCGCTGCGGCAAACCCACCGTTTGGGCAGATAACCCCACCAAGCCATTTTGCAGTGCGCGCTGTAAGCTCATTGACTTAGGCGCATGGGCGAATGAGGATTATAAAGTCGGTGCAGAAGACACCCCGTTTAGTGACGAATTAGACGCTTTTAAATAACGTAGATTTGATTGGTTAGTGATTGCGCTAGCTATGATTTGCTAACTATGATTCGCTAACTATGATTAAAGGAATCCCCATGAGCTCTTATTTACTTCCCACCTATAAACGCCAGCCCATTAGCTTTGTCAAAGGTCAAGGTAGTTACCTTTATACCGCTGACGGAACGCCGTATTTGGATGCGTTAACAGGGATTGCTGTCTGTGGACTGGGTCATTGTCATCCGCGTATCACTGCCGCAATTGCCGATCAAGCCGCAACGCTTGTGCATACCAGCAATCTTTTTGGTATTGATTGGCAAGAGCGCGCGGGTGAAAAGTTATGCCAAGTCGCAGGCATGGATAAAGTATTTTTTGCCAATAGCGGTGCTGAGGCCAATGAAGCGGCATTAAAAATGGCGCGACTGTTTGCATCAAATCGTGGGCAAACCCAAGCCAAAGTGATTGTGATGGAAAAATCGTTTCATGGACGCACCCTACTGACCGTATCGGCCACCGCAAATCCGATGGCTAGAGCAGGATTTTTTACCATAGATGATGATTTTATTCGTGTGCCTTTTGGGGATATTGAAGCGATTAGCCAAGCGATTGCCGATAACGACAATGTTTGCGCTGTGATGCTTGAGCCTATCCAAGGTGAAAGTGGCGTCAATACTGCGCCCAATGGCTTTGATTTTTTAACCCAAGTTCGTAAAGTTTGTGATGACCATGACTTATTAATGATTTTAGATGAAGTGCAAACAGGCAATGGTCGGACGGGGCAATACTTCGCTTATCAATATTCATCCATCAAACCTGATATTTTGACCACAGCAAAAGGGTTGGGGAATGGTTTTCCTGTGGGTGCGTGCATGACCAGCGCAAAAGCCAATGATATTTTTAGCTATGGCTCACACGGCTCAACGTATGGTGGCACACCGCTTGCTTGCCGCGTGGTTAGCGAAGTGATTGATGTCATTAATGATGAAAATATGATGGCAACTGCCCTTAGCAATAGCGCAGCATTGATTGAGCAAATCACCAGCGAGCTGGGTAGCCAAGGGGTTACTGTACGGGGTAAAGGCATGATGCTAGGGGTGGTGCTGCCACAGGATCGCGGCATTGCCTTTGATAGCTTGGTCGATAAAGCGCGTGACAATCATCATCTAATCATCAATGTAGCAGGCGGTAATGCCATTCGTTTATTGCCACCGCTTAACATGAGTGCCGATGAAACCATTCAAATTGGTGAAAGCATTATTTCACTTATCCAATCAGCCATGTAGTTTTGTTGCACTTAATGGCGCACTTAATGGTAAAGTTAGCCGATTAGTCAATATCGGCTTTTTCATCGCAAACTTGCCAGTCAACCGTTTGATTTTGACAAGATGATATAATAGGTGTTTTTTATATTGGGGCATTTTTATGACAACTATTGCTGTTTTTGGGCACAAAAAACCAGATACCGATGCTATCGTATCCGCCATCGTCATGACTTATTGGCTCAATCAACAAGGTATAGATGCCAAAAGTTACCGCTTAGATGATATCAATCAAGAAACCAAATTTTTAATTGAACTTGCTAAAGTCCGATTACCAGAATTACTCACCCATCTTGAGCCTGACCAATTCGCTGCTTTAGTCGATCATAACGAAAGCCAGCAATCGATTGCCAATCTAGCAGACGCCCATATTTGTTACCTTGTCGACCATCATAAACTCGGTGATTTAACCACTGCCGAACCAGCCTATATTCGATTTGAACCTGTCGGCTCTACCAGCACCATTTTATACCATATGTTTATGGAAAAGAATTTGCTGACTTCTCAGCAAATGGCAACATTGATGGCAGGTGCAATCATTTCTGATACGCTTAATCTGACAGGTCCTACCACTACAGACAGTGACAAGCAAGCGTTACAAGCAGTCATCCACCTTGCAGGGATTCACGATACAAACCGCTTTGCCAATCAATTATTCGATGCAAAAAGCAATATCAGCGACTTAACGGATGATGCGTTAGTCACTACCGATTATAAACAGTTTATGTTCTCAAATAAAAAATGGGCAATCGCCTGTATCGAAACTGTTAAACCTGATGTGGTGTTGGCGCGCATTGAGGGCATCCAACAAGCCAGTGAACTAATCCGCCAAAGAGATGGCTTGGATTATATGCTAGTTATTATTGTTGATATTTTAAAACAGCAGTCTTGGGCGGTTGGTAGCAACGATGCACAAAATGAAATCATTGAGCAAGCATTTGATACCAGACTCAATGATAAATTGCTTGATTTGGGTAGCTTGGTCAGCCGAAAAAAACAATTTGTGCCTACTTTAGAAGCATTTTATGCCAAATAGGCAGTTTTTAATTCACAAAAAAGGGCTAAATTGTTAGCCCTTTTTTATATTCAAAAATATTTTTTATGCTTCAACTTTACCTAAATTTGGAAACTTTACCGATAAAATCGCTGTCACTGTTAGCACGGCGGCAATAAAGCCTAACGAAATAGCCATCGGCACATGGAACACATCAAGCAGCAGCATTTTTGCGCCAATGAACACCAAGATGACACTAAGCGCATAAGGCAATAAATGGAATTTATCCGCCAAACCCGATAACAAGAAGAACATCGCCCGTAGACCCAAAATAGCCAGCAAGTTTGCCGTCAAAACAATAAACGGGTCGGTAGTGACCGCGAAAATTGCAGGAATCGAATCCACCGCAAAAATCACATCGGATAACTCGACTAAAATTAATACAACGGCCAACGGGGTAAAATACTTAACGCCATTTTTCACCAACACAAACCGCTCTTGACCTGATGCATCATGGCTGTCATCGCTGATTTTCAGATATTTTTGTAAAAACTTATATAAGCCTGACTGCTTTGGGTCTTCTTGCTCATCGTGGTTTTGCCACATTTTTACCCCGGTGTAGAGTAAAAACGCACCAAAAATATATAAAATCCAGCTAAACTCAGCGACAAGCCAAGCCCCTGCAAAAATCATCACCGTGCGCATGACAATCGCACCAATCACCCCGTACAGTAAAATCTTCCGTTGCATCGCAGGCGACACCGCAAACGCCGCAAAAATCATCAGCCATACAAAGACGTTATCAATGGCGAGCGATTTTTCCAGTAAATATCCTGTAAAAAACTCCCCTACTTTTTGAGTGGCGATAGCATTGCCAAAATTTTGTGATAGATACCACCATAGACCGCCTGCAAACAACACAGACACGCCCACCCAAATGGCGCTCCAAATACCCGCCTGTTTCATCGAAACCGCTTCACCATTTTTTGGGGTTTTAAAGGTAAAAAAATCAACCAATAACAGTATCGCTACGATAGCAAAGAACACGGCATATAGCATGGGACTGCCAATGCTCATGGGTTCTGTCATTTGATTCGCTGCTGCAAGTAACATTATCGCTCCTTAGTATGCATTTACAAACTATGGCTGGCAATAAGTCAAAGGATTTTGGAAAAACGCTAAGCACAAAAAAACCTTGACTCACACCGACCAAATATGTGGTTGTGTTAAGTCAAGGTCTGGCTTACTATTTGATAATTAGCTCAATATATGGCTAAAAAATAGCTGATTTACCGGTAAGCGGCTACTTACGTAATGACGATAAATCACAAACTGCTGAAGTGAGAAGTTACTCCCCTTGATAGCGATAATGTAGCAGATTAACGATTACTTATCAATTAAATTTATCAATCAGTAAATTTTGAATTTATTGTTTATGTCAGCTAGCGTGTTTGCGTTTAACAAGTTAATTAAATACTTTTCCCATACAGTTAGGATGGTAAACTAACAACCATGCGTAAAATTATTCATATCGATATGGATGCGTTCTTTGCCAGTGTTGAGCAACGGGATAATCCTAATCTACAAGGTAAACCTTTGGTCGTTGGCGGTGATCCCAATGGGCGCGGTGTCGTCGCAGCAGCAAGTTATGAGATACGCAAGTTTGGTGTGCATTCTGCCATGTCATGCTATCGAGCGCGTCAGCTGTGCCCACAAGCAATTTTTGTCAAACCACGCTTTGAGGTGTATCGTGAAGTCAGTGAGCAAATTCGTACCATCATGCACCAATATACACCACTGGTCGAACCTTTATCACTGGATGAAGCGTATCTGGATGTGACCGATAGCCCGTATGAAAAAAATTCTGCGACACTAATCGCCAATCGCATTCGCCAACAGATTTTGCGACAAACGCAGCTGACCGCTTCAGCCGGGGTATCTTATAACAAAATGCTTGCCAAAATCGCGTCAGATTTAAATAAACCCAACGGTATTGAGGTCATCACACCTGAGCAAGGATTGGACTTTATCGCCAATTTACCGGTAAAAAAATTTCATGGGATTGGCAAGGCCACTGTTAAAATGTTGCATGACATGGGTATATTTACAGGATTGGATTTACGCAATACGCCAGCGGACTTATTAAAACAACGCTTTGGCAAACGGGGTGATTTCTTTCACAAGATTGCCCACGGTATTGATAATCGAGAGGTTAAAGCTGGGCGCAAACATAAATCTGTCGGTTCTGAGACAACGTTTTTACAAAATACCATGGATGATAAAATCATTGTGGCTGCCTTATATCGCGAAAATAGCCAAGCGTTTAAAGATTTACAAAAAAAGCAGCGTTACGCTCGCACCATCACCATTAAAATCAAATACAGCGATTTTAGTGTGATTACCCGCTCTCATAGTATTTCTTCCCACTTTGAGCAGGAATCTGATGCCCATTATTGGATTCAATGGCTATACGAGCATACCCCAAAACTTTTACCCGTACGTTTGGTTGGGGTGACTTATTCAAATTTGCTGCAAGCTAAAGCCTCGCCACAGATGTCATTACTTTAAACCACTAAAAGCCAAATTTTGCCAATATATTTTTGTATTTGAACGTTTAAATAATTTTTATATAAAACCCAACAACAGCAAAACCCTGCTATTTTGCAGGGTCTTACTTTATTGTTATCCTACTTAATTAATAGCTATTCTACTTAATTAAAATTAGATGAGCCTAAGTTTAATCTAACGATTGTTAGGTAAGCTGTGCCACGTTAATTTTGTTTGCTTCTTCAGTATACTCGCTCATACGGTCGAAGTTTAAGTATTTGTAGATATCAGCTGACATGCTGTTGAGCTTACCGGCATATTGTTGGTATTCTTCGTTGGTAGGAAGTCTACCAAGTACCGCAGCCACCGACGCCAACTCGGCAGAAGCCAAGTACACGTTGGCACCTTGACCTAAACGGTTCGGGAAGTTACGTGTAGAAGTTGATACGGCGGTTGATTTTGGTGCGATACGCGCTTGGTTACCCATACACAGTGAACAACCCGGCATTTCAGTCCGTGCGCCCGCTTGTGCATAGACATTGTATAGACCTTCATCCATCAATTGGCGTGCATCCATTTTAGTGGGTGGTGCAATCCATAGACGCGTGGTCAAGCTACCAGCAGGTACTTCTTTGAGCAACGCGCCCGCTGCACGGAAGTGACCGATGTTGGTCATACATGAACCAATGAATACTTCATCAATCTTGTCGCCAGCAACGTCTGCCAAAGTTTTGGCATCATCTGGGTCGTTTGGACAGCAAAGAATCGGTTCTTTGATGGCGCTCATATCGATAGTGATGTCAGCGGCATATTCTGCGTCTGCATCAGCACGTAATAATGTGGGGTTGGCAAGCCAGCTTTCCATGCCTTTGATACGTCGTGCAATGGTACGGGCATCGCCATAACCTTCAGAAATCATCCATTTGAGTAGGGTGATGTTTGACGTTAGGTATTCTTTTACTGATTCTTCAGACAAGGTAATAGTACAACCTGCGGCTGAACGTTCGGCAGAGGCATCTGACAATTCGAATGCTTGTTCAACGGTTAAGTCTTCTAAACCTTCGATTTCTAGGATACGGCCGTTAAATACGTTTTTCTTACCGGCTTTTTCAACGGTCAATAAACCTTCTTTAATGGCTTGGTAAGGAATCGCATGTACCAAGTCACGCAAGGTGATACCAGGCTGCATTTCACCGACAAAACGTACACGAACTGATTCTGGCATATCTAATGGCATCACACCGGTCGCTGCAGCAAACGCCACTAGACCTGAACCTGCTGGGAATGAAATACCCATTGGGAAGCGGGTATGTGAGTCACCACCGGTACCAACGGTATCAGGCAATAGCATACGGTTTAACCATGAGTGAATAATACCATCGCCTGGACGTAATGATACACCGCCACGGTTCATGATAAAGTCAGGGAGTGTGTGCTGAGTTTCTACATCGATTGGTTTTGGATAAGCTGCCGTATGACAGAATGATTGCATGACTAAATCTGCAGAGAAACCTAAACAAGCCAAGTCTTTTAATTCGTCACGGGTCATAGGGCCTGTGGTATCTTGTGAACCTACGGTGGTCATTTTTGGTTCACAGTACGCACCAGGACGAATACCTTCTACGCCACAAGCTTTACCAACCATTTTTTGCGCTAAAGTATAGCCTTTACCAGTGTCAACCGGTTGTTCGGGTTTTGTAAAAATGTCAGACGCGCCCAAACCTAGATATTCACGGGCTTTGTTGGTTAAGCCACGACCTATGATCAATGGAATACGACCACCGGCACGCACTTCATCAAGCAGCGTTGGTGATTTTAATTCAAAAGTCGCAAGCACTTCGTCAGAATCATGTTTGGTGATTTTGCCGTCATGTGGGTAGATATCAAATACATCACCCATGTTAAGTTTACTAACATCCACTTCGATAGGTAATGCGCCCGCATCTTCCATGGTGTTGAAGAAAATCGGTGCGATTTTACCACCCAATACTAGGCCGCCGGCACGTTTGTTTGGCACGCCTTTGATGTCGTCACCCATTAACCACAATACCGAGTTGGTCGCTGATTTACGGCTTGAACCGGTACCAACCACATCACCCACGTATGCCAGTGGAATACCGTCTTTTTTCATCTCTTCGATTTGTTTCATCGGACCAATCACGCCGTCTTGGTCTGGCACAATGCCTTCACGCGCATTTTTTAGCATGGCTAATGCGTGTAGGGGGATGTCTGGGCGTGACCATGCATCTTGGGCAGGTGACAAATCATCGGTGTTGGTTTCACCGGTGACTTTGAAGGTTTTGTAAGTGGCTTTTTTTGGCACTTCTGGACGGCTGGTGAACCATTCAGCGTTTGCCCAAGATTGTAACACCTCTTTGGCCACTTCATTGCCCGCTTCCGCTTTTTCAGTGACATCATTAAAGGCATCAAATACCAGTAAGGTTTTTTTCAGCGCGTCGCCCGCAGCTTTCGCCAATTCTTTGTCGTCTAATGCTTGGATTAATGGTTCAACGTTGTAACCGCCTTGCATATGACCCAGTAACTCAATCGCTTTTAGTTTTGAAATCAGCGGCGAAGTGGTTTCGCCTTTAACGATGGCCGCTAGAAATGCCGCTTTAACATACGCTGCTTGGTCAACCCCAGGTGGAATACGGTTTTCTAATAAGTCTACAAGTGTCGCTTCTTCACCCGCCGGTGGATTTTTTAATAGTTCAACCAAATCAGCCGTTTGCTGTTCGTTAAGTGGCTGTGGCACAATACCCTGTGCCGCACGATTTTCGACGTGTTTACGATAGTTCTCTAGCATGAATCGTCCTCATAGTCATGTAAGATTATTGTGTTAACCATGCGTCTGAGAGCCCTCTTCACAACACAGTTGAATTTTGAAATGGCTACTAGCCAGCATGGCTTTGGCTAAAAAATTTAACCCTTCTAATATACTTGAAATGTGATGAAATGTTAATGAGAAAATACGTTTTTGTTAACATAACCATTATTTTTTAAAGAAATAGCCCAATAATTTTTAATAAATGCGTTTGAGCCGATTGTCGCTTTTTTTACTAGGATGAAAAATAACTTTGGCGCTGTACTTTAAACAACAAAGCTTATCCCAAAATAGTTTAAATTCGTCAGCCTAGATTTCTGTTATAATAACCCCCTAAAATATGCTAAGTGAATTCAAGGATTAATCATAGCAATGACCGACACTGTACAAACTTTTGCCCCTTCAACGCCGCACACCGATAGACCCATCGTTCGTGACAAATCAAATTGCGACAAGCCAAAACGTCCTGAAGTGGGTGAAAAACTACGTGGCCATGATAAAGTTGCCCGTATTCCGATTAAAATCATTCCAACGGTAGAAACCCCAAAAAAACCTGACTGGATTCGCGTCAAACTGTCATCACCGAGTGAAGTGGCGCGCATCAAGTCAACTTTGCGTGAACAAAAGCTGTATACGGTGTGTGAAGAAGCGGCTTGCCCTAACCTACCCCAATGTTTTGGTGATGGCACCGCGACCTTTATGATTATGGGAGATATTTGTACCCGTCGCTGCCCATTTTGCGATGTGGCGCATGGTCGCCCCAATGCGCTCGATGAGCTTGAGCCGATTCACACCGCTGAGACTATTGCCGGTCTAGGATTAAAATATGCGGTGATTACCTCGGTTGACCGAGATGATTTGCGTGACGGCGGCGCGGAACATTTTGCCAATGTCATTAAAGAATCTCGTCAGTTAAGCCCTAATTGTTTGATTGAGATTTTAGTCCCTGATTTTCGCGGTCGTGAACAAGTGGCACTTGATATCTTAAGTAACACAGCGCCTGACGTATTTAACCACAATATCGAAACCGTGCCACGTTTATATAAAGCGTTTCGCCCGGGGTCGGATTATCAGCACTCATTACAGCTGTTAAAAGATTACAAAGCGCGTCGCCCTGATATCGTCACCAAATGTGGTTTTATGGTGGGTCTTGGTGAGACCGAAGAAGAGGTTTATGCCTTACTTGATGATTTAAAGGCGCATGATGTCGATTTAATTACCATCGGTCAATATTTGCAGCCAAGCAAATCGCACGCCCCAGTTGATAGATTTGTACATCCTGATGAATTCGACCGTTATACTGCACACGGTAAAAAATTGGGCTTTGCAAATATTTGGGCAGGTCCGATGGTGCGCTCAAGCTATTTTGCCGATCGACAATATTATGGTGAGCCTTGTCCACGTCCTACCCGTGGTGCCAATCCGTTATCAGAAGCGGATATGAAAAAATCAGGCTGTTGATTTGTGAATTTGTGCGTTGATTTAAAGCCGTCATTAGACGGCTTTTTTATGCTACCCTAATCATAAAATAACACTCACAGGAAATTTGATATGAATAACAACTACACATTTTATCTGCCTAAAGTGACGCCGGTTGCCACCTTGCTAATCGTACATGGCATGGCAGAACACCAAGGGCGCTACCAACCTTTTGCGCAATTTTTGGCAAATCATGGTATTGCGGTGTTGACGTTTGACCATTTAGGTCATGGACAGCAAGCCTATGATAATGGTTGCTTAGGCTATATGGGCAACCCCAATCCTGCTGAGTTGATGATTGACCATGTGATGGCGCATGCAGAGTTAATCGCTGAAAAATATCCCGACCTCCCCCATTTTATCTTGGGTCACAGTATGGGGTCATTTATCGTTCGCTGTATTTTGCAGCGCTATGGTGAGCGATTTGCGGGCGCAATAATTATGGGCACCTCAGATTTTAATCCGTTAGCAAACTTGTTTGTGCCTGTAACTAAAAACCTTAATCACTTTACCACGCGCCGCACCAATCCAGTATTGGATAAGATTTTAAACCAATTTAATAACCTACCCTTTAGAAAAGAACCCGATTTACAAGGATTTAATTGGCTCAATTCAGACCCTAAGCAAGTAAAAACCTACCTTGATGACAAGCTTTGCGGCTTTCAGTTTACCAACAATGGCTATTTTGCCCTTATGTCGTTGATGCAATCAGGCACCAATAAGCATTGGTATCAACAAGTACCCAGGCAGTTACCGCTGCTATTTGTCAGCGGAAAAGATGACCCGGTTGGGCAGATGGGAAAAGGGATTGCGCGTATTGTCAAACGTTTGCAAAAAAATAATTTTGCCTCGGTGAGCGTGCAGCAATATGAAGCGATGCGCCATGAAATCTTGCTAGAGCCTAATCACCAACAAGTGTATGACGATATTTTGGCTTGGCTCACTCACCATATCAATTAGTTTAAAATCCCTGAGTCTTACTAATGAGTCTTACCACTAAGTCTTTAGGCGGGGTTTTATCCTCTGTTGCCGTAAAACCACCGACTTCAGGCGGTGGTTTTACGGCAACAGAGGATAAAACTCGCACCCTAGCGAAGGAAGCGATTGAATCGGGACGGGTCCACCATTTTGGCAATCGCGTGAAGGTGAGTAAAGAAATAGCGGTGGGCGATGAATTGACGATTCGTCAAGGGGCAGCCAATCATTACACCCAAAAGACGGTCACGGTGCTGGTGCTGTCTGAAGTGCGTGGCAATGCCACTGCCGCCAGTGTGCTTTATCAAGAGACCGATGCCAGTATCAGTCAACGAGAATTTTTCACCGAACAAAAAAAACTTGCTAACCTTGCCCGCCCCGATCATCGCCCAAATAAAAAACAGCGTCGTCAGCTAAGCCGTTTTAGGGATATTAACCATTTTGGCAGTGATGAAGAAGGTTTTTAGGTGGCTGTCATGGGGTCATAAAAATCGCAATTTTCCCTTTGAGATTTCGTTATAATAAGCACTTTATCATTGCACTAGTCATTGCACTGGCGATGAGCAACTCTGCCGATTATTAACGATATTTTTATGACCAATCTTTTTGAACCTAACCCTGTGCAGGCTAATGCTAGCTATGTGGATATTAGCGCATACAATACCATGGCATTAGCCTGCCAAGCCAAACAATTCATTCGCCTAACTGACTTATCTGATATTGAGCCCACTTTTAAGCAACTGGCAGCCCATCAACAAGCGTTTGTTGTGCTATCGAATGGCAGTAATATCATTTTGCCTGAAGTGTTGGACGCGGTTGTCGTGTCACCCACTCTTAAAGGTAAAACCGTTCTTTTTGAAGATAGTAAAACCATAACACTTGAGGTGATGGCTGGCGAGGATTGGCATACGCTCGTGCTAGACACGGTCCATCAAGGTTGGTATGGAGTGGAAAATTTGGCGTTAATCCCAAGCTGGGTCGGTGGTAGTCCCGTACAA
>ERZ724525.2045-NODE-2045-length-11675-cov-6.658864_pt1 | contig 11675 bp, 10 predicted proteins | sample MGYA00376058_ERZ724525 | MGnify/ENA primary metagenome ERZ724525 (study PRJEB28724, sample SAMN07190888) | wastewater metagenome | isolation source: influent of sewage treatment plant in Hong Hong | place: USA: Christiansburg, Virginia | collected 2016-03-01 ... | reverse complement strand
ATATTGACGTTATTGACGTTTTAAGAAATGAGTAAAAACTAAATTAAAAAAACACCCCATGCTTGTGCATGGGGTGTTTTTTTAGTGCGTCATCTTTTTAATGCTTCATTTTAAAGCACCCTGTTCATTATTGCCTTTGAGGGGTGTTTTACGAGGCCGCCCACGTGCGGCAGGTGCAACGCGTCGACCACCAATGCGTAAAGCCTGATTTAAAAAGTTTTTATCGCCCAAAGCCCAACCTGTATTCACAGCATGCTCCAAAGCATTAATGGTGGCTTCAGGCAACCCTTCATTTAACAACTGTTTAAACGCATATTGACGGTCAAAAGGGGTGTTGCCCAAGCCCCAGTACTGCACATGGTCTTGTATGAAACCTTGCAATTGCAAACCTGTGTGGTGCATCCGAGATGAGTAACCGCTCATGGCATCCAACCAACGGTACGCATTCACCACATGTGGCATGTCTTGAATGTAAGCGGTGCGATAACGCCCTTCCCACAACGTGCCAGTGCGCCCATATTTGCCATTCACATAACGCACATAACGGCGTCCTAAGTCTTGCATGAATCGCCCCAGAGCCTGCTCATCTTCAGCTGTCACCAACAAGTACACCGCATGCTCAACCAAGGCAAAAGCATGAATGTTTAGGAGGTGGACAGGTGCGATGGTGCGCACAACGGACTGCCATTGCTCATAATCCTTATCTGAAAAGAATACAGGCGCATTGTTGATGCCGCGCACAGTGACCAACTGTGCAGTGTTTGGTAAGTACAATCTCGCCATGCGAGCCATGATGTTTCTCGATTATAAAAAGCTGGGTGCTGTGGTTTTATACCCGCCACTGACACGTTCATTCCCTGATAAATCTTTTATTGTTTTTACACGGTCAAAGCCTGCTTGAATCAGCATCTGGCGCACAGCATTGCCTTGATCGTAGCCATGTTCAAACCACAGCTGACCGCCGTCCTTTAAGTATTTGGGGACAGTTTGCACCAAGAAGGCATAATTTGTCAAGCCATCTGACTCATCCGTGAGCGCCCCGCGAGGTTCAAACCGCACATCACCTTGAGACAAATGCTCATCTCCTGTCGCCACATAAGGGGGATTGCTCACGATCAAATCAAATTGTGGGGACGGAGAGCGCCCTTCAAAAATGGCCAACCAATCGCTTTCAAGGAAATTGACTTCGGCGCCCAATGTGGTCGCATTGTCAGCGGCCACACGTAGCGCCTCAACGGAGACATCCACCGCAGAGACGCGCCACGCGGGGCGCTCGCAAGCCAAGGTCACTGCAATCGCACCTGAGCCTACGCCCAAATCCAGCACTTCAAGTGGTTGCTGAGCCGCCAAATGGCATTCATTCAACACCCATTCAATCAAAGTCTCGGTGTCGGGTCGAGGAATCAACACATTCGGATTGACCTTAAAATCACGTCCATAAAACTCGCGCACACCGATGATATAAGCCATAGGTTCACCACTTAAACGGCGACCCACCAAATCTGAAAAAAGTTGCATTTTCACAACAGGCAGTTCATCCAAACCACGGCTGATCAATGACACGCGCGACCAGCCTGTCGCATATTGCATCAACATGCGCGCCTCCAACTGAGGCAAGCCACTGTGCTGCATAAGGTCATTTAGTGTGCTCATGATTGACCTTTATGGTTCATGCTTGAGGAGTTTATTTTGAGGGGGCTGTTTTGAATGGTCACAATGTTCAGAATGGTCATATTAATCAAGCATCATCGCCCATGGCCGCCAACTGCTCCGCTTGGTATTCAGCAGACAAGGCGTTTAGCATTTCATCCAAGTCACCTTCCAACATCGCATCCATTTTGTACCACGTCAAATTCACGCGGTGGTCGGTGATGCGCCCTTGTGGGTAATTGTAAGTGCGAATGCGTTCTGAACGGTCACCCGAACCGACCAACGACTTGCGCGTGGCCGCTTGCTCGGCATTTTGTTCTCGAATTTGGGCATCTTTGATCCGCGTGACAAGGATTTTCATCGCGGTTGCCTTATTGCTGTGCTGTGAGCGCCCTTCTTGGCACTCAACCACTGTGCCCGTTGGAATGTGCACGATGCGCACAGCTGAATCGGTTTTATTGATGTGCTGACCACCTGCACCTGAAGCTCGGAAAGTGTCGATGCGCAAATCGGCTGGGTTGATGTTCACATCACCGATTTCATCTGCTTCAGGCATGATCGCCACCGTACACGCCGAAGTGTGAATGCGTCCTTGCGCCTCAGTTTCAGGCACACGTTGTACACGGTGTCCACCCGATTCAAACTTCATGCGCGCGTAAGCATTCGCACCCGCCAAACGCACGATCACTTCACGGTATCCTCCCAAATCCGACACCGACTCACTCATGATTTCAACTTGCCAGCCTTGTCGTTCCGCATAACGGGTGTACATGCGCAACAACACACCTGCGAACAAGGCAGACTCTTCACCACCTGTGCCTGCGCGAATCTCTAAAAACACATTGCGATCATCGTTTTCATCTTTCGGCAGCAACATGGTCTGCAATTCACCCGCCAATGCCTCTAAACGTTCTTTGCCTGATTGAATTTCTTCTTGTGCAAAAGCTTTAAAGTCAGGATCAGCGAGCATTTCTTGCGCACTGTCGATGTCTTTTTCGACCTGAACATATTCATTAAATGCCGCCACCACAGGCGCAATCTCTGCGGACTCTTTGGTGATGCGGCGGTAGTTGGCGATGTCATCCGTCACTTCAGGCTGCTGAAGTAAACCTTCAATTTCATAAAAACGTAAATCAAGTTGCGCGAGTTTTTCCCGCATGGAGTTTTTCATGTTTTAAACCATTAATTTGAGATTTCAACTGCAGAGGTTGAAGAAAATAACACATCCAAGCCTCCCTTTCCATAACTTTGGAAAGCGATGCTGGGGCATTCGCCACATTTCCTGAGCGCGTGGGAAAAAAGCAAAGCCATGCATTCAATGTTTAGTTGCCGAGTTGAGGGGCAGCAGGTGTGCAGCAGACATCTTGAGGCGCTCATGGGCCAAAGCATATAAGCTCAAAGCATATCAGTTCAAGCACATGGACTCAAAAACAGTTCGCACAACAGCTGAGCCAACCGCAAAGCGCCTTCACTCTTCGGACTGCAACCAATCCCGCGTCACCACCTGCCATGCGTGGCGCACGTCGTCGTCATGGCTTTGAATGCCCAGAGTCGGTTGGTGTAACACTTTATTCATAAAACGAGCAGACATTTGCGTCATGAGTTGCTCAACCTCAGCGGCACTGACATGCTCGCGCCCTTTCAGGGCATTCAGTGCACGCTCTATTTCAGCAACACGGATGCCATCCATGCGCGTACGTAAGCTGTGCACATGCGGTGTCCACGCACGGCGGGCTTGCTGCACGTCAAAAGCTTTCACATGGACATCAACGATGCGCTGCGCATCCGCCAATGCGGCTTCACGCTGCGCGCTGTTGTGCTGAACAATGCTGGACAGGTCGTCAACGCTGTAAACATAAGCATCGCTCAATTTAGCCACCGCTGCTTCAATGTCACGTGGTACGCCCAAATCGACCATGACCATTGGGCGATAGCGACGTGATTTCAATGCCTGCTCCACCATGCCCAAACCAATGATCGGCAAGGTGGAGGCGGTGCAGGTGATGACCACATCGAACTGCGCCAAATGGTCGGGTAATTCTGACAGACGCAAAACATCGGTGTTTAAATGCGCGTAGGGTGCGAGCAACGCATGGGCTTTTTCAAGCGAACGGTTGGCGACCGTAAGGCGAGCGGGTGTTTGCCCTGCAATGTGAGCGATGACCACATCCATCATTTCACCCGCACCCACCAGCAATATTTTGAGCTTGGCAAAATCATCAAACACGCGCTTGGCCAATTTTACAGCAGCCGCTGCCATTGACACCGAATGCTCACCGATCGCGGTGTTGGTGCGCACATCTTTGGCGACGGTGAAGGTTTTTTCAAACCACTGCTGCAAAGCCGTATCAATCGTACCCGCGTCCTGTGCAATGCGCATGGCTTGCTTCATTTGCCCCAAAATCTGCGGCTCACCAAGCACCATCGAATCCATGCCACTGGCCACTGAAAATGCATGCTGTACCGCGGCCTGATCGGCCAATTGATACATGTGCGGTGCGAGGTCTTCATACGCCACTTCATGATAGGCCGCAACCCAACGCACAGCGGCATCGAGTTGAGAGGCATCGGCCAATACGCCATACACCTCCATGCGGTTGCAAGTGGATAAAACCGTCAATTGTGGCGGACGGGCACTTTCATCCTGCGCGGCATGGGCGGCCAGCTCTGTTTGCAACGCCAGCAAAGCGTGTGTCAGTTCAGTGGGCGCAAAAGAAATGCGCTCGCGCAAAGCAAGCGGCGCAGTGGTATGGTTTAAACCAGCAACAAATAAGGGCATACAGACGTTTCAACACACCCACTCAAAAGAGAAAAGCAGGTCAGATTGGCATTTGGGAGCAGCATTTTCTAGCATCTCATGTCCAAAGATGGTGACAAACACAAGTAACTGATGAATAAGGCTGCGAATCTTGGTATTATACCCGCCAAACCTCGCCTCGCCAAACGTCGCAACAGAAAAAACCAGCAAGGATCATTTACATGCTTTTTCAGCAAGAGCTTTGGCTCATCATTGTCGGCCTTGTGGTCGCATTTGTCCTTCGCCGCACCTTATTTTTTGGCGGCTCATTTATTCGCATCGCATCATGGGCTTGTATTTTTTCGCTGATCGTCGGCGAGCTCGGGATGTTCAGCACATTGTTTTTCCCATCCGATTTAATTGGTTTGATATTGACCACATTGGCCGCCATGATGGGGGCGCGATTGGGGGCAAAACGCAGCGGCGCATCACTGAATGCATCCCAAAGAAAAAACCACACTCGCTCTCGCACACATACAAAATAGATGTCTATGCTCTTTTTATGATCCTCTTTATGAAAATGTTTGAAATATGCAAAAAAGCAATCAAAATGAATGGATGAACGACGTCACCCCAGATTTATCTGCTGACGAAAAGTCCATAAAAAACAATAAATTGGCGGGGTTTAAACACATCTTCAATTTCAGCGCTCGCTATTGGGGCGGAAGATGGGCGCTGTTTGGCTCATTGATCTTATTCCTCATCTTCGCCGCACTGACCACCAGCGAGACAACAGAAACATTCATCATGGGTTGGCTCGAACAAACCAAACAAGCCTCGGGTTTGGATTTTATTGTACAAGCAGGTGTGCCTCTGCTCATCGTTCTGGTGCTGCTATTCACCTATCGATTTTTCTGTCGTACGCTCGCTGATAATCGGGTGTTTAAGGCCTGGGCACTCAGTGCTTTGACGCTGTTTTTAGCCTCTGTCAGCGTCAAGCTCAATGTGGCTTTTGCCATGTGGTCGAAGGCCTTTTATGATGCGGTTCAAAATCGCAATGAACCTGAGTTTTGGATTCAAAGCGGGGTTTTTATTGCTTTAGCTATTTTTTGGGTCTTGGTCGGTACATACCGCCAATTTTTTCAACAATTATTGCAAATTCGTTGGCGAACATGGTTAACTCAAATATTCTCAAATCAGTATTTTGATCGCAATCGCTTTTACTTTTTTGCCCAGCAAGAACAGCAAGACAACCCCGACCAACGGATTGCCGAGGACTTGGACAAGTTCACTGAATTGGCCATTTATTTGTATTTTGGTGCTTATATTTCTGTGCTGTCCATGTATGAGTTTTCCAAACTGATGTTAGATATTTCTGGAGACATTAACTTCAATCATTTTGGGTTGAATTTCATCATTCCTGATTATTTGTTTTGGCTGGCAGTCATCTATGCCATAGCAGGCTCTATGTTTATACATTACGTGGGTCGGCGTTTGATTAAAATAGAAGCGCTGCGTCAACGTTACAATGCTTCTTTTCGCTACCATTTAATCCGTGCTCGAGAGTATGCGGAAGGCATCACTTTTCTCCAAGGTGCAAACCATCACCGAGAAGAAAGTCGACGTTTGTTTGGCATCGTTCGCAGCAATTGGAATACACGCATGTGGGTTCTGAAATTTTTAGGCTTTTCAAGTTTATCGTACAACCAAGCCTCAGTGCTCTTCCCTATTTTATTAATGGCACCACGGTATTTTGCAGATAAAGCTTTTACATGGGGCAACTTCATGCAAGTATTACGCACCTTTGGTGAGCTGCGCGAAAGCTTATCTTGGTTTATCGACAACTATCAAAACATCGCAGAGCTTCGAGGCACTGCCACCCGTATTTTCACTCTTGAAAATGCCTTCACTCACATCGACACATTTAACAGCGCATCCGAGCTCACGGTCACACCCAACAATGTTGGAGGTGTTGCACTCACTCGTGTCTCGCTCAGTCGCCCACAATTAAATGAACAGGGGCAACTCACCCTCACAACACAAGTCTTGGACTTGAATTGGCACATTACGCAAGGTGACCGTTGGCTGGTCACAGGTGCATCAGGTTCGGGTAAGAGCACAATTTTGCGCGCGATTGCACAACTTTGGCCGTATGGCAAAGGTCACATTGACGTGCCGGCCAAAGCCAAAATGCTCTTTCTGCCACAGCGCCCCTATTTCCCCATCGCAACTTTACGCGAAGCCTTGTCCTACCCCGCCACCAGCAATGTTTACAACGATGCGGCCTATGAAACGGTGCTGGAAATGAGCCAACTGCACCACTTAAAAGACCGCCTAAATGAATCCGCAAACTGGGGGCAAATCCTCTCTGGTGGTGAACAACAACGCCTCGCATTTGCACGGGTGTTTTTACAACGGCCTGAATACCTGTTCTTGGATGAAGCAACCAGTGCACTTGACTTAGAAAATGAGCGCTCTTTGTACACCACTTTGCTTGATTTCATGCCCAAAGTAACCCTCATCAGCGTGTCTCATCACTCACAATTGACCCAATATCACAACCACAGTTTAGATTTAACGGCAGATGCGACAGCTGAAATGGGTGGTTTTAAAGCAAAGATTCAGGCCATTTGAAATAAAGCACGATGAGTGATGTGAATCCAACAGTACAAAAAACCCATGTCGCACATGCAAACACAGGACTTGCACTGCCCGCCCTCACCGAAAAAGTGGGGCGGCCAAATAATACGCCAAAACAAACATCATCGTCGCCGTGACACTATCAAGGATGCGCCACGCCACGGGTCGTGCAAATAAAGGTTGCAATAAACGTGCGCCATAGCCCAATGCAGTAAACCACAATGTGCTGGCCAAAGCCGCCCCCACCACAAACCACACACGCGCATCCGCTGGCTGCCGTGCCCCGACAGCACCGACCAGTATCACCGTATCCAGATACACGTGTGGATTGAGTAAACTCAAAGACAACACCTGCACCAGCACCCGCATGAGGGGCACTGGCGTGCCATCGGTTGCAGCCTGTAAGTGGTGGGGAAAAAGTGCACGTCGCGCCGCCAAAATGCCATAAAAAATCAACACCGTTGAACCCAAAGCTGCAATGACATTCAACCATTGCGGATGATCGCCCAAAGCTTTGGCCACACCGCTCACCCCCAAGACCACCAAAGCCCCATCCAGAAATGCACACAAAAAAACCACCACCCCCACGTGCTCACGGCGCAGGCCTTGGCGCAGCACAAATGTATTTTGCGCGCCGTTGGCCACAATCAATGACAACATGAGCGTCAAACCTGTTAAAAATTCATTCACAGCATTCTCCTGAAAAAGTTGCGTTAGTATGCCACACACCACTTTAATTCAAAATGAAATATACTTCACCCAATGAAGCAAAACTAATGAAGAGTCAATGAAGAACGAATGGAGAATCAACATATTGGAAAGTGAATTGTTAGCGACCGTTGCCACCGTGGTGCGCGAAGGCAGCTTTGAACGGGCAGCAGCGATACTCAACATCACACCATCGGCAGTATCGCAACGCGTGCGCTTGCTTGAAGAACGGGTTGGCACGGTACTGGTCGTGCGTGGCCAGCCCTGCATCGCCACACAAGCAGGGGCGCGGGTTTGTCGCCATGCCGACACAGTGGCCTTGTTGGAGGAAGACTTGCGCCGCGACATGCCCACATTGCTGCCAGAAGTCAATCACCGCATGCACAGCACCTTGCGCATTGCGATCAATGCCGACAGCCTCGCCTCATGGTTCATTCCAGCCATGCAGGCTTTTTGCGGTCAAAGCAGCACCTTACTTGATGTGGTGCTGGACGATCAAGACCAGACAGGTGAATGGCTCAGGCGCGGGCAAGTCTTGGCGGCCGTGAGTGCCGAACGCACCGCAGTGCAAGGTTGCCGCAGCCATAAACTGGGCGCACTCCGTTACGTCGCCACCGCCTCACCTGCATTCGTGGCACGCCACTTCGCCCACGGACTCAATGCCGACAGCCTCATGCGCGCGCCCAGTTTGATTTTTGACCGCAACGATCAGCTGCAACAGCAATGGGTGCGCAAACTCACTCGAAAAAACATCGCACTGCCCGCCCACCGCCTACCCTCACCACAAGCCTTCATCGATGCCACTTCAGCGGGTGTGGGCTGGGGCATGAATTTGCTTTCAGCAGTGCAACATCAGCTCCAAACAGGGCAACTGATCGCCCTTGATGGTGCGCGAACATTGGATGTGCCACTGTATTGGCAAGTCACCAAACTGCCCCTGCCATCGCTGCAATCGCTCACTCGCTGCGTGTTAGAAGCAAGCCATGCGGCACTGATTTCATGACCAAGCCCATGCAAATCACGGCATAATACGACATTACATTTGATTACATTTTTTTAAAGCCCCCCCTCATGCACTACACCGACCTACGCGACTTCATTGACCAGCTCGAACACATGGGTGAACTCAAACGCATCACCCAACCCGTCTCACCGATTCTCGAAATGACCGAAATCGCCGACCGCACCTTGAAAAAAGGCGGCCCTGCCCTGCTGTTTGAAAACGTCACCGACGGCACAACACGCTACAACATGCCCGTACTCGCCAACCTATTTGGCACGCCGCGCCGCGTCGCACTCGGCATGGGCGCACAAGACACCTCCGCCCTGCGCGACATCGGCAGCCTCCTCGCAGCCCTGAAAGAACCCACGCCACCCGCAGGTTTGAAAGAAATTGGCAAGCTCGGTGAAATGGCAAAAGCCGTGTGGGACATGCGCCCAAAAATGATTAAAAACGCACCCGTGCATGACATCGTCATCGAAGGAGACGACGTTGATTTAAACCAAATTCCGATTCAACATTGTTGGCCGGGCGACGTCGCGCCGTTGATCACATGGGGTTTGGTCGTCACCAAAGGCCCACACAAAGCACGGCAAAACCTCGGCATCTACCGCCAACAAGTGCTTGGTCGCAACAAACTCATCATGCGCTGGCTCGCCCACCGAGGTGGCGCACTCGACTTTCGTGACCACTGCATTGCCCACCCCGGCAAACCCTTCCCCATCGCCGTCGTCCTCGGCTGCGACCCCGCCACTATTCTTGGCGCGGTCACACCCGTACCCGACACACTGTCCGAATACCAATTCGCTGGCCTGCTCCGTCATTCACGCACCGTTTTGACCCAATGCATCGGCTCAGAACTGACCGTCCCCGCCCATGCAGAAATCGTCCTCGAAGGCGTACTGCACCCGAATGAAACCGCGCTCGAAGGGCCGTACGGCGATCACACAGGTTACTACAACGAACAAGAAACATTCCCTGTTTTCACCGTCGAACGCATCACCATGCGCCGCAACCCCATCTACCACAGCACCTACACAGGCAAACCACCCGATGAACCCGCCGTCCTCGGCGTGGCACTGAACGAAGTCTTCGTCCCGATTTTGCAAAAACAATTCCCAGAAATCATTGACTTTTACCTACCGCCCGAAGGCTGCAGCTACCGCATGGCTGTCGTCTCGATCAAAAAGCAATACCCCGGTCACGCCAAACGCGTCATGTTCGGCATCTGGTCATTTTTACGACAATTCATGTACACCAAATTCATCATCGTCGTCGATGACGACATCAACGTGCGCGACTGGAACGAAATCATGTGGGCGATCACCACCCGCATGGACCCCTCACGCGACACCACACTGGTTGACAACACCCCCATCGACTACCTCGACTTCGCCTCTCCCGTCTCAGGACTCGGCTCAAAAATGGGCATGGACGCCACCAACAAATGGCAAGGCGAAACCACGCGCGAATGGGGCACACCGATCGTGATGGATGAGAAAGTTAAAAGCAAAGTGGATGAGATATGGGGGCAGTTGGGATTGTAAATTAAGCCACTTCTTGAACCAATTGAAAAACTTCATGCTCTTGATTAAATGCTTTAAGCATTTGTTTGGCAATGGCTCGAATAACGGGAACACACACGCTATTGCCAAATTGTTTATACGCTTGAACATCTGAGACAGGGATTTTGAACAAATCAGGAAAACCTTGCAATCGAGCAGCTTCACGAGGTGTTAATTTTCTTGGATTCTTACCATGCTCTTGAGCAATCAGAATCTCGCTACCGTCTTTATAATAACGCGCTGACATGGTATTGGTATAGGCTGATTCAGCACTCACTAAACCAAAGCCAAAACCTTTACCTTTTAGTTTGTTTTCATTTTTTCGACGTTGATGCCCAGCCCACAACCGATCTGAGATGGTGTATTTTTCATCAACAATACAATCCAAAATATTGCCAACCTTGGTCGGCACACCAATGGGCTTTGGAAAAGAAAAAGGTAAGCTGTGATCGAGAAAGCCAACAATGTATATTCGCTCTCTATTTTGAGGTACACCAAAATCCTTTGCCGCCAAAACTTGGTAAGACACGCGATAACCCGCAGCTTCCAAATGCTTGATGATTGTAAATAAAGTACGTCCTTGATCGTGCCCTTTAAGCTGCTTCACATTTTCTAATAAAAACGCTTTCGGTCGACGCCCCAAAAGTATGCGTTCAATATCAAAAAATAAAGTACCACGGGTGTCTAAGAAGCCTTTTTTTAAGCCTGCTTGTGAAAATGGTTGACACGGAAACCCTGCCAACAAAATGTCATGTTCTGGGACATCATCAATTTCAATCTTGGTGATATCGCCCATGACAGGCTCATTGTCATAATTGGCTTGATACGTTTGCACTGCAAACTTGTCAATTTCTGAGGTCATCACACATTTTACCTCAGGAAAAACCTGTTCAAAGCCCAATCGAATGCCGCCAATACCCGCAAATAAATCAATCACTTTCAACATCATTTGCTCTCCCGCCAATAATCCATCACCTTAGGGATTTCTTTTAAAAAATAAGTCTCAAAATCGATAATACTACGTTTATTCATCAGTTTGGCTTTCGCTTTAACAGAGCCAAGAACAACCAAAACAATATTATGTTGCGCCATTTGTTCGGCCTTGCTTTCAGAAATATCTTCATCAACTGTCAGCAAGTAAATATTTGGCAAATTTGAACGAGAAACCTCTTCGACTACTTCTTGCCAACGTTCACGTAGAGTGGTTTTCATCGAACCAACAATAGTCTTTGCTCTAAACTCAGTGAATGCTTGAGTACTTGGCAAAATAGAATCAACCACTTTACCCAGCTTCAACTCAGTAAAGGTTTTATTACCGATGCTCGATTGAGACTCATACGCAAAATCAAAGTGCTCATACAAAAAGTAGACAATA
>ERZ724525.2039-NODE-2039-length-11704-cov-4.989699_pt1 | contig 11704 bp, 8 predicted proteins | sample MGYA00376058_ERZ724525 | MGnify/ENA primary metagenome ERZ724525 (study PRJEB28724, sample SAMN07190888) | wastewater metagenome | isolation source: influent of sewage treatment plant in Hong Hong | place: USA: Christiansburg, Virginia | collected 2016-03-01 ... | reverse complement strand
AAAAAAGTGGTTTTTATTATTCCAACTACTTTAAAATAGTAGATACCAATTTATTTAAGTTTCATTTCTAAACACCACTACCCCATCAAAAACATCTACCAAAACGGGTTTTGTTTTGTCAATTTCGCCACCTAAAATCTTCTTACTCAATCCATTTACAATTTCTTTTTGAATTAAACGCTTCAATGGTCTTGCTCCAAATTGAACATCATATCCATTTTCACTTAAATACTCAACTAAGTAATCGCTAAATACCAATTGAATGCCATTGGTTGCAACCAATTTTTTCAATCCATTTAATTGAATGTTGATAATAGATGCAATTTGCTTTTTTAACAATGGTTGAAACATAATTATTTCATCGACCCTGTTTAAAAACTCAGGACGAATGGTTTGCCTCAACAATTGCATTACTTCCACTTTTGCTTTTTCAGTTACCGCATCAACATTGTTTTCATTTACATTTTCAAAAGCATCTTGAATAATGTGGCTACCCATATTGCTGGTCATTATTATAATGGTATTTTTAAAATTCACCATTCTGCCTTTGTTGTCAGTTAATCTTCCATCGTCTAATACTTGCAATAAAATATTCCAAACATCGGGATGAGCTTTTTCAATTTCATCTAACAATACAACACTATAAGGTTTTCTTCTAACAGCTTCTGTTAATTGTCCACCTTCATCATAACCAACATAACCTGGAGGTGCACCAACCAAACGAGATACAGCATGTTTCTCTTGATATTCACTCATATCAATTCTTGTCATCATGCTTTCATCGTCAAATAAATATTCGGCCAAAGCTTTTGCCAATTCAGTTTTACCAACACCAGTTGTACCCAAGAAAATAAAACTACCAATTGGTTTTTTAGGATCTTGCAAACCTGCTCTACTTCTTCTAATGGCATCTGCAACTGCTGTAATAGCTTCTTCTTGCCCTACTACACGTTTGTGCAATTCATCTTCTAAAAAAAGTAATTTTTCTCTATCGCTTTGCAACATTTTGTTTACAGGAATACCAGTTGCTTTTGCCACAGCTTCTGCAATATCTTCTGCATCTACTTCTTCTTTTAATAAACGTTTTTCACTTTGTTCTGCTAATTGTGTACTTAAAGTGGCAATTACTTTTTCTTGATCTTTTATTTTGCCATAACGTATTTCTGCAACCTTGCCAAAATCTCCATCACGTTCTGCACGTTCTGCATCAATTTTTAATTGCTCAATATCGGCCTTTGCATTTTGAATTTTTTCTACAACTTCTTTTTCTTGTTTCCATTTAGCTTTTAATGTATCTCGTTCTACAGTTAACAAAGAAATATCAGCAGAAAGTTCTTTCAACTTTACATCATCGTTTTCACGTTTAATGGCTTCCCTTTCAATTTCTAATTGACGAATTTGCCGTTCTAATTTATCCAATTCTTCAGGCATGCTATTCATTTCAAGTCTAAGCTTAGCAGCACTTTCATCAATTAAATCAATGGCTTTGTCTGGTAAAAAACGATCTGTTACATATCTGTTCGATAATTCTACAGCAGCAATAATAGCTTCATCTTTAATACGTACATGATGGTGTGTTTCGTACTTATCTTTTATTCCACGAAGAATTGATACAGCATCTTCAACACTTGGTTCATCTACCATTACTTTTTGAAATCTTCTTTCTAAAGCTTTGTCTTTTTCAAAATATTTTTGATACTCATTTAAAGTAGTTGCACCAATGGCTCTTAACTCTCCCCGAGCCAATGCAGGCTTTAAAATATTGGCTGCATCCATTGCACCTTCTCCTCCACCTGCACCAATTAAAGTATGTATTTCATCAATAAATAAAATAATTTCTCCTTCACTTGTTTGTACTTCTTTTACAACAGCTTTTAAACGTTCTTCAAACTCACCTTTATATTTTGCACCAGCAATTAATAAACCCATATCTAAAGCAAAAATTATTTTACTTTTTAGGTTTTCTGGCACATCGCCATTTACAATTCTCATTGCCAAACCTTCGGCAATGGCAGTTTTACCAACACCTGGTTCACCCACTAAAATGGGATTATTTTTTGAGCGTCTGCTAAGTATGTGTAAGGTTCTTCTTATTTCTTCATCACGACCAATTACAGGATCTAATTTTCCATTGCTTGCTCGTTCGTTTAAGTTGTTGGCATACTTCTGTAATGCATTGTACTGTTGACTTTGCGTTGCTGAGTTGACGGTAGTGCCTTTGCGTAATTCTTTAATTGCAGCAACCAAACCCTTCTCCGTTAAGCCTGCATCTTTTAAAATTTTAGCAGTATCGTCGTTGCCTAATAATAAACCAATTACTAAGTGTTCAACGCTTACAAATTCGTCACCAAATTGTTTTAAACTAGCATTTGCTTTTAGCATTGCATTGTTTAAATCTCTGCTTAAATTTTGTGCAGGTTCGGTACCTGTATTTTTTGGTAACCGATTGATTGAATCATCGATTTTTGTTTCAACAAAAGCAACGTTTACATTGTTTTTTTTCAATAAATAATCAATCGAACTATCATCATCTTTCAACAATGCTTTTAGTAAATGATTGGTTTCAATATTTGGATTACCATTGTTAAAAGCTACTTGTTGTGCAGCTTGAATGGTTTCCTGTGCTTTAATGGTATAGTTGTTTAAGTTCATATTTTTTGAGTTATAAGTGTTAAGTAATAAGTGTTAAGTTGTAAGTTTTAAGGTTTAGGATTATTTTGTTTTTCGTTGATTGCTTTGATTTAAGCAGAAAAAAATAAACACAATTTTAAATTAAGCAACGAGAAACAAGTAACAACAAACGCCTAAATAGATCATCAAAGAACTAAAAGTACAAGTGTGCGACGCAACTGAAGTTGAATAGTTTTACCACAGCTTGTAACAAAATTCTTTCTTTTATTTACTCAAAAAAATGTCCACAATCATAAACAAGAAAGTATGTCATTAAATGTTTAACAAAACTGCCTCAAAGTCATATTGGGATTGAATTTCATGCTAAACTAGCAGTTAATGTTAACAGCTAATTAATTTAAAGTATATAAGCAGAACTTTAAGTATTATTGTTAAAAATTAAAAAGCATTTTTATGAAAATACAATTTTTATTTGTCCTATTATTCTTTGGTTGTATATCAGTTGGCAAGGCTCAATTGAATACTACAGAGTTAGATGCATTGCTTGAAAAATCGAAAAAAAGTTTAGGCAACGATGCTGTTGCATTGATCTATAAAGATGGTAAAATTGTTTACAAGAAAAAAATGGGTGAATATTTTGATGAAAAAACGCAAGTGCCTATTGCAAGTAGCAGTCGTTGGTTAACAGCAGCTTTAATTTTTCAATATATAGATGAAGGTAAAATTTCTTTAGAAACGCCAATTGCAGATTACTTACCAATTTATGCTACTTATGGAAAAAAATATATTACCATACGCCATTGCTTGAGTGATTTAATTGGTATTGAAAGTAAAAAATGGAGCATTACCGAACCTGGCAAATTTGAAAGTTTAGAAGCTATGGTTGATGATTATGCAAAAAGAGAAATTAGAGCCAATACTGGTACTGATTTTTGGTATAGCAATATGGGTTTAAACATTGCTGCAAGAGTATTGGAGAAAATTACAAAAAAAGGATTTGAACAATTGATGACGCAAAAGTTGTTACGTCCGTTGAACATGAAGAATACAAGCTTTTCTTCTTTAAACAATCGTGCAGTAAATCCTGCATCTGGTGCAGCAAGTACAGCCAATGATTACATGAACTTTTTAGCCATGTTATTAAACAAAGGATTGCACAATGGAAAACAGATTTTAAGTGCTAAATCGGTTGATGAATTGTTGGCTTTACAAACAAAAAATATTCCTGTTACCTATGCACCTAAAGAAGCAGCAGGCATTGATTTTGGTTTTGGAAGTTGCATTTTAGAAAAAGATAGCAACGATAAGACTATACTTGCTGGCTGCCCAAATTTTTTAGGTTTTTGGCCATTTATTAATGTTTGCAGTAGTTACGCTTGTATCATTTTTCCGAAAGAGTTGTTGAGCGATGCTAAAAAGGATGTGTACACAGGTGTTAAAAATATTCTTGATGCTCAATTTACATCTACTTGTAAATAAAACATTTGCTATAGCTTTGCCACCAATGAAGAAGATTTTATTTGTTTTATTGATTGGTGGCATTTTTATAAATGCCCATGCACAAAATACTACTAAGAAAAAAGAACATTTTTTTAAAAGCATGTATTTTCAATGGGGCTACAATACAGAATGGTACACTCGTAGCAACATTCATTTTAACATGAGTAATGGCAACAACTTTACTTTGCATAAAGTAAGTGCACATGATAGTCCTGATTTAGATGCAATACCTAAAAAACCTGTTGAAATATCTATACCTCAATACAATTATAGAATTGGTTTTTATTTGAATAAAGCCAAAACAAAAGCTTTAGAAATAAACTTTGATCATATAAAATATATTGTAACCGATGGGCAAACTGCAAAAGTTACTGGTACTATTGATGGTGTGCAAGTAAATGGCGATAGTGTTTTAAACCCTACCACTTTTTTACACATTGAACATACAGATGGCGGTAATTTATTGCATATAAATTATGTTGAACAAAGAACATTGGCTTTTACAAAAAACCAACAACGCAAACTACTTACTTGGGTTTGGAAAGCTGGTGCAGGAATTAATATTCCAAGAACAGATTTTACTTGGCGTGGGGAAGCGTTGAACAACATGTTTCATATTGCTGGATACAACATTAGTGCAGAAAGTGGATTAAGATTGTATGCTTTTAAGAAAGTATTTATTGAAGCTACAGGCAAAACTGGTTTTGTACAATATATAAATGCATTGGCGAACACACCTACATTAAAAGGCAATAGGGTACGTCATAATTTTGGTTATGTTGAATTTATAGGAACCATTGGTTTTGATATTAATTGGTAAAGCCAACATAATATGTACGAACACAAATCGCATCTACTTGCAAGTAAATCGTTTTCTATAAAAGAGTACTCAAAAACTTATTGTACACTTGTTTCTTTTTATTTATTTGTTTGAATATTGGTATACTGGGCTATCATTTTTTTGCAAAAATTGCATGGTTAGATAGTGTACACGATGCATCGATGATTTTAAGTGAAATAGGACCCGTAGTTGAAATAAAAACAGTTGCAGGAAAATGGTTTAGCAGTTTTTATGCACTGTTTAGTGGTGTGGCTTTTATAACAAATATTGGTTTATTATTGGCATCGCTTGCACATAGATTTTTTCATAAACTTCATTTAGAAGAATTATAAAAATTGTACTGCTTATTCTTTTTTAAGCATCACAATTTTACTTCTATCGGCCTTTGCCATTTCATTGTAAAATTTAACCAAATCTTCGTAATCAGATGCTAAATATTTTCCTTCTTGGCGTTCGTATGTTCTAATAACTTGTATTATACCTTTCTCTACAGAAAAGAGAATACTATACTTTCCAAATTTATTTTCAATGGTTACATTTTTAGGCAAGGCTTCCGCAATATAACCATCTGGTATTTTAATATCAATAGTATCTATATCTTTAAAGGCATAATCAATTTCAATATCAAATTTTCTAGGTTTGTCGTTCGATAGTTTACTTCCCTTATTAAATAAATTGGGTGTAATAAACAAACGTTTAGAACTAATATTGGCGTAGCCTGCAGATACAATTTTTAAATTTTCTTCTACTGTTGGCAGCTTTCCTTTTATTTGTTTGTACTCATTTTTTTCAACAACATAGGTTGGTAAGCTAATGTATTTGTTCAAGTATTCTTTGCGTTGTTCTTCAGTAAAATTGTGTATTAAACTGTGTTGTAATTCTTGTTGTACACCAGTAAAAACTGTTTTTACCAAAGCTATTAAAGTACCTTCTTTATTAATTTCAGCATTTACTTTTCTTAATTGTAAATTTTCATTTACTAAGTAATGGGGCGTTTGCACAATATAACCACCATCATCGGCTATCATTAATGCTTTTCTATTGCCTGTAGATGAACCCATAAAACCTGCACTTACAGTTTGGCTTGTACATTCTAACCAAATGGTATCTTTTCCGTTGGGTACACAAGCAATTGCATGATTAAAATATGGGGCAGGAAAATCGTCCCACAAACCAGTTCTTGTATCTCCAGATTTGATGAGTACATAATTGGCTTTTACACCAGCTTCTTTTAAAATACTAACCATGTAATTACTCAATGCTTTACAATCGCCATAACGCTTGCTTGCAACAAATTTTGCATCGAATGGTTGCCAACTTCCAATGCCTAATTGTATACTAATGTATCTGGTGTTTTTTTGCATGTATTCATACAATGCTTGCACTTTTTCTTCGGTTGACGTAAGTCCGTTTACAACAGTTTGTATATCTTTCTTAATATTTTCAGGTAGCTCATTTCTGTTTGTATTTAAATCTACAATAAACTTTCCAAAGCTTTTCCAAGTGCTCATATTACCAGCATAACCTGCAATAGAAAACTCTTCGGGTACTACAAATACATTGGTTGTAACATCGGTAAACGATGGCATAAAAATTTCTGGTTCAATACTTTTTTGATTTGTTACTTTCCAGCTAAATACTTGCTTTTTGCCAGAATTGCCCATCACTGGTTCTTGTGGATAGTTAAATTGTTTGTACCTCAATTTAAAATTTTCGGGCACTTCAACAATATAATTGCTTTCTTGTACAGCAAAATTATAATTGATAATTGGTTGCCATTTGGGTAAAAAGAAAATTCCATCCAATTCTTTTTCATCTTCATATTCTACAGTATAAGGATAATTGGTATGAAAAAAGCTATGGCGTTTTATTCTATCATCTGTCATTAAACTCATTTCATCGCTAGAGCTTACATCTTGAATATCTTTTTTCTTTACTTTCTTCAATTCTTTACCATCTGCATCGTACAAATAGCCTGAAATATCTTGTAAACTGCTCAACTTATCATAAGAATTATAATAGTAGGCGTACTTATTACCACTGCTATTTAAAACGGTAATCGCATATTTATGTTTGATAATTGCTTTGCTTGGCGATTTTATAATGAGGTACAATTCTTCGTAACGTTTTACAGCATCGGCATTTTCTTTTAACGAATCTGGAATTGCACTTACCACATATTTTTGAGCCATTGCCACCATTGGCATACACAAACAAATGAGCAATATTTTTTTTAGCATCACTTACTTTTTAATTTTTTTAAACACGATTTGCTCACTTTGTTTTTGCACAATAAAGCCATAAAAATCTCTCAAGGTTTCATAGTCTTCTGAATTAAAATTGGCTTTGTTCATTTTAAGTGTACATCTTAATTGTATTGAGTTTCCTTTTTTTGCAATTAAATATTCAAACATGCCTTCGGTTTCATTAAACTTAATTCTTGCTCCTTTTGGCATTTCATCCACTGCATAACCTTCTGGAATTTCCATTTGAAATATATACACTTCATTTGTTTTAAAAGGCATTTCTACTGGGTACAATCTTTTCAATGCTTTAAATGGATTCGACTTATAGGCTTCCGTCAGCATGGGATTGAAATATAAAATATCTTCTTCTAACGGAAACTTAAAATCGTACTTTAACTCAATCGGTTTTTCTAAAACATCTAATGAGTCTAACACAGTATTGCTCATGGTTATTTCAAAGCCAAACGATTTTTTTATTTCGTTAAATACATCTTCTTTTTTCTCTTTTTCTAAACGCTCTCTTAAATTCATAGATTCATTGTAACCCAAGTTAGATTTAAAAGAAGCAATCATGCCGCCACCCTCTTCAGGATTAATTATAAACACGTTGGTTAATTTTGCTTCAAGCAAAGAATCGGGTGAAAGGTTCACTAAAACTGGAGATTGAATGTCTATCAATCTACCAAAATCATTGTAACATTCTGAAGGCAATTTAGCAAAGCCTAATTTTTTATGGGCAGCATCTATTAGCAATTTTTCATTATCAATTTCCAACGAACAAATGGTGTAGTTAAATTTATTAAGCATGGGATAACCAACAGGAGCCTTCCCATTTTCTCTTGTACTTAAAATTATGGGATGTGCGGTATAACCTGCTGCTTTGTATAATGCAATGAGTAGTAAATTAATTTCGGCTACATTTCCTTTTTTTGCTTGAAATACTTTTTTCAATGTGCCGTTCATGCTGTAATCATCATAATCGGTACAAGTAAAATTATCTCTTACGGCAATGAATATTTTTTTAGCTTTTGCATAGGCATCGGTTTCGCCACCAACCATTTTTTGAGCTTCGGTTACCAACCAATCAGCTTCTTTTAAAAGTTCAGCACCAAAATCGGCTCTTGCCATTAAGTCTTTAGAAACTTTATACCAATTACCATCAAAACGTTTTTCATCGCCTCCAGGATATCGAATTGAAGACAATTGAAAAGATACTTTAGCAACATGGTTGCTCAACGTAGTTGTAAATGCTTCATTCTTTATTGCTGGCACTTCTTTCATTACCCATTTAGAATGTGTTGTAGGAATATTTCCAGAATAAACAGAACCTCTTTCCATCGCTTCCTCTCCAGGAACAAAAAGAGAATAGTGTTCAGAAGATACGCCAGAAGAATCTACCAAAAACTTATGATAGCCCTGCTTTGCCGATACAAAACCATACCAACTAGGAATGTGTACATTGTATTCACTCCACAACGATGGATGACCACTTTGAAAATACCAAGTTCTTAAAGAACTGGGTGTAGGAGAACTTACTGTATAACTACATTCTATTATACAACCTTCTTGCAAATTTGGAAAAGTAAATTTTTGTATTGTTTGAAACTTATTGGCTTTGTCTTTAAACAAAGAACCTTTATCTAATTTAGTGGTTACCACTTTATCGCCTTGCAGGGTGTAGGTTACAGCTTGCAATTTTTCAATACGTTCTTCATTTTGATAATCTTTGTACAATGGAATTTCAATTGTTGCAATATCAAAAGCATTTTTATTTAATATTCTTATGCGTTTATGATACGTGTAAATTACACTAAAAAACCCCGAATTATTGCCTTCGTATTTTGCATTGCCATAATCAAATAAAACAACTGCTTGTGCATTACTATCAATACTATATACTTTTGTTTCAAAATCGGCAGGAGAAATGTCTCCAAATTTAATATTGGGTCGTACATTTTGGGCATGCACAAAATACATCGTACTAAATAGGATAAAAGCAGTTAGTTTTTTCATGTATCTGGGTTTTGGTAGATGTAATAAAATTAAGGGTATTTACAAAAAAAATAAAATAAAGAAATTATTAATACAATAACATTTAATACCAATTATATAAAACAGCAAGCACAAGAGTTGGGCTTTAATTATTGTGGTATTGCCAAAGCAGAATTTTTAAATGATGATGCTAGAAGATTGGAACATTGGTTAAATAAAGGCTTCAATGGCACAATGCAATACATGGAAAATTATTTTGATTTAAGGGTGAACCCTCAAAAAATTGTACCTGGTGCCAAAAGTGTAATTACTTTATTACAAAACTATTATCCCGAACAGCAACAGCAAAACAACAATTACAAAGTTGCTAAATATGCGTATGGAAAAGATTATCACGAAATTATTAGGGCTAAACTAAAGCAGCTGTTGGCCAATATGAATGCTACTATTGGCAGTATTGATGGAAGAGGATTTGTAGATAGTGCTCCTGTTTTAGAAAGAGCCTGGGCAATAAAAAGTGGATTAGGGTGGATTGGTAAAAATGGAAATTTAATTACCAAACAAAGTGGATCATTCTTTTTTATTGCTACAATTATTGTTGATATTGAATTATTATATGATGATGCTTATGCAAAAGATTTTTGTGGAAGCTGTACCAAGTGTATTGACCACTGCCCTACCAATGCAATATTGCCCAATAAAGTAATTGATGGAAGTAAGTGCATTAGTTATTATACAATTGAACTAAAAGATGCATTGATTAATGAAAACATGAAAGGCAAGTTTGATAATTGGATGTTTGGTTGTGATACTTGCCAAGACGTTTGCCCTTGGAACAGATTTAGTAGCCCAACCAACGAAATAAACTTTACACCAATTCCAGAAATTTTGAATTTCACCAACCAACAATGGGAAGAATTAACTGAAGAAAGTTTTAAACAAATTTTTAAAGAATCACCTTTAAAACGCACTAAATACAAGGGTATTAAAAGAAATTTACAATTCATTCAATCAACCAATGATACAGTTTAACTCTATTATACAAAAGTTTAACGAACAAGGTGAAAAAACTGGGTGGACGTATATCGCTATTCCTATTGAAATAGCACAACAACTAAAACCCAACTATAAAAAAAGTTATCGAGTAAAAGGAAAAATTGATGATGTACTTATTGCTGCGATTGCTTTAATTCCAATGGGAGAGGGAAATTTTATTTTACCCTTAAATCTAATTTTGAGAAAAGAAATTCAGAAAAGAAAAAATGAACAAGTGGTTCTTGCACTTGAAGAAGATAAAGTTGGCTACCTATTGAATGAGCAATTTATTGATTGTTTAAAAGATGAACCAACGGCTTATCAATTTTTCAAAACACTTGCTCAAGGGCATCAAAATTATTTTAGCAAATGGATTGAAAGTGCCAAAACAATAGAAACCAAAACCAAACGAATAGCAATGGCTGTAAATGCTCTAGAAAAAAAATGGGATTATGGTACAATGATTAGAACACAAACAGCAAAAAATAAACAACTCAAAGGTTTATAGATATATTTTTGTTGTATGAGTTTAGCCGAAAGAGATGCACAAGATATTTGGCATCCATTTACTGTTCAAAAAAATATGCCTCTACCAATTGCAATTGTTCAAGGTAAAGGCAGTTTACTAATTGATGATAATGGCAATGAATACATTGATGCCATTAGTAGTTGGTGGGTAACCATTCATGGTCATGCAAACCCCTATATTGCACAAAAAATTTACGAACAAGCCTTACAATTAGAGCAAGTAATATTTGCAGGATTTACACATGAGCCAGCAGTGGAGTTGGCAGAAAAATTACTCACTATTTTACCAGCCAATTTTAGTAAAATATTTTACAGTGATAATGGAAGCACAAGTACAGAAGTTGCTTTGAAAATGGCTATACAATATTGGTGGAATCAAAGAAACTTAGCTGACGGAAGTCTAAAATCTGAAATTGTTCCAACTAAAATATTGGCCTTTAACAATAGTTATCATGGAGATACTTTTGGTGCAATGAGTGTGAGTGATAGAAGTGTATTTACAATGGCTTTTAAAGATTTGTTATTCGAAGTAATTTTTATTGATACACCAACACCAGAAAACCTACATCAAACTCTACAAACTATTGAAAGCAATGCAAACTCTATTGCTGCATTTATTTATGAACCTTTGGTGCAAGGTGCAGGTGGAATGAATATGTACGAACCCAGTTTATTAAACTCAATTTTACAAGCCGTACAACAACACAATATTATTTGTATTGCCGATGAAGTAATGACAGGTTTTGGAAGAACAGGAAAATTATTTGCCAGCGAATACATGCCTATAAAACCAGATATCATTTGTTTAAGTAAAGGATTAACTGGTGGCACAATGGCTTTGGGTGTTACAGCTTGTAGCCTTAAAATTTACAATGCATTTGTTAGCAATGATAAATTGAAAACTTTTTTTCATGGACATTCTTTTACAGCA
>ERZ724525.2036-NODE-2036-length-11712-cov-8.155786_pt1 | contig 11712 bp, 10 predicted proteins | sample MGYA00376058_ERZ724525 | MGnify/ENA primary metagenome ERZ724525 (study PRJEB28724, sample SAMN07190888) | wastewater metagenome | isolation source: influent of sewage treatment plant in Hong Hong | place: USA: Christiansburg, Virginia | collected 2016-03-01 ... | reverse complement strand
CCTGCTCCAGGCCGGTCAGGCGCTGCAGGCGCATCTGCAGGATTTCCTGGGCCTGCGTTTCCGACAGGCGGTACAGGCCGTCCTGGCCCATGCCGAATTCCGCTTCCAGTCCCTCGGGGCGGTAGTCATCGGCGTTTACCACGCCGCCATCCTGGCGGGTGCGGGTAAGCATCTCGCGCACCAGCTTGCTGTCCCAGGTGCTGCCCATCAGTGCGGTCTTGGCCACGGGTGGCGTGGGGGCGTTGCGGATGATGGCGATGAAATCATCGATATTGGCCAGCGCCACGGCCAAGCCTTCCAGCACGTGGCCCCGGTCGCGCGCTTTGCGCAGTTCAAACACCGTGCGGCGTGTGACCACTTCGCGGCGGTGCTGCAAAAAGACTTCGATCAAATCCTTGAGGTTGCACAGGCGCGGCTGCCCCTCAATCAGCGCCACCATGTTCATGCCGAAGGTGTCTTGCAGCTGCGTCTGCTTATACAGATTGTTCAGCACTACCTCGGGGACTTCGCCGCGCTTGAGCTCGATCACCAGGCGCATGCCCGACTTGTCGGACTCGTCCTGGATGTGGCTGATGCCTTCGATCTTTTTCTCGTGGACCAACTCGGCCATGCGCTCTTGCAGCGTCTTTTTGTTGACTTGGTAGGGCAGCTCATCAACGATGATGGCTTGGCGCTGGCCGCGGTCAATATCCTCAAAATGGCACTTGGCCCGCATGATCACCCGGCCACGGCCTGTGCGGTAGCCGTCTTTGACGCCATTGATGCCGTAAATGATGCCGGCGGTGGGAAAGTCGGGCGCCGGAATGATTTCCATCAGTTCGTCAATGGATGCCTCGGGGTGTGCCAGCAGGTGCAGGCAGGCATCCACCACTTCATTCAGGTTGTGCGGGGGAATATTGGTGGCCATGCCGACAGCAATGCCGGACGATCCGTTGACCAGCAAATTGGGCAGCTTGCTGGGCAGTACCAGTGGCTCTTTTTCGCTGCCATCGTAGTTGGGGCCGAAATCGACAGTTTCTTTATCGATGTCGCCAAGCATCTCGTGGGCGATTTTTGACAGGCGGATTTCGGTGTAGCGCATGGCGGCGGCACTGTCGCCATCGACCGAGCCAAAGTTGCCCTGGCCATCGACCAGCATGTGGCGCAGCGAGAAATCTTGCGCCATGCGCACGATGGTGTCGTACACCGCGATATCGCCGTGGGGGTGGTACTTACCGATCACATCACCAACGATACGGGCAGACTTCTTATAAGGTCGGTTCCAGTCGTTGTTGAGCTCGTGCATGGCAAACAGCACCCGCCGATGCACTGGCTTGAGGCCATCGCGTGCATCCGGCAGTGCCCGACCCACAATCACGCTCATGGCGTAGTCGAGATAGCTGCGGCGCATCTCTTCTTCGAGGCTGATAGGTAGGGTTTCTTTGGCGAACTGGGTCATGGGGATGGCGGATACAGCAAGGGAGGTTCATTTTAGGCGCAAGCCGATGTAGCGACCGCGCAACATATCCGTGCAAATGCGCACCCGTCCTGCGACTAGCGGCCTTGCAGCGGCATTGCTGCCCTGTTACGTATGGCACAATCAAATCAACGTTTTTGGTGGTGGTCACCGACGACGTCATTGATTCGCAGCGCGGCTGCGGCTTTTTCCCCAAGAGGAGAACCATGAAAAAACTGAATAAAGTGGCGATGTTGTTTGCCTCTGCAGCGCTCGCAACCGCCGCTGGCGCACAGACTATCGACAACTGGAAAAACGGTTCCGGCGAGTTGGTCTGGAAGAACGGTACCAACGAACTGTGCTGGCGCGATGCCAACTGGACTCCTGCCACGGCCGCTCCTGGCTGTGACGGCGCTCTGGCCGCAGCTGCACCTGCAGCAGCACCTGCTCCTGCAGCAGCACCTGCTCCCGCAGCAGCACCTGCCCCCGCAGCAGCACCCGCTCCTGCCGTGGCCAGCAAGGTGACTTACGCCGCAGACGCATTCTTCGACTTCGACAAGGCTGTGCTCAAGCCCGAAGGCAAGGCCAAGTTGGATGACCTGATCTCCAAGGTCAAGGATGTGAACCTGGAAGTCATCATTGCCGTGGGTCACACTGACTCCGTGGGCTCTGATGCTTACAACCAGAAGCTGTCGGTGCGTCGTTCTGAAGCCGTGAAGGCTTACTTGGTGTCCAAGGGCATCGAAAAGAACCGCGTTTACACCGAAGGCAAGGGCGAAAAGCAGCCTGTCGCCGACAACAAGACCAAAGAAGGTCGCGCCAAGAACCGCCGCGTTGAAATCGAAGTGGTCGGTACCCGCGCCGCTGCCAAGTAATTCTTGGTTGCACCAAAAAAGCCCCGGCGACGGGGCTTTTTTTATGGCTCCGCACTATTGTTCCCATTGCTGGAAAATCATTCCCATGAATCAGACTGTCAATGCCGATCCGGCCGAACTGGCCAAGTTTTCCGACCTGGCCCATCGCTGGTGGGATCCGGAGAGCGAATTTCGTCCGTTGCACCAGATCAACCCTTTGCGTCTGGAGTGGATCAACGGTTTGTCGCCGTTGCAAGGCCAGCGGGTGCTGGACGTGGGTTGTGGCGGCGGCATTCTGGCCGATGCCATGGCGCGCAAAGGGGCGCAGGTCACGGGCATTGATTTGTCCACGAAGGCGCTGCGTGTGGCCCAGTTGCACGCGCTGGAGGCGCAAACGCCAGATATTGAATACCGCGAAGTCAGCGTAGAGACTCTGGCGCAGGAGCAGCCCGGCAGCTTTGATATGGTCACCTGCATGGAAATGCTGGAGCACGTGCCTGACCCGGACTCGGTGGTGCGTGCCTGCGCTGCGCTGGTCAAACCGGGGGGCTGGGTGTTCTTCTCCACCATCAACCGCAACTTGAAGTCGTTTTTGTTTGCCATCGTGGGTGCGGAATATGTATTGAATATGCTGCCCCGGGGTACACATGAATACGCCAAGTTCATCCGCCCTAGTGAACTGGCCGCCAGTTGCCGCGCTGCCGAGCTGGATTTGCTGCACACGCGGGGGTTGGAGTACAACCCGATCACCCAGCGCTACTGGTTGAGTGCCGATACCAGCGTGAACTATTTGTTCGCCACCCGCCGCCTGGGCTGAGAGGGTGCCTGCCATGTTCCAGGATATTCGCGCGGTGCTGTTCGATCTGGATGGCACGCTGATTGACAGTGCCCCCGACTTGGGTGCTGCCGCCGACAAAATGCGCACCGATCGCGGCCTGCCCCCTCTGCCTTTGGCTGCTTACCGGCCTATGGCCGGTGCCGGGGCGCGGGGCATGCTCGATATCGCTTTTGGCATGGCGCCAGACCACGCCGAGTTTGCGCTGTATCGGGAAGAGTTTTTCGCCAACTACGAGTCCCGTATGACGCAGCACACGCGCATTTTTGCGGGTGTGGCCGAACTGCTGGCGCAGCTACAGGCGCAGCAACTGCCCTGGGGTGTGGTGACCAACAAGTCTGCCCGTTTCACCGATCCGCTGGTGCGCGCCATTCCCACCTTTGCCTCGGCCATGACGGTCATCAGCGGCGACACTACGCCCCACGCCAAACCCCACCCGGCGCCGCTGCTGGAAGCCGCGCAGCGGCTGGGCATAGCCCCGGCGCACTGCATTTATGTGGGTGACGATGAGCGTGACATCGTGGCGGGCCGTGCCGCTGGCATGGCCACCGTGGCCGCTACCTATGGCTACCTGGGCGCGCAAAGCGATGTGGCCGCGTGGGGTGCCCACAGCGTGATTGATGCACCGCTGGCGCTGCTGCAGCTGTTGGGCGGTACTCTTTGACCAGCCACCACCGCGTCGTGCGGTGGCGCGGGGTGTTGGCCCTGCCGTCAGCCCATGGCCTGTAGCAGTTGAGATGCTGCCGCTTCCGGGTCAGCGGCATTGACCAGTGCCCGCACCACGGCAATCGAGCCCACACCCGTGGCACGTACTTGGGCAAAGTGCTCGGCCGCAATGCCACCAATGGCCACCAGCGGATACGCCTGCATCAGCCGGGCATAAGCAGCCAAGCGCGCCAACCCCTGCGGTGCTGTGGCCATGCGTTTGAGCGTGGTCGGAAACACGGCCCCTATGGCGATGTAGCTGGGGCCCACGGCGTCGGCGCGCAGCATTTCAGCGTAGCCGTGGGTGCTCACGCCCAGGCGAACCCCTGAGGCGCGCAGCATGACCAGTGCCTCGGGAGCCAGGGCATCCAGGTCTTCCTGGCCCAGATGCACGCCATAGGCACCAGCAGCCAGCGCCTCTTGCCAGTGGTCGTTGATGAACAGCAGTGCGTTGGTGCCTTGCACCGCTTGCACGGCAGCGCGCACTTCGCGGGCGATGGCAGCGGCATCCTCGCTTTTGAAGCGCAGCTGCACCGTGGGTACGCCAGCGCGCGCCATACGGCCTACCCAGTTGGCATCGGGCAGCACGGCGTACAACCCCAGTGCCTGTGGGCAGGGGGCAAAAGCCTGCGGATGCGGCTGCGCTTGCAAGCCAAAGTCTTGCGGCGCATCGGGCCAGTGGCTGGCATCTGCGCTTCCGGTGCGCTCAAAGCGCGCTTGCCAGGCCCGGGCCAGGCACTGGGCGTCAGCGGCGATAAAGCCCAGTGCGCTGCACGCTTGTAGCGCCGCACGGTACACGGGGGCGGTTTCCATGCTCTCGGGCACGGGCTGTGCGGTACTGGGTGCGAACGTGGCGGTGTGCTCGCGCACGACGTTCTGGGCCAGGGTGGCTATGTCGGTCATGGGCGCTTTCATGCGGGCTGGTCGTGGTGCCAGAACGGCGTGCCCAGCACGGGTGTGCTGGGTTGGGCGGCATCCTGGGCCTGCATGGCGCCAGCGCGGCGGGCGCTGCGGCCCGCCTGCACGGCATCGGCAAAGGCACCGGCCATGGCCACCGGGTCTTGGGCCAGCGCCACGGCAGTGTTCAGCAGCACGCCGTCGTAGCCCCACTCCATGACCTGGCAGGCGTGCGATGGCAGGCCCAAACCTGCATCCACCAGCATGGGCACATTCAGCCGCTGGCGCAGCAGTTGCAGTGCATACGGGTTGACCGGGCCGCGCCCGGTGCCGATGGGCGCCGCCCAGGGCATGACGGCCTGGCAGCCCACGTCCACCAGCCGCTGGCACAGCACCAGGTCTTCAGTGCAGTAGGGCAGCACGTAAAAGCCGTCGCGAATCAATTGCTCGGCGGCCTGCACCAGGTTGAGCGTGTCGGGTTGCAGCGTGTAATCGTCGCCGATCAGTTCGAGCTTGATCCATGGCGTGTTGAACACCTCGCGCGCCATGTGCGAGGTGGTGATGGCTTCTTGCACGCTGTGGCAGCCAGCGGTGTTGGGCAGTACCGGCACGGCCAGTTCGCGCAGCAGTTCCCAGAAGCTGTGGCCGCTTTCCGCCGGGTTGCTGCCCTGGCGGCGCAGCGATGCCGTGACCATGGCGGGCCGGGCGCGCTGCACGGCAGCTTTGAGCGTGGCGGGCGAGGGGTAGCGCGCCGTGCCCAGCAGCAGGCGGCTCTGGAAAGTCTGGCCGTACAAGACCAGGGCGTCGTCAACAACAGAAGATGGGTTCATGGCAAGGCGCGGCGTTTTAGCCGCCGGTAACGGGAGAGATCACTTCCACCCGGTCGCCCGTGTGCAGCGCATGCTGCGCGTGCTGGGCGCTGGGCACAAAAACCGTGTTCACGGCCACGGCAAAGGGCGGTTTGGCGGCAATGGCCGCCACGGCATCGGCCACGGTAGCGCCGTCAGGCAGGTCGTGGGGTTGCTGGTTGATGGTGATGTGCATGGCAATTCAAAGGTGCAGATAGCGTCAGAGCAACTGCACTGACAAATCAAAGGTGGCGGCCAGCGGTGATTGTCCGGTGGACAGCAGCTGCAACACCACATCGAGCATGGCAGGCGCAATCATGAAGCCGTGCCGGTACAGACCGTTGATTTCGAGCACGCGCGGTGCGCTCTGGCGCACGGCGGGCAGGTTGTCGGGCAGGGTGGGGCGGCACTGGGTGGCGATTTCCACAATCCGTGCTTCGGCAAAGCCCGAATGCACGGCATAGGCCGCGCTCATCAGCTCCAGTGCCGAGCGCACGCTGGCGGGCGAGAGGTCGTCCGATTCGATCTCGGTGGCGCCGATGACGAACAGGTGGTCTTCCTTGGGCGCGATGTAGATGGGGTAACGCGGGTGTACCAGCCGCGTGGGGCGCTGCAAGGTCACTTCGGGGGCGTGTACGCGCACGACTTCACCGCGCACACCGCGCAGCGCGCTCCACTGGTGGCGCGCACCCAGGCCCCGGCAGTCCAGCAGCCAGTCGGGTTGGCCCGCTGTACCCGGGGCAAAGTCGGTCACTTCGCGCGGGGTGTTCCAGTGTGTGGTCACGCCCGCTTGCACCAGTGCGTGCGCCAGCGCGGCCAGCAGTTGCCGGTTGTCAAGCTGGCCCTCGCCGGGCAGGTACATGCCCTGGGCAAAGCGACCGGTCAGGGCGGGCTCCAGTGTGGTCAGGCGATCACTGCCCAGCGCCTCCATGGCGGGCAGCGTGGGCACGGTGGTGCGGGTGGTTTCAAACTGCAAGCGCAGCCGGGCAGCATCGGCGGCGTCCTGGCGGTGCCAGACCACCAGGGTGCCGTTTTGCTGGAAGAACACGGGCTCTGGCAACTGCGCCAGCAACTGCGGCCAGCGCACCAGAGCATGTTCGCCCATGCGCACCACACCCGGCTCGGTGACGGCCGATTCGGCCAGCGGCGCCAGCATGGCCGCAGCCACCCGTGCGGCGCTGCCCTGCGCGTCAGCGCCTTGCTGGTCGTAGAGACTGACGCGGTGGCCAGCGCGTGCCAAGGCCAGCGCCAGCAGCCTGCCCATGAGGCCAGCGCCCAAAATGGCAAAGGAGGAAGGGTGAGAGATCATCAACGTTGTCCGTCTGTGGGGTGTACGCGGACAAAACGGGCAAGCGCCAGTGCTGTGAAACTCCCCACGCCAGCATGACCTGGATCGGGTAACGGGGCCTGGGCGCCATGGCGCTTTGCAAACGGCCCCAGGGTGTTTCTCAGTCCGCACCCCATTGGTGCAGACACCCCTGTTTCGTCCTGGCCGGAATTACAGCACAAGCGGACAGCACCGGTTTTGACCTTGCGCATAGGCCACAATGTCGCCCCGACCATGTGCCATGGCTGCAATTTCGGAGACTTCCCCGGCATGAACCCTTCCCCTTTGAACGCCCCCGCGCTGGCGCGCTATGCCCGCGTACTGTCGATTGCTGGCTCGGACAGCGGCGGCGGCGCCGGTATCCAGGCCGACCTCAAAACCTTCAGCGCGCTGGGCTGCTACGGCATGACCGCCATCACCGCCATCACCGCACAAAACACGCTGGGTGTGCGCGCCATTCACGGCATTCCGGTGGATATGCTGCGCGCCCAGATCGACGCCGTGGCTGAGGACATTGGCGTCGATGCCGTCAAGATCGGCATGCTGCACACGCCCGACGTGGTGCGTGTGGTGGTCAAAGCCATTGCCCGCCACCAGATGTTGCAGGTGGTGCTGGACCCCGTGATGGTGGCCACCAGCGGCGACCGCCTGATGGCGCAAGACACCGTGGAGGTGCTGGTGCAGGAGCTGTTTCCGCTGTCCACCGTGGTCACGCCCAATCTGGACGAGGCGGCGCTGCTGCTGGGCCGTGCCATTGACGGCGCCGATGCGCTGGACGAGGCCGCCACCGCCTTGCTGGCGCTGGGCGCGCCCGCCGTGCTGCTCAAAGGCGGGCACCTGCCCGGCGATACCGTGACCGATGTGCTGGCGCTGGCCGGTGGCGGTCGCCTGCGCTTGCAGTCGCCGCGCATTGCCACGCACAACGGCCACGGCACGGGTTGCACGCTGTCGTCGGCCATTGCCTGCCACCTGGCGCTGGGCTTGCCGCTGCCCCAGGCCGTGGAGCAGGCGCGCTCTTACATTCTGGGCGCGATTGCCGCTGGTGCCGATGTGCGCACCGGCCAGGGCCACGGCCCGCTCAACCACGGCTACGCACCACTGGCGCAGCGCGTGGTGCGCGGCTGAAAAACGCGCTCTGGCGCGCAGGGATGGGCATCGCATCGGCGCAATGCCCAGAGCACTGCCTCGGCTGCCAGCGCAGCCGCCTGCGCTTTACCAGCCCCAGGCCAGGCGCCGCGAAATCCAGCCTTTTTGGCCACCCTCGCGCTGCACCTGGGCCCAGTCGCCGGATTTTTTCAGGGTGCGCACCACCTCGTGCTGGTCGAGCTTGGCCAGTGGCTTGTGTTGCGTGCCCGGCCCGGCGCGCAATTGGGCGCTGCGTGCGGTGATGACCATGTGGGGCTTTTTGTGCGTTTGCGGTGCGTGTACCCAGCCCAGCGTGGCCTCGTGGTCTTTCACGCGCAGCCAGCCGTTTTTGCGCTGCGTCACTTGCAGCGGGTAGCCTGCACCCAGCTCCCACAGCGAGGGCGCGCGCGCTGCGGGCTTCTCGCGCACATGCGCCGTGGTGGTTTTGATGCTGACAAATTCCTGGGCCTGGGCTGCGCTGATGCTGGAGAACACAGCGCCGGCAGCCAGCCCCAGGGCGAGAAAAGTTTGCGAGAGTCGGTGGGTCAAAGACAGCACGGGAACATCACTCCTATCAAAAAAACATGGAACTTGCGCCGCCTGTGCGACAGGCCTGTGGTAACGAAGTTCCGGGAATTGCTCTAAAAAAGAGAGCTGGTCGCGCTTACTGGGTGCTGGTTTCAGGCACTTTTAAGCCTGAAAGCTTTGTACGGCATGCGCAAGCAGCTATTCTTTTTGATTGATTTTTGTGGGCACGCAGCCTGTGGTGGGCCGGGGTCACCCCCGCGAGCGGCTGAAAAATGCCAAGGCAAAGCACAGCGCCAGCGTGGGCAGGGCCGAGCCCAGCGCGGGCGCAAAGCGCGGCACCAGGTGGTAGAACGCGATGCCCGCCAGCCACAGTGCAATTGGTACGGCATGGGCTTGGCGGGCTTGCGCCAGCAGCGCGCTGGCATTGGTGCCAAAGGCCAGGCGCCCCAGGATCACGCCAAACAGCGGCACAAACACCGAACTGAGCAGCAACAAAAACGGCTCCAGGCTGTGCATGGGCAGCACCAGCGCCAGCAGCGTACACACCAGCGCCACGCCCACGCCCCATTGGCGCACGCTCCAGCGCGGTTGCAGGCTGTGGGCCGAGACAGCGCCCGAGTAGGTGTCGCCATAGGCGTTGTCCACCTCGTCGATGAGGATCAGCGACAGCGCAATCAGCCCGCCTTGCGCCAGCAGCAGCGCCGTGACCAGGTCTTTGCTGGGCAGCGTCAGGGCCACCAGCACGCCCAGCGCATAGCACCAGATGTTGGCCAGCGCATAGCCCGCCCAGGTGCCGCGCAGTGCCGCGCGGCCACTGGTGCCGTGGCGGGCGTAATCGGCCACCAGCGGCAGCCAGCTGATGGGCATGGCAATCACCAGGTCGAGCGCGGGCAGCACGCCCATGCCGCCCGTACCCCGGCGTTGCCAGAGCTGCTCCAGGCCCTGCGTTTGTGCCAGTGCCACAAATTGCCAGCTCAGCCACAGCAACGACAGCACCACCAGCGGCAAGGCCACGCGCGCAATGGTGCGGCGCACCAGCTGCACCATGGAGCCGCTGATGAGCGCCACCACCACACCGCCCCACAGCAGCGTGGCCAGCACCGGCCAGTACGCTGCCAGCAGCTGGCCCGACTGGCGGCCAATGGCCACGGTGGCATCGCGCATCACCACCAGCTCAAACGTGCCCCAGCCCAGCAATTGCACGATGTTGAGCAGGATGGGCAGGCGGGCAAAGCTGCGGCCATACACGGCGTGCATCAGCCCTGCGCTGGCCAGGCCGCTGTCGCAGCCTATTTTTGCCACCCAGCCCAGCAGGCCCGCGCCCAGCAGGGAGCCGACCACGATGGCCAGCAGCGCCTCCTGGGTGCCCAGGGCGGGCACCAGGTAGGCGCCCACCTGCATCACCAGCAGGCCCACGCCCAGGCTGAACCACAGCGCGGCATGGTCGTGCCAGCCAAAAACGCGCTGTTGCGCCGCGATGGGGGCCAGCGCCTCGTTGGTGGGGGAAGTGGAAAGGGTCATGCCGGGGTTGCCGCAGGGGCGGTGTCGTAAATGTTCAGGGCTTCCACTGGCCCGGGGCGGCCAAACAAATAGCCCTGGCAGGTGTGGCAGCCATTGCGTGCCAGGCAATCGCGCTGCTCGGGCGTCTCTACGCCTTCGGCAATCACTTGCAGACCCAGGCTGTCGGCCAGGGTCACGATGGTGCGGACAATAGCGGTGGCCCGGGGCTCATTGACCACATCGTGGACAAAGCTGCCATCGATCTTGAGCTGGCTCAGGGGCAGGCGGCGCAGGTAGGCCAGTGAGGAGTAGCCGGTGCCAAAGTCGTCCAGCGAGAAGCCCACGCCATAGGCTTTCAGGGCGGTCATTTTGGTGATGGCGTCTTCCTGGTTGTCCAGCAGCAGGCTTTCGGTCAGCTCCAGCTTCAGGCGCCGTGGGTTGGCGCCGGTGCGCTCCAGCGTCTCCAGCACCTGGGCGACAAAGTCGGGTTGGTGCATTTGGCGGCCACTGACGTTGACGGCCAGCGTCAGCGTGGCGTGGGCGGGCACCTGTGCCCAGCGGGCCAGCTGCTCGCAGGCGGCGTTCAGCACCCATTGGCCCAGTGGCAGGATGAGGCCGCTGTCTTCGGCCAGCGGGATGAAGTCGCTGGGCGAGATCATGCCCAGTTGCGGGTGGTGCCAGCGCACCAGGGCTTCTGCGCCCAGTACCCGGTCCAGGGCATCCACCTGGGCCTGGTAATAAAGTACCAGTTGGCCCTCGCGCAGGCCCTTGCGCAGGTCTTTTTCCAGGGCCACGCGCTTGACCACGGCGGCGTGCATTTCGGGGTCAAAAAAGCGCAAGGTGTTGCGCCCGGCCTCTTTGGCCTGGTACATGGCCAGGTCGGCGTGCTTCATGAGGTCGTCGGCGTTGGCGTTGTCGTCGGTGAACAGCACTACGCCGATGCTGCAAGAGTTTTTCACCTCGATGCCCGCCAGCAGGCAGGGCTGGGCCAGGCTGAGCAGGGCTTTCTCGGCCACCACCTCGGCCTGCTTGGCCGCCTCGTGGGGCTGGGGGCTGAGGTTCTCCAGCACCACCACAAACTCGTCGCCGCCCAGGCGCGCCACGGTATCGCCCTGGCGCACGGTGGCCACCAGGCGCTGGGCCACTTGCTGCAGCAGCATGTCGCCCTTGTCATGGCCCATGGTGTCGTTGATGAGCTTGAAGTTGTCCAGGTCGATGAACATCAGCGCGCCCTGGCGCCGGGTGCGCCGGCTCGTCAGCAGCGCCTGGTGCAGCCTGTCGAGCAGCAGGCGCCGGTTGGGCAACCGCGTCAGGGGGTCGTAGAAGGCCAGGTGGCGGATTTCGTCCTCGGCGGCCTTGCGCTGGGTGATGTCGGTCAGGGTGCTGACGTAGTGCGTGACCTTGCCGTCTTCGGTCTGCACGGCGGTGATGGTCAGCCACCCCAGAAAAATGGCGCCGCTTTTGTGCCGGTTCCAGACCTCGCCGCTCCAGGCGCCGCTGGTGCGGATGGATTCGTACATGGCGGCGTAAAACTCGGGGCCGTGTTTGCCCGAGCGCAACATCGCTGGTGTGGCGCCAATGGCTTCGGCGGCACTGAAGCCGGTGATCTCGGTGAAGGCGCTGTTGACGCGCAAGATGGTGCTGTGCTCGTCGGTGAC
>ERZ724525.2009-NODE-2009-length-11807-cov-5.149677_pt1 | contig 11807 bp, 9 predicted proteins | sample MGYA00376058_ERZ724525 | MGnify/ENA primary metagenome ERZ724525 (study PRJEB28724, sample SAMN07190888) | wastewater metagenome | isolation source: influent of sewage treatment plant in Hong Hong | place: USA: Christiansburg, Virginia | collected 2016-03-01 ... | reverse complement strand
TGCGGGTGCTTTTCTGAATCGCCTCGGCGACATGGCACAGCACCATGTCGCCAAACTTGTGGCCATAGCTGTCGTTGATGCGCTTGAAATGGTCGATGTCTACGATCAAAACATGGGCGGGGGCGGCATTTCTGGCGGCAAAGTGCTTCTCAAGTCCATTGAGCAGACCACGGCGGTTGAGCAACTGCGTCAGCGGATCATGCGCGGCCATGGCGCTGAGTTCATCGGCCAGACGGCGTAGAACCAGCCAGACGGCTGCTGGCGGAATGACGGTCCCCAGAAAAGACATATAGAGGTAGAACACCGTCTGAAAGCGGCTGTTCATGTTCAGCGCCTCCAGGCCGCCCTGCAAGATGAATGCAAACTTCACGGCGTTCAGTACGCCAATACCGGTAATCAACAGGGCTAGCACGACAGTCTCTACCGGCGTGTCTTTGGCAAAGCTGCGTATGCCGCTGATCAGCGCACTGGCCATGCCCAGAAACAGCAAGGAACAAGATGCAGCCAGCAGAGCCTGACGCGCTTCCTGGCCCAGCGTCCACTGCACCAGAGCCTGAGCGCCGGTATAGATCACCGCCACCGCCAGCAGCGGACTCAGCACGGGCACCGGACGATTGAAAAAATGCAGTGCCCCCAGCAGGTAGGTGACGGGCGCGCACAGCGTCAGCGTGTGATTAAGCGCGCTGATCAGGCTCCACCCCGGCTGGCCGCCCAGCAGCTGCATGATGTAGGCGCAGCCCAGCAGAAGATTGCCCAGCGCAAAGACTTCCATGCCCATTTTTTTGCCATGCAGCCGACGGCTGATCAGCATGAACATGACGCAAAAACACAGCAAATGCACGCAGAGCATGCCAAGAATGACGGTAGCAACCATGAATTCGTTCATCTCGAATAATGGCAGGCACTGCTTGTGAGATGCGATAAGACAAACAAGACCTGAAGTAGAAAAGCAATTCAGGCCTACTTACCGCGCAATCGTAAAGATTTGCAACTTCGCTCGTCAAGCACATTTCGCCCGGCTTATCGAATCAGCAGCGATTCACGCTTGCCCCTTCCATCACCCCCGGCCACTGAGCCTAAGCGAGGCCTGCCTCACCACCTCAGGCAGTTGCTGCACCTTTGCATAACGCTCGCGCAGCCAGCAGGCATCGTTACCCTGCGGCCCCAGCACCTGCTTCAAGTCTTGTAGCGCGCTGCGGCCATTAGACGGGGCATAGCTGCTGATTTTCTGCAGCGTCATCGCGATATGCTCGCGCAGCGAATGCTGCTCGCTGCTCACCGGGTCCACATAGGTCCCGTCCAGCCCAAAACGGCAGGCCTGAAAACGGTTGTAGGTGTAGACCAGATAGTCATCTTCGCTGGGCTCAAAAGGCTGCTCGCTCAGAAACCAAGCCCCCAGCGCCTGCACATAGGCCGCCAGCTGCGCTGCGCGGTCTATGGAAAGCGGTGTGTCAAACACTCGCACCTCGACGGTTCCGAACTCGGGCTTGGGGCGAATGTCCCAGTAAAAGTCCTTCATGCTGTGGATGACGCCCGTGGCAGCCATTTTGTCAAAGTAGCGCTCAAAATCTTCCCAGTGCAGCGCAAACGGCGCGCGGCCCGAAAGTGGGAAAGCGAAAACGGAGTTGAGCCGGGCTGAATCAAACGCCGTGTCCTGCCCCTGCACAAAAGGGCTGGAGGCAGACAGCGCAATGAAGTGCGGAATATAGCGCGACAGGCGGTGCAGCATCATCAGCGCATCGTCCGCACTGGGGCAGCCCACATGCACATGCTGGCCGAAGATGGTGAATTGCTTGGTCAGGTAGCCATACAGCGCCGTCATCTCCTTGAAGCGCGGCTTGTCATAAATGCGCTGCTGGTGCCATTGCTGAAACGGGTGGGTGCCGCCACCGGACAGAGTGATGTTGAGGCGATCTGCCGCCTTGACCAGCGCATCGCGCGTCACGCTGAGCTGTTCATAGGCATCCTGCGCATCCTGGCAGATGCCGGTGGATATCTCGATCATGCTGGCCGTCACCTCGGGCACGATGGAGCCCGGCACCTTGGCATTTTTCAGCAGCGCCAGCATGTCGGGCGCATAAGGTGCCATGTCGTAGTGATGGGTACTGAGCAGTTGCAGCTCAAGCTCTACACCCAGCGACAGGGCTTGCGACACGGCAAACTCGCCCAGCTTCTCCCTAGGGTTCTGAGATTGTGTTTCAGCTGTCATGGCGCTTCTCCCCTCTTTGCAGTGCGGCGCGGCCCACGCCCCGATGCGCATCGCCGCTGCGCCACAAGGCGCTGGCAGCCAGCAGCACGCCCAGCACCTCGCACAAGGCAATCATGGGCAGGGCAATCGCCGCCAGTTGCTGGGCCACGCCCAGATTGAAAACAGACCATTGCTGCACCAGCGCAGACACCATGAGCAAGGCCACGCCCGACAGCGCGATCTGCCCACAAGCCACAGGCCACTGCCTGCGCCAGCCAATGGCCGTGCCATTGCCCAGTAGCAAAATTGCAGAAAATTTGGCCACAAGCCTTGCCAGTACAGCGCTAGCCACTACAGAAATCAGAGCAAGCGACAGCCCGACCTGCGCAGCCATGCTGGCCACCAGCACAAACATCAGCAAATTGAGCATCGCGTTGGCGGCCTGAAAAGCCTGAGGCCAGACCAGCGGCCGGGGACTGAGGTTGCGCAGCAGCAGACCCGCCACCATAAAGGCCAGCGCGACAGACCCGCCCCATTGCTGGGCCAGCAGGCAAACCGCGACCATGGCAGCCAACAGGTACAAGGCCGTGGTGTCGCTGCGCGAAGACTGCCAGCGCAGCACGGGCCAGAAAGCGGCTGTCAGCAACGCAGCCCAGAGCAAGGTGAACAGAACGCTGAGCAGCAAGCTCCCCAGCCCGGCGCTTGAAAACTGCAGCCCGCCACCGGCAGCAGCTGCCACAGGCATAAACACCACCGTCAACACCAGCGCGCCCAGCAGCGCCAGCAAGGTGCTGATCGTGGCCAGCAGCAGGCTTCTATCGGTAACCGCACCGCTGGCACGCAGATCATCGGCAATGCGCAGCAAAACAGCAGGTGACGCCGCCATGGACACCACGCCCACAGCCAGCGCCACAGACCAATCCCAGCCCAGTACCCGCAACACCCCGCCAACCAGCGCCAGCGTCAGCAGCGACTCGCCCAGACTTTGCAAGATCAGCCACGGCTGGCGCAGCAGCCAGGGCAAGGACAACTGCGATGCAGCCAGCAGCAGGCTCACGCCCACCGCGACCTCCAGCAACAGCAAAGTACTGCCTTGCAGCGGCCATAGCAAATCACCAAAACCCAGCCAGCCACCCACCAAACCGACCAGCGTGTAACCCAGCATGCGCGGGTAACCGGTAAAGCGATGGACCAGATGACCGAGCAAAGCCGCTGCGATGACCAAGACACACCAGTTCAGAATCGTTTGCGATGCGGACAACATCGGCGCCCTCCTGTATCAATGTCGGACACCAAGCCAAGCAATGGATCCGACTTGCTGCAGGCAGCGTTGCGTGAAGGACAGCGAAACCGCTGTCAGAAACGGCTGAAAAGCCGGGTGCAACCACTGCGGGAGATGGCTGGCAAGCTGCCTAATACAGGCTCATGATGCAGACACAACCACCGCGCACGCCTTGCTCAGCCGCACTGGCAAGGCACTGGAGTCATGATACGTGCGTGTTGCGCAGCAACAAAACACGCTGTCAGCAAAGCAGGCCGGCGAAAACCAGAGCCTTTTCACAACCGGACGCACGGCGCAATCGCTTGTCTTTGCCTTGCCTCAGGTTTGCAACATACACTGGGTACGGCCACGGGCACCCGCCACCAGCTCGCTGATCAGCGCAGCTTCAGGCAGATTTTTCCAGTATTTTCGCGGCATCTCGCGCTGCATGGCCTGCTCTTTAAGGCGCGCAGGGTTAAAGGTGGAGCGGCAATAGGTCAGCCACAGTTGCTCGCCCGCGTCCGGGCCGGGAGCCTGATCCACCGTGCTGCCGGGGGCAAGCAGCAACTGCTCCAAGTCCCAGTAAACACTGGATTGCGGCGTGAGAATCGCCCAGCGCATATTGGGAAAGCGCCGGCGAAAAAAGCCAGAAGCAGCGCGCAGCACATGGTGCTCGGGCTCGAACCATGCGATTTGCATGGCCTGACCCTCGGCCTCCGTCCCCGGAACAGGCCTGAAGCGCACAAACGCATGCATTTTGTGAATCTCGCGGCCCGCCGCTTTCGCCAGGCGTTCAATCTCACGCCAGTCACTGTCCAGAGCATCCAGTCTAAGCCTATGGTCTGACTGCAAGCGATACAGCCAGCGATAGCACAGCGCAAAGCGGCCTGCCAGACTGTGGCAGCAGGCCAGCCTCAGGGTGGACAGCTGGCTCTTGCCCAGACGCAGCGGCTGGGTCGGTGGCAGCGGCAACTGGTCCAGCGCATCGGGTGTCAGCGCCCTGCCCACCACGCTGCCCGCTTCATCGGCGGCAAACAAATCCTGCGCTTGCATCTGCCGCGCCAGTGGCTGACAAAAGCGCCAGCGCACGGCATGCGGCTCGGCGTTCAGGGCCAGCAGCACACGGGCAGCCTGACGAAAGCCGTCAAAGTCATCGGGCTGGGCCAGCTCAACAACCAGAAAATCGCTGGATATAGCGCTGGATGATTCAAGGTTTGCTTCCATCTGAACCATTCAGCACAATCAGTCAAACAGCGAAAGCTGAGATGTTTTTGCGTTCAAGCCCATATCTGGAAAGCGCATACCGCTATGCTTTTGTTGAACCACGCCGTGACTCATGCGCTGCAGCAATTGCTGGCGCAGCAGCGGGCTTTCCAGATCAGCGCGGCGCGGGTGGTAGTCCACCAGCTCCACAAAGGCCAGCACCTTGGCCGTGGCAATGCGCAGCTGCTGCAGATCGGCCAGCCGCAAGCTGCGCCCCCGCCGCGCCATCATCAGGCGCTGCACGCTGCGCACGCCCAGACCGGGCACGCGCAGCAGCCACTCCTTGGGCGCACGATTGAGGTTGATGGGAAAGTGCTGCCTATGCGCCAGCGCCCAGGCCAGCTTGGGGTCCAGCTCCAGGTCCAGCATGCCGCCGCTGCCGGGCAGCACGATCTCTTGATGGGCGAAGCCATAAAAGCGCATCAGCCAGTCCGCCTGATACAGCCTGTGCTCACGCAGCAGCGGTGGTGCCTGCAGCGGCAAATCAGCCGAGGCATCGGGAATGGGACTGAAGGCCGAGTAATACACGCGCCGCAACCCGTGACCACCGTACAGGCCGCTGCTGGTGAGCAAAATGGCAGCATCACTGGCATCGTCCGCGCCCACAATCATCTGCGTGCTTTGCCCTCCCGGGGCATAGCGCGGCGGCCTGGCGCGGCGTACGCGCTGGCTGCCGGGCAGCGAGATGATGCTGCTCGCCGCCTGAGAACGCCCTTCTTCTTTGGCAGTCTGGATATGCCGGGCCACCTCGCCCATGGCCGATTGAATCTGCTTGGCGTCTTTTTCAGGGGCCAGTTGCTGCAGACCCTCTTGGGTGGGCAGTTCAATATTGATGCTGAGCCGGTCGGCATAGCGACCCGCCAGCGCCAGCAGCTCGGGGGCCGCATCGGGAATGGTCTTAAGGTGGATATAGCCACGAAAGTCGTGGTCCTCGCGCAGGCTGCGCGCCACCTCCACCATTTGTTCCATGGTGTAGTCACTGGATTGAATGATGCCGCTTGATAGAAACAGCCCCTCAATGCAGTTGCGGCGGTAGAAGTCCAGCGTCAGCGCCACGACTTCAGAGGCCGTAAAGCGCGCCCTCTGCACGTTGGAGCTTTTACGGTTGATGCAATAGCGGCAGTCGTAAATGCAGAAATTCGTCAGCAGGATCTTGAGCAGCGAGATACAGCGACCATCCGGCGCGTAGCTGTGACAAATGCCCATACCTTCGGACGAGCCCATGCCCTTGCCGCCCAGCGAATTGCGCCCATTGACGCCGCTGGAGGCACAGCTGGCATCGTATTTGGCGGCATCAGCCAGGATGCTGAGTTTGGCAATGGTTTCCATGATTGAGATCGGAATCGCTAGGCGATCACCGAGACACTGTTTATTTATACAGCACTCTAACCCATTAACCATTGATCACAAACACAGATTTTTCAGGCTCCTTCCCAGAATTCAGTATCAAACAGGCTGCTAACGCTTATTCAGAGAGCGCCAGTCGCTATCAATTTTCAAACCTTGCAGACGCTTGCTGATACAAAAAAGCCGGGTCAAAACCCGGCTTTTCATGGATGCCAATGCTGGCTTATTGAAGCTTATGCAGGCAGCTTGCCATCGCGCAGCAGCGCGCCCACCAGCTCTACCCAGTAACGCATGCCCAGCGGCAAGTTGGCGTCGTTGAAGTCGTACTTGGGGTTATGCAGCGATGCGCTGTCTTCGCCGTTGCCTAGCCAGATGTAGACACCGGGGCATTCTTGCGCCATGAAGGCGAAGTCTTCCGATGCCATGCTGGGCACCATGTCGCGGCGCACTTGGCCTTCGCCCAGCACCGTGGTCAGCACATCCGCACACACTTCGGAGTGGATGGCGTTATTGATGGTCGCGGGGTAGCTGACGCGGTAGTCCAGCCTGGCCTCCAGCCCATGCAGGGCGCAGGTGGCAGCGATGGCGTCGCGAAAGCGCTGCTCAATGCGCGCGCGCTGGGGCATGTCAAAACAGCGCACGGTGCCGCGCAGCTTGATGGCCTCGGGCATCACGTTGTAGGTGTCGCCGGCGTTAAAACTGGTGACGCTCAGCACAGCGGGCTTGTGCACTTCTTGCTCGCGGGCAATGAGTGCAGGCAGGTGCGTGACCAGCTGGCAGGCAGCCAGCAGAGCGTCTTTGCCCAGGTGCGGCATGGCGGCATGGCAGCCTTTGCCGATCAGAGTCAGGTCAAAAATGTCAAACGCCGCCATTACCGGGCCGGGGTGGACTGCAGCCGTGCCCACGGGCAAGCCGGGCCAGTTGTGCATGCTGTACACCGCATCCATGGGGAAGCGCTTGAACAGGCCGTCTTCGATCATGGCACGCGCGCCGCCCTCGTTTTCTTCAGCGGGCTGAAAAATGAAGTGCACGGTGCCCGCAAAGTCGGGGTGCGATGCCAGCGCTTGCGCGGCACCCAGCAGCATGCTGGTGTGGCCGTCGTGACCACAGGCGTGCATACGACCAGTGTGGGTGGATGCGTGCTCGCACTGATTCAGCTCGGTCACGTTCAGCGCATCCATATCGGCGCGCAGGCCGATGGATGGGCCAGCGCCGCGCAGCCCCTTGAGCACGGCGACCACGCCGGTACCGGCCAGACCGGTGTGCACTTCCAGCCCAAAGCTGGTCAGCAGCTCGATCACACGGGCGCTGGTACGGTGTTCCTGAAACGCGGTTTCGGGGTGACGGTGAAAGTCATGGCGCCAGGCTTGCATGGCTTGCTGGCCGGGCCATTGAATAGTGTTCAACATAGGGCGTTGCTTCGATTACATCGTGTGCACAAAGGTCTGGGCGATCATGGTGGCCGCCAGGAACACGCCGGCATTGGCCAGCAGCGAGACGACGACAATGCGCCAGCCCAGGCGGCGGAAGGCCGGAATATCTTTGGCCAGCGACAGACCCGCAAAGGTCAGCATGGGCGTAATCATGGCCAGAAAGCTGACCTTGCCCGTCATGGCTGAAATTTCAGCCGCAAAAGGGGTGTGCGGGAAGGTCATGGCCATGGCGATGAAAGAAATCCAGCACACGGCAGGCAGCTTGCGGCGCGTGCCGACATAGATCAGGTCGCCCACCAGCACGGCAGCAATGATGAGCAGCACGCCGGGCAGTGCATCCATCACAGGAATGCCGTAGCCAATGCGGTTGCCAATCAGCACCATCACACCCACCCAGACCCAGCTCAGCAGGCGCATGCCCAGGCTCAGTGCCGGTACATCCACCTTTTCTTCGTCTGCAGCGCCTGCGGCCACGACTTTTTCCACCGCAGCAGCCTTGCGCTTGCGGCCCAGAATCGGCTCCAGCCATTGATAGGCACGCACAGCCAGCGGCAGCGAGATGAACAGGGTCAAATACGTACCGACAGTGGTGGCGATCAGGTTGGCCGCAGCGGCAAAGGTGGCGATCTGGTCGCCCATTTCGGGGTGCTGGGCAGCAATGGCACCCACGGCGGCGGCTGTCATGCTGCCCGAACCCACGCCAGCACCCATGCCCAGAGCGATGGGGTGGAAAATGTTCAGGCTGGAGACAAAGCCCGCCAGCAGCGAGATAAAGATCGCGCCAATCAGCGTGCCGGTAATGTATTCAGCCAGTACGCCACGGCCTTCGGGCGAATCCATGCCAAAGCGCTCGCCGATGATGGCAAGGCCGGGCTCACGGCCGATGGAGAAAGTCGCGCCAATCGCCTCGCGCTTGATGCCCAGCATCAGCGCCACGGGCATGCCCAGTGCTACGCAGCCAATCAGGTTGCCCAACTCTTGCAGCACCAGGCCCCAGCCCACTTGCGCCAGTTGCGGCAGCGATCCGCCCACCAGCAAGCCCAGCTTGGCAATGAACAAAAACAGCGCGCAAGACAGCACAGCGGCAGCCAGATTCTGGCTATACAGCCCCAGCTGCAGCGGGCCGGGCAGGCGTTTGCGCAGCAGGCCCAGCACCAGACCGATCAGCAGCGCCCAGATCATGGGCAGCAACACCACCTTGCCCACGCCCAGAGCGATGGGCAGCGGCCCCAGCCATTCGGACAATGCCGCAATCCCCAGCGCCAGCGCAAACACTTGCACCACACTGCTCATCTTCAACGCTGCCTTGGCTGGCTGCACCTCTGTACGCATCAAACTTCCTTGCGCACGACGGCGGCTGCCGACGCACTGAAATAGCTATGAACCCTGAAAAATGGGCACAGCCAGCCCAAGCCGGCACTCACCCATGCGGGCGTCGAATATAACAATGCATTTATTGCATAGACTTCATATTTCTGTTCTAAAAAAGTGAACATACGTAGGTTTACAGACTTTATCTAGCGACGACAATCAGCCATGCCTGCCTTCCAAGACTCTCGCGCCCGCTATCTTTTTGAAGCCGTTTACTGCGGCTCGGTGCGCGCTGCGGCCGAAAAAATGGGCATCGTGCCCTCCGCCGTCAGCCGCCAGATCAGCCTGCTGGAAGAAGAACTGGGCCTGGCCCTGCTGGAACGCCACCGCCACGGCGTGGTGCCGACCGAAGCCGGTCAGCTGATTCTGGACTACCACCGCGAGCACACCGCCCACCAGCACGACATGCTGGCCAAGGTCGATGCCATGCGCGGCCTGCACAGCGGCAGCGTCAGCGTGGCCAGCGGCGAAGGCTTTGCCCAAGAGCTGATTGACGGTCCGATTCGCCAGTTTCGCCAGCAGTACCCCGGCGTCAGCATCTCGCTGGAGATTTACGGCACCACCGAAATCATGCGCCGCATCCGCGAAGACGCGGCGGAAATCGGGCTGGTCTACTACCCGCCTGCCGACAGCCACATCACCGCACGCGGCACCGCGCGCCAGCCCATGCACGCCATCGTGCACGCCCAGCACCCCTTGGCCAGCGCGACGCACACCTCGCTGCAAGAGCTGAACCAGTGGCCCATCGCCATGCTGCAAGGCGTGTACGGCATTCGCCAGCTGATTGAATATGCCGAGCATGCCGACAAAATTCACCTCAGCCCCGCGCTCACCAGCAATTTGATCAGCGTGCTGCTGGCCTTTGTCAGCAGCGGCCAGGGCGTGACCCTGCTGCCGCCCTGCTCCGTCACGGCGGCGCTGCTCAGTGGCCGCCTGCGCGCCATTCCCATTCACAACCCTGCCTTTCAGGACGCGGAGATGCAGCTCATCACCCGCACCGGCAGGCATCTCTCGCCCGCCGCCAACCGCTTCTTGCTGTACTGCATGCAGGGGATTCAGGCGTTTCAGCAGGAGGGATGAGCATTGACTGCTTACTTGATGGCTAGTAATTAGCCAGCTGCCTGCTGTCGGCCACTATCGGTCTTTCACAGCTCTCGATTGAGCAGTCGCTTGTTCAAGAAATTGATTTTCCATGCCGAGTAAATGAAAATTTCTATCGCCTGAATCATTTATGGAGTGACTGAAATGAATGAAGCACTTGATTTCGTGTTGGCTGACATGGCGCCACTCAGAGTAAAGCCCTCCAACTATCCAGAGGAATTTGCGCGACGCATGGGTGGACGCGATAAGCGACCAATTGGTGACCTATTTGGGTTGACTCAGTTCGGAGTCAACTTGACAACATTGCACCCAGGAGCAGTCTCGGCACTGCACCACCAACACTCACGACAAGATGAGTTTATTTATGTGTTGTCTGGGGAGGTCGTGCTTCATATAGGTACTAAAGAGCACGTCTTGAAGCCCGGTATGTGTGCTGGCTTCAAGGCCAATGGGAAAGCGCATCATCTTCACAACTGCTCACAGACAGCCGCAACAATTATCGAAGTCGGTGGCCGAGTTGAAGCTGATCAAGTCAGCTACCCTGAAGATGATTTGGTCGCCGTAATGGATGCAAAAGGTCAGTGGTCCTTTGAGCACAAGAACGGTCAGACGTATTGAGTCCTGAACGACCCAAATGGGTCGGTCAACGACAGTCACGGAATGGCCAGAAGCAAAATACCGGATGATCGACACTTGCGTCAGATCAGTGCTGATTAGAGACATTTCCCCGACTAGTCCACTACATTTATTTGCCGCCCCATAAAATCGAGACAAACTGTCCCTCAAATACCTCAGTGCCTGAGCAGAACAGGTGCGTTTGCGGCAGATCAGCACAGGCAAGTCTTCAGAGACCTATCATCGGCAACCCCTTGAATGCTCTGCGAAGCCTGCTATGTTTTTTGGAATCAGCCATCTTATTGTCCCCACCACCGATCTGGAGCGTGCCGCCAAGCTGTGGCGCGATGTGATCGGCTTTGCCGAGGTAGGCAGGGGCGATGGCTATGTGGACATCGATACCGGCAGCGCCACGCTGCGGCTGGCGCAGGTGAGCCAGGTCGAAACCAGCCTGTCGCTGCGCCTGCAGGTCAGCCAGGTGCAGACCACTTATGACACCTTGCTGGCCGCAGGCTGCAGCACCCGCTATGCGCCCATGAAAACGCCAGAGCTGGAAGAAATGGCCTGCGTGAGCGATGGAGACAACCACTCCATCGTGCTCTGGCGGCCACTGAGCGAAGACGAATGGGGCTTTGTGCCCGAGCTACCCAAGCAAGGCGAATGGCTGCCCGAGGCCGAGGCCCTGCTCAAGCGCCTGCTGGCCCATGTGCCCGCCCTATTTCGCATGCTGGCGCGGCGCAAGACCACGCGGGTGATTGAGCAGCTGGCGGCAGAGGTCAAAAGCCCTGTGACCTGCGACTGCGTGATCAAGGGTTATATCACCGCGTCGGCCAAGATCACCCGTTTCAGACTGGTGGAGCCGCTGCGCGCCGAAGGCATCAACCCCGATGATTACCGGGCCGAGTTTGACTACGAATAGGCGTCAAAATATCTCTTAAAAACCGGCTTTAGCGCTTATTTATATTGCGCTAGTAGCTATCAAAAGCAGAGAGAAAAGAGCGCTGGCAGCCGGGGCGCAACACCCACAATCCGCACCCCAGCCTGCCACTACTGCGCAAAGGCTAAGCTCTGCCTTTCTTCCTTGCTTCTTCCTTTTTTCTTCTTGATTGAAAGTGATTCCTTGAGCACGACGACTTTCCCCACTTGCCCCCAATGCGGCCTGGAAAACACCCAACCTGACGGCGACCAGCTGATCTGCCTCGAATGAAGGCACGTATGGTCATCAGGC
>ERZ724525.2005-NODE-2005-length-11817-cov-6.009437_pt1 | contig 11817 bp, 10 predicted proteins | sample MGYA00376058_ERZ724525 | MGnify/ENA primary metagenome ERZ724525 (study PRJEB28724, sample SAMN07190888) | wastewater metagenome | isolation source: influent of sewage treatment plant in Hong Hong | place: USA: Christiansburg, Virginia | collected 2016-03-01 ... | reverse complement strand
CTCGGCGCCATCGGAGCTCAAGGAGGTGAAGCGGCTGGTGGACAACGGCGATCTCATGGTCGAGGCCAACGATCTCGGCACCGTCCAGCTCGCCTGTGAGGCGGGCCTGCCCTTCGTGTGTGGCCCGGCCATCAATGCCTACAACGCAGACGTGCTGCGCATGCTGCTCAAACAGGGGATGCAGCGCTGGGTGATGCCGGTGGAGCTCTCCCGCGACTGGCTGGTGCAACTCAATGAGGATCTTGGCCCGCTCCGCCAGCAGTTCGAGGTGGAGGTGTTCGCCTACGGCCACCTGCCGCTCGCCTACTCGGCGCGCTGCTTCACCGCCCGCTCCCTCGACAAGCCCAAGGACAACTGCGAGCTCGCCTGCATCCACTACCCCACTGGACGGCTGGCCAGCAGCCGCGAGGGGCAGAAGGTGTTCAATCTCAACGGCATCCAGACCCAGTCCGGCTACTGCTACAACCTCGGCAACGAGCTTAAAGGCATGGCTGGACTGGTGGATGTAGTGCGCCTCTCTCCCGAAGGGATGGAGACACTCGACATGCTGGCGCGTTTCAAGGCCAACCAGCAGGGTCAGGCTCCCCTCCCCCTGCAGCAGGAACGGGACTGCAACGGTTACTGGCGACAGATCCCCGGCATGAGCCTGGTGGAGTGATCACGCAGGGACGACTGCAGCAGACAGCAAAAAGGCCTCATCAAGAGGCCTTTTTCACTGAGGGCTGACACCCTTTTCACGCTTTGCTGCTTTTGCCCTGAGCACCCGGCGGCAAGGGTTTGCGCGCCATCAGCTCCAGCTCGAGCAGGGCATAGCGATGCTCGATGAAGTCATAGACGTTGTTGGCCAGCGCCAGCTTGAAGTAGCTGATGGCTTCCTTGCGGTTGCCCTTGGCCAGCTCGAACTTGCCGAGGTAGAAGTAGGTCTCGCACAGGCGCTCGGCGAGCTCCCGGTTGTCCTTCACCCCTTTCACCACGTTGCCCATCAGCTGGGTGGCGTTGATCTCGCCGGTATAGAGGCGGACCAGATCCCAGTTCCAGGCGTCGTCGTCATACTTGTTCAGCCGCTCGCGCATCCGGCTCATGGCCGCCGGCCCGTTGAGCTTCTGCTCGGCCAGATAGAGCCAGATCACCCGGTAGGGATCTTCCGGCTGCGCCTCGTAGAAACGCTTCATGTCGGCGGTGGCAAGCTCGGGCCTGTTGCCGTAATAGAGCGCTATGCCACGGTTGAGGTAGGCGTAATCGTAATCCGGGGCGAGCTCGAGAGCCGAATCGAATGCCTCATAGGCCTCGTCATAGTTCTGTTGCTGAACCAGATAGACACCGATGAAGTTGTAAGCCTCGGCAAAGTCGGGCTTCTCCCGCAGGGCACGGTTGAAGTCGAGCCGAGCAAGGGAACGCAAGCCAACCCGGTCAAACACCACGGCACGCTCATAGAAGAGCTCCGCCCGCTGTTCGGTCGTCAATTCCATTTCACTGAGCATCTGCCCGAGTCGCGCCAACGCCAACTCGCTCTGGTAGGAGACCTGCAAGGGGGTCGCCAATACCAATGAAGCGGGTTGCGGCTTGGGAACTTGAGGCGCTGTAACCTGACTGCTACTGCTGCATCCCCACATGGGGAGCAACAACAGAATACCGGTGAGGTATCCAATCCCTTTCCTGACGTTCAATGAACACTCCGACGCTTACGCTTGACCCCGCATATGGTAAAGGTCAACCGGCCTTTTGTCATGTGGCGCAACCCCTATCCCTCAAATAAATCAGGATTCGACAGGGTATCCGGCGTCACACCAACCACGAAAGCCTCCATCGACGCTGACCACCCGGGAATACCCCATCTTTTGCAGGTTGTCCGCCGCCAGGATGGAGCGAAATCCCCCACCACAATAGAGGTAGAGCTCGGTGTCGGGATCGGGAAAACGGGTCTCGATGTCCCGCTCCATCACGCCGCGGCCAAGGTGTTCGGCCCCCGGCAGGTGCCCTTTCGCCCACTCGTTATCTTCCCGCACATCGATCAGGTGAAAAACACGGCCTTCTTCCTGCCAGCGCCGGATCTGGTGCACGTCGGTTTCCCGTATCTGCGGGCGAATGGCCTCTACCAGGGCCAGAAAACGGGGATTGTGTTGCATGGCTTGCTCCTTGCATTTTTGCAATGGGTAATGAGGATGGGTTGTAGGGAGCATAATGACTCAGCAGCATCCCAAGAGAAAGGGCGCCTTGTGGCGCCCTTGTCTGTTACGGCAGGATCTCTTGCTGATCCGCACCTTCTTTTTCCACCTGGGTCGGCAGCATGTGCTCCCGCTTGACCCCGAAGAACATGGCAGAGGCACTCGCCACATAGATGGAGGAGTAGGTCCCGAAGGCCACCCCTATCACCATGGCGATGGCGAAGCCGTGGATCAGCGGGCCGCCCTTGAGCAGCAGCGCCACCACCACCACGAAGGTCAACCCCGAGGTGATGATGGTCCGGCTCAGGGTCTCGGTCATGGAGAGATCCATGATCTCGGCGGTATCACCCCGGCGCACCTTGCGGAAGTTCTCCCGCAGGCGGTCGAACACAACTATGGTGTCGTTCAGGGAGTAGCCCACCAGGGTCATCAGCGCCGCCAGCACGGTCAGGTCGAACTCGTACTGGAAGTAGGCGAAGATGCCGAGGGTGATGATCACATCGTGCGCCAGGGAGAGGATGCCCCCCATCGCCAGACGCCACTCGAAGCGCACCGCCACATAGGCCAGGATACAGAGGATGGAGGCCAGCATGGCCAGGGCACCGTCTGTCGCCAGCTCGTCACCGACCGAAGGACCGACGAACTCGACCCGCTTGAGCACGGCGCTTTCATCGATCAGCTTGGCGGCCGCCAGCACCTCGTTGCCCTGCTGCTCGACCTTGACCCCCTCTTTCGGAGCCATGCGAACCAGCACGTCGCGGCTGGAGCCGAAGAATTGCAGGGTGGCCCCTTCAATCTTCTGCTCGTCCAGCGCTTCGTGCATCTTGTCCAGGCTCACCGATTGCTGGAAGCCCACCTCGATGGTGGTCCCCCCGGTGAAGTCCAGACCCCAGTTCAAACCGCGATCGAACAGGCAGAACAGGGCGAGCATCGTCAGCAAGGCAGAGAACACCATTCCCGACTTGGCGAAACGCATGAAGGGGATGGGCTTTTCAAAATGTAGAATCTGAAACATGTCTCTTCCTTAGATCGGCAGCTTGTCGATGCGCCGTCCGCCCCAGGCCAGGTTGATGATGGCGCGGGATACAGTAATGGCCGTAAACATGGAGGCGGTCAGACCTATGCCCAGGGTCAGGGCGAAGCCCTTGATGGCGCCGGTGCCGATACCAAACAGGATCACACAGGTGATGAGCGAGGTGACGTTCGAGTCGGCGATGGTCGAGAAGGCGCGGTCAAAGCCCATGTGGATGGCTTGCTGCACCCCGCGGCCGTTGCGGATCTCTTCACGAATACGCTCGTAGATCAGCACGTTCGCATCCACCGCCATGCCCAGCGTCAGCACGATACCGGCGATACCCGGCAGTGTCATGGTGGCCCCGGGTATCATCGACATGATGCCGACGATCAGCACCAGGTTCATGGAGAGAGCCAGGTTGGCCACCCAACCGAACGCACGGTAGTAGATCCCCATGAACAGCACGATCACCAGCATGGCCCAGCCGATGGCTTCCATACCGCTGTCGATGTTCTGCTGACCCAGGCTCGGGCCTATGGTGCGCTCTTCGACGATCTGGATGGGGGCTATCAGGGCACCGGCACGCAGCAGCAGCGCCAGGTTGTGGGCTTCGTTGGCGTTGTCGATGCCGGTGATGCGGAACTGGCTGCCAAGGCGCGACTGGATGGTGGCGACGTTGATCACCTCCTCCTGCTTGCGGAACTTGCGCTTGCCGTCCGGACCGGGTTGACCGACCGGCTTGTACTCGATGAAGACGGTGGCCATGCCCTTACCAACGTTGTCTTTGGTAAAGTTGGCCATCTTGTTGCCACCCTGGCCATCGAGCTTGATGTTGACCTGGGGACGGCTGTATTCGTCGAAACCGGACTGGGCACCCACGATGTGGTCACCGGTCAGGATCACGCGCTTTTGCAGCACCACGGGACGACCGTTGCGATCGTTGTAGACCTTGGAGCTCGGCGGCACCCGACCTGCGGCCGCGGCCTGGATATCGGCGGCCTCGTCGACCATGTGGAACTCCAGGGTCGCAGTGGCCCCCAGGATCTCCTTGGCACGGGCGGTGTCCTGGATACCGGGCAGCTCCACCACGATGCGCTCGGCACCCTGCTGTTGTACCAGCGGCTCGGCCACACCCAGCTCGTTCACCCGGTTACGGATGATGGTGATGTTCTGCTCGAGGGCGTACTTCTTCACTTCCTTGATCTTGGCTTCACTCAGGCCAGCCAGCAGGATGAAGTCATCCCCTTTCTGCTCTGTGGTGAAGGTGAGATCTGGATTCTGCCGACGCAGGAAGGCGGCGGCCTTGGCCTGATCGGCCTCCTCGCGGAACACCACCTGCACCTGATCACCCACCCGGCGCACGCCGGAGTAACGGATCTTCTGGGTGCGCAGCTCGGAGCGGAAATCCTGCACCATCTGCTCTTGCTGCTTGGTCAGCGCCTCGGCCATGTCCACTTCCATCAGGAAGTGCACGCCACCTCGCAGGTCCAGACCCAGCTTGAGGGGAGCGGCGCCGATGGCTTCGAGCCAGGCAGGCGTGGAAGGTGCCAGGTTGAGGGCGGTGATGAAGTTGTCGCCCAGCTTGTTGGCGACAACGTCACGTGCCTTGAGCTGGTCTTCGGTATTGGTGAACCGGATCAGAATGAAACCGTGTTCGAACGCAGCATGTTTGACCGGGATCTGAGCCGCTTCGAGCGTCTCCTTCACCTGATCGAGCGTCTCTAGTTTGACTTCGGCACCACGGCTGGCAGAGACCTGCAAGGCCGGGTCTTCGCCGTAAAGATTGGGGGCTGCATATAGAAAACCGATGGCGATCACGACGATCACCATCAGGTATTTCCACAGCGGATAGCGATTTAACACGCTGTGCTCCTCGGGAGATTAAAGGGACTGGATAGAACCCTTGGGCAGAACGGCAGAGACGAAATCACGCTTGATGGTGACTTGAGTCTGATCGTTCAGGGCCAGCACGATGTAGTCGCTATCGGCGGACACCTTGGCAATCTTGCCAACCAGGCCACCGGAGGTGAGCACTTCGTCACCCTTGGCCAGGGAGCTCATCAGATCGCGATGAGTCTTGGCGCGCTTGGCCTGGGGACGGTAGATCATGAAATAGAAGATGAGGCCAAACACTGCCAGCATGATGATCATTTCCATGCCACCACCCTGTGCACCCGGAGCTGCGCCTTCTGCATACGCCTTGGAGATAATGCTCATTTAACAACCTCTTATTGATGTAGATTTGAAAACTAACTTATATGTCGTTGTTATTTCACGTCATTTTCAGTTAACGGAGGCACGGGCTTCCCTTGCCGACGGTAAAACTCAGTTACAAAGTCGTCTAATTTACCCTGCTCGATCGCGTCCCGCAAACCCTGCATCACACGCTGGTAATAACGCAGGTTATGAATGGTATTCAGACGGGCACCGAGGATCTCGTTGCACTTGTCCAGATGGTACAGATAGCTGCGGGTGTAGTTCTTGCAGGTGTAGCAGTCGCAGTCCGCATCCAGGGTGCTGGTGTCCTCGCGATACTTGGCGTTGCGGATCTTGACCACCCCGTCCGTGGTGAACAGATGGCCGTTGCGGGCGTTGCGGGTCGGCATCACGCAATCGAACATGTCGATGCCGCGGCGCACCCCTTCCACCAGATCCTCCGGCTTGCCCACCCCCATCAGGTAGCGCGGCTTGTCGGCCGGGATCTTCGGGCAGACGTGATCCAGGATGCGGTGCATGTCTTCCTTGGGCTCACCCACCGCCAGACCGCCGACCGCATAGCCGTCGAAGCCGATCTCCAGCAGACCGTCGAGGGAGACATCCCGCAGCGGCTCGTAGACGGAGCCCTGAATGATGCCGAACAGGGCGTTCTTGTTACCCAGTGCATCAAACTTCTCGCGGGAGCGCTTGGCCCAGCGCAGGGACATCTCCATGGACTTGCGCGCCTCTTCGTAGGTCGCCGGATAGGGCGTGCACTCGTCGAAGATCATCACGATGTCGGAGCCCAGATCGTACTGGATCTCCATGGATTTCTCGGGGTCGAGGAAGATCTTCTCGCCGTTGATGGGATGGCGGAAGTGCACACCGGCCTCGGTGATCTTGCGAATGTGCCCCAGGCTGAACACCTGGAAACCACCGGAGTCGGTGAGGATGGGGCCCTGCCAGTTCATGAAGTCATGCAGATCCCCGTGGGCGCGCATCACCGCCTGACCCGGTCGCAGCCAGAGGTGGAAGGTGTTGCCAAGCAGGATCTGGGCGCCGGTCTCGCGCACCTCTTCCGGGGTCATCCCCTTGACGGTGCCGTAAGTACCGACCGGCATGAAGGCCGGGGTCTGGACCACACCGCGCTCGAATACCAGCTGACCGCGACGGGCGCGACCATCTGTGGTTTTCAGTTCAAATTTCATTGCTACCTCGATTCAGTCAGAGAAACAGTCTGACAACGGAGGGCCCCATGGGCCCGATACAAGAAACCGGCCAGGATCCTGACAAGGAATCCCTGAATGGCTTCTGAAGGGCGGGGCTTATACCTGCGCCCGGCGACGGGTGACGAACATGGCGTCCCCGTAGCTGAAGAAACGGTACTGCTCTTCCACCGCCGCCTGATAGGCCGTCATCACGTTATCGTACCCCGCGAAGGCGCTGACCAGCATGATCAGGGTCGATTCCGGCAGGTGGAAGTTGGTGACCATGGCATCGACCACCTGGAACTCGTAGCCCGGGAAGATGAAGATGTCGGTGTCGCTGAAGAAGGGCGCCAGCGGCTTGCCCTGGGCCAGGGTCACCTTGGCGGCGCTCTCCAGGGAGCGCACCGAGGTGGTACCCACCGCAATCACTCGGCCACCCCGGGCCCGAGTCGCGTTGATGGCATCCACCACCTCCTGCGGCACTTCGGCATACTCGGAGTGCATGTGGTGATCTTCAATCTTCTCCACCCGCACCGGCTGGAAGGTGCCCGCCCCCACGTGCAGGGTGACGAAAGCCGTTTCCACGCCCTTGGCACGAATTTTCTCGAGCAGCGGCTCGTCGAAGTGCAGACCGGCGGTCGGCGCCGCCACGGCGCCCGGCTTCTGGTTGTAGACGGTCTGGTAGCGCTCCTTGTCGGCGTCCTCGTCGGGCCTGTCGATATAGGGGGGCAGCGGCATGTGGCCTATGGCCTCCAGGATCTCAAGCACGGGGCGCGGGTCCAGGAAGTGGATCTCGAACAGGGCATCGTGGCGGGCACGCATCTCGGCCTCGACCGTTTCGCCATCGGGACCGCCATCCAGGATGAGGCGGGTACCGGGCTTGGGGGACTTGGAGGAGCGGACATGGGCAAGCACGCTATGCTCGTCCAGGATGCGCTCCACCAGCACCTCCAGCTTGCCGCCGCTGGCCTTCTGGCCAAACATGCGTGCCGGAATGACCCGGGTGTTGTTGAACACCAGCAGGTCGCCCGGGTTGAGCTGGTCCAGCACATCCACAAATTGACCGTGGCGCAGGGCGCCGCTTTGACCATCGAGCTGCAACAGGCGGCTGGCGGTACGCTCTGCCATCGGATAGCGGGCAATCAGCTCGTCTGGCAGATCAAAATGAAAATCGGATACTTGCATCTTTCACCTCGGGGGAATCGGCGGCTAGTCTAGTTATCCCCCTCTTCCAAGGCAACCCAAAAGACCAAAAACCCAAGGCCGGCAAGGGATAGCGCTCTTTTTGTGAGCCTTGTGGGCCCTTGACGCGCCGACACGGGCGCTTGGGCGCCAATTTGTGCCCCGCAGCGCCCGCTGCCCCCTGGGTTAATGATTCTTTAATGATCTGTATTGACCCTGATCAGGTTCCACGACCAGGAGCTGAGCTAGGGTGAGATCAGAGACACAAGGAGGCCCACCATGATGACCCTGACTGAAATCATGACCGAACACCCCTTCACCCTGGGGCCGCAGAACAGCGTCAAGCAGGCGATGGAGCTGATGCAGCAGGAGCAGATCCGCCACATCCCCATCGTCGACGAGCACCAGCATCTGCTGGGACTGGTCACCCTCTCCGACATCCTGGCCACCCGCGAGTCCAAGCTGCTGCTGATCAATCCGGAGCGGGAGGCAGAATTCACCGACAGCGTCCAGCTCGACGAGATCATGACCCGCCAGGTGGCGAGCGTGGATCCCCACGCCGGCATCAAGGAGGCGGCCCTCTACCTGCAGCGCCACAAATATGGCTGCCTGCCGGTGGTGCGGGGACGCAAGCTGGTGGGCATAGTCACGGAGTCGGATTTCATCACAGTGGCCATCAATCTGCTGGAATTGATGGAAGAGCAGGAGCCGCCCTCGGATTTCTGATCACAAAGAACTGTAATAAAATTACAATAAAAGCGTTTTCAGCCTAATTTACCGGCTAAATAACTGAAACACTTTCAGTTTGATTGAAAAATTACACCACAAACTTGCTTTGTGATCTTCATCACACTATGATGCCGTCCATGCAATAGTTGCCGAAGAGGAGATGAGGATTGTGCACCCGATGTCTTCTCTTCATATGTCTGCAAGTTTGCACACCCCGTAGTTAGTCTTTGCTGTAAAGCATTTTTATATCGCCATTCCTTGTTTGATGACCCGGCCCTGTCTGTGCGACGGCGCCGGGATTTTTTTTGCCCGTCTCTCATGCTCTCTCCCCCTGTCCCGACGCGCCTTCAACACTCCTCTCGCCCCTCTGGCATAAAACAAGTTCCCATCCGGGACTTGAAAATGTGACATAGAGGACAGAAATTGAACTTCGACAATGAGTTATCTCTGAAGGCCTGAGATATTCATGTTAGGTACAGTTGCGATGGGCTATCTAATAAGTAGATTTAAGTGATTCAAAATTGTGGCTTTGACCGATTAGAGAAAAGCCCTATGATGCCTCCATCGAAAGTTAAGCGCCTCGCCTGGCCAAGCACTTCACGACCAGACGGGCATATGTACATCACCAAGGAGCAAATACATGTCTACCTATATCAACACTGAAATCAAGCCGTTCAATGCTACCGCCTACCACAATGGCAAATTCGTTCAGGTGTCTGACGCTGACCTGAAAGGCAAGTGGTCCGTGGTCTTCTTCTACCCGGCTGACTTCACCTTCGTTTGCCCGACCGAACTGGGCGATCTGGCTGACAACTACGCTGCCTTCAAGAAGCTGGGCGTCGAGATCTACGCCGTCTCCACCGACACCCACTTCACTCACAAGGCCTGGCACGACACTTCTGACACCATCAAGAAGATCCAGTACCCGATGATCGGCGACCCGACCGGCACCATCACCCGCAACTTCGGCGTGATGATCGAAGAAGCTGGCCTGGCTGACCGCGGTACCTTCGTCATCGACCCGCAAGGTGTCATCCAGATCGTTGAAATCAACGCCGGCGGTATCGGCCGTGACGCTCTGGAGCTGCTGCGCAAGGTCAAGGCTGCCCAGTACGTTGCCGCTCACCCGGGTGAAGTGTGCCCGGCCAAATGGCAAGAAGGCGATGCCACCCTGGCCCCGTCCCTGGATCTGGTAGGCAAAATCTAAGCCTCCTGCTCTCCAAGACCGGCCCACTCAAGGGCCGGTCTGCTTTCTGGCCCAGCGCTTCCTGCATTCACTGTTTTTTGCATCCAGTGCTTTCTGTATTCATGAATAGTGCCGACCGCCATAACAAGAAGGAATTCGACCATGTTAGATACCAACCTCAAACAACAACTCAACGGTTACTTGCAGTACATCGTCAATCCCATCGAGATCAGCGTGTCCGGCAATGACAGCGACAAATCCGCAGAGCTCCTGGCATTGGCCAACGAGATAGCAGAGATGTCCCCCAAGATTTCCATGACCGATGGCACCGCCGCTCGCAAGCCTTCCATGAGCGTGGCGCCACAAGGCCAGGCACCGCGCGTGCATTTTGCCGGCATCCCCATGGGTCATGAATTTACCTCCCTGGTGCTCGCCCTGCTGCAAAGCGGCGGTCACCCCTCCAAGGCCGATCCGGCCGTGCTGGAGCAGGTCAGGAACCTGAAGGGCGAGTTCCACTTCGAGACCTATATCTCCCTCTCCTGCCACAACTGCCCGGACGTGGTACAGGCCCTGAACCTGATGGCCACCCTGAACCCCGGCATCACCCACACCATGATCGACGGTGCCCTGTTCCAGGACGAGGTGAACGAGCGCCAGATCATGGCGGTCCCGAACGTCTACCTGAACGGCCAGCCGTTCAGCCAGGGTCGCACCTCCCTGGAAGAGATCGTCGCCAAGCTCGACACCGGCGCGGCAGAGCGCAAGACGCAAGAGCTGAGCGAAAAGGCCCCCTACGACGTGCTGGTAGTGGGCGGTGGCCCGGCTGGCGCCGCAGCGGCCATCTATGCAGCCCGTAAAGGCATTCGCACCGCCATCGTCGCCGAGCGCTTCGGTGGTCAGGTGATGGATACCGTCGGCATCGAGAACTTCATCTCCGTGCCCTACACCGAAGGCCCCAAGCTGGCCGCCAGCCTGGAGCAGCACGTCAAGCAGTACGGCGTGGAAGTGATCACCGAGCAGCGTGCCGCCGCCATCAGCAAGGATGGCTATGTGAACGTGGATCTCGCCTCTGGCGCCACCTTGAAGAGCCGCGCCGTGATCCTGGCGACCGGTGCCCGCTGGCGCGACCTGAACGTGCCGGGCGAGCTCGAGTACCGCACCAAGGGCGTGGCCTACTGCCCCCACTGTGACGGCCCCTTCTTCAAGGGCAAGCGGGTCGCGGTGATAGGTGGTGGTAACTCCGGCATCGAGGCAGCCATCGACCTGGCTGGCATCGTCGAGCACGTCACCGTGGTGGAGTTTGCCGATACCCTGCGCGCCGACGAGGTGCTGCAGAAGAAGGCCCGCTCCATGGGCAACATCGACATCATCATGAGCGCCCGCACCACCGAAGTGATCGGTGACGGCAGCAAGGTGGTGGGCATGGACTACGAGGATCGCACCACGGGCGAGATCAAGCACCTGGCGGTGGCCGGCATCTTCGTGCAGATAGGTCTGGTACCGAACACCGAGTTCCTCAAGGGGAGCGAGGTCGCCCTGACCCGCTTCGGCGAGATCGAGATCGACACCAAGGGGGCAACTTCCCTGCCCGGCGTTTACGCCGCAGGGGATGCCACCACTGTGCCCTTCAAGCAGATCATCATCTCCATGGGCGCTGGCGCCACCGCCGCCCTGGGGGCCTTCGATTACCTCATCCGCAATGCGGCGCCGGAAGCCGCTGCCGCCAAGGCCGATGCAGTGACCGCCTGACGGGCCCCACGCCCGACAAAAAGCCGACTCCCTGGAGTCGGCTTTTTTTATGCGCGTCTTCGGGCTGGCTTGCCCTCAGCGAACCTGCGACTCCTCCATCCCCTCCACATCCTCAACCTCGGGCGCGGCATAACTCGCGGGCACCGCCTCCCCCTCCAGATCCGTTCTCGGCTCCAGCTCGGCCGTCATAGGGGTATTGGGCGGCACCGGCATGAACACCTGGTGCTCGGCCAGGGGAATGGGCGCCCGCAGCCGCCTGCGCCAGCCCAGATAGCCCGCTAGCAGGGCACCACACAGGGCGAAGTAGATAAACAGCCCCTCTGGCCCGAACTGCACCATGACGAAAGGCGCCAGCAGCGGCCCCGTCATGGCCCCCAGACTGTAAGC
>ERZ724525.2004-NODE-2004-length-11817-cov-6.649379_pt1 | contig 11817 bp, 10 predicted proteins | sample MGYA00376058_ERZ724525 | MGnify/ENA primary metagenome ERZ724525 (study PRJEB28724, sample SAMN07190888) | wastewater metagenome | isolation source: influent of sewage treatment plant in Hong Hong | place: USA: Christiansburg, Virginia | collected 2016-03-01 ... | reverse complement strand
CATCTTAACCACTTTTCACCGCGGGCAGCCACATCATAAACACATAAGGCCCCAAACAGGGGCCTTATGAAACCGTCTAGCCATCGGCGCGAGCAACCCGCCCCCGCAGCAGTCAGGGGCGGTGCGCCAAGGCAGCGGCAATTACTCTTCGTCGCAGATCGGGTTGGCAAACTCCAGCGCCATGTCCCAGGGCTGCTCAATCCAGGTGTCCTGCGGGATGGCGACCTCGAAGTCATCCACCAGCGGCTCACCCATCGGCTTGGCGAAGATGGTGATGAACTTGGCCTTGGGATAGAGGTCACGGATCGCCTTGGCGGTACCACCGGTGTCAACCAGATCGTCCACTACCAGCCAGCCTTCGCCGTCACCGGCGGTGGTGGCGGCCTTGACGACCACCAGCTCACGCTGGCTGTTGTGGTCATAGCTGGAGATGCAGAGGGTTTCGACGTTGCGAATGCCAAGTTCGCGGGCCATCAGGGCGGCAGGCACCAGGCCACCACGGCTGACCGCGATGATCCCTTTCCACTGGCTGACGGGCAGTTGACGACGGGCCAGACGGCGCGCTTCACGTTGCAGGTTATCCCACGACACATAGAACTTTTTTGGCATGCTATCGATCTCAACGAGTTATAAAGGCAATCACTTAAGGCGTAAGAGTCCCGGCAGACACACGGGATCCGGTAAATTCTGGCCCCCGTTTCCCGAATTTTGCTTGCACTTTTGCGGCCTCAGGAGTGAACCCTCGGCAGCAAAAAGCAGATGCATTGAAAGCAGGACGGGCATGGCTGGCGGCCATATCGATCGAAACCCAGACCTCAGGCCAGCTGTTGGGCCGGTATGATAGCACCCTTTGCAGATAAAATGACTGGCAAACGTATGCGAAAAACAGGAAAAATCGGTCATCTCCTGCCTGCTTCGCCTCCCCTCGGGGCTCGGCCCTCGTCAACAGGGTGCTCATTTGAAGAGCAAACCTCGAATTTCGGGTAAAAAAATAGCAGGGGGAGGATGGAACCCTCACACACCTGCTGCTTTTCTGCTTTCTCTGTCAGCCTGGCTGACTGCCCGGCTTAACGGCGACCGGCGTAGGGGTTCGGATAGTTGAAACCCTGAGTATAGAGGGACTGGGCAAACCAATAGGTTGAATTGCTGCCTGACATAATGAACTCCTGATTGCTTAACAAGTTACGTACCTTTAATGCGGGTTCAAATCCTTGAACAGACACTCGGTTCCGTGGAGGCGCACTTGCTTTGCTTCGGTTCCCTGGAGGCATTCATTGTCGTCCTGACAAGTGGTTGACCCACGGCGGCTAATTTACCACCCGGCGGCGAAAAGACAATATTTTTGTGATGCACATCACGAATTTCATCTTCTGCTGGTACACACGGGCAAGGCAGTCATGTTCGCCATTCAGGCTCCCTTTATCAGCACAAGCAGACCGCAATTTGCGCAGATCGCTCACATTTTTGTGTGATTGACTGTATTATCGTTACCCTCTTCTGCGGCCCACTGGGCCCTGTCCATTTCCGTGCTGGTAAGGAGTCCCGACGTGGCACAGCTTAGTTCTCTGTCTCCCAAATTGATTTGGCAATTCTTCGAGCAGATCTGCTCCATTCCCCACCCCTCCAAGCACGAGGCCAAGTTGAGCGCCTGGATAGTGCAGTGGGCCCAGGGAGAAGGCCTGGCGGTCAAGCAAGACGCCGTGGGCAACATCATCATCAAGAAGCCGGCCACCCCGGGCATGGAAAACCGCAAGGCCGTGGTGCTGCAGGCCCACATCGACATGGTGCCCCAGGCCAATGCCGACACCCAGCACGACTTCACCAAAGACCCTATCGATGCCTATATCGACGGTGAATGGGTCACCGCCCGTGGCACCACCCTGGGCGCCGACAACGGCATGGGCATGGCAGGCTGCCTGGCCGTGCTGGCGGACAAGACCATCAAGCACGGCCCGCTGGAAGTGCTGCTGACCACGGACGAAGAGACCGGCATGACAGGCGCCTTCGGCCTGGAAGCGGGCTGGCTGGAGGGCGAGATCCTGCTCAACACCGACTCCGAAGAGGATGGCGAGGTCTACATGGGCTGCGCCGGCGGCGTGGATGCCAATATCCGCTTCCCGCTGGAGCTGGTTGCCGCCACTGAAGGGGAAGGCTTCGAGCTGCAGGTCAAGGGGCTGCGGGGCGGTCACTCCGGGGTCGACATTCACCGCGGTCGTGGCAACGCCAACAAGCTGCTGGTGCGCCTGCTCAAGGCCGCCGAGCCGCTGGGGGTGCGTCTGGCCGAGATAAGCGGCGGTACCCTGCGCAACGCCATCCCCCGCGAAGCCCGCGCCACCCTGCTGGTGCCCACCGCCAGCGTCAGTGAGTTCAAGGCCCTGGTTGACCGCTACGCCGGCATCTATCAGAGCGAGCTGGCCGCCACCGAGGCGAACCTCACCGTGCTGCTAAACGGCCGGGACACGCCCGCCAAGCTGATGAGCGAATCCCTCCAGACCCGCCTGCTGGACGCCCTGGTGGCCTGCCCCAACGGGGTGATGCGCATGAGCGACGCCATCCCGGGCGTCACCGAGACCTCCACCAACCTCGGCGTCATCAAGACCCTGGAGGGCGAGGTGTATGTGCAGTGCCTGATCCGCTCCCTGATCGACTCCGGTCGCGAGAGCGTCGAGCAGATGACCCGTTCCCTGTTCAGCCTGGCAGGCGCTAGCTGTGAGTTCACCGGCGCCTACCCGGGCTGGGCACCGAACGTGGACTCCCCCGTCATGGCCCTGGTGCGGAGCAGCTACCAGACCCTGTTCGGCGAGATGCCGAACGTCATGGTGATCCACGCCGGTCTCGAGTGCGGTCTGTTCAAGAGCGCCTACCCGGATTGGGACATGGTCTCCTTCGGCCCGACCATACGCGGTGCCCACTCACCGGACGAGCGGGTTCATATCCCGGCGGTCGAGCGCTTCTGGCAACTGCTGGTCCACGTGCTGGAACAGATCCCGGCCAAGTAAGCACCGCCTCCCCTGCCACTCCATGCCCCGCCCAGTGCGGGGCATGTCATTGGGGCTGTGCCCCTCCTTTCTCTGCGTTGACCCCTTCACTGCCCCTGCCGATCCCCCTTGAAATCGTATCCATAAGCAACCCTGGATTTGAAAACCTTTTCCATGATTTATGTAAATTTACAACACAATAAGTTGATCGAGATCACAAAAGCCTCTAGCATCAAATTGTGACCAAGGTCACAGGAAACAATAATCAACAGAGCGAAGAGGTAAGACTATGTTTGAGAACCTGGCAGTGCTGTTCCACCTGAAGGGTGCATCCAGCAAGAAAGGCACACAAGAGAAAGACACTTATGCGCCTTCGACTCGCAACTACTACTTCCGCTATGGCGCCTGATGTCGCCCGTCCGGAAGTTGAAAATAACGACGTAATAAAACTACAAAACAACTCAGCAATTCACACCACAGCCACCCCCTCGGGGCGCTGTCCTGCCCGGGCCAGATGTTCCACGGCCAAACCTGAACTCCAACCATGAAGATGGGGCCCACAGGCCCCATTTTTTTATTGCTCGTCCCCGACGCCACCTTGCTGCGATACCGGCCCTGGCGAAGCGGACGCCGGCATCAGACCGCCTTTCCCAACGGCACCGCCTCCACGGCAGGCAAGGGGAAGTGGCAGGCTACCTGATGGGCCTCTGTGCCACACGGCTCGAGACTCGGCGAGGTACCGCGGCACAGATCCGTGGCATAGGGGCAACGCTGATGGAAATGACAACCATTCGGGGGAGAGATGGGTGAGGGCACATCCCCGGTCAGCAGGATACGCTGGTTGCGCCTGCGAGGATCCGGCACCGGGATCGCCGAGATCAGCGCCTGGGTGTAGGGATGGCGCGGGCTCAGATAAAGTTGCTGGGCCTCTGCCAACTCGACGATGCGCCCGAGGTACATCACCGCTATCCGGTCCGAGATGTGCTTGACCACCGACAGATCGTGGGCGATGAAGATGATGGCCAGATTCATCTCCCGCTGCAGGGTGAGCAGCAGGTTCACTATCTGGGACTGTACCGAGACATCCAGCGCCGATACCGCCTCGTCACACACCAGCAGCCTGGGTTTGAGGGCGATGGCACGGGCAATGCCGATGCGCTGGCGCTGACCGCCTGAAAACTCGTGAGGATAGCGATCCACCGCACTCTTCGGCAGGCCCACCTTGTCCAGCAGCTCCAGCACCCAGCCCCGTCGCTGCGCTGTGTTGCCTTTACCGTGGATGATGAAGGGCTCTTCCAGGATCTGGCCCACGGTGTGACGACCATTGAGAGACTCTGCAGGATCCTGAAACACGATCTGCATCTCCTGGCGCAGGGATCGCATCTCCCCGGGCGACAACCGGGTGATGTCGCGTCCCTCGAAACTTATCTGCCCCGCCGTAGGCTCAAACAGCTTGAGCAGGGAACGGCCCAGGGTGGACTTGCCACAGCCGGACTCCCCTACCAGCCCCAGCGTCTCCCCCTGCTTGAGGTCAAAGCTGATGCCATCCACCGCATAGACGGTGTAGGGTTTGCGCAAAAAGCCGCCACCCATCTTGAAATGCTGCTTCAAGTCCCTTACCGACAACAAGACGCTCATCGCCGCCACTCCCGTCCATCCTGGTGAAGAGCCGACATAGCCCCTTCCCTATTGCTGAAGTGCTGTTTCAACTCCCGCACCGACAACAAGACGCTCATATGCTCAACTCCTTCCAGTGGTGGCAGGCCACTGCGTGGCGATCGCTCAGCTGCTCTGTCGCCGGTATGGTGCTCACGCAGATCTCGGTGGCGTGGGGGCAACGGTTGGAGAAGCGGCAGCCCGCCGGCATCTCGTGCAGGGCGGGCACCTGGCCCTTGATGGTCTTGAGCAGGCTCTTGGGCACATCTTCGAGGCGCGGGATCGAGGCCATCAGACCATGAGTATAGGGATGGCGGGGGTGGTCAAACAGCTCGAAGATGTCGGCCCGCTCCACGGCGCGGCCCGCATACATCACCACCACCTCGTCACACAGCTCGGCCACCACCCCGAGATCATGGGTGATGAAGATGATGGCCATGCCGGTCTGGGCCTGCAGCGCCTTCATCAGATCCAGGATCTGGGCCTGGATGGTGACATCCAGCGCCGTGGTCGGCTCGTCGCAGATGAGCAAATCCGGCTCGCAGGCGAGCGCCATGGCGATCATCACCCGCTGGCGCATACCGCCGGAGAGATTGTGGGGATAGACCGCAAAACGCTGGGCCGGCTCCGGGATCCCCACCTTCTGCAGCATGGCGATGGCGGCTTCCTTGCGCTGGGCCTTGCTGAAATCGGGCCTGTGCAGGCTGAACACCTCCATCAGCTGATCCCCCACGGTCTGCACCGGGTTGAGGGCCGTCATCGGCTCCTGGAAGATCATCGAGATGCGGTTGCCACGCACCTTGTACATCTGATCCGGTGCCAGAGTGAGCAGCTCCTCCCCCTGAAAGCAGATGGAGCCGGCTACTACTTGGCCATGAGGCCTCGGCAACAGCCCCATGATGGCCAGCGAGGTAACGCTCTTGCCGCAGCCGGACTCGCCGACGATCCCCAGGGTCTGGCCCGGGGCTACCTTGAAGCTGACCCCGTCGAGCACCTTGATCTTGCCGTCGTCGACCGCGAACTCCACCTCGAGATCGCTGACCTCGAGGATGGGGGCCATGCCCTGGCCGCCATCAGCGGTGAACTTCCCCCCATTCTCTCGAACGTCGAGGATGGGAGCCTGTGTCTCTGCCATCGCCTCCCCCTTCTCAATGATGCGCATAGGTCTTGTCGATCAGGGTGATGGGCGCAAGCGCTTCACCCGCGTCCTTGGCCTTACGGGTCTCTTCCTGCACCTTGGGATCGAGCCAGAGCAAGCCGCCACTGCTGTGGGGGTAGCCATCCATGGGCCAATAGAGCAGATCCGGGGTGTTACGGGTGGCGGGCACCTCCGGCAGCATCACGTGGCGCCAGCTGCTGGCCCGCACGTAGTTGAGCTGCACCCCGGGCACGAAGATGGCGAGATCATAGATGCGCTGCTGGACCTGACGGGAGATCTCGGCCCGCTTGGTCATGTCGAACTCGACGTTGTAGGCGTCGATCAGGGCGTCCAGCTCCTTGTCGGCCACATTGAACAGGTTGTTGGTCTGCGGCTTGTTGGCGTTGGCCGAGTGGAACGACTCCCAATATTGCGGGTAGAGACCACCGCCACCCCAGCCGAGCCAGGCTGCCTCGTGCTTCTTCTCCAGCATCACCTTGAAGCCGGTGGCACCATCCACCAGGTTGAGCTCCAGATCCAGGCCTGCCTTCTTGGCCTCTTCCTTGAGCACCGTCAGCCGCTTGGAGTGCTCCTGACTGGTGTAGGTGAGCGCCAGCGTCAGTCGCTCGCCCTTGTCGTTTTGCAAGATGCCGTCCGGCCCCGGCTTGTTGTAGCCGCCCCTGGCGAAGTACTCCCGCGCCTTGGTGATGTCATAGGCCCGCTCCGGCAGCTTGATGTCGGTGAATTCGCCAAAGCCCGAGCCGAAGGTAGTGGCCCTGTCATAATCGCCGTGCAGCACGGTCGCGATCATCTTGTCCAGGTTCATGGCGTGCTGGATGCCGAGGCGCACATTCACGTCCGCCAGCTTGTGATTGGCCACATTGAGGTGCACCCCCTGCCCCCCCTGCTTGGTGTCGGTCATCGCCATCACCTTCTGCACGTACCCCTTCTTGTATTCCGGGGTGACCGCTTTTTCATGCCACCAGTTGGGCAAGATCATCTCGAAGGTGTCGAGTTCCCCTTTCAGGAAGTGGCGAAACGCGATGTTGTGGTCGCGGATCACCTGCACCTTGATGCGGTCGATATTGAATCTGTGCTGGTTGTAACGATCGTTCTGGGCCCACCAGTTCTGCTGCTTGCTGAAGGTGATGGACTTGCCCTTCTTCACCTCGCTCATCACATAGGGGCCCGTGGTCGGGACCACAGCCCAGTTGTACTGCTTCACCCAGTTCGGTCCCATCTTGTAGTAGTGCTTCGGCTGGGGCCACAGCTCCGTGGTGTTGAGCAGGTCCAGCCTGGCCTTGCGGCTACCCGCCTTCACCAGGATGGTGTGATCGTCAACCTTCTCCACCGCCACCACCTCTGTGGTGTAGTAGTTGTTGAACCAGGGGCCCTTGATGTCCTTGGAGCGCATCATCTCGTAGCCGAAGGTGTAGTCGTCGGCGGTGACCGGCTTGCCGTCAGACCATTTGGCACGGGGGTCCAGCTTGAAATAGACGGTCTGGCTGTCCGGCGCGATGGCCCAGGCGCTCGCCAGCGAGGGGATGGGGTTGCCGGTGTTGGGATGGAAGCTGATGAGCCTCAGCTGGTTGTCCTGGATGAAGGAGCGGAACGAACCGTTGGAATCGGGCCCCACGGTGCGAAACGTCAGCGGAAAGCTGTCGATGAAGAGGTTGAGAGTGCCACCGGGTAGCGCCTTGGGGGAGGCGAAGGTGGGGTCGGTGTCGTTGGTCTCCCACTTGAGATCCGCAGGCAGGCTGGCGGCCCACACCCAGGATCCGTTCACCAGCAGAAAAAGCGCACCTATCCATTTGATTTTATTTTTCATGTTTGACTTCCAGGTCTGGCCCCTGCACCGGGGGCGTCTCAATTAAGGGTTGGATACCCAGGGCCATGAGGCGTGCCCCAAGTCACTGATAACGGGTAAATTTGCGCGGATCGAACGCCTCGCGGATCGCCTCCCCGATGAAGGAGACCATGATCAGCACCAGGCTCACTGCCACCACCACGGAGCTCACAATCCAGATGGCATCCAGGTTGTTGATCCCCTGGGAGAGCAATTCCCCCCAGCTCGGGGTTGGCGGCGCCAGGCCGAAGCCCAGATAGTCCAGCGCCGTCAGGGTGGAGATATTGCCCACCACGGCGAACGGCGCCAGGGTGACGATCATCATCAGGGTATTGGGCAGGATATGGTTGAAGATGATGCGCCGGGTGGTCGCCCCTTGCGCCCGCGCCGCCATCACATAGTCCCGTGCCCGCTCCTTGTAGGTGAGGGTACGCATGTACCAGGTGATCCCCATCCAGCCGAACAGCACGTTGATGCCCACGAACAGGCCGAAGTTCGGCTTGGCCAGCGACACCAGGATCATGATGACGTAGAGAAACGGCACCTGGGACCAGATCTCGATAAAACGCTGCAACACAAGGTCAAACCGGCCGCCGAGAAAGCCCATCATGCAACCGATGCTGACCCCGATGACATAGCTCGCCACCAGGGTGATGAAGGCAAAGCCGATGGCGATGCGAAAGCCGTAGACCAGGCGCGCCAGCACGTCGCGACCGCTGGTGTCGGTGCCGAGGAAGTGGCGCTCCGCCAGGTTGGGGGCGTAGGGCGGGTAGGCCTCCTCCTTGAAGTCCTGCTCATAGGGGTTCCAGGGCACCAGGGGCAGCAGCACCCAGTCCCCCTTGGCCTCTTGCGCAAGCTTGGCTTGCAACTGGCGGTAGTTGGTCTCGTACTCGTAATCGAGCCCGAAGTGCTGGCCCGGGATCACATCGCCATAGGTGGGAAAGTAGATCTCTCCCTGATAGCTCACCGCCAGGGCCCGGCTGTTGACCAGGAGTTCCGCCAGCAGGGAGATGACCACCAGGACCGAAAAGATGACAAAGGAGTAGTAGCCGCGCTTGATCGACTTGAAGCGCTTGAGTTTTTTCAGGGTTACCGGATTCAGGTTCATGCTCAGTCTCCAAACCGCACGCGGGGATCGACCAGGGCAACGCAGATGTCGGAGACGATATTGCCCACCAGCATCAGCATGGAGGTGATGGCCAGGATGCCCATGACGGTGGGGTAATCCCGCTCGACGATGGCCTCATAGCCGAGCAGGCCGATGCCGTCGATGTTGAAGATGGTCTCGATGAGGAAGGAACCGCCGAAGAAGACGGTGAGCACCGATCCCAGGTGGCTCGCGATGGGGATCAGGCTGTTGCGCATGGCGTGGTCGGTGACCGCCTTGCGAAACGGCAGCCCCTTGGCCACGGCGGTACGCACGTAATCCGCCGACAGGTTCTCCATCAGGCTGTTCTTCATGGTCATGGTGAGGATGGCGAAATCCCCGATGGCATAGGCGATGAGTGGCAGCAGGGCGTGAGCAAAGACGGTACGGATCTGATCCCAACTGCTCTCCATCGAGTCGAAGTCGTCCCCCGGGAAGCCCCCCATGGGCAGCCACTCCAGATGAAACGCGAAGACGGTGATGAGGAAGATCCCCACCACGTAGGCGGGCAGCGCATAGGCCATGTAGATGAGCATGGAGCTCAAGGAATCGAAGCGGCTGTTGTGCCTGAGGGCCTTGGCCACCCCGAGCGGGATGGAGACGGCGTAACTCAGCAGGAAGGTCGCCAGCCCGAAGAAGGCGGTCACCGGTAGCCTGTCCTTGATGAGATCCCACACCGGCTCGTAGTAACGGGTCGACTCCCCGAGATCCAGCACCGCCAGCTTCTGCAGCCACTCCCAGTAGGCGATCAGCATGGGCTTGTCGAGGCCGTAAAAGGCCTTGAGCTCCTCGATCTGCTCATCGGAGAGCGCCTGCGCCCCCTTGCTGCCACTGGAGCGGCCGGTCTCGTTCTGTGATACCTGCGCCTGCAGCAACATGCGCTCGACCGGGCCGCCCGGCACGAAGCGGGTGATGGTGAAGACGAGCAGGGTGATACCGAGAAACGTCGGGATGATCAAAAGCATCCGACGTAGGAAATACGACAGCATGGTGGAACCTCGTCCTTGTTGTTCTTTTATGGTCAGTCACATCCGGTGACCGACCTGTCCTTCCTGGCATTACTCACTGAATTGACTGGTATTGGCAGTCAATCCCGCTCGGTCACTGTAAAAGCTCTGCAACAAAAATCAAGTAGAACTAACCCGGTCAACGGTCAGTGACGTCAACAGCATAACTCACTGATGTTTTTTTCCAAAAAATCCAACTTCCATATAAAAAACTGCTACGCATTCTCATTTAACTTGTTTTTAATTATTGAAAAATTAATTGAACACCCACATCAAAAACACAAAAAACCAATAAAAACAAAAAGATAAAATCAATCACACCCTGTTTTCATTTTATCTATAAAAGAAGAGGGAAATATCCCAAGAACAAAACCTGAACAGAAACTGCCTCACACCCAAATACAGATTTAAATACTGAGAAAATGTCATTGCGCGATATGAAGAACATTGCGACAGGCGACCTATCGATAAGTTCAAAAATAATCAATAAAATGGCGAAAGACAAAATTAACAACATTTTTACATTATTGTTCGCATTTATTGCGGAATAAAACGCCAAAAAACATGCCGAAATCCTACATAGTCTTCTAATCCCCCATCTCTTCCCCATCCTGGCCGCTCCATTTGACGTCAATCATCAAACCTTGATAAGCCTTACGCACCGCTCCAACGAGGGCGGTAAAGGAAGCAAACAATAAACAATCAGGAAGGATACTAGCGATGCTTAGGAAAAGCAGACTCTCTGCTGCCGTAGCGTTTGCCTTGGCGAGCGCGGCAGTTGTGGCCACCCCTGTCCTGGCCGAAGAGGGCCAGAACGTCGAAAAACTGCAGAAAATCAAGGTCACCGGCTCGCGGATCTCCCGAGTCGATGTGGAAGGCTCCACCCCGGTCGTCTCCGTGACCAAGGCAAAAATCGAGCAATCCGGTCAACAGACCGTCGCCGATTACCTCAAACAGGCCTCCTACAACTCCTTCGGTGGCGTCTCCCCGGCTTCCGGCAGCTCCTTCCAGTCCCAATCCACCGTCGGCCTGCGCGGCCTGGGTTCAGAGCGCACCCTGGTCTTGCTGAACGGCAAGCGGGTGGCGGGCTCCCCCACCATGGGCGGCACCGCCATCAACCTCAACACCATCCCCATGGCCGCCGTTGAGCGGGTCGAAGTCAACCTGGACGGCGGCTCGGCCATCTATGGTTCCGACGCCATCGGCGGTGTCATCAACGTGGTGCTCAAAGAGGGCTACGAAGGTCTGACCTTCCAGGGTCGCCTCGGCTCCCCGACCGAAGAGGGCGGTGACGAGAAGAGCGGCTCCGTCGTGGCAGGCGTCAACGGCGAGAAGGGCTCGTTGATGGCGGTCTACGAGCACGACAAGAAGGACGTCATCTACAGCCGTGATCGTGATTATCTTGCCAAGCAGGGCAACGATGCTCCCAGTCCCTATGGCCGCAACGTGGAAGGGATCACCGGCCTGGACGGCAACGGCGACCCCATCTGGAAATACGGCCCCCTGGCCGGCGCCACCAATGCAGACGGCTCATGCAAGGAGCCCTTCGTCGGGTTCGAGGGCGGCTGTAACTTCAACTACGGCCAGGTCGCGGCCACCACGGCCTCCCGCAGCCGTGACACCCTGTATGTGAACGGTCGCTACCACATCAACGACACCGTGGACTTCGTGCCGCAAATCATCGGCTCCCGGGTCGAGAGCTTCGGTCGCTTCGCCCCCGCCGCCGGCGCCTTCGCCATAGACCCGGCCAACCCGAAAAACGCGCAGTTCTTCGCCGACAACGGCCTGGATGCTGCTGCCACCCAGGGTCTGGGTGAAGCCGCTTACGCCTACTACCGCTTCAGCAACGTCGGTCCTCGTGACAACTACGTCACCGACATGACCGGCAGCCTGAACCTCGGCTTCGAGGGCACCGTCACCACCGAAAGCGTCGGTGACATGCAGTGGAACGCCGGTTACATGTATTCCAAGACCGACAACAAGGAAAACGGCACCGGCTACGTGCTCAAATCCGCCGCCCAGCAGGCCATCGCCGACGGCAAGTT
>ERZ724525.2000-NODE-2000-length-11833-cov-10.354220_pt1 | contig 11833 bp, 8 predicted proteins | sample MGYA00376058_ERZ724525 | MGnify/ENA primary metagenome ERZ724525 (study PRJEB28724, sample SAMN07190888) | wastewater metagenome | isolation source: influent of sewage treatment plant in Hong Hong | place: USA: Christiansburg, Virginia | collected 2016-03-01 ... | reverse complement strand
TGCGTTAAAATTCACAAAAATAGGCGTGTAGATTCAAGTCCAACGGCGTTTTTTTTCCGAATTTCGCCTTGGCTGACCCGTCGTTCGCGAGACTTTGAACAGGCTCTAACCGTTTCTAAAAACCGGCTCGACGCACATTAGATGTCCATCGGGCTGGTTTTTAGATAGGTCGAAGGGGTTTAACGCCGCTTGCTGGTTTCGTTGCCAATCACCCCCCCTACCGCCGCGCCCCCCACCGTACCCAACACACTACCATTAGTCAGTACCGATCCCGCTACCCCCCCCCACCGCTGCACCTACTGCTGTATTGCGCTGGCTGCGGCTCATGTCGGCACACGCCCCCAAACCCAAAATCAGTGCGGCGGCGGCTAACGTTGTCATGATACGCATAAGAGACTCCTTACTTAAAACGGGTTAGAAATAGCTCAAAATTAGGCGGCATCGCCTTTGTGGGGAGGCTGATTGCCGCAAAGTGTCGCAGCAATGATGCACCTCAACCTTGGTGGACAAGGGTTCGGGCGGAAAATTCCAGTCCTCTCGTCCCTCCCCGATATAATCACATAAAAATACCTAGACAGAAGCCATTATGCTCTATTCCCTGATTCGCCCTCTGCTGTTCCGCATGGATCCAGAAACCGCGCACCACGCCACATTGGACTTTATTCGGCTGCTGAACGAATACGGCTTGGATACGCTGCTCCTGAAACCACGCGCCAACCTGCCGGTCGAGGTGATGGGGCTGATGTTTCCCAATCCCATCGGGCTGGCGGCGGGGGTGGATAAAAACGGGGACTATCTGGACGCGCTCGCCGCATTGGGCTTTGGGTTTGTCGAAATCGGCACGATTACCCCCTTGCCTCAGCCTGGGAATCCCAAGCCGCGCATGTTCCGCTTTCCCGATGCCGAAGCCATCATCAACCGCATGGGCTTTAATAATGAGGGTGTTGATGCCTTGGTTGAGAACATCAAACGCTCGCGCTTTCAAGGCGTGCTGGGGATTAATATTGGCAAAAATGCCATTACCCCTATCGAACGTGCCGTCGATGATTATCTGACTTGCCTTAATAAGGTCTACCCCTACGCCAGTTATGTGACGGTCAATATCTCGTCACCCAACACCAAAAACCTGCGTGACCTCCAATCTGCCGAAGCCCTCGCCCAGCTCCTTGGGCGGCTTAAAATGCGGCAAATCGAACTCGCCCAGCAGCATGGCCGCTATGTGCCGCTGGTGGTCAAAATCGCCCCTGACCTCGACCTGACGGCCATTGCTGAAATTGCCCAAGTCTTGGTCACCAAAGCGATTGACGGGGTGATTGCCACCAATACCACGCTCTCTCGCGATGGTGTGCTGCACATCCCTGAAGCCTCGCAAGATGGTGGGCTATCCGGTGCGCCGCTGCATTCCAAATCGACCTTGGTGATTCGTGAACTTGCCATGCAGCTGGATGGTGCTTTGCCAATTATTGGCGTGGGGGGGATTACCCACGGGGGCGATGCGTGGGAAAAATTCAACGCAGGAGCTTCGCTCGTCCAACTGTATAGCGGCTTGGTGTTCCGTGGGCCGCGTTTAGTGCATGAGGCGGTCGAGGCCGCCCGCCCTTACTTTGCCGCCCGTGCCGCCCATGCCGAAATGATTCGCCACGCGCCCCCCGCCAACCAAGGTGAAGGTGGCGTAGAAGGACAAACTGACCCTGCCGTGATGGCGGCTGCCTTGGCGACGGTCGCCGCGCACGCTGCAGCTACCGGCGAAGGCATCGCACCGCCGGTGGTTGAAACGCCGGTCGAAGGGGACGCTGCCGCACCTGCTGCCGTAGACCCCGCCATGCAACCGCCCGCCCCCGTTGCAGAAACCGAACAAGCACCCGCTCCCGAGCCCATCACCTCGGATGCTATGCTCAAAACGCTGATGACTGCTCCCGTCGGAACGGAGCTGACGCTGGCAGAGTTGTCCACCACCCGTAAACTCCAAGCCACGATCCCTTCCAATCTAGCCCCAACGATGGAAGCCTCGTTACCGCCGCAGTCATAACCTGTCACTGCCTACCCCAAAAACCATCCTGCACATCAAAAGGGTGGTTTTTTTGTGGGTGATGGCTGATTTATTGCCGCCGCAATCCCATGTGCGTGCTAATCATCTGCGGAATCTGCTGCGCCAATCCATTGTCCATTTGTTGCGCCAAAAATAGGTGGAGCACACCACTGGTAAATGCCCATGTATCTTGAGCATAGGCAATGGGATGTAAGCCTGTCCGCAAAAGCCCACTGTCAGCGGCCAACTGATAGACCCGCTCAATTTTGCTCAGAAACTCGCGGGCGGGACGGGCGGCCTCTGCCTGCACACTGGCGAATTCATCGACGTATTCGCAGCGGGCGGTCAGTATTTCAAACACTTGACGCACCACCTTACTTTCCTCCAGTACGCAGAAAAACATTTTTAGCGAAGCCTCAATCGCATCCAGCGGGTTATCGTAGTGCTCGGAAAACAGCACCGCATCGGTGCGCGCAATCATCGGGGCAAACACATCTTCGCGCATGGCAAAAAACAGCGCGGCTTTGTCTTTAAAGTGCCAATAAACCGCGCCGCGCGTCACCCCTGCGGTCTGGGCAATTTTTTCTAGTGTGGAACGGCTCACCCCATGCTGGTGAAAAACCGTACGTGCAGCCTCAATTAAATCTTGGCGGGTTTTTTCTGCGTCTTCCTTGGTTTTTCTGGCCATTTTTACTCCTATGCAGGGTGATAGTTGGTTTTGACGGGTAACCGGATGGCGGATTTAAGATTACATACATGCTTGATTGTATATAATATCACCCTCTTCTTTAAAAGCTGGTGTTACCTCCATGACTTCCACCGCCTTGCGACCCCGCCTGACCCTACTCTTTGCGGCTGCCTGTACCTTGGCGGCGTGCTCCGAACCAGCGCCCTCCTCTCCGCCTGCGATCAAAGCCATGCCCGTTACCGTACTGACGATGCAGCCGCACGCGATTCCCAATGCCATTGAGGCGGTCGCACAAACAGAAGGCGCAAAAGAAGCAGAAGTACGGGCGCGAGTCAGCGGGGTTTTGCTCAAGCAGCTTTACCAAGAAGGCGAAGCCGTGAAAGCAGGGCAAGCCCTATTTCAAATTGACCGTGCCACTTACGATATTGCCCATGCCGAAGCGCAATCCATTGCCAACCGAACCGCCCGCGAAGCCCAGCGCATGAAGCTGCTGCTGGCCTCCGAAGGGGTGAGCCGCAAAGAGTTTGATGATGCCGTCAGCGCGAACGAACTGGCACAGGCCACCTTGCGCCAAGCCAAGCTCAACCTCTCGTGGACCACAGTAACTGCGCCGGTGGCGGGTATTGCCGGACGTGCCAGTAAGTCGGTGGGCAATCTAATGACGACCGGCACAGACAGCATCCTGACCACGGTTTACCAGCAAGACCCGATGTGGGTGCGCTTTAGCTTGTCAGAAAGCGAAGTCGCCAAGCTTCCTGGTGGCTTGCTCACCCCCAAAATCTTGACCGGTGTCGCTTTGGTGCTAGCAGATGGTTCGACCTACGCCGCCGCAGGCAAGCTTAATTTTTTGGCCAGTACGGTTGACCCCACGCTAGGCACACAGCAACTCCGTGCAGAATTCCCCAACCCCGAAGGACGGCTGCGCCCTGGGCAATTTGTACGGGCACGTTTGCTGGCAGGGGAAACCACCGGTGCATTTCTCGTCCCTCAAAGCGCGGTCGTTCAAACGGAGCAGGGTAATGTGGTGATGACCGTAGATGCCAAAAACACGGTTGCCCCTCGGCCAATCAAAACAGGAGACTGGCTCGGGCAGGATTGGGTCGTCCTCGATGGGCTCAAAGCGGGGGATAGGGTGATTATTGATAACCTGATGAAGCTTCGCCCTGGGGCACCCGTCTTGCCTCATGCCCCCAACGAAAAGCCGCGTGCGACACCCGCCGCCGCCCCTTCCGCCAAGCAGAGCTAAAAACCTGTTCAAAGTCTGCGAGACTCGGGTGATCCTGCGTTGAAATTTGGAAAAAACTGCATGTGGATTCAGTCCCAACGGTGCTTTTTTTCCGAATTTCGCCTTGGCTGACCCTTCGTTCGCTAGACCTTGAACAGGCTCTAAGGAATCTCCATGTCTAAGTTTTTTATCAATCGCCCCATTTTTGCTTCGGTGATTTCGATCGTGATCATCCTTGCGGGGCTGGTGGCTTCACGGGTGCTGCCGATTGCCCAGTATCCACAAATCGCGCCACCGACGGTGCTGATTACCGCCAGCTACCCAGGCGCGTCTGCGGAAACACTGGCTAAAACGGTTGCCGCCCCTATCGAAGAACAACTTAACGGGGTGGAAGGGCTGGTTTATTTCACCTCGTCCTCAACGGCCAATGGCACGATTACCATTACCGCTACCTTTGAGGTGGGCAGCAATGTGGATATGGCTGCGGTCAACGTCAATAACCGCGTCAAAGCAGCCGAATCGCGTTTGCCCGAAGAAGTGCGCCGCAACGGGGTAATTGTCGAAAAGCGGTCTAACGATATTTTGCAGGTGGTCGCCTTAACGTCAGACAAGGGTCGCTACACCACCCTGCTGCTGTCCAATTACGCCAGCCTGAATATTGCCGATGAGCTTAAACGTATTCCTGGTGTCGGGGATGTGACCATTTTTGGCGCACAGGACTACGCCATGCGGATTTGGCTCAGACCTGACCGAATGGCGCAATTAGGGCTCACCACCAGCGATGTGGCCAATGCCATCAAAGCACAAAACGCCCAAAATGCAGCCGGAAAAATCGGACAAGAACCCACGCCTTCCGACCAAGTACTGGTCTATACCGTCACGGCCAAGGGGCGATTGCTGACCCCAGAACAATTTGGCGACATTGTTATCCGTGCCAGTGGCACAGGGGGCGTGCTGCGCCTCAAAGACATTGCCCGTATTGAGCTCGGCGCTTATAGCTATGACCAAAGTGTGACACTCGATGGTCAGCCAACCATTGCCATGGGGGTCTTTCTCCAAACCGGCGGCAATGCCCTAGATGTGGCGGCACGGGTGCGCGAAAAAATGGACGCGCTCAAGCAAAAATTCCCCGAAGGTATGGGCTACGTCATTCCCTTTGATACCACCCAGTTTGTCTCAGCCTCTATCCATGAAGTGGTCAAAACCCTGCTAGAAGCCATGGTGCTCGTGCTGGCGGTTGTCTATTTGTTTCTGCAAAACTGGCGTGCCACGCTGATTCCGATGGTGGCCGTACCTATTTCACTGATAGGCACTTTTGCAGGACTCTGGTTATTTGGCTTTTCTATCAACACGCTCACGCTCTTTGCCATGGTTTTGGCGATTGGTATCGTGGTCGATGATGCCATCGTGGTGCTAGAAAACGTCGAACGCCTGATGGCAGAAGAAAAGCTCCCACCGCGTGCCGCCGCCATCAAAGCCATGCAAGAAGTCCAAGGTGCCTTAGTGGCCATTGTATTGGTGCTGTGTGCCGTGTTTATCCCCGTCGCGTTCTTGGGAGGGATTGCCGGTCAGCTCTACAAACAATTTGCGGTAACGGTCGCGGTGTCTGTTGTGCTGTCTGGCGTGGTAGCCCTGACCTTGACCCCCGCCCTCTGCGCCTTGCTTCTCAAAAACAAACATACCGAGCCTGTGCTGTTTAGGCCATTTAACCGGTTGTTTAACCGCCTAACGCAGTCTTATACCCGCACGGTGGGGTTTATCCTCAAGCACAGCCTGATGGCTGGGGTGATTTTCACCTTAGTGATAGGCGTGACTGTGACTTTATTTCGTATCCTTCCCAGTGGCTTTGTGCCAGCCGAAGACCAAGGCTATTTGATTTCAGCATTGATGCTGCCCGACGGTGCCACGCTCAAACGCACCGCAAAAACAGGTGAAGGCATTCGTCAAATGGTCAGCAGTGACCCTGCGGTTAAACATACCTTTGTTGTCTCTGGTTTTGACTTGATTGGCGGGGGAAATAAACCCAATGCCGGCACGATGTTTATCCCCCTGAAAGACTGGGGCGCGCGTGAAGCTAAGGCGCAAGACCTCGCGGGGAAATTTATGGGTATGGGCATGATGCAGCCAGATGGCTTGGCATTGGTGTTTAATCCCCCCCCGATTATGGGTTTGGGGAGTGCCGGCGGGTTTGAGGTCTATCTGCAAAATCGGGTAGATGGCGATACCAAAAAGCTGCATGAGGTGACGCAAACCTTTATCGCAGCCTTGCAAAAGAAACCTGAATTTACGCGGATTAATACCTTTTTTCGCCCCACCGTCCCCCAGCTTTTTGTCGAGGTCGATGAGCCCAAGGCACTGGCACTGGGCATTCCCCTCGCCAGTGTCTACGAAACCCTGCAGAGCACCATGGGCGCACTCTACGTCAATGACTTTAACAAAGCGGGACGGGTTTACCGTGTGCAATTACAGGCCGAAGCCCAGTACCGTATGAAGCCAGATGACCTTGGCAAGGTGTATGTGCGCAGTGCCACACGCAATGCCATGATTCCCCTTTCCGCCATTAGCACCATTAAGCCGACCATTGGCCCGGAACAAGTGGAGCGTTTTAATGGCTTTGTCGCCGCTAAATTGATGGGCGATAGCAAACCCGGTGTTAGCTCGGGCGAGGCGATTCGGCTGGTAGAAGAAGTCGCAGCAGCCACCTTGCCCGCAGGCTACGAAATCGCGTGGACAGGGCAAGCCTTGCAAGAAAAGCGGAATGCCGGCGCATCTATGCAGGCCTTTGGTCTTGCCATCATTATGGTTTTCTTGATTTTGGCCGCACAGTACGAAAAATGGTCCTTGCCGCTGGCCGTGGTGATGGCGGTGCCCTTTGCCCTTATGGGGGCACTGACTGCGATTTGGCTACGCGCCATGCCCAACGATATTTACTTTCAGATTGGGCTGGTCGTGCTCATTGGCTTGGCCGCCAAAAACGCCATTTTGATTGTGGAGTTTGCCGCGCAAAAATACGCCGAAGGGATGGGGGCAAAAGAAGCTGCGATGGAAGCCGCCCGTCTGCGTTTCCGTCCTATTGTGATGACGTCACTGGCCTTTGTGCTGGGGGTCTTTCCGCTGGTAAAAGCCAGTGGCGCAGGGGCGGCGGCGCGTCAATCGATGGGCACAGGGGTTTTTGCGGGGATGATTGCCGCCACCTTTATTGCCACCCTCTTTATCCCGATTTTCTTTGTATGGCTGGAACGTGGCAAACAGCTTCCGCCCGCCGGTGATGTGCACACCCCTCCCACGGAGAACACTTAACATGCCCCCATGCCCCCCCCATTCTTTCAAAGCCCGCCTCTTGCTGAGTGTGATGTTCACCAGTGCGCTGGCAGGGTGTGCCATGGGGACGGACTACGTTCGCCCCGCCACGGCACTCCCCGCCCAGCATCACCCCGCACCCGTAGCCGAGACCTCAGAAACGATCATTCAGGCGGAATGGTGGCAGCTCTTTAAGGATGCCACCCTCAATCACCTAGTGACACAGATGCTGGCAGATAACCAAGATTTGCACGCCGCCCTTGCGCGTCTTGCCGCCAGTGAAGCCGCTGCGCGTGAAGCGGGGGCGGAGCGGTATCCTGCTATCGGCCTAAGCGCAAACCAGAGCCGCACCCGTACCAGCGGCGAAACCGCACTCGGTCAAATCAGCGGGTCGGCACTTTATCCTAACCGCCGTGCCGCCCTGTCTTTGGGCTATGAGTTTGATTTTTGGGGACGTGTTCAGCGCAGTAATGAAGCCGCGCGTGCTGAGCTACTCGCAAGCCAGTTTGGACGAGACAGCCTTCAGCTCGCGCTGGTCGGGGAGCTGATTCAAACTTATCTCACCTTACGCAGCGACGACGAACAACTCACCATTACGCGGAACCTCCTGGCCACGCACCAAAAATCGATCCAGATTGTGCAAGCACGGGTGACGGCTGGGGCGGCTTCTGCGTTAGATTTGCACCGTGCCGAGAGTGCCTTTCATGCAGCAGAAGCCCAATTAAGCCAACTGCAGCGCGTGCGTGCCCTGTCTCAAAACCAGCTTGGCTTACTCACAGGACAGCCCGCCCTCACCCTGCCTATGGCCGTCTTTAAACAGTGGCCTCAGCCGCCGATGCCGCCGGTCGGTCTGCCTTCTGCGTTACTAGAAGCACGCCCCGACGTGCGCCAAGCGGAAGAAAAACTGATTGCCGCCCAAGCCCGTATCGGCGTGGCCAAAGCGGCTTATTTTCCAACGATAGGGCTAACAGGATTGTACGGGAGCGAAAGTGCCGCCCTTGCCCAGTTATTTACCGGTGGTGCGGGTCTATGGTCAGCGGCGATTGGCTTGACGATGCCTATTTTTGATGCAGGCAAAACCAGCGCAAGGGTGGCACAGACCACGGCACTGCAAGCGGAAAGCCTTGCCCACTACCGCAAGACGGTTCAACTCGCCTTTCGCGAAGTGAGCGATGCACTCGTCAACTTGCGTGAATACACGGCGGAGGACACCGCACTCTCAGCACAAGCCACAGCAGCACAACAAGCCCTCCGCTTGGCACAAACCCGCTATGCAGCGGGCTATGTGGGGTATATGGATGTGCTAGATACTCAGCGCACTTTCCATACTGCGCAGTTGCAGCAGGTGGCGAGTCGCAGGGCACGGCTTGGTGCCAGCGTTGATTTGTTTAAAGCCTTGGGCGGGGGGTGGGTTGCCACGCCCTAAAGCAAAGCCACAGGGCACACAGCACCAAGCGCGAGTTGCATTTTTCAGGGACAATCATTATTGATTTTATCGACCCCTGCGCCTGAGCATGAATCCCCCCATCCTCTACCTGCTGATGAATGCCGCCGCTGGCAGCGGCGATGCCGAGGCCATCCGCGCCACGCTCCGCCACGTTTGGCACGAAGCGGGCTGTGTGGTGCATGAACGGGTGGCCGCCAAGCCCAGCCAACTCGCCGCGCTCACCGACCGCACCCTGCTGGACGTACGCAGCCAAGGGGCAACATTGGTGGCGGCAGGGGGCGATGGCACGCTGAACACGGTGGCGCAACGCCTGCTCAATACTGACGTGCCGCTGGGCATTATCCCGCTGGGTACGTTCAATTACTTTGCCCGCCAATATGCGATTCCTGCCGACCCCGCCGAAGCCGCCGCATTGGTGCTCACCGGTATCGCCCAGCCGGTCAATGTTGGCAGCGTGAACGGCCATGTCTACCTCAACAACGCCAGCTTAGGGCTGTATGCCCGTCTGATTGAAGAGCGTGAGCACGCCAAACGACACTTGGGGCGCAACCGAGGCGTGGCTGCGCTGGCAGGGCTAGTCTCTCTGTTGGGGGCGCACAACACCCTCAAGCTCAATTTGCTGAGTGATGGTGTGCCGCACGACGTACGCACGCCGCTGGTCTTTTTTGGCAATAACGCCCTGCAGCTCCGCGCACTGGGCTTGCCCGAAGCCGATTCGGCGGCCGCCGGAAGGCTGGCAGGGCTGATCCTCAAGCCGGTATCTAAGCTGGCCATGCTGCGCCTGATGATGCGCGGCGTATTGGGGAAATTGGCCGCAGATGCCGATTTGACGCGCTTTGTGGCGGACGAGGTGGTAATTAGCGGCCGCTTCCGCCGGATAAAGCTGGTGCTGGATGGCGAAATCATCACCTGTACCGCCCCGCTGCATTTCTGCGTGCAAAAAGCCGCCTTGCAGATTATTTTGCCCCCCGCTATGCCCGCAGAAAGCCTCGTTGCATGACGGTGATTGTTCAGCTTTCTGACCCGCACTTTGGCACAGAGCGTCCCGAAGTATTGACCGCGCTGCAGGACTGGCTAACGGTGGAACCACCGGATGTGTTGGTGCTGTCTGGCGATATTACCCAGCGTGCCCGCCGCCGTGAGTTTGATGCCGCACGGGCATTTTTAGCCAGCTTGCCGCCGCATACACTGGTGGCCACCCCAGGCAACCACGATATCCCACTGCACAATCTGCTCGCCCGCTTTTTAGCCCCCTTTGCCGAGTTTTCGCGTGCCTTTGACACCCTTCACACCCCGCGCTTCTACAATGGCAGTGTGGCGATTACCACGCTCAATACCGCGACCCCTTGGCTGCATCGGCATGGCCGGATTCGCCCCCACGCCCTCGAAGCCGAGCTGGCATGGCTGGCGCAGCTGCCTGCCCATGCCACGCGGGTGCTGGTGGCGCACCATCCGTTTGCCGTTCATCGTCTGCACGACTATCCCAGCCAACTGCCCGATGCCCCAGCGGCGTTGTCACGCTTGGCGGCAGCGGGGGTGGACGTGGTGCTGGGGGGGCATGTGCATTACCCATTTATGCGCTGTGTGACACAGCCCGCCGAAACAGGGCACGCTTTATGGGTCATGCAAGCCGGTACGGCGTTGTCGTCGCGGGTGCGGGCGGGTATGCCCAATTCGGTGAACCGGCTACTCTGCCACCCGACCGACAAACGCCAAGCCAAGCTGGAGCAGTGGGACTTTATCGGCGGGCGATTTGTGTGTGTGCAGAAGACGTGGTTGGGCAGGGAGGGTGGGCTTGTTGTGGCAGGCTAAGGCGATCGGCGGTAGACAGAAGCCTATATACAACCAGAATATCTACTACGACTGGCTGAGCCACAACCTCTTTGCCTCAATTGAGGATGTGCATAAATCACGGTGGGGAGACTCAGTTACAGATGGATTGGTTGCTGAGTGCTATTTTCGGCCATGAGGAAGCGTAGTATCCAGATGTAAAAAAGCCGGATGGCTCTGAAGATCATGTGCAGATTGTGGCCGACACCGCAAAGGAGTGCATTCAAGGCATGGTAACGCCTCCCACGCCACTCAACACCCCGTTGTGTTCGCATTACATAGGGGAAAAAAGGCTAATCCATTCTAAAAACTAAGCTCCGTCGATTCAAGCAGAATAAAAAGTTCTCCGAATAAGAGCGGGTTTGATAGAATCGACCCGCTTTCTTTCCTCTGGTCACGGTCTCACATTCGAGCCGAGCGCAGGTGATAGCTAACACAGAACTAGGGAACTCAGTACATGTTTGTCCTCATTGGTTACACCATCGTTTTTGCCAGCGTGCTGGGCGGTTTTGTTATGGCGGGGGGTCACTTGGCCGCGCTGCTGCAACCTGCTGAATTTGTGATTATTGTTGGGGCGGCACTTGGGGCGTTTATTACCGCCAACGGTGGCGCACCACTCAAGGCTATTCTTCACGCCATCCCACAAGCCTTCCGCTCTTCCAGCTACAACAAAGCTTTGTATATGGAACTGTTCGCGCTGCTGTTTGAGCTGCTGACCAAGGTGCGGAAAGAAGGTCTGATGTCGATTGAAGCCGACGTGGACGACCCTTCCAATAGCCCGATTTTTTCCAAATACCCCGTTTTGATTGCCGACCATGTGTCTATCGAATTCTTGTGCGATTACCTGCGCTTGATGGTGGGCGGCAACCTCAACCCCTTTGAAATCGAGAACCTGATGGACCTCGAAATCGAAACCCACCACCACGAAGTCAGCCTGCCCGTGAATGCTTTGGCCAAAATGGCTGACGCACTACCGGCTTACGGGATTGTGGCGGCGGTGATGGGGGTGGTGCACACCATGGAATCCGTGGGTAACGTTTCCCCTGCCGAGCTGGGTCGCTTGATTGCCGCCGCGCTGATTGGGACATTCTTGGGGATTTTGATTTCCTACGGCTTTGTCGCTCCTGTGGCCGCACGTCTGGAGCACCAAGTCAGCGACCAAATGCGGGTGCTGCTGTGTATCAAAGTCACCTTGCTGGCCAGCTTAAATGGCTACGCGCCCCCCACGGCAGTTGAGTTTGGGCGTAAAGCACTGGTCAGCGAAGATCGCCCAGGCTTCTTGGAGCTGGAAGAACATCTCAAGAAATCACGCGG
>ERZ724525.1994-NODE-1994-length-11842-cov-6.756851_pt1 | contig 11842 bp, 10 predicted proteins | sample MGYA00376058_ERZ724525 | MGnify/ENA primary metagenome ERZ724525 (study PRJEB28724, sample SAMN07190888) | wastewater metagenome | isolation source: influent of sewage treatment plant in Hong Hong | place: USA: Christiansburg, Virginia | collected 2016-03-01 ... | reverse complement strand
TGGCGCAGCAAAATGCACAGGTAGTCACCACCGTAGGCGCCCTGCGCACGGGCGCTCAGCGCCTTGCATGGGCCTGTGGCGTGCTGGGTCTGTGCGTGATTGGACTGGGGATTTACCTGTTCAGTCGCTGAGAAATCACAGCAAAAAACAAAGCCCGCAGGCATCACGCTTGCGGGCTTTTCTATTGGGCGCTTTGAATTCAATAGCTTCTAGCGCTTGATATTCATAGATTTCAGATCGAAAGAATACTGAAATCCTTATTTATCAGGCGCTAGTAGCTATTCTTTTTAATACTCATCTCCGCCACCGTAGCCCATGGCTAGATTCTCAAAGCGGGTCTGGTTCTTCTGGAAGAAGACCTTCACCGTCCCCGTAGGTCCATTACGCTGCTTACCGATGATGATCTCGGCCACGTTTGGCTCTTTGCTTTCTTTGTTGTAGTAATCGTCGCGATAGATGAACATGATGATGTCGGCATCCTGCTCAATAGCGCCGGATTCACGCAGGTCGGACATCATGGGGCGCTTGTCGGTGCGCTGCTCCACCGATCGGTTGAGCTGAGACAGCGCAATCACCGGGCATTGAAGCTCCTTGGCCAGCATCTTCAAGCCACGCGAGATTTCACCCAGCTCGGTCGCACGGTTATCACCACCGCTGCCACCAGAGCCTGTCATCAACTGCAAATAGTCGACCACAATCAAACCCAGCTTGCCGCATTGGCGCGCCAGACGGCGTGCGTTGGCACGCAGCTCAGAAGGCGTAAGGCCAGGTGTTTCATCAATATGCAAGGACACGGTGCGCAGCTTCTCGATCGCTTCCGTCAGGCGCGGCCATTCGTCGTCGCTTAGCTTGCCGGTACGCAGATTGCCCTGATTGACCCGGGCAATGGAGCCAACGATACGTACCGCCAGCTGGGCGGCCCCCATTTCCATGGAGAAGATAGCGACAGGCAAACCTTCATTGAGCGCCACATGCTCGGCAATATTTACGGCAAACGAGGTCTTTCCCATGGAAGGACGCGCCGCCAGCACCACCATGTCACCGGCCTGCAGACCACTGGTCATGCGATCCAGATCGACAAAACCGGTAGGCACACCGGTCACGTCCATGGGGTTGTCAGCCATCTCCTGAACACGGTCCAGCAGATCAACCACCAGCGTATCGAGCGACTGGAAACCCTGCTTGTTGCGAGCACCCTCTTCGCCGATGGCCATGATCTTCTGCTCAGCCTCGTCGAGCACGCGCTCCACGGTCTTGCCCTGCGGATTGAAAGCATTGGTGGCAATCTCATCGCTGGCCGTTACCAGCTTGCGCAGAATAGCCCGATCACGCACGATTTCCGCGTAGCGACGGATATTACTGGCACTGGGCACATATTGCGCCAGCTGGTTCAGATACATCAAGCCGCCGATTTCCTCGGCCTTGCCCATGCTTTGCAACTGCTCATAAACCGTAATCACGTCAGCCGGCTTGCTGGCATTGACCAGCTTGCCAATCGCGTCATAAATCAGCTTGTGCTCGTGTCGATAGAAGTCGCTCTCACTGAGTAAATCCCCAACGCGCTCCCAGGCATTGTTGTCCAGCAGCAAACCGCCAAGCACCGACGACTCCGACTCCATGGAGTGCGGTGGCACGCGCAGCTGCGCCACTTGCTGATCAGCAGGCGGGACAGGCGCGAATGCATCATCGTGCAGATCAAGCGGGGGCATTACAGACGACATGAGACTCCTTGGGTCAAGCCCTCCATCGTAGCCGGAGGCAGCAAAAGCGTCAGCGTGGATGGCTATAAAAACAATGTTCCATCCAGGATCGCCAAAAAACAAAAAACCGCCCGAAGGCGGTTTCTTGCCAATTCAGACCAGAGTCTGGATTAGGAGTGGTCACCGTACACGGAGACAGACACTTCTGCAGACACGTCGGTGTGCAGAGCCACCACAACAGTGGCGTCGCCAACCGTCTTGATGGGGCCGTTAGGCATGCGCACTTGCGACTTGTTCACTGCGAAACCGGCCTTGGTCAGTTCTTCAGCGATGTCGGCGTTAGTGATAGAGCCGAACAGACGACCGTCAACGCCGGCCTTCTGAGTGATCTTCACGGAAGAGCCGTTCAGCTTTTCGCTCAGTTCTTGAGCAGCAGCCAGCTTTGCAGCAGCAGCCTTTTCCAGCTCAGCGCGCTTGGCTTCGAATTCGGCCTTGGCAGCAGCTGTCGCACGACGGGCAGCGCCCGTAGGGATCAGGAAGTTGCGAGCGTAGCCATCCTTAACCTTGACGATATCGCCCAGGTTGCCCAGATTCACAATCTTTTCGAGCAGAATAATTTGCATTGTCGTGCTCCTTAGATCTTGTGCTGGTCAGAGTAAGGCAACATAGCCAGGAAGCGAGCACGCTTGATGGCTGTGTTCAGCTGACGCTGGTAAATTGCGCGCGTGCCGGTCAGGCGTGCGGGAACAATCTTGCCGTTTTCAGCGATGAAGTCACGCAGGGTGTCCACATCCTTGTAGTCGATTTCTTCGACGTTGGCGACGGTGAAGCGGCAGAAGCGCTTGCGCTTGAACAGCAGCGACTGGGTGTTGCGCTTAGGACGCTTGTCCTTGTTGAATTTCTTGAACGTGGCCATTTCTGGACCTCTTGAAAATTAGTTTTGTTGGATATCCTGAATGTGCAAAACCAGCATCTTGCTGTTGCGCGGCGTTGCCAGAAAACCTTGAAAGGTCCATTGGCTACCGGGAGCTTGGCGGGCCAGCTTTTCAGCCAGGGCGCCAAAGGCAACAGCTTTGACAGATGCAGTGACGTTGCGTGCGTTACCTAGCTCTTGCTGCTGCGAACTGTGTTCAATTCGCAAATCCAGTGCAGGTAATCCGGCGGGCGTGTAGCGCAGAGCAGTTTGCTCTGCGAGGGCGCCCGTCAACACAACGCGGTTTTCCACTCCTTCAGTGTCTGATGCTATTAAGCGTGCTCAGCCTGGTTGGCCTTGCGAGCTTCTTCGCGCTCAACGCTCTTCATCATGGCGGAAGCGGCTGTGTCAGCCTTCTTCTTCTGCACAGTCAGGTGGCGCAGCACAGCATCATTGAACTTGAAGGCGTGCTCCAGTTCAGCCATCACGGCTTGATCAGCTTCGATGTTCAGGCACAGGTAGTGCGCCTTAGCGAGCTTATTGATCATGTAAGCCAGTTGACGACGGCCCCAGTCTTCTTCGCGGTGCACCTTACCGCCGCCAGCGGTAATCATGCCCTTGTAGCGCTCCAGCATTGCAGGAACTTGTTCGCTTTGATCCGGGTGGATCAACAAAATGATTTCGTAGTGACGCATAACCACTCCTTTTGGGTAAACGCCGCCCACTGCGTCTGTAGTGGTGCGGCAAGGCAAAACGTTAGATTCTAGCTAGTGCCTGAGTATCTGTACACTCTGGGGCGCATAAACCTTCAAATGGCTTGGGGCTATGCAGACAAAAGTCTTGCCAACACAATCACTTAGTCTCTGAAGCCCCGCCCGACATTGCTGACTCACTGCAGCCATGACGCCTGCTGACCAACTTTGGCAGCGCAGGTCTTGAAATAGATCGGCACGCGCGCATCTAGCCTGCAGATTGTCTTAAGTTTTGAGAAACCTTCACACCTATGACCGAGAACAACAACCCTAATCCATTCAATGACGCCAGCCCCGAAGAGCTGGAAGCAGCCATGGCCGCCAATGCATCGGACGAGCTGGGTCGCCTGAAGGCTGAACTGGAAGAACTCAAGGCTAAGAGCAGCGATCTGGCCGACCAGTATCTGCGCGCCAAGGCGGAAGCCGATAATGTGCGCCGCCGCGCCGAAGAAGAAGTCTCCAAGGCCCGCAAGTTCGGCATCGAAAGCTTTGCCGAGAGCATGTTGCCCGTGATCGACAGCCTGGATGCCGCTCTGGCTATCCAGAACGCCACGCCCGAGCAACTGCGCGAAGGCTCTGACGCCACGCTGCGACAGCTGACTTCAGCTCTTGAGCGCAACAAGGTTCTGGCCATCAACCCTGCTGCCGGCGAGAAATTTGACCCTCACTACCACCAGGCTATCAGCATGGTTCCTGCAGACCAGCCATCGAACACGGTGGTGAGTGTGCTGCAAAAAGGCTATGTGATTGCAGACCGCGTGCTGCGCCCCGCTCTGGTGACCGTGGCCCAAGGCTGATTCGGCACCTAATACTGTCACGGCGAAATTTTGTGGCACAGGACTCTTGAAGCCTGCCGCAGCGCCCACAAGTGATAAATCAAGCAAACATTAACAAATTACGGAGAAAAACATGGGAAAAATCATCGGTATTGACCTGGGCACCACCAACAGCTGCGTCGCGATCCTCGACGGGAACAACACCCGCGTGATCGAGAACAGCGAAGGTGCACGCACCACGCCTTCCATCGTTGCTTACCAAGAAGACGGCGAAATTCTGGTGGGTGCCTCCGCCAAGCGCCAGGCCGTCACCAACCCCAAGAACACCATCTACGCTGCCAAGCGCCTGATTGGTCGCAAGTTTGACGAAGCCGAAGTGCAAAAGGACATCGGCCTGATGCCCTTCCAGATCATCAAGGCTGACAACGGCGACGCATGGGTGCAAGTGCGCGACCAGAAGCTGGCTCCTCCTCAGATCAGCGCCGAAGTGCTGCGCAAAATGAAGAAGACCGCCGAAGACTTCCTGGGCGAGCCCGTGACCGAGGCCGTGATCACCGTGCCTGCGTACTTCAACGACGCACAGCGCCAGGCCACCAAGGACGCTGGCCGCATCGCCGGTCTGGAAGTCAAGCGCATCATCAACGAACCGACTGCTGCGGCTCTGGCCTTCGGCCTGGACAAGCACGACAAGGCTGACCGCAAGGTTGCCGTGTATGACCTGGGTGGCGGTACGTTCGACGTGTCCATCATCGAAATCGCTGACGTGGACGGCGAAAAGCAGTTCGAAGTGCTGTCGACCAACGGCGATACCTTCCTGGGCGGCGAAGACTTTGACCAGCGCATCATTGGTTACATCATCGACGAGTTCAAGAAGGACCAGGCCGTTGATCTGTCCAAGGACGTTCTGGCTCTGCAACGCCTGAAGGAAGCTGCTGAAAAGGCCAAGATCGAGCTGTCGACCTCTGCGCAGACCGATATCAACCTGCCCTACATCACAGCTGACGCAACAGGCCCCAAGCACCTGAACATCAAGCTGACCCGCGCCAAGCTGGAATCGCTGGTGGACGACCTGATCGAGCGCACCATCGCTCCTTGCCGCACGGCCATCAAGGATGCAGGCATCTCTGTGTCCGACATCGACGACATCATCCTGGTCGGCGGTATGAGCCGCATGCCCAAGGTGCAGGAAAAGGTCAAGGAATTCTTCGGCAAGGATCCCCGCAAGGACGTGAACCCTGACGAAGCCGTGGCCGTGGGCGCTGCTGTGCAAGGCCAGGTGCTGGGTGGCGAGCGTTCCGACGTGCTGCTGCTGGATGTGACTCCTTTGTCTCTGGGTATCGAAACCCTGGGCGGCGTCATGACCAAGATGATCACCAAGAACACGACCATCCCGACGAAGTTCGCACAGACCTTCTCGACCGCTGAAGACAACCAGCCTGCCGTGACCATCAAGGTGTTCCAGGGCGAGCGTGAAATTGCCAGCGCCAACAAGATGCTGGGTGAATTCAACCTGGAAGGCATCCCGGCCGCATCGCGTGGCACGCCGCAGATTGAAGTGACCTTTGACATTGACGCCAACGGTATCCTGAACGTCTCGGCCAAGGACAAGGCTTCCGGCAAGGAAAACAAGATCACCATCAAGGCGAACTCGGGCCTGTCGGAAGAAGAAATCCAGAACATGGTCAAGGATGCGGAACTGAACGCCGCCGACGACAAGAAGAAGCTGGAACTGGTGACCGCCAAGAACCAAGGCGAAGCCGCTATTCACAGCGTCAAGAAGAGCTTGACCGAGCATGGCGACAAGCTGGACGAGGCTGAAAAGTCTGCCATCGAAGCTGCCTCCAAGGATCTGGAAGAAGCTCTGAAGGGCGAAGACAAGGACGCCATCGAAGCCAAGACCACGGCTCTGATGACTGCCGCTCAGAAGCTGGGCGAGAAGATGTACGCTGAAGCTCAGGCCGCTGCTGGCACTGAAGCAGCTGGTGCATCGGCCAGCGCCAGCGCCTCGGCAGCAGCCGCTGACGACAATGTCGTCGACGCCGAAGTCAAGGAAGTCAAGAAGGACTAAGCGCAAGCAGGTCCTGGCCTCAGACCATTGACCGCTTGCCGCCGCGCTGACTCTGAAAAGAGCTAGCGCGGCGTTCTTGTTCTATCCGACCGGAATCCCACATGTCCAAACGTGACTACTACGAAGTTCTGTGCGTTATCAAAAGCGCCACGGACGATGAAATCAAAAAGTCCTATCGCAAGCTGGCGATGAAGTTTCACCCTGACCGCAATCAGGGTGAAAAGGCCAAGGAAGCTGAGGAAAAGTTCAAAGAGGTCAAAGAGGCCTACGAGATGCTTTCCGACAGCCAGAAACGCGCCGCCTATGACCAGTACGGTCACGCTGGCGTGGACCCCAACCGCGGCATGGGCGGCGGCGAAGGCTTTGGCGGCGGCTTTGCCGAAGCCTTTGGCGACATCTTTGGCGACATGTTCAACGGCGGCGGCGGTGGCCGTGGTGGTCGCGGCGGCCGTCAGGTCTATCGCGGCAATGACCTCAGCTACTCCATGGAAGTCACCCTGGAAGAAGCGGCCAAGGGCAAGGATGCCCAGATCCGCATCCCCAGCTGGGACAGCTGCGACACCTGCCACGGCAACGGTGCCAAACCCGGCACCAGCACCAAGACCTGCACCACCTGTAACGGCATGGGTACAGTTCAGATGCGCCAGGGCTTCTTCAGTGTGCAGCAGTCCTGCCCGCACTGCCGCGGCACTGGCAAGATCATTCCCGAGCCCTGCACATCCTGCGGCGGCCAAGGCAAGGTCAAGCGCCAAAAGACGCTGGAAGTCAAGATTCCCGCTGGTATCGACGACGGCATGCGCATTCGCTCGGCAGGCAACGGCGAGCCCGGCACGAATGGCGGCCCGGCCGGTGACCTGTATATCGAGATTCGCGTCAAAGACCACGACATCTTCGAGCGCGACGGTGACGACCTGCACTGCAATGTGCCCGTGAGCTTCATCACCGCTGCACTGGGCGGCGAGATTGAAGTGCCTACGCTGCAAGGCAAAGCGGCCATCGACATTCCTGAAGGCACTCAGGCCGGCAAGCAGTTCCGCCTGCGCGGCAAGGGAATCAAGGGCATTCGCTCCAGCTACCCCGGCGACCTGTACTGCCACATCGTGGTGGAAACACCCGTCAAGCTCACCGAGCACCAGCGCAAGCTGCTCAAGGAGCTGGACGAGTCTCTGAAAAAGGGCGGCTCCAAGCACTCGCCCAGCGGCGAAAGCTGGACGGATCGCCTGAAAAGCTTCTTCAGCTAAGCACTGAAGCCACAAAAAAGCCCACCGGCCTTCGTCGGTGGGCTTTTTTTCATGGTGCTTGAGAGCTGCGCTGCCAGAAAGCGTCTTAGATCTGTGGCTTCCAGTTACGCACCTCGCGCTGCACCCGCACCTTGTCTGCCGGAGTCAGCTCCTGCTCCAGCGTTTCCACACGGCTTTGCACAGACGCATCTTTGGCCTGCGCCAGCAACAGCCAGTAATAAGCCTTGCTCACATCTTTGCGTACGCCTTGCCCACTGATGTACATGGCAGCCAGATTAGTCTGCGCCAGCGTGTAGCCCTGCTTAGCTGCCTGCTCAAACCAGCGCGCGGCCGTCGATGCATCCTTGCTCACGCCCTGCCCGTTGGCATACAAAAACCCCAGCGACGACTGTGCTGCGGCATTGCCTTGCGCGGCTGATTTTTCCAGCCACTGCGCGGCACGCGGCAGGTCTTGCGGCACCAGAGCACCCACGGCATAAATCATGCCGGCGTTGTACTGCGCGTCCGCATGGCCTTTGCCTGCAGCCTGCTCAAACCAGCGCAGCGCAGCCACGCCATCTTCCTTGGTGCCCCGGCCGCTGGCCAGCATCACACCCAGGCTGTATTGACCGGCAGCGTCACCACTTTGCGCCGAGCGCTCAAACCATCGCACGGCCTGCGCCTCATCCTTGGTCACGCCACGGCCTTCGGCATACATCAGGCCCAGGTTGTTCTGGGCAATACCATCACCCAGATCAGAAGCCTTGCGGTACCAGTACACGGCCTGCGCTTCATCCTGCGTCACACCCCGTCCATTGGCATAGAGCACCCCCAGATCGGACTGGGCAGGGGCGTAGCCCTGATCGGCCGACTTGCGATACCACTGCACGGCCAGCGGCAAATCCTGCTTCACCCCCTTGGCAAAACGATAGCGCGAACCCAGTTCGTACTGAGCCTTGGCATCGCCTGACTCGGCTTCAGCACGCAAGGTGGCCGGCTCTCTGGCGTTTTCACCCCGATTGGTAGAACCCGGGGTCGGCGCCCAGTGCTCAAGCCCCATAGGGGCAGCCGCTGCAGCACCAGCGGCAACAGCGCCCACTGCGGCAGCCCGGCCAGCCTTGCCTGATTTTTTGCTACCTGCCTTGCCGCTTGAATGGGCTACAGACCTGGCAGCCACGTTTTTACCCGGCTTGGCTGCGGCACTCTTGCCACCCTTGGCAGGCGCTGGCGCACTGGATTTGCTGCTTGCCTTGCTTTGCGTCTTGCCTTTGGCCATGGCCGGCACAGCAGCGCCGCCCGCCAAAGCCAGAGCGACGGCCAGCAGGCAGGCCTGACTCCAGCCAGCGGCTTTGCGGGACACAGAAGTGCGTAACGATGGGCTTAAAGCAGCGGCAGGAAATTCGGGATGCTCACCCTCGGGCATCGGATTGTTTGGAGCTCTCATGGCTCTCATTTTTGCAGCAAATAGCCCGGCGTTGAACGGGTTTGCTGACTATTCGCTGCGGTGCTCTCGCAAACCTCAAACGGCTTGACGTTCGTCACTGCATTTATATAAAAAACAGCCTCTAGCCCTTATTCATCAAGCGTTAGCAGCTATCAAAACCAAAGTCATTTCATGTAAACAATGACGCCCGCCGCATCCACCACCATCCAGCCATCGCAAACCAGTAATTGAGGCATCGTCATAATTTACCCATCGCGAAACAAGACATCTCGGCTAAAGATGGATAAAGCCGAATTTATCGGTAAAAATGCTGAAAACTTCTCGAAACGAGAAGACTAAAGTTAGCCCACATGAAGAATTCAGAGCGCAGTTTTGCGCGCCGCATCGATCTCACTTCGCTTCAACTGTTCGTCGCCGTGTGCGAACTGGGAAGCATTGGCCGCGCTGCCGAGCGCGAATTCATTGCAGCATCGGCCGTCAGCAAGCGCCTGTCCGACCTGGAAGCCACGGTAGACACCGCCCTGCTCTACCGCCACAGCCGCGGCGTGACGCTGACCCCTGCCGGGGAAAGCCTGCTGCACCATGCCCGCAACGTACTGTACGGACTGGAGCGCATGCAGGGCGAGCTGAGCGAATACGCCGACGGCGTGCGCGGCCACGTACGCATGCACGCCAATATGTCGGCCATCGTGCAGTTTCTGCCCGAGGACCTGGGCGCTTTTGCCCGCGAGCACAGCCAGATCAAGATTGACCTGCAAGAACACCTGAGCCCCGATGTGCTGAGCGCCGTGGCCGAGGGCACGGCCGACATTGGTATCTGCACGCTGGGCACTGGCAAGAGCAGCGAAAGCAACCGCGCCACCGTTCAGATCACGCAGGGCAATGTGCCGCTGCAGTACCGCACCTATAAAGAAGACCGACTGGTCGTCGTCGTACCGGAGCGCCATGCGCTGGCGGACCGCGAGAGCGTGGCTTTCACCGAAGTGCTGGAGTGGGACATCGTCAGCCTGCACGCGGGCTCTTCCATCAGCCTGGCCATGCGCGCTGCGGCGGCGCAGGCCGGTCACCCGCTGCACCAGCGCATTCAGGTCACAAGCCTGGACGCCATGTGCCGCATGATCGACAACGGCCTGGGCATTGGCCTGCTGCCTGACCGCGCCTTTGAGCTGATGCACGGCGTAGGCCACCTGCGCGCCGTACAGCTATCCGACGAATGGGCGCACCGCGAGCTGTGCGTCGTCGCCCGAGACTTTGAAGCACTGCCTGTGACAACCCGCCTGCTGGTCGATCACCTCTGTCCTGCCAGTGCCAAGGCTTGAAGTCCGCTTCCAGCCTGACCAGAATAAACCACCCAACAAACTCAACTCACGAGAGCAAAGCACCATGGGACGCACCCTCTACGACAAGATTTTTGACGAGCACGTCGTTCATACCGAAGAAGACGGCACCTCCATCCTCTACATCGACCGTCATCTGGTGCACGAAGTGACCAGCCCGCAGGCTTTTGAAGGCCTGCGCGAAGCCGGTCGCAAGCTCTGGCGCGTCAGCTCCGTGGTGGCCACTGCAGACCACAACACCCCCACCGACGGCTGGGAGCGTGGTTACGACGGCATTGCCGACCCCATCAGCAAAGAGCAGATCGTCACGCTGAACAGCAATATTGCCGAGTTCGGCTCGGCCGCCTTCTTCCCCTTCATGGACAAGGGCCAAGGCATTGTTCACGTGATGGGCCCAGAGCAAGGCGCCACTCTGCCCGGCATGACCGTGGTCTGCGGCGACAGCCACACCTCTACCCACGGCGCTTTCGGCGCACTGGCCCACGGCATCGGCACATCTGAAGTCGAGCACGTGATGGCCACCCAGACGCTGCTGGCCAAGAAGGCCAAGAACATGCTGGTGCAGGTCAACGGCAAGGTGGCGCCCGGCGTCACCGCCAAAGACATCGTGCTGGCCATCATCGGCAAGATCGGCACCGCCGGTGGCACGGGCTACACCATCGAGTTTGCGGGTGAAGCCATTCGCGACCTGTCCATCGAAGGCCGCATGACCGTGTGCAACATGGCCATCGAAGGCGGCGCACGCGCAGGCCTGGTCGCTGTGGACGACAAGACCATCGCCTACGTCAAGGGCCGCCCCCTGGCCCCCACGGGCGCCGAGTGGGATGCCGCCGTGACTTACTGGAAGACGCTGCACTCCGACGCCGACGCCAAGTTCGACAGCGTTGTCGAGCTGAACGCTGCCGACATCGTGCCGCAAGTGACCTGGGGCACCAGCCCTGAAATGGTGCTGGGCGTAGATGCATCCGTGCCCGATCCTGACAAGGAAAAAGACGCCAACAAGCGTGGCGCCATTGAGCGCGCACTGACCTATATGGCGCTGGAGCCCGGTAAGCCTCTGAACGACATTTTCGTGGACAAGGTGTTCATTGGCTCCTGCACCAACAGCCGTATCGAAGACATGCGTGAAGCCGCTGCCGTGGTGAAGAAGCTGGGCCAGAAGGTTGCCAAAAACATCAAGCAGGCGCTGGTCGTACCCGGCTCGGGCCTGGTCAAAGAGCAGGCCGAGCGCGAAGGTCTGGATGTGATCTTCAAGGCCGCAGGCTTTGAATGGCGCGAACCCGGCTGCTCCATGTGCCTGGCCATGAATGCCGACCGCCTGGAGCCTGGCGAGCGCTGCGCATCGACCAGCAACCGCAACTTTGAAGGCCGTCAGGGTGCCGGTGGCCGCACCCACCTCGTCAGCCCGGCCATGGCTGCAGCTGCGGCTATTCACGGTCACTTCGTGGACATCCGCAAGTTCGCTTAAGTCGCCACGCTTCAAGATTCTGGAATCACGCCATGCAAAAATTCACCGTGCACAAGGGCCTCGTTGCCCCCATGGACCGCGAGAACGTTGACACCGACGCCATCAATCACAAGCAGTTTCTGAAGTCGATCAAGAAAACCGGCTTCGGCCCCAATCTGTTTGAC
>ERZ724525.1992-NODE-1992-length-11850-cov-16.159644_pt1 | contig 11850 bp, 18 predicted proteins | sample MGYA00376058_ERZ724525 | MGnify/ENA primary metagenome ERZ724525 (study PRJEB28724, sample SAMN07190888) | wastewater metagenome | isolation source: influent of sewage treatment plant in Hong Hong | place: USA: Christiansburg, Virginia | collected 2016-03-01 ... | reverse complement strand
CCATCGGCGAAATCACCGCCGCCGCGCAGGTGATGCGCGAGTTTTCCACCAAGGTTCATGTGGCCGACACCACCCACCTGGTGGACATCGTGGGCACCGGGGGCGATGGCTCGCACACCTTCAACATTTCCACCTGTTCCATGTTTGTGGCCGCCGCCGCCGGGGCACGGGTCAGTAAACACGGCGGGCGCAGCGTCAGCAGCAAAAGCGGCAGTGCCGATGTGCTGGAAAGCCTGGGTGTCAACATCAACCTGAGCCCGGAGCGGATTGCCGAGAGCATTGCGCAAACCGGCCTGGGCTTCATGTTTGCGCCCAACCACCACCCGGCCATGAAGAACGTGGCCCCGGTGCGGCGCGAGCTGGGCATCAAAACCATTTTCAACATCCTCGGCCCGCTCACCAATCCCGCCGGTGCGCCCAACATCCTGATGGGGGTGTTCCATGCCGATCTGGTGGGCATCCAGGTGCGTGCGCTGGAGCGTCTGGGCGCTGAACATGCTGTGGTGGTGTATGGGCGCGATGGCATGGATGAAGTCAGCCTCGGCGCATCCACCTTGGTGGGTGAGTTGAAAAACGGCGTGATCACCGAGTACGAAATCCACCCTGAAGATTTTGGCCTCACGATGGCCAGCAACCGTGCCCTGAAGGTGGACACACCCGAAGAATCGAAAGCCATGTTGCTGGGCGTGCTGGCCAACCAGCCCGGCCCGGCGCGTGACATCGTGGCGCTCAATGCCGGTGTGGCGCTGTATGCGGCCAACGTCGCCCCCAGCATGCAGGCCGGGTTGCAACTGGCGCAGCAGGCGCTGGCCAGCGGAGCCGCACTTGCCAAGTTGACCGAGGTGGTGGCCTTCAGCACCGCAGCCAGTGCCGTGGCCACTGCCGGAGCGGCCTGATGCCAGCCAGCCTGTGGAGCGATCCCGGTACCTGGATTGCGCTGGGCATATCAGCCTTGTTTCTTGTGGTGGGCTGGGTCATGCACCGGGTGATCGTCAAGGTGCTCAAGAGCCAGCCCGACCCTGCCCAGGCGGCGCAACCAGCTGACAGTCCGATACTCGCGGGTTCGCCCTCCATGACGACCGATGTTTTGATGGGCAATTCCGTTACCGAGCCAGATGGCTCATCCCGCACAGAAAGAACCCGCGCATGAGCGACATCCTGAACAAAATTGTGGCCGTCAAGCACGAAGAAATTGCCTTGGCCTCTGCCCGCAAGCCACTGGCTGTGCTGCGCGAAGATGCCGAAAGCCGCCTGCTGACCCGCGACTTCGTGGGCGCATTGCGCCAGCGCCAGGCCAAAGGCCAGCCCGCCGTGATTGCCGAAATCAAAAAAGCCAGCCCGTCCAAAGGTGTGCTGCGTGCAGACTTCATTCCCGCCGACATCGCCCAGAGCTATGCGGACAACGGCGCGGCCTGCCTTTCGGTGCTGACGGACAAGCAGTTCTTTCAGGGCAGTGCCGACTATCTGAAGCAAGCCCGCGCCAGTTGCCACCTGCCCGTGCTGCGCAAGGATTTCATGGTCAGCCCGTACCAGGTGTACGAAGCCCGTGTCATGGGGGCCGATGCCATCCTGCTGATTGCCGCCTGTCTGGACGACAGCCAGATGGCCGACATGGAGGCCTTGGCCATGTCGCTGGGCATGGCGGTGCTGGTGGAGGTGCATGACCGGCCGGAGCTGGATCGGGCGTTGCGCTTGAAAACACCGCTGATCGGCATCAACAACCGCAATCTGCGCACCTTCGAGGTCAGCCTCGACACCACGCTGGGCATGATCCGCGATGTGCCTGCACTCATCGGCGGTGAACGTCTGCTGGTGGCTGAGTCGGGCATCCTGAATGCGGCGGATGTGGCCGTGCTGCAAGCTGCCAAGGTGCCCGCGTTTTTGGTGGGTGAAGCGTTCATGCGTGCGCCCGATCCCGGTCAGGCGCTGTCAGCATTGTTTGGCCTGTGAGCGTTCAGCCCGATTTGTTTGAAGTGGCTGAACCCTTGGTGCCTGCCACATCCGGCTGCCTGACCAGCTGGCGCGGCACGGATTGGCCTGTGGCCGCTGATTGGCAGCCCTTGGTGGCGGCGTTCATGCACTCACCCGAGGGACTCGCGCTGGCGCACTTCATTCGGCATCGTGTGGCCAGTGGCGCAACCATTTATCCCCCGGAGCCTTTGCGCATGCTGGCGTTGACTCCGCTTGCTGGCGTGAGGGTCGTGATTCTGGGACAAGACCCCTATCACGGGCCGGGGCAGGCCGAGGGCCTGGCTTTTTCGGTGCCGGATGGGGTTCGCGTTCCCCCCTCGCTGCGCAACGTGTACAAGGAGCTGGCGCGTGACCTGGGTGGATCGGCTTCACCGCCGTCCAACGGCTCACTGATGCACTGGGCAACGCAGGGCGTGCTGTTGCTCAATACCTGCCTGACCGTGGAAGATGGTCAGCCCGCCAGTCACGCCGGGCGCGGCTGGGAGGTGCTGACCAGGCAGCTGGTGCATGCCTGCAATCAGGCACCTGGGCGGCGGGTCTTCATGCTGTGGGGCGCGCATGCACAGACGTTTGCTTCGCATCTGGACAGCGACAGGCATCTGGTGCTGAAGGCCAACCACCCTTCACCGTTGTCGGCCAACCGAGGGCCCACCCCGTTCATGGGGTGTGGCCATTTCGGCCTGGCCAACCAGTGGATGCAAAGAAATATCGGATCTTCGGTGGACTGGCTAGCCAAAACTGAAAAAGTAATGGCATAATACAGGGCTTGTTGTGGAGAGGTGCCCGAGTGGCTAAAGGGGGCAGACTGTAAATCTGTTGGCTTACGCCTACGCTGGTTCGAATCCAGCCTTCTCCACCATCAACACAGACTGACGATCATCCAGGGTAAGCAAACGCACTTGGATCGTGGGCAGTGCGGGAGTAGTTTAATGGTAGAACCTTAGCCTTCCAAGCTAATGACACGGGTTCGATTCCCGTTTCCCGCTCCAGGTTTTGTGTTCGTCAGTGTCATCGAAGTTGCAAGCAACCCGCTCGGTTGGCTGCTTGCCCATGTGGCTCAGTGGTAGAGCACTCCCTTGGTAAGGGAGAGGTCGCGGGTCCGATTCCCGCCATGGGCACCATATTCTATTTTTGTGTCTTGGCATATTTCCTGGAGCTTGAAAAATGGCAAAAGAAAAGTTTGAACGTACCAAGCCCCACGTGAACGTGGGAACGATCGGTCACGTTGACCACGGCAAGACCACGCTGACAGCGGCCATCACCACCGTGCTGGCAGCCAAGTTCGGTGGCGCAGCCAAGGCCTACGACCAGATCGACGCAGCACCTGAAGAAAAGGCACGCGGCATCACCATCAACACCGCCCACGTGGAATACGAAACGGCCAACCGCCACTACGCCCACGTTGACTGCCCCGGCCACGCTGACTATGTGAAGAACATGATCACCGGTGCCGCCCAGATGGACGGAGCCATTCTGGTTTGCTCCGCCGCTGACGGCCCCATGCCCCAGACCCGCGAGCACATTCTGCTGGCCCGTCAGGTGGGCGTGCCCTACATCATCGTGTTCCTGAACAAGTGCGACATGGTGGACGATGCCGAGCTGCTCGAACTCGTCGAAATGGAAGTGCGCGAACTCCTCGACAAATACGATTTCCCTGGCGATGCCACCCCCATCGTTCACGGCTCTGCCAAGCTCGCCCTCGAAGGCGACAAGGGCAACCTGGGTGAAGAAGCCATCATGCGTCTGGCCGATGCGCTGGACACCTACATCCCCACGCCCGAGCGCGCTGTGGACGGCTCCTTCCTGATGCCCGTGGAAGACGTGTTCTCCATCTCCGGTCGCGGTACCGTGGTGACAGGCCGTATCGAGCGCGGTGTGGTCAAGGTCGGCGAAGAAATCGAAATCGTCGGTATCAAAGACACCGTCAAGACCACCTGCACCGGCGTGGAAATGTTCCGCAAGCTGCTGGATCAAGGCCAGGCTGGCGACAACGTCGGTATCCTGCTGCGCGGCACCAAGCGTGAAGACGTGCAGCGCGGCCAAGTGCTGTGCAAGCCCGGCTCCATCAAGCCACACACACACTTCACCGGCGAAATCTACGTGTTGTCCAAAGACGAAGGTGGCCGTCACACGCCTTTCTTCAACAACTACCGTCCACAGTTCTATTTCCGTACCACCGACGTGACCGGCTCCATCGAGCTGCCCGAAGGCAAGGAAATGGTCATGCCCGGTGACAACGTGTCCATCACCGTCAAGCTGATCGCCCCCATCGCCATGGAAGAAGGTCTGCGCTTCGCTATCCGCGAAGGTGGCCGTACCGTCGGCGCTGGTGTCGTTGCCAAAATCATGGCCTGATTCCGCGAGGGTGCCGGTGCGAACCGGCACTTTCATGGCCCACAAAGCTGATACCTCTAGGAACAGAACATGCAAAAGCAAAAAATCCGTATTCGCCTGAAGGCTTTCGATTACAAGCTGATCGATACCTCTGCCGCTGAAATCGTGGACACCGCCAAACGAACAGGCGCGATTGTCAAGGGCCCCGTGCCCCTGCCAACCCGCATGAAGCGCTTTGACATTCTGCGTTCACCCCACGTCAACAAGACCAGCCGTGACCAGTTTGAAATCCGTACCCACCAGCGCCTGATGGACATCGTGGATCCCACCGACAAGACGGTGGATGCACTGATGAAACTCGACCTGCCTGCTGGCGTGGACGTGGAAATCAAGTTGCAGTGAAGCATGATGCGCACGAAAGCCTTGCATCCTGAAAAAATCCTGGCTAGAATGCGCGGCTGTCCTTAAAACGGCAGCAAATGAAAATAACGGCTGATGTACTCGGTGTAATGCCGGGTACAGCGGCCTTTTCTGTGCTTTTTTCAAGCACGTTATCAGCCCTGGCCAATTGAAGTCAGGAACGGAGAAAACAATGAGTCTTAGCAACTCCCTCGGGTTGTTGGGCCGCAAGGTGGGCATGATGCGTCTGTTCACTGATGATGGGGACGCAGTGCCTGTCACGGTGATTGATGTGTCTGACAACCGTGTTGCTCAGGTTAAAACCCAAGCCAACGATGGCTACGATGCCCTGCAAGTGGCTTTCGGCAAGCGCCGTGCATCCCGCGTGACCAAGCCCGAAGCCGGTCATCTGGCTAAAGCTGGCATTGAAGCCGGTGAAGTTCTGGGTGAATTCCGTGTGGCCGCCGATGTGGCTGCCCAGTACAAGGCTGGGGCTACAGTGCCCGCCACCTTGTTCGCAGCAGGCCAAAAGGTGGATGTGCAAGGCACCTCCATCGGTAAAGGCTTTGCTGGCACCATCAAGCGCCACAATTTCCGCTCACAGCGTGCATCCCACGGTAACAGCCGTTCGCACAACGTGCCCGGTTCCATTTCCATGGCCCAAGATCCCGGTCGTGTGTTCCCAGGCAAAAAAATGTCTGGTCACATGGGCGATGAAACCGTCACCACCCAGAATCTGGACATCGTGCGCGTGGATGAAGCCCGCCAGCTGCTCCTGATCAAGGGTGCAGTGCCCGGTTCCAACGGTGGTTTCGTCACCGTTCGTCCTGCTGTCAAGGCCAAATCTGCCAAAGGAGCTAACTGATGCAAGTTGAACTCCTGAATGAACAGGGCCAGGCTGCATCCAATGTGGATGTCCCCGAGACCGTGTTTGGTCGTGATTACAACGAATCGCTGATTCATCAGCTCGTTGTTGCCTACCAGGCCAATGCCCGTCAAGGCACGCGTGCTCAAAAAGACCGCGAAATGGTCAAGCACTCGACCAAAAAGCCTTTCCGTCAAAAAGGTACGGGCAATGCCCGCGCCGGTATGACTTCTTCCCCGCTGTGGCGTGGGGGTGGTCGCACCTTCCCTAACAGCCCAGACGAAAACTTCACCCAGAAGCTGAACAAGAAAATGTTCCGCGCTGGCATGGCATCGCTGCTGTCGCAGCTGGTGCGCGAAGGCAAGTTGGCTGTGGTGGAGTCCATCAAGTTGGATTCCCCCAAGACCAAGCCGCTGGCTGAGAAATTCAAGGCCATGAATCTGAAGTCGGTGCTCGTGATTGCAGATGAGGTTGACGAGAACCTGTATCTGGCTTCTCGCAACATTGCCAATGTTTTGGTGGTCGAGCCCCGTTACGCAGATCCTGTTTCATTGATTCACTACAAAAAAGTGATCGTGACCAAGGCTGCTCTCGAAAAGCTCAAGGAGATGTACGCATGAGCACGACACAATTCGACGAAGGTCGTTTGATGGCCGTATTGGTGGCTCCCATCGTGTCCGAAAAGGCCACCATGGTTGCTGAAAAATCCAATGCTGTGGTTTTCAAGGTGCTGCGTGATGCCACGAAGCCTGAAATCAAGGCGGCGGTTGAGCTGATGTTCAAGGTTCAAGTCAAGGGCGTTTCTGTGTTGAACCAGAAAGGCAAAACCAAGCGTTTTGCCAAGACCATTGGCCGCCGTGACCATGTGCGCAAGGCCTTCGTGACCTTGATGCCAGGTCAGGAACTCAATCTTGGCGGGGAGTCTGTTTAATCATGGCAGTCATCAAAATGAAACCCACTTCACCCGGCCGCCGTGCCGTGGTGAAGGTCACGCGTGATCATCTGTACAAGGGTGCGCCCCACGCGGCGTTGCTTGAGCCACAGATTCAAAACGCTGGCCGCAACAACAATGGTCACATCACTGTTCGCCACAAGGGCGGTGGTCACAAGCACCACTACCGTGTGATCGACTTCCGTCGCAACAAGGATGCGATTCCTGCACGGGTTGAGCGCGTTGAGTATGACCCCAACCGCACTGCACACATTGCACTGCTGTGCTACGCAGACGGCGAGCGTCGTTACATCATCGCTCCCCGTGGTGTGGAAGCCGGTGCAACGCTGTTGAGCGGTTCCGAAGCCCCTATCCGTGTTGGCAACACCCTGCCCATCCGCAACATTCCAGTGGGTTCCACCATTCACTGCATTGAGCTGCAAATTGGCAAGGGTGCGCAAATTGCACGTTCTGCCGGTGCTTCCGCCGTGCTGATGGCCCGCGAAGGTGTGTACGCTCAGGTGCGCATGCGTTCTGGTGAAGTGCGCAAGATCCATGTGGATTGCCGCGCAACCATCGGTGAAGTGTCGAACACTGAACACAGTCTGCGCCAGTTGGGTAAGGCCGGTGTCAAGCGTTGGATGGGCATTCGTCCAACCGTGCGCGGTACCGCCATGAACCCAATCGACCACCCACACGGTGGTGGTGAAGGTCGTACGGGTGAAGGCATGGCTCCTGTGGATCCATGGGGCAACCTGACCAAGGGCTACCGTACCCGTAACAACCGTCGTACGCAGGGCATGATTGTCTCGCGTCGCAAGAGCAAGAAATAAAGGGGTAACGGTATGACTCGTTCACTCAAAAAAGGCCCATTCGTTGACCATCACCTGATGGCCAAGGTCGAAAAGGCCGTTGCAACCAAAGACAAAAAGCCAGTCAAAACCTGGTCGCGTCGCTCCATGATCCTTCCCGATTTCATCGGTTTGACCATTGCTGTGCACAACGGCAAGCAACACGTTCCGGTCTACATCACTGACCAGATGGTGGGTCACAAGCTGGGTGAATTTGCGCTGACACGCACGTTCAAGGGTCACCCGGCTGACAAAAAAGCCAAGAAGTAAGGACACAGCATGGAAACAAAAGCAATTGTTCGCGGTGTTCGTCTGTCTGTTGACAAAGGTCGCCTGGTTGCCGATTTGATTCGCGGCAAAAAGGTGGATCAGGCACTCAACATCCTGACTTTCACGCAAAAAAAGGCCGCTGGCATTGTCAAGAAGGCGCTTGAATCCGCCATCGCCAATGCTGAGCACAATGACGGTGCTGATATCGACGAATTGAAGGTCAAGACCATCTACGTTGAACAAGGTACGACGCTGAAGCGTTTCACGGCTCGCGCCAAAGGTCGCGGCAACCGCATCAGCAAACCCACATGTCACATTTATGTGACGGTTGGCAACTGAGAGGCACTGCATCATGGGACAAAAAATCAACCCTACCGGCTTCCGTCTGGCCGTGTCTCGCAACTGGGCCAGCCGCTGGTACGCAAGCAACCGTGATTTCGCCGGCATGTTGGCCGAAGACATCAAGGTGCGCGAATACCTCAAGGCCAAGCTCAAAAACGCTTCTGTTTCTCGCGTCCTGATCGAGCGTCCTGCCAAGAACGCCCGTATCACCATTTTTTCCGCACGTCCTGGTGTCGTGATCGGCAAAAAAGGCGAGGACATTGAGAAGCTGAAGAAAGAACTGGCTGCCAAGTTGGGCGTGCCTGTGGCCGTCAACATCGAAGAAGTGCGCAAGCCTGAAATCGATGCCAAGCTGATTGCCGACAGCATCACCCAGCAGCTCGAAAAACGCATCATGTTCCGTCGGGCCATGAAGCGCGCCATGCAAAACGCCATGCGCATGGGTGCCCAAGGCATCAAGATCATGTCTGCTGGTCGTTTGAATGGCATTGAAATTGCCCGTACCGAGTGGTACCGCGAAGGTCGCGTGCCTCTTCACACCCTGCGCGCAGACATCGATTACGGTACGTCTGAAGCCAAAACCACCTACGGCATCATCGGTGTCAAGGTGTGGGTGTACAAGGGTGACACCTTGGGCCGCAATGATGTGCCGTCTCTGGACAGCACACCCCGTCCAGAAGAAGAGCGTCGTCCACGCGGCCCCCGCCGTGACGGTGCCCGTCCTGGTTCGGATCGCCCTGCTTCCCGTGGTGCCCGTCGCCCTGCTGGCGGCAACGCCGCCCCCGCAGATGGCAGTGATAAACCCGCAGAGGCTGGTGCCAATGCAAATGCCGCCGTTAAGCGCGTCCGCAAAGCCGCGCCCGCAACCGCAGCCGCGGACGGCAAAGGAGAATAAACATGCTGCAACCTGCTCGCCGTAAGTTCCGCAAGGAACAAAAGGGTCGCAACACGGGTGTGGCCACCCGTGGTGCCACCGTGGCGTTCGGTGACTTCGGCCTGAAGTCCACCGACCGTGGTCGTCTGACCGCGCGCCAGATCGAATCCGCCCGCCGTGCCATTTCACGTCACGTCAAACGCGGTGGCCGCATCTGGATTCGCGTGTTCCCCGACAAGCCGATTTCCAACAAGCCTGCCGAAGTCCGTATGGGCAACGGCAAGGGCAGCGTTGAGTACTATGTGGCTGAAATTCAGCCTGGCAAGGTGCTCTATGAAATCGTTGGTGTGCCTGAGCAACTGGCTCGCGAGGCATTCCAGCTGGCAGCCGCCAAGCTTCCTTTGCGCACGACGTTTGTCGCGCGTCAGTTGGGCCAGTAATCAGGAGATGAACCATGAAAACTGCTGAACTGCGCCAAAAAGACGTTGCTGGTCTGCAAGCTGAGATCAAGTCCTTGCAAAAGGCCCATTTCGGTCTGCGCATGCAAAAAGCAACGCAGCAACTGAATAACCTGAACACGCTGCGCCTGACGCGCCGTGCCATCGCTCGCACCAAGACCATCTTGGCCGAGAAGACCCGTGCCAACTAAGGAGTGACCATGACGGAAGCCAAACCCTCCCTCAAGCGCACCTTGATTGGCAAGGTGGTCAGTGACAAGCGTGCCAAGACCGTGACGGTTCTGGTCGAGCGCCGTGTGAAGCACGAGCTTTACGGCAAGATCGTGGTCAAGTCGAGCAAATACCATGCACACGACGAAGCCAACGAGTACAAAACTGGCGACGTGATCGAGATCACCGAAAGCCGTCCTCTGTCACGCACGAAAAACTGGGTGGTCAGCCGCTTGGTTCAAAAAGCCGACGTGGTGTAAGCCTGTTCCATGTGCGCACTGCACATGAATCAAAAGCGACTGACAATTCAGTCGCTTTTTTTTCGCCTGTATGCAAAGTATGCAATCGCAGGTATCTTTATTTTTCAGGAATGACCATGATCAAAGTCGGTGACACATTGCCCGCAACCACGCTGATGGAGTACAACGAAGTTGAGGGCGAGGGATGCTCTATTGGCCCCGTGGCTGTGGACGTGTCCAAAGCTACCGCAGGGAAAACGATTGCTCTGTTTGCGCTCCCAGGGGCATTCACTCCCACCTGCTCTGCCAAGCATGTGCCAGGCTACGTGGAGCAGGCTGAAGCCTTCAAGGCTGCCGGTGTCGATGAAATCTGGTGCGTCAGCGTCAACGATGCGTTTGTGATGGGTGCCTGGGCCCGTGATCAGCAGACAAACGGCAAGGTGCGCATGCTGGCCGATGGATCAGCCGACTTTGCCAAGGCTACGGGCCTGACGTTGGACTTGACTTCGCGCGGCATGGGATTGCGCAGCAACCGCTACTCCATGCTGGTCAAGAATGGTGTGGTGACTGCATTGAACATCGAAGGCCCCGGCAAATTTGAAGTCAGCGATGCGGCCACGCTGTTGGCACAGGCATCTTCCTGAGCTGCTCAGTGCCGGATCGCACCAGATGGCAGTGCTGTCTGGATAGAAACACGGCCAACCACAAGCGGCCCTGACCGTGACGGATGCTGACTCAGCCGCCTAGGCTGGCGATATAAGCCATGCCAGCCGCACAGCCTGCAAACACCGCCAGTGCCAAAAGGCGGTCGGCAGTGCTGTCTTGGCTTGGGCTGAGTTCCTGGTCGTTCACCGCTTGGTCGCCACTGAGCATGGCGTGAACCAACCGCTGTTGTTTCACTGCCCGGTAAAACACAATGGCCGCCAGGTGCAAGCCCACCAAGACAAGCAAGATGGTGCTGCCCACCTCTTTGTGGTACCAGGTAGCCAAGCCACTGATCTGGCTCGACACAAAGCTGTACAAGGGGCCGGTGAACGCAATTTCATCGTCGCTGACCAGGCCTGTTCCCACTTGCAATGCCAGTACCAACAGCATGGCCAGCACTGAAAATGCGCCAATGGGGTTGTGACCGGCACCACTGAATGCCCCTGGCTGACCTTTCAGGTAAGCCAGCAGGCGTTGCGGTGTGGGCACAAAGCTGCTGAAACGTGACCAGCGCCCCCCCACAAACCCCCAGATCAGCCGGAACAACACCAACGCACCCACTGCGTAACCGGTTCGCATGTGCCATTCCATCAGGTTACCGCCCAAATCCCCGGTGATGAACAGCACCAGCAGGGCCACTGGCAAGGCCCAGTGAAAAAGGCGGGTGGGCAGATCCCAGATGCGAATTTTGTTCATTTCATTTCTCCAACCGCGTAAAAAATCGGGTGAGTTTGTTGTGATGCACAGCCCAACGGGCAAAGAGATCAAGAGCTACGTACACTTCACTGCGCAGACATTGTTGTCTGATTCCATCCACCAAGGAGTTTGCATGAAAACATGGTCTCGCCTGATGTTGGCTGCCACGCTCACGGCATGTGCCGTGCCTGCTATGGCGCAATTTCAAAAACCAGAAGACGCAGTGAAGTACCGACAAGGTGCTTTTTTCGTGATGGGCCAGCATTTTGGCCGATTGGGTGCCATGGCGAACGGGCGTGTGCCGTTTGATGCCAAGGCCGCACAGGACAATGCCGCCATTGTTGAAACCATGAGCAAGCTTCCGTGGGCTGCGTTTGGTGCGGGTACGGATACCGTGGCCACCACCAAGGCCAAGGCTGAAATTTGGGCTGAGAAAGCCAAATTTGATCAAGGGGCCGACAAAATGGTGTCAGAGCTTGCTAAGTTGAACGCTGCCACAAAAATGGGCAACTTGGATGCGTTGAAGGCTGCGTTTGGCGATGCTGCTGCAACCTGCAAGGCTTGCCACGATTCCTATCGGAACAAATAGCAACTTCCTCAATGAATACGGTCAGAATGGCCGTATTCATTGGTGGTACCAAGGGCGCATGAGTTTGGGGCTCAGGTTTCATTCAGCAGTTTGTCGAGTAACTGATGAAGGGCATC
>ERZ724525.1990-NODE-1990-length-11851-cov-8.932943_pt1 | contig 11851 bp, 10 predicted proteins | sample MGYA00376058_ERZ724525 | MGnify/ENA primary metagenome ERZ724525 (study PRJEB28724, sample SAMN07190888) | wastewater metagenome | isolation source: influent of sewage treatment plant in Hong Hong | place: USA: Christiansburg, Virginia | collected 2016-03-01 ... | reverse complement strand
GCTACTCGGCCGTTCGCGTGCCGCAGCGGTTCCGGCATTTGGCCTCGCCGGAGACCGTGGCCGAAGAACTGATGTTGGTGGGGGAGGAAGGGGCGCATGGCTGGAGTACTGGTTGGCAGTTCCTTGACCGCCGACGGCGCCCGCCGCTCCCCACGTCGGGACCGCTGAAGCAGCGCCGTTCGAGCCAGCCGCAGGGCGTGACGAACTGTCTGCGCCGGCTTTGAATCTGAGCCAAGACCGATTGATGGCAAGCGCGTGCACGAACCCGCCTGCCCAGACGCCAAGTGCCAAGAACATACCGACCTTCGATTGCCATCTCGACGAATCAGCTGTGCCGTCAGGAAGCCGCGGACCCGACCCGGACAATGCCATAAATGCGACAGTCGCAGCGCCGTAACCACCTGCGGCGATCAGCCAAGACCGGCGCTTCGCAGAGATACCGACGTAGAGGAACGACGCCCACGTGAAGCAGCAGCAAAACAGGGTCCCGGCAATCCAAACCGAGTTTCTGAGACGCCAGTTTTGGTCGCTCAGTAGTTCCTCAGCTGTTGTCACCCGTCGTTCCCGACCGGTTCTTCGTGCTTTTCCAGGAGCGTGACCCTCCCCACAGGTGCACCATCAACTCGCCTCGGTGGAAGACGGCCACCGAGGCCCCACCCCCGAGTGGTTTGGGATTGTAGTCCGCTGGCAATCGACGATGGATCCGCCATGACATCCGTGAGGAACGTCTCCCGGACGCCGTCGAGTTCGCCTTGGGAGAACGGCAGCAGTTCGATGACGTGGAGTCGGCCGGTGAGCGATTGGGCAGCCCTCGCCGGCGCGTCGAACCTGGTCGAACCGGTGTCGGTATGTGGTCAGTGGCCATCCGCCCCCGGTGTGGTCGCTCGCGTTGCGCCGCAGGCAGCCAGTCGACAGCCCTCATGTGGTGAGGTTCGGGAAGCACTGATGGCGGGCGAGGGGGTCCTGCCAGGCATCGTGATGCAGGAGGCGCTCCAGACTCTGAGCGAAGGTCGAGTCAAGGACGGGATCGTTGCCGAGCTTGAAAATTGCCGCTGTTGGTTGCGAGTCGATCCGACCACCGGCAGGCCACCGAGTTGTACACAACGTGCCGCACGAGGGGAGTCAAGGTGGGCACGGTTGATGCGCTGATCGCCGGGCTGTGCCTGCGCCGAGACCTCGGTCTGCTCAGCGCCGATCGAGACTTCGAGCACATGGCGCGGTTCACCGAACTGAAGCTGTGGCGTCCCGACCCCGTGGATCAGCCGGAATGATCCCACGGCCAACGGGGTCGATGAGCGGGTGACCCTGAGGTCAGCGAGATCCGTCCGGCACGCGCTGCAGCGATCTGGTCGCGCTCTTCGACGTAGGCGCGAATGGCGGCGAGCTAACCATCGTGCTCGCATCATCCGGCAGACCAAGGCCTCCTGCAGGCCGTCCACCAATAGGTGACGGAGCGAACGTGGGGAGCGCTGAGCGGGCACTGCGGTCATGGCCGGCCGGGTTCACGAGCAAAGCCCAGACGTATGCCGACCTGTTCGCCCAGCCAGGCCGGCAGTCGAGTGAGTTCCGAAGAGCACTGTGGCGAGACTGGTTTGCATTCGATGACTGGTCTCTGCGTGACGGAAGTGGCGAGGTGACATCGAAGGCGTCCACGACGACAGCTACCTGCCGCACCAGTCCGAACTCGGAGACAAGCTACGCCTGAAGGTCGAGGTGCTCGCAGCCCACACCGACGATCTTGGGCATGGCAAGTGGCGCCTGCTCACCATCACCGCTTTCGAGCTGCTCGTACCTCCAGCTGGCCTGAACAAGCAGCAACGCAGGCAGATCGACCGGATGCGGCGGGACTGGGATGACGCTGTCTCTGATGTCGTGGCCCCGATTGAACGCTCGCGGCCAGAAGTGCTGCTTCGGCGGGGTGCTGACGAGGCGACGACGTCAGCTTCCATGCCATGGCAGACGAAGTCGTGGTCAATCCTCCCGCCTTTACCGGCGAGCCAAGGCGACGCGGAGGACGGCCACCATTGGGGGAGGGAGCGTCCCGGGTCGCCCAAGTCCGCTTGTCTGCAGCCGACTACGAGGCGGTTGTCCGGGCGGCAAAGTCCCGGAGTGAGTCGCTCAGCGAGTTTCTCCGTCGTGCAGCCCTAGAGGCCACCCGGGTGACCTGATACACCGACACTGCATCCCGTCCAAGGCTTGATGTCGAGTCCACCTGGCCAGGAGGTGGTGCCGGAGACCTCGTCGGCGGAGACACGGCCGAACGTGTCGGCCAGCACCTACATCGAGTCGGGATCGCTCGGGTCGGTACCAATTTCGACCGCCATACGTTCCAGCCCGTCCCGGCGTGGCGGGGGAACCAAGTCGAGGTCGCCGGGCGAAGGGTGATCGTGGTCGTCGTAATCGTGGTCGTGTGCGTCAATCGTGGCCAGGCATTCGGCCGTCACCGACGCGGGCCACCCCTTGTGGCGATGACAGAACTTGACCCACTCGCTGAGCACCGGGTTGAGGAACTCGTCGGCCTCGAGGTTCTCTGTCGCCACGTCGCCAAAGCGGAGCAAGAACCCCTCGACCACCATGGGCGACCAGCGGTATCGATCGCCGCCGGCAAAGCGCTCGCTGTAGTGGATGAACAGCTCGCAGAACTCGCCGACATCGTGGGCAAAGCCGGGATCGCCTTCGAACCCGATGGCGGCGGCGACCCCGTCGGCGTTGAGGAAGTCGCGGATCATTGCCTCCTGCACCTCATCGTTCGCCGGGGTCGGTTCCGGCGGCTCGATCGACGGCAGGCCCGCCAGCGTCTGTTGGGCAAGCGGGGCGTACACGAAGTAGTCGTCGGCGATCGGGCGGTCCTCCAACATCTCGGTCATGGCCATGGCCTCGAGGAGACGCCCGACGACCTCCTCGACCGGCATGGGCTCGATGTGGCGGATCACGTCGGTCCGACAGGCCGGCTCGTCCGGGTCGGCGGGCCATGGGGTGCCGGGCGTGAACCAACTCCGGTACTCATCCATGGGGGTAACGATGAACTCCACTGCGAACGGCCCATCCTCAACGGCGATGCTGCCGAAGAGCACCTGGTCGGGCCACCCGCCGGGCCAGTGCAGCTCGACGCCCACGCACGACAGATCCCCCAGGTCGTCGTAGCTGTGCCACCCACCCGACGCAGTGGCGTTCCACACAGCGTCGGCCCAGTCGGGCCGGCCGACCTTGGCCTCCAACTGCGCCACCCGCACTTCCAGCTCCGGCCGAGCCTCCTCGGTGCAGAACGGCAGGCAGGGGCGGATGCAGTCGACATACCGCGCGTCGGGAGCGAGCCGTTGACTCTCGGTCAGTGCGAAGGCGACGGTAGTCAACATCTCGTCGGCGGCTCCCGGCGGGCCCTCGCCCAGCAACTCGCTCGGCCGCAGCCCGGTTTCTCCGCCAGGCATGGGATCATCGTCGGCGATCAGATTCACCAGGCCGACCAACTCACAGGCCAAGAACTCGACATCGGCAGGATGGTCGTCTCGCAGAGGGCTGAGCTGTGACGCGAACGTCGCGAACAGGTTGATGGCGGCCGCCTCGGGGGAGCCATCGTCCGAGTCCGGCATGGCCGCAAGCGGCGAGTTTCGTGCGAATGGTCCGGCCGGTTGGAGACCGTCGCCGTCGCCGGGGGGAGTGCCCGGCCCACTCTGTTGGGGTTCATCTTTTTGGCGTCTCGGCATGGACCGATTCTGTCAGCCGGCGTCCGTTTGGTGCGAGGGCGCTGGACCGAGGGGCGACCCGTTGGGGATCAACTCCAGTCGTTGAGTTCGGCGAACGCCGCCATGGCATCCAGCGGCAAGAACGGCGCCACCTCGATCAGCTTCTTCGTGTACTCGCTCAACAACGCTCCTGTGGCCTCTGGAGCTCACCAAACTACGGGACCGCCTCCGAGGGATGGGGCTGCGAAGGAACCTGCCTGTTGGGACGGGGGCCGAGCGAAGGGGTCAGAAGTTCGGATCGCCGTCCGTCCACTTCTTGCATTCGAGCTTTCCGGAGATCGTGGCCGGATTATCGCTGTTCTCACCCACCCGAGTTGAATCGAGCGTCACCGAATCGTCACCAAACGTGACGGACTCCTGGTTGTACGGCGTGTCGTCGTGCTTGCCGCCGTACCAACCATCACCATATTCGGGCGCACCGATATGGATGTCCGTAGGCTTGAGGTCCGCGATAAGCGTGTAGTCCTCCTCGGCCGCGTGCAGTGCGGTCAGGTTGCCCTCGCTGCCGTAGCAGACCACTCGATCCACCGTGACCTCAGTGGAGAACTTCGGTGTCTCGATGTTGAGGGCGTTCGTTTGATCAGGCATTGCTACTAACTGGCTCTGCTCCTCGACGGGCGGGCTCTGCGTCGTAGTAGAGGTTCCGTCCGAAGTGTCAGCGGGTGAAGCATTTGGTTGGGGCCCGTCGCCGCAGCCAGCAATGGTCAACATGGCGGCTGTAACTACGCCAAGTCGGACTGGATGAAATCGTTTGATGCTGGCCTGCCTTCTTTTGATGGTCACCATGCGAGTGCGACTGGCCGTCAGTCCAACCGAACCGATTACTACCCCAAAGTTGAGTGGTCAAAGTCCGCAATCAACCGTGGTTCCGAGTCAGGAGCCTCCACGATGTAGTAGTCAGTTGTGCCGCTCTCGTTTGCGTTCGAGACGATTGGCATGTCGTCCCAGGTTGTCCCGATGAGGTCCGCCCCGGTTGGCGGCAGCGGCAGCCAGGTTTCGCACCCAATCGATCCTGCCGAGTCAAAGGTCTCGCCTGACAGCTCGGAGTCGCCGCCAAAGTAGCCATCGAAGAAGAGGTCCTGGCCCCAGAAACCGAACGACTTCGTGCACAGCTCCAGCGCTTCGGTTTGAGGATGTTCAACATCGAGCGAGGTCGAAACGACCTTGGCACCGCCGTTTTGATTGTCAATCGTGCAGAAGTCACCAGCACCCTGCCACTCGTAGGAGCTGTAACATGCGTTCTTGCCATCGACCGGTTGCGGGTCTAGGCCACTTGAGACGAGCGACGGCAAGGATTGTGCCATGTCTGGGCTATCCCCGTAAGCCTCAAAGTAGACGGTGCCTTCTCCTGCCTTGTCGAATCCTGAATAGTTTATGAAACTCTCACTTGATCGGTTAATCCCCTCACCGGATTGGGTCGGTTCGTATTCGTCTGCAGCTGGCAATTCGGTGACGGCTCCCGTGCTCGGGTCGAAAACCTGGAGCGTCACGGGGTCAAAAATCAGGCCATCCTCTGTTACTTGAGGCGTGCCCCTGTTTGAGCGTTGGTCCTCTGCCGAACCCACGATCCCAGTTTCCATAATTTCACCGGCGTCAGTATCTACCACCAATACGTGCCGCATGAAACTATCATCTTGAACACGGAATGCTGCGAGCGAGTTGGCGGACGGTGGTTCCGGGCTGGTTGTCGTCGTGGCTCTTGGGGCTGAAGTGGTTGTGGGGGCTTGGGTCGTCGTGGTTGAAGTGGATGTGGCGGATGAGGTCGTGCTGGCAGGACCTTCTGCTTTATCCTCCGGCGCATCTGCGCCACATCCGACCGATAACACGAGCGCTAGAGCCAAAAACGCGGTCATGAACTGGTCTGTTCGTTTCATCTGATCCACGGTAGTGGGACAGCTCGCTCGGATGCCAGTTCGACGCAGCGCTACATGAGGCGGGGTTCGGCAACACTGCCGAGGGGCGTATTAGACGGGAGCCATGGCTGGTCTCAGCCAGTCTCGCTCGTCCAGCCATGCCCACGCAGATTCGATGTGGTGCTGAGTGAACATGCCCGCCTTGCGCCTGTTCCAGTCCTGGACCCGTTGGGTCACGTCGGCGAGGTCGCCGGTTGAACTGCTGCGGGTCGCCGCCCAGTGCACAGTGGCGAGTAATTCTAAGCCGTAGGTCGATGCGTAACCTTCGACCAGTCGAAGGACTCGTTCCATCCGACCGGCAATGCCCGGTTCACCTGCCAGCACATTGGCCGCATCGTCGAGGGCTCCGTCGAGAATCACCAGAGGTTCGGCCTCGGACACCTTATTGGAGCCGTCGCCAAAACCCTCGACGTAGTGGCCCTCGATGGCTTTGAGTAGGTGCCGGAGCCCGTCGGCGTAGGGGCCGTAAAGGTTGGGTTCGAATCGGAGCGCCAGATCCTCGCCCGCTTCTTGGAGGAAGTACATCAGCTTTTGGGTCTCGATCAGCGACGTGCCAAGCGCGAGTCTGTCGTACTGGTCCAGCATCGAGACGAGGGCTGCCCTCGCTGGCGTCATCGTTGGCACCTCTGACGCTGGCGCCATCGAACGTGCCGCTGGGGCCCCGGTCGGAACGTACAGCTCAACGGTCAGGTCGAGACCTTCGAGTTTTCGTTCGATGAGTGGCCGGACCTCACTCCAGTCGAGCCCACCGTTGCCACAGCCAAGCGGGGGCAGGGCGATTGAGCGCATGTCGAACTTGGCAACCACCTCCCGGAGGTCGTCCAGGCCCGCTGCAATGTCGGACATTCGAGAACGGGACCGCCAATGGCCTTTGGTCGGGAAGTTGATGATCCAATGAGGCGGCGTCAGCCGGCCGTCATCGAAGACGAACATCGTGCCGAGGGCCACTTCGTCACGCTTGCACGCCCGTTCGTAAGCCTTGAAGTTGGCCGGGAACGCGTTCTTGAACTGCAGGGCGATGCCCTTTCCCATGACACCGACCGTGTTGACCGTGTTGACGACCGCGTCTGCGCTCGATTCGAGGAGGTTCCCGGAGTGCTCAACGAAGGTAGTCATGGAAAGTACCAGCCTGGTCTGGCGAGGACCGTCGTGGGTTTGCCCACCCTACTCAGCAGGTCTTCTACGTGCCGACGCTGAGCGTCGGTTTGAGTCGCAACGCCGAGAAGCACACCCCATGGCAAGTGGCGATGCACCAGAAACTCGGCCATGCGTCGCTCCATGCGGTCCGGTTTGTCCGGCGTGTTGTTCCACATCCGACCATCCATGAGCGGCCAGTCGATGAACTGGTCGAGGGTGGTTGGGTCGACACTGAATCTGGCGTGGTTGAGCGCAGCGTTCCGATCCGTGAAGACCAAGTCAGCTCTGCTTTCGACGACTCGGTCGACGCTCGTCACGAGATAGACGATTTCATCCTGTCCGCCGTTGAATGAAGTGACGCCGCCTGTGTAGATCGACCCCAACATCGGTGACCGCGGCGCGAAATAGAACGGCACGTAGTCAGCGACAACGCCACCAGGACCTACGGGTACCCGCCGGCGCCGACGAGCGTCCTTGATCGAGTGTTGCCCGATGTCGGTCTTCAGCCCGCTCTCGGCCCGGACCCTGTTGTCGCTACTGAGTCCGGTCTGCGCGATCCTCAGAAGGTTGCTGATATGGGTGAAGTGGAAGAGTTTCTCGCGGAGGTTGCTCATGGCTCCACAGACCGGTTCCAGAGCGCCGCCCAGGTGAAGTTGACGCTGGTGACGTCGAAGATGAACTCTTCGGACCGGCCCTCGAAGGGGTGCCGCAGGTAGCGAACGGTGTCGGTGCCGTCGGGTGAGACCTCCACGAGCGCCAACACAAAGTGTTTTGGCTCGTTGAGCGCGGTCAGGATCTCGTTACGGCTAACGGTGACGGTAGGGGCACCCTGGATACGACCCTTCACCTCGATGAACTTCACATCGCCCAACCCGCCGTCGGTTGCGGCACGTCGAGAGCGAATGTCGTAACCGGGGTGGTTGCGGTGTGTTTCGTTGAGGTCGACCGCCTGCCAACCGAGCTGGGCCTCGGCTTCGAGGACTGCTTCGACAGCTCGGCGCTCGACCTCGGCGCGAGAGATCACGAACTGTTCGGGCAGCGAGCTGGGGGTGTCTGTGAGAAGTCGCGCCGGGACGATGAGCGCTCCACCGACGACGGTTGGCGGCAAGGCTCGGAGGCTGCGCTCAGCCTCAAGTTGGGCGGTTCGACTCTCAAGTCGTTGCGCCAAGCGGTCGGCCCGGTTGCGCGCTCGGTCGACGTTGGCCTGGGGCATCTTGCCCGTCTCGGCCTTGAGTTGGAACTCGTTGGCACGGTGGTACCAGTGGTTGACCTCACGGGTGAGACGTTCCATGACGGCGGCGAGGGTGGCATCCACCCGTGCCTCGGTGTGAAGACGAACTCGGGCGAGATGCTCCGGGATGGCTACGCCGATGGCGTGGTTGGTGCCAATCGACTCCAGATCGGATGTCAGCCAGTCGGCCTCAAGCGCGGAATCGACTTGTTTCAGCTCGGTTTCGGCTGGCGGCCTGTAGTCGAGGTAGGGCGCGTAGCCTGCAACGACGGCGTTGTTGTCTCCGTCGATCTCGACGAACTCGAAGCGGCGGCTCACCACCGTGTGAGGCGCGTTGCGGGTGGGGCGCCCATCGGCGATGGCATGTTCCAGCATGACCAACACCCGTGGCTCGTTCTGCGTGTCGGCGTCGTCGACCAGCACGGTCCCCTGGGTGAAGAGACCGGCGTGACGCTCCAACAGGAGGTCGATCGTGGCCGCGAGCAGTGGATGACCGGGTGCGAGCAGCTCGGCTGGCGGTGCGCCCGCTTGCCGGATGAGCTCCGTGTCGAATGTGATCCGCTCATAGCGGGTGAGCACCGGCGCCCGGCGCCGATTTCGCGGTCCCGTGCCCGGACCGAGGACGGAACGGAAGCCAGCTGGAATCGTCCCGGCTCCCGCTCGGTCGCCTTCCCACCCAGGTGTTCCATGGCGGCGAGGAAGAACGCGCGGATGTAATGGGGCTGTAAGCGTCGAGCCGAGGCCTCCAGCATCTCTATCCGGATGCGCTCGATGTCGGTGAAGGCCAGGGTCTCCTCTGCCAGTGGTGGGTGCTCGATGGCGTCGCGGATACGGCCTTCGACGGTGTCGTCGATCACCTGGTTGATCCGGTCCCGCACCTCTGGATCGTCGCCGTAACGTATGGCGTCCAAGAGCAGCCGTCGCAGCTCGGCCCCGCTGAGTGCTTCGCCTAAAACGTCGAACACCTGGCCCGAGTACGCGATCCGCTGCTGGTCGATCTTGGCGAGGAGGCGAAGGTAGACCTGTGCTTCGCGGGTGTCGGCCGCCACCAGGTTCCACATGTGGCACACCTCGGTCTGACCGATCCTGTGCACCCGGCCAAAACGTTGCTCAATGCGGTTCGGGTTCCAGGGCAGGTCGTAGTTGATCACCAGGTGAGCACGCTGCAGGTTGATGCCCTCGCCGGCAGCATCGGTGGCTACCAACACCAGGCATTCCTCGTCCTGGGTGAAGCGGGCCTGGATCGTGCGGCGTTCCTCTCGTGGTGTGCTACCCGAAATGTGCACTACGGCATCGGAGTCGCCCAGGAAGGTCCGCAGCCGGTCGACCAGGTAGTTCATCGTGTCGCGGTGTTCGGTGAAGATCAGCAACTTGCGACGGTCCCCGTCGGGACTGAACATCGCCTCGGCCGTTTGAAGCAGACCGGAGAGCTGCAACCACTTGGCGTCCACGCCCTGGCCCCGAAGTCGTCGGGCCAGCTCTTCCAATTGCTTGAGCGTGCCTACCTCGAGTTCAAGTTCGGCAATGGTGGCCGCCGCAGTCGCTGCGTCGACAACCTCCGCCCCAAGCTCCTCTTGCTCCTCACCATCGAGGTCGTCCCAGCCATCGAGATCGAGGCCGCTACCGGACCCCTCGGCATCGTCACCCAGCAGCGATGACAGGCGTTGTTCCTGAGGAGAGATCCCCAGCGCGGCGGTCCTCGCCCGCTGCCGTTCCTCGACGATTCTCGCTTCGAGCTTCTTTCGGCGCCTGGCGAGTGACTGATAGATCGCCTCGGGCGACGAGGCCAAACGCCGCTGCAGCATCGTGAGCGCAAACCCAACGGTGTTTCCCCGGCGGCCCTGACCCTCCTGGGTCAGCCGGTCGGCCCGGTTCATCTGCTCGCGGACGTACTCGGTGACCTCGTCGTAGAGGGTCATCTCGTCGTTGGACAGCTCGTAGCTGACCGTGGTGGCGCGTCGCTCTGGGAAGAGGGGCTTGCCCTCGAACGTCAGCAGCTTCTCCTTCACCATGCGCCGCATGAGGTCGCTTGGGTCCCCCGAGTGGACGCCGTCGCGGAAGCGGCCCTCGAACCGGTCGCTGTCCAGCAGGGCAAGGAACAATTGGAAGTCCTCATCCTTTCGGTTTGGGCGAGCCGCTCGACGAGATCCTCGCGTCGGGCGATCTGGTCGACTCGACAGATCAACTGGTTCCGCTCGGCGAACACGTCCCCGGCATGGGTGCTGTCGAGCAGCTCCTTGGTGACGATGTCGAAGCGAAGCCCGAACTTGTCGAACAGCTCGTCCTGCCACTGGTTGGCCAGGCTTCCGGGTGCGACCACCAGGATGCGTTCGGCATCGCCCCTGATGATCAGCTCTTTGATGTAGAGGCCCGCCATGATCGTCTTGCCCGCGCCGGGGTCGTCGGCGAGCAGGAACCGCAGGGGCTGGCGGGGGAGCATTTCGCCGTAGACGGCTTCGATCTGGTGGGGGAGCGGGTCGACCTCGCTGGAGGTGAGCGCCAGGTAGGGGTCGAAGAGATGGGCCAGATGGATGCGGCGGGCTTCGGCGGCCAGCCGGAAGAGGTGGCCGTCGCCGTCAAAGCTCCAGGCGCGACGGGTGCCCTCGTGGACCTCGAAGGTGCCCTCGTCGCTGCGGTAGAGCAGCTGTTCCCTCGGTTGGTTGTTGGCGTCCCGGTAGGTCAGCGTGATGGCTTGATCGCCATGCCACGACGCGGACACGACGGTGACCGGCCCGCCCGGCTCGATGCCATCCGCGACCGCACCGGCTACCAGGTCCTCCAACGACGACACGCGTTCACCCTACGCGAGCACTGGGTGTTGATCGGGGCTGCCGAGCATCCCGCACGCCGACGCCAGCACAAGCCCTGATTGAGCCTGATTTGCAGGACCACTTGCCTTGGAACCGACCGACCTCGACCGACTCCACGATCCGGCACACCGCTGATCGATCAGCCGGTGGTGGCATGCGATGCGCCGCCAGCACGCCGAGAAGCTCGATCGACCGAAGCCGAAGGCCCGGTGTGCAGAAGCCTCACCTCCGCTCCTTCCTCGGCGGTCACGTTGGGGAGGAGGGACAGGATGGCGAAGACCGGCGCCGCCCGCTTGGTGTTTACACCCTGCGCCAGTTGGTCAAGCGTGACCCGGTCGACGTAACCGTGGTCCAGCAGGATCTCCCATGCGAGGTTGAAGAGGCTTGCAGACACCGGACGGCTTGTGCCGAGATCTGCAGCTCGACGAGTCTTGACCTGGATGCCCATTGGGGTCAGTGGCCCGAGCAGGTTCTCGCTGTTTTTCTTGAGCGTCTCGATGGTCGTTCTGCCCCGAAGCACCACCCACAACAGGTCGTAGAGCTCCGCATCAAATAGCTGAGCGTCGGCGAGCTTCTGCTCCGAACCAGACAACTGGGATGCCTTGACGAGCCCCTCGGTTGCCCGAGCGAGAGCAGCGTCCGCGAATTCGGCTGCAAGTTCGTCGCTCGGAACCTGCCGGTTCCAAAGATCGATGTCGAAGTCGCCGCCCACGTCGGTGAGTTCGAGCAGGCACTTCCGTTCCAAGATCAAGGCCTCTGCTGCGTTGCTCGTTTCGGCCCAGCACACGTAGATGTCGAGAAGGTCGAGGGCATCCCGGCCCCAGCGCTTCGCACGACTCGGGTTGCCAGCTTCCACCTTGGCGGTCTTCCATCGGAGCCAGTCAGGGTCGGCCAAAGCCTTGTCGAGCGCTGCCTCGCCAAGCCCAGAAACAAGGCCTTTGCCGCTGACGTAGGCCTTCAGACGGCCCCTGACGCCCCATCCGCTTCGCGGCCCCGCCATACCCACGTAAATCAGTT
>ERZ724525.1984-NODE-1984-length-11879-cov-3.276387_pt1 | contig 11879 bp, 9 predicted proteins | sample MGYA00376058_ERZ724525 | MGnify/ENA primary metagenome ERZ724525 (study PRJEB28724, sample SAMN07190888) | wastewater metagenome | isolation source: influent of sewage treatment plant in Hong Hong | place: USA: Christiansburg, Virginia | collected 2016-03-01 ... | reverse complement strand
GCCTTGACGTGCAGCGAGAACATCACGCCGGTCTTGCGTGCGTCTTCGATTTCTTTTTCGTAGAACTCGCACAGCGCCTTTTTGCTCATGAACATGGAGTCGATGACTTCACGGTCGAGCAGCGAAACCTTGGGTTTGAGGACGATGGTCTGGCCGGAATTCGTGATGAGTTCCATCTTCACGTCACGGGCGCGATCCAAGGTGATGGACTTTTCGCCGTGATAGAAGTCGCCAGCGTGCATGTGCGAGACGTGCGAGCGCGAGGCTTGGCTCCACTCGGCCATGCTGTGCGGGTTCTTGCGGGCGTATTCTTTGACAGCGCGGGGAGCGCGGCGGTCAGAGTTACCTTCACGCAGCACGGGGTTCACGGCGGAGCCGGTGCATTTGCTGTAGCGGGCCTTGAGCGCTTTTTCTTCTTCGGTCTTGGGCGCGTCTGGATAGTCGGGGATGGCGTAGCCCTTGCCTTGCAGTTCCTTGATGGCGGTCACCAGTTGGCCGACCGAAGCGCTGATGTTGGGCAGCTTGATGATGTTGGCTTCGGGGCGCAGGGTCAGCTTGCCCAATGCGGCCAGGTTGTCCGGCACACGCTGCTCTTCGGTCAGGTACTCGGGGAAAGCGGCCAAGATACGCGCTGCCACCGAGATGTCGCTGCCGACGACTTCAACGTCAGCCGCAGCCGCAAAGGTGCGAACCACGGGCAGGAATGCACAAGTCGCCAGCATCGGCGCCTCGTCTGTCAGTGTGTAAATAATTTTTGACTTGCTAGCGGTCATTGTCATCCTCAAAGGGGCTTAACACAGGGAGTTTCGATTCTAAGGACTACCCTGTCACCGAACTGATGAAATCATGTTTTAACTGATGAAACGCAGGTTTTTTAGTTCTGATTGCGGCCCTTGGGGTCATGCATCAAGCGCTGGGGCGACTTCGCAGCAGCTTCAAGCATTCGACTGAGGCGGCCAAATCCAGCGCCGTGAAATCGTCAAAGTTGCTCAATTGGGCGTTGGCACCATGGCTTAGCAGCAGTTGCACCAAGTCGGCTTTGCTGTTGGAGGCCACGTACATCAAGCAGGTGGCTCCGTTGCCGTTTTGCTGGTCAATGGGCGTGCCCGCTGCAATCAAGGTGTTGATGAGCGCGTGGTCGCCGTTGTAACAAGCCAGCCACAGTGCGTTGCAGCCGTCGGCGTTCAGGACGTGGGTGTCCACGCCCAGCGCCAGCAGTTCTTGCACGATGTCGAGGCGGCCCAGCTTGGCGGCGCGCATCAGCGGGGTGAAGCGGCCATCGGCTTGCGGGGCGCTGAGCTGGTCAGCAGGGAAGCCGTGTTCGGCCAAAAAAGCGGTCAGGTGAGGTGTCATGGTCAGGCGGTCGTGGAGGCGTTGGGGGTAGGGCGGGCTGGTTTCGATGCGGGCATCGAGCACCTGCGTGCCGACGGTGAAGTGGTAGAGGGTTTGGTAGCGCCCGTCTCCCAAGCCGCACAGCTGGTGGACGGGGTCGTCAAAAAAGCAGCCGATGCCGGTGCCGCGCACGCCAGCAGCTTCGGCTTCGAGGTACAGCGCTTGGCCGATCAACCCCGCCTCGCGCAGCAGTTCGCGGTAGCCGGGAGCGTGGTCGGCGGTGGCGCTTTCAAACTCACCGACCATGCCCAGCGAGAACGCGCCCGTGGCGGCGATGTCTTGGTGGCAATGCAGCGCCCGCGCCAGCCGCTGCAAGGCGAGCAGCGGCAAGCAGCCGAGCTGGATCAGCCCCAAGTGCGCGGGGCAGTCGGCATCGAAGTCGGCCACGGCGCGCGGGTGCTGCAAAGCCGCGTCGCTGGGTTGCAGGGCTTGCACCAGCGCCGCCCCGGCGGCGTGTTGGCGCGGCAACAGGTACAGCCCGCTGGGCAAGTCGTCCACCCGCAGCACAAACAGCAGCAGGTGGATGTGTGGCGCGCTAGCCTGCGCCGTCCAAGGCGCTTGCGGGCGTGGCAACACCGCGTCCAACATGCGGTAGAAGGCGGCTTTGCTCAGGTGGCGCTGCGGGTCAAAGCGCTGGCCGCTGCGGCGCTGGCGGATCAGCTGCACGTTGCCCGGCGCTGCGGCGTGTGCATCCGTGAGTGCATTGGTGAGGGCGGGCAGCGCCATCAACGGCGGCCATGTCGGCATCGGTTCAGCGGAGGCGTTTGTGTGTGGATTTGTTCCAGCGCGACTGGCCACCGCCACTTGGCTGATGGCGGGCCAGCGGTAGCCGGGCGAGGGGTCGATGCGGCTGGGCTGGCCTTGCCAGGAGGCTTGCGCCAACCACGCGGTCAAGGCACTGGCGCTGGGCACTGTGCCCAAGCCGGGCGCACGCAGCATCAGCAGCAACTCGGGTTCTTCGGCTTCGGTGTAGGCATAGCGCGTGGGCGGGAAGTCGTCAGGCCGATCCAAACCCAGCAGCGGCTGTAACGCGGCGGGCGACACGGGCAGCGCCGCCCACTCCCAGCCGAGCAGCGCGGCGGCGTAGCTCAATGCGCCCACGGCGTGGCCCACGTCCAGTTGGCAGTAGCGGAAAGCGCGTTCGCCGTATTTCCACGCCTCGCGCCACATCACGCTGCTCAGGGCGACGGCCAGCCACGGCGGGCCCGGCAGCGGCTCAGTGAGGGCTCGGCCTTCCAGCGCGTGGTGCTCGGGGTCGTAGTGGTGCAGACCCGCAGGCACGCCGGGCAGGCCGCTGCTCAGCACATAAGCTTCCACCGGATGCAAGTTGCCCGACGACGGGTTGCAGCGCAGCGCCCAGCGGCTGGGGCCGAGCGTCTTCCAAGCGGAGATGCCCAGCGCCAATTCCAGCAGCGCACCTATGCTGCGCAAGTCCACGCTGATGGGTTGCGGTGGCGGCGCGGGCAGGTCGGCGTAAGGGCGCTCGAAGGCATCGGCAGACAGCGGCAGCGCCAGCACGGGCGCGCCCACGTAATGGCGAAACGGCGCGGGTTGCGCGTCCCAGTCCAGTTGGCCGGGGCCTTCGGCGTAGGCTTCGTAGCGGTGTTTGGTGCGCGCGTGGTAGGCGCGGACAAGGTCTTGTGGGGTTTCCGACACGGAGAGCACCTTTCAAAGTGACTCCGGGGCTGGACGCAAGGCTCATGCCTTGGGGCGGCTGTCACCCAAGGCTTGCGGCGGCAGCCCGGCGCGGTGTTGATCCCACATTTGCTGGTACAGGCTTTCCAGCGCCAAGGTGTAAGCGTGTACGTCGAACAGCGGGGCGCTGGCGCGGGCGCGGGCCAGTTGGGCGCGCAGAGCGCGCAGGCGCTCGGGGTCGTCGGCCAAGGCCAGGGCGAGGTCGGCGTAGTCGCTCAGGTTGTGGGTCACCAGCTCGGGCAGACCTGCGGCGTGCAGCAGGCTGCCCGCCACGCGCGAGGCAAAGGTGTCGCCCGCGCAGGTGATGAGGGGCACGCCTGCCCACAGCGCATCGCTGGCGGTGGTGTGGGCGTTGTAGGGCGCGGTGTCCAGCACCAAGTCGGCCAATTGCAGGCGCGCCAAGTGCGGGCCTTGCGGCAGGTCGGGCGCAAAGATCAGCCGGTGCGGGGCGATGCCGCGTTGCAGCGCTTCGCGGCGCAGATTGCCTTCGGCCTGCGCGCTGCCCAGCAGCCACAGCACGCTGCCGGGGGTGTAGGCCAGCACCATGCACCAGATGTCGAACAGCTCGGGCGTGAACTTGTAGGCCTGGTTAAAGCAGCACAGCACCAGCCCTTCTTCCGGCAGGCCGACCGAGGCGCGCGGCGGCGGCTCGGGCAGCGCGCTGGGGCCGCCGTGCGGCTGGTAGCTGTGGGGCAGGCGGGCCAGGGCTTCGCTGTAGTCTGCGGCGGCGCTGGCGGGGGTGATGAAGTCGTCGCTAACCAAGTAGTCGCAAAAGTTGCCGCCCAGCGTGCCGGGGTAGCCCAGGTAGTTGACCTGCACGGGCGCGGGCCGGTAGGTGAGCACGGCGGTGCGGGTGCCTGCGGTGTAGCCCTTGAGGTCGATCAGGATGTCGATGCCGTCGGCGTGGATGGCGCGGGCGGCGGCTAGGTTGTCCAGCGCGGTGATGTCGGTGAAGTGGTCAAAGCACAGCGTGAGGCGCTGACGCATGCCCAAGCCGTCGTCGGGGCCGTAGCTGTAGGCGTGCAGTTCAAAGCGCTGGCGGTTGTGGGCTTCGAGCATTTCGACCAGCAGCAGCGCGGTGGCGTGCTGGTGAAAGTCGCAAGACAAGTAGCCCAGCCGGATTTTGTGCGGCACGGGGTTGCTGCCTGTCAGATCGGCGGGACGGTTCAGAGCAGCCAAGGCGGCCTGCGCGGCAAATTCCAGGGTAAGCGCGGCGCGTTCGACGGCGCTGGCTTGCAGCCGCGCCGCCATCCAGCGGGTTGAGCATGCGCGTTGCTGCGCAGCGGTGATGCCCGGTAGCGACAAAAGGTGGAAAGGCGACAAATCTGCCACGTCGAAATCGCCCAAATCTGCCAATGCGTGCATCTGCCACCTGTCGAACTCCGGCCATTCGCACCATGCGCGGCTGCGGGCATAGTGCTTCATGGCGCTGGGATGGGGGGCGGGCATGCCCGCATCAGTCGCAAGAGCTGTGCCGCATGCGCTCCAGTAAAGCGCTTTTCAAAATCAGATAGCTGCGGTGCTCCATGCGGCAAATGGCCCCCTCTTTGGCCAACACGCTGAGCGAGCGCACGATGGTTTCGCGTGTGCTGCCTAGTAAATCTCCCAGCGCGGTGTGGGTGGGCAGCTCAATCACCGAACTGTCTCGCGTCTCGCTGATCAGCACCAGCGCATAAGCCAACTGGTTGATTGCCCCACGCACCCGCATGGCCTCAGACCACGAGGCCATTTTGTTGCCGAGATTGGCGGCTTCGCTGTGCAACAGGCTGCGCACTTCTGGAAAAGACAGCGCTTCCCGACGCAGGTCGCTGATGTCGATTTCACACAGTCGCCCCGAGGTCACCGCCACCGCTGAAAATAAGTTGAGCTGCTCAAAAAATCCGGTCAGCCCCAGTGGGTCGCCTCGGCCAGCCACTCCTATGGGGCGCGAACGACCTTCGCGGCCCATGCGCAGCTCAAACACCAAGCCCAGTTGAATCACTTTCATGGTGGGCGACAACTTGCCCTGGTCGAGCAAAACGTCATCGCGTTGGAATCGGGTTTTGCGTATCAGTGGCTGAATAGCGGTACGGGCCGTGGTCGATAACTTGCCGAGCGGACAGCACGAACGGGTTCCGCAGCAAACGCAATTGGCGGTGTTGTTTTGATTTCGGGGCAAATCTGGGCTCATCTTGAGACTGCCAAACAGGCAGGGACATTCAAAACGACAGGCCAAATTGAGCTCGATGCCCCCTGTCGTTTTGGTGTCACGGTGTGGTGTTGAGTGATCGCTGAAACGCGTGTTTCGTCACTTGCGTGATTGTCTTTTGCCTTGCCTATCGCTTTCCCTGAGTTTCATGCTTGCTTGACCTGTATCAAATAAGGCATAAACCCGGTCTGTTCCTTGCTTGATGTTAGGGGTAGAACTCGCGCGTTTTTTTTGTGGACAAAGTAGGTCTAAAGTTCTAATGTGTCCTTTGTTTGTGTTCTGGGGTGAGGTGTCAAAAGATGGCTGAAATCAATGTCTCGTTGTCGAATGTGTTGGCGCAGGCGCTCAAAGGTCGAGTGCCCGCATTGCTGCGCGTGGACGGGGGGCGCAGCATCTCGCTTTATCCAGAGCAGCAGTGCTATGTGAGCGACATCACTGATTGGGAATCGGTGTTTGATCACCGCGTCGAGCATGTCGGCAGCGATTTGGCATTGCGTATAGCCCCGCCTGCCCATGCCTTGCCGCTGTCCGAGTTGCATTGGCGTTCGGCTTACTACGGTGCTTTGGCTCATCAGTCGCCTGAGTCGGCGAGCTGGGATGTGTTTCAATTGGCATCGTGGCCGAATTTGAGCCGCTTGCCTGAAGAGCTGGTGGTGCCGGTGACGCGCATCTGTGCGCTGCTTTGGCGCAAGCCCACGGTGGGCTTTTTGGTGCCCCGTGTGCTGGCAATGCCTGCGCCGCAGACCTTGGCTTTGTTGGCCGTGTTGTCAGACTTGGGGCATGTGGTCAAGCCCCGATGTACCGGGCGCGTTGCCGGGCCTGACTTGCAGTCTTTGCACGACGAGATGCACCATCAAACTGAGACGGCTGCATCCTCGGCAACCAAGCCCAGTTCATTGGTCAGTAAGCTGTGGCATCGTTTGGTGGGTCGTTAAGGGTTGCATGATATGGAATGGTCAATACTGTTTGCCGGGCCGGTAGGGGCGGGCAAGACCCAAGCGATTCGCACCATCAGCGATATTGAAGTGGTCGGCACCGAGGAGGGCGCTACCGACGAGGTGGCTCAACTCAAAGACAACACCACGGTCGCGATGGACATGGGCCTGATGCGCTTAGACGGCGGAGACAAAGTGCGTCTTTATGGCGCACCGGGCCAAAAGCGGTTTGACTTCATGTGGGACATCTTGCTGGAGCAAGCGTGCGGCTTGGTGGTGCTGGTGGATCACAGCCGCCCCGATCCCGTGGGAGACATGCGGTTTTACCTGAGTCAAATGCACGAGCGCATGGGTGGGCGCTTGGTGCCCGTGGTGCTTGGGGTCACGCACATTGATTTTGTCGAGCGCTGCGACCTCAATGCCTATCACGCGGAGTTGCAGTCGCACCCCAGCATTTTGGGTGGCGCAGCTTGCCCAGTGTTGGCGGTGGACGCGCGCAGTCGGCGCGATGTGAGAGCGCTGTTGCTGGCCTTGACCGCCATGCTTGACATCAGCGAGCGCTTTCCTTGGCGGCTGGACTCAGGTCGCAAACTCCATGCGTGATGCCTCGTGCGTACTGGAGGTTCAAGACTTCGGATTGGCGTTGGGGAGCAAGGTGGTGCTGGAGTCGGTCAGCTTCACATTGCCAGCGGTGGGGTGCTCGGTGTTGCGGGGGGCTGCGGGAGTCGGCAAGTCGGTGCTGATGCGGACATTGGCTGGGTTGAATGCCCGCAATGGCGCGTTACGCACTTGGGGGCAGGCTTGGTACATCGGCGCACCGTGCAGCGCCACGCATCACCCGCTGATGACCATTCAAAGTGCCCAATTGCTGATCTCCAATGTGCTCGACTGCTTGGCGGGCGACATGGCCGAGCGTTCGCAGCTCACCCGATCCATGCAGCGTGAGCGGGTGGAGCAAGCACTGCACGACTACGGCTGTACCGATTTGATGGCTGACTTGTCGCTCAAGGTGGTGGATTTGCCGCTGCACACCCAGCGGGCCGTGATGATCTTGCGCATGCTGATGGCACGCCCGGCCCTGATCTGCCTGGACGATCCCCTGCAAGGTTTGACTGAAGCACAAATCCCGCGTTTGCGCCAACTGCTTGAGCGTGTGTCCGATGAGCGCGCCTTGCTGCTGACGCAAGGCGTGCGAAGTCCCCCGCTGGCAATTGAAGGGGCGCACATCATTGAGCTGGTGCGACCTTGCGAGTCACAGCCTAGCGAGCCGCAGCTCCGTATCGAAGAACCACGGCCTGACCCTGTGCCGGTGCCGACCTTGCCTCCTGTGGGCTTGGGGCATGTGTTGGCGGCTTCATGGGCGCGCTCTCTCACCCGCAAGGCCACCGCTGGCCCCAGTGGTTTTCATTGGCTGTTGCCCCAAAAATTGGCGGGTACACCTTGGCCGGGTGTCGTCCACGATGTGCGCTATGACTTGGATGTGTTGCGCACTGTGGGCATCACCTGTTTGATCTCGTTGACCGAGTCGCCTTTTGATCCAGTGCTGGCAGCGGAGTTTGGCCTTCGATGCATCGCCAGTCCGATGCCCGACATGCACCCGCCCAGCTTTGATCAAGCCGTGGATTTGTGCCGTGCCATTGACCATGCTTTGTCCGCAGGTGACGTGGTGGCTGTGCATTGCTACGCGGGACTGGGACGTACCGGAACCGTGCTGGTGGCGTATGCGCTGTGGTGTGGCCGAGGTCAGCAAACAGGCGCACAGGCGCTGGCTGCGGCGCGGCGCATTCATCCCGGTTGGGTACAGTCACAAGTCCAAATGGATTTTCTGAATCACTTCGCCCAAGCACTGGCAGCGGGGCAAGTGGTGTTTGATGCAGTGCCTGATCTTTGAGCGTTCTCATGTCTTCTTGGTTGCAGCCGCAGTGGCCTACTCATCCGCAAGTCCGATCGGTGTTCACCACCCGTGATGGCGGACACTCACAGCCGCCCTACGGCAGCTTGAATTTGGGCGATCACGTGGGTGATGATCCCGCCGCTGTGCAAGCCAATCGGCAAACGCTGGCGCGCACGTTGGCGGCACATCCGGTGTTTTTGCAGCAAGTTCACGGCTGGAATGTGGTCACTTTGCAGGCTGACACGCCCGATGGTCTGGTGGCCGATGCCTGTATCACCGCCACGCCGGGCGTGGTTTGCACGGCGATGGTGGCCGATTGCCTGCCCGTGCTGTTGACGCACAAGCATGGCGGCGTGGTGGCCGCAGCCCACGCGGGTTGGCGGGGCTTGCTGGGACGAGATGGCTTTGGTGTTTTGGAGGCGGTATTCGACGCGTTTTGTCATTTTCCTGATGCACAATGGGCAGGTAATGCACCTGACCAAATCGCCCAAGACCTTCAAGTCTGGCTGGGGCCGTGCATCGGCCCACAAGCGTTTGAAGTGGGCCCCGAAGTGCGCGAAGCCTTTAGCTCCACCTGCCCGCTCGGCGTTGACCCAGCTCAGGTGCTGGCCTGCTTTACACCATCTGTCGGTGACCGCTACTGGGCTGATTTGCCGCAGCTGGCGCGCTTGCGTTGGCGGGCGTTGGGCGTATCAGCTCTCTATGGCAATGACGGCAGCGCTGAGTGGTGTACCGTCAGCCGCGAATCACTCTTCTTTTCTCACCGGCGCGACAGTCGCAGCCTCGGCAGCACGGGGCGGCAAGCCGCTGGCATCTGGCTCGATTGACGCTGCGGTTGAAGCCGCATTCGCCGCAGCTTGGGCTTCACGCCACTGGGCCAGTTCTACTTGTTCTCTCGCTTTGATGGCTTTGCGCCGCGCAGGCGCACCCATCACATACACCACCACGGCCACGGGCAGCACGCCGTACAGCACGAACGTCATGATGCCGCCCAATACGGTGCCGTTGGAGTTGGTCGCTTCCGCCACGCTCATCATGAGTGCGACGTAAATCCAAGCAATGGGGACGATATACATACGATGCCTAATCAGCTCAAGTTGGAACATGCCAGAATCTCGCCGATGTCAGCATCCCGAGAGTTGGCCCCACGATACTAAAGCGCTTGCCCCTTATTTTTGATCCCACTCACTTTCAGGAGACTGCATGAACTTCAATCCTTCCGACATTTGGGGCCAATCGGCCCAGCAATTTCAGCAAACCATGGGTGACAACCTGCAAAACATGTTCAAAGCATTCCAAAACATGGACATGGGCAGCTTGGGTGGTGGTTTCCAGAAGGGTTTTCCGGGTCTGCCGCAACTGCCGGGGCAAGCAGGTTTGCCCAAAGTGACATTTTCTCCAGAGCGACTCAAAGAGTTGCAGCAGCAGTACATGAAAGATGCCGCTGAGCTGTGGAATCAAGGCATCAAGGGAGCGCTGGACATCAAAGACCGCCGCTTTTCTGCCGATGCGTGGAAGGGCAGCCCGATGGCCGCTTTCTCCGCCGCCACTTACTTACTGAACGCGCGCACCCTGATGTCTTTGGCCGATGCGGTTGAAGGCGATGCCAAAACCCGCAGCCGCATTCGCTTCGCCGTGGAGCAGTGGATTGCCGCAGCCGCTCCCACCAACTTCCTCACCACCAACGCCGAAGCGCAGAAAAAAGCCATTGAGACCAAGGGCGAAAGCATCGCCAAGGGCGTGCAAAACCTGCTGCACGACATGCGCCAAGGCCACATGTCCATGACGGACGAAAGCCTGTTTGAAGTGGGCAAAAACGTCGCCACCACCGAAGGCGCTGTGGTGTTCGAGAACGAACTGTTCCAACTGATCGAATACAAGCCGTTGACTGAAAAAGTCTACGAAAAGCCCTTCCTGTTGGTGCCGCCTTGCATCAACAAGTTCTACATCTTGGACTTGCAGCCGGAAAACTCGTTGATCCGCTACGCCGTGGCGCAAGGCATGCGCACCTTCGTGGTGAGCTGGCGCAACCCGGACAAGTCTATGGCCCAAGTCACTTGGGACGACTACATCGAAGACGTGGCCATCAAGGCCATCCACACGGTGCAAGACATCACTGGCGCGAAAGAGCTGAACGCGCTGGGCTTTTGCGTGGGCGGAACCATCCTCTCGACCGCTTTGGCCGTGTTGGCCGCACGCGGTGAAAAACCCGTTGCCAGCGCCACCTTGCTGACCACGCTGATTGACTTCACCGACACCGGCATCTTGGATGTGTTCATTGATGAGCGCATGGTCAAGTACCGCGAAATGCAAATGGGCAACGGCGGTTTGCTCAAAGGCCAAGATTTGGCTTCGACCTTCAGCTTCTTGCGTCCCAACGACTTGGTCTGGAACTACGTGGTCGGCAACTACCTCAAGGGTGAAACCCCGCCCCCGTTCGACTTGCTGTACTGGAACAGCGACAGCACCAACCTGCCCGGCCCGTTCTACGCCTGGTACCTGCGCAACACCTATCTGGAAAACAACCTGATCAAGCCCGGTCAAGCCGTGGTTTGCGGCGAGAAGGTGGACTTGAACAACGTGGACATCCCGATGTACCTCTACGGTTCGCGTGAAGACCACATCGTGCCGATTGGCGGTGCTTACGCCTCGACACAGGTGTTCCCCGGCGACAAGCGTTTCGTGATGGGCGCATCGGGCCACATCGCAGGCGTGATCAATCCACCCACCAGCAAAAAGCGCTGCCATTGGGTGAGCGACAGCGGCGAATTCCCTGTGGACGTGAATGAATGGATTGCTTCGGCCACCGAAACCCCCGGTAGCTGGTGGTCAGATTGGGCCACTTGGCTCCAGTCGCATGCAGGCAAACAAATCGCCCCACCTAAAACTTATGGCAAGGGTGCCAAGTACAAGGCGATTGAGCCGGCTCCTGGCCGGTACGTGAAGGCCAAGGCCTGATTTTTTAACTTTAATTGAACCCGTTTCGTTAGCACTCAGGAGACTTTGAAAAATGGAAGACATCGTTATCGTTTCGGCAGCCCGCACGGCTGTGGGCAAGTTTGGCGGCTCTTTGGCCAAGACTGCTGCCACCGAACTGGGCAGCATCGTGATTCGCGAGGCTCTGGCCCGCGCCAATGTCGGTCTGGATCAAGTCGGTGAAGTCATCATGGGCCAAGTGCTGGCCGCAGGCGCAGGGCAAAACCCGGCGCGTCAAGCCCTGATCAAGTCGGGCGTGGCCAAGGAAACCCCGGCGCTGACCATCAACGCCGTGTGCGGCTCCGGCCTCAAGGCCGTCATGCTGGCCGCCCAGGCGGTGGCCACGGGCGACAGCGAGATCGTGGTGGCTGGCGGGCAGGAGAACATGAGCCTCTCGCCCCACGTATTGATGGGTTCACGCGATGGCCAACGCATGGGCGACTGGAAGATGCAGGACAGCATGATCGTGGACGGCCTGTGGGACGTGTACAACCAGTACCACATGGGCATCACCGCCGAGAACGTGGCCAAGCAGTACGGCATCACGCGCGAGATGCAGGACGCACTGGCCCTGGCCAGCCAGCAAAAGGCTGCTGCCGCGCAGGATGCCGGCAAGTTCGCCGATGAAATCGTGGGTGTGAGCCTGCCGCAGAAGAAGGGCGATCCCATCCTCTTCAATGTGGACGAGTACCTCAACCGCAAGACCAACGCCGACGTGCTGGCCGGGCTGCGCCCTGCGTTCGACAAGGCGGGCACGGTGACGGCGGGCAACGCCTCCGGCATCAATGACGGCGCCGCT
>ERZ724525.1981-NODE-1981-length-11894-cov-3.916378_pt1 | contig 11894 bp, 9 predicted proteins | sample MGYA00376058_ERZ724525 | MGnify/ENA primary metagenome ERZ724525 (study PRJEB28724, sample SAMN07190888) | wastewater metagenome | isolation source: influent of sewage treatment plant in Hong Hong | place: USA: Christiansburg, Virginia | collected 2016-03-01 ... | reverse complement strand
ACAACGTGGACCACTGCACGCGGCTGTGCCACGCGTCCAGCGTGGCGGCGCTGCTGGAGGGCGTGGGCTCGGGCGCGGTCAGCAACCCGGTGCGGGACGTGGAGCATTCGGAGCTGATCTTGATCATCGGCTCCAACCCGACTGCCAACCACCCGGTAGGCGCGACGTGGATGAAGAACGCCGCCCAGCGCGGAGCCAAGATCGTGCTGGCCGACCCGCGCCGCACCGACATCGCCCGCCACGCTTGGCGCGTGATGCAGTTCAAGCCCGACACCGACGTGGCGCTGCTGAACGCGATGCTGCACGTCATCGTCACCGAAGGACTGACGGACGAGGTGTTCCTGCGCGAGCGCGCCGACAACTTCGCGGCCTTGCAAGCCAATGTGCAAGGCTACAGCCCCGAAGCGATGGCCCCGATTTGCGGCATTCCCGCCGAAACCATCCGCGAAGTGGCGCGTGCTTACGCCACCAGCAAAGCGTCGATGATTTTGTGGGGCATGGGCGTGAGCCAGCACATTCACGGCACCGACAACGTGCGCTGCCTGATCGCGCTGGCCAGCATCACCGGGCAAATTGGCCGACCCGGCACCGGCTTGCACCCGCTGCGCGGCCAAAACAACGTGCAAGGTGCCAGCGACGCGGGTCTGATCCCGATGATGTACCCCAACTACCAGCGCGTCAGCAACCCGGCGGTACACGACTGGTTTGAAGACTTCTGGGGCGTGGCGCTGGACAACCAGCCCGGCTACACCGTGGTTGAGATCATGGGCAAGATCCTCGCCCCCGAGGCCGATCCGCACAAGGTGCGCGGCATGTACATCATGGGCGAAAACCCCGCCATGAGCGACCCCGACCTGAACCACGCCCGCCACGCGCTGGCCAGCTTGGATCATTTGGTGGTGCAAGACATCTTCTTGACCGAAACCGCTTGGCTGGCCGATGTGGTGTTGCCCGCCAGCGCCTGGCCCGAGAAAACCGGCAGCGTCAGCAACACCGACCGCATGGTGCAGCTCGGCCAAGCCGCCGTGCAGCCGCCGGGCGATGCGCGCCCCGACCTGTGGATCATTCAGCAAATGGCCGAGCGCATCGGGCAGCCCGGCAGCGCCAGCGTGTCTTGGCGCTACCCCGGAGCGAACCACGGCGTGGCAGCGGTGTACGAGGAAATGCGGCAGGCGATGCACGCATCGATTGGCGGCATCAGTTGGAATCGGCTGGAGCGTGAATCAAGCGTCACCTACCCGTGCTTGACCGAAGACGACCCCGGCCAGCCCATCGTGTTCCACGACCACTTTCCCACGCCCGATGGCCGCGTCACGCTGGTGCCCGCCGACATCATTCCCGCCCACGAGCGCCCCGATGCCGATTACCCGATGGTGCTGATCACCGGCCGCCAGCTGGAGCACTGGCACACCGGCAGCATGACGCGCCGCTCGGGCGTGCTGCATGCGCTGGAACCCGCCGCCACTGCCTCGCTGTGCAGCGCTGACTTGGCGCGGCTGGGCGTGCCCGAAGGCGGCAGCGTGCGCGTGGCCTCGCGCCGGGGCGAGGTGCTGATGCAAGCGCGCCGCGACGACGGCACACCGCCCGGCGCGGTGTTCATCCCGTTTGCGTATGCGGAGGCGGCAGCCAACTTGCTGACCAACGCCGCGCTAGACCCGTTCGGCAAAATCCCTGAATTCAAATACTGCGCGGTGCGGGTGACGGCCAGCACGGCACGATCCGCCCCGGATTCATCAGGTTGTGCGGATCAAGGGCTTGCTTGATGGCGCGCATCAGCCCCAGCGCAACCGGGGCTTTGTAGCGGGGCAGGGTGTCGGTTTTGAGGCTGCCGATGCCATGTTCGGCGGAGATCGAGCCGCCAAAGCGCGCCACCGCGTCGTACACCAAGGTGTTGATGCGGCTTTCTTGCTCACGTAAAAACACTGTTGGGTCGGTGTGCTCGGGCGCTTGCACGTTGTAGTGCAAGTTGCCGTCGCCCAAATGCCCGAAGTTGACCAGCCGCACGCCGGGGATTTCACGCGCCAGCAACGCATCGGTTTGCGCGACAAAGGCCGGGATGCTGGAAATCGGCAGCGAGATGTCGTGCTTGATGTTCAAGCCCTCTTGCGATTGCGCCAGCGAGATGTTTTCGCGGATGTGCCACATTTGGCGCGCTTGGTTCAGGCTTTCGGCCATCACCCCGTTGCTGACGCAGCCTTGGGTCAGGGCGATTTCAAGCAGGCGCTCAAACTGCTGGCGTGCGTGTTCTTCTGACTCGTGGCTGGAGTTTTCCAGCAGCACGCACCACGGGCTTTCTTGAAACAGCGGCACGCGCAAATGGGTGAAGTGCTTATCGACCAAGCTCAGTGCGAATTGGCCCATGACCTCAAAGCCGGTCAGGTTTGCGCCCAAGTGCTGGTGCGCCAAGCCCAGCAGCGTGACAGCAGCTTGCAGTGACGGCACGGCGGCCCACGCCGTGAGCTGCGTGACCGGCTGCGGGTAGAGCTTGAGCGTGGCAGCGGTGATGATGCCCAGCGTGCCTTCGCTGCCGATGTAGAGGTTGCGCAGGTCGTAGCCGGTGTTGTCTTTGCGCAGGCCCGACAGGCCGCTCCAAATCTCGCCCTGCGCCGTGACCACTTCCAAGCCCAAACACAGATCGCGGGTGTTGCCGTAGCGCACGACTTGGGTGCCGCCCGCGTTGGTGCTGAGGTTGCCGCCAATGGTGCAACTGCCTTCAGCCGCCAAGCTGAGCGGGAACAGGTAGCCCGCGTCGGCGGCGGTTTCTTGCAGGGTTTGCAAGATACAGCCAGCTTCGGCAGTGATGGTCAGGTTGGCGGTGTCGATGTGGCGGATGGCGTTCATGCGTGTCAGGCTCAGCACCACTTGCTTGCCGCTGGTGTCGGGCACCGAGCCCACGGCCAAGCCGGTGTTGCCCCCTTGCGGCACCAAGCTCACACCCAACGTGGCTTGGTACGGGGCGCAAGCTTGCACGATGGCGGCCACTTCGGCGGTGCTGCCGGGGCGCACCACGGCCAGCGCGGTGCCTTGTGCGCGTTTGCGCCAGTCGCGGGTGTAGGCGCTCAGGTCGCCGTCGGTGTAGACGTGGGCCGCGCCGGTGATGTGGCGCAGGCGGTCAAGCAAAGCGGCGGCGGTCATGGTGGGGCGCTCAGGTGGGCTGTGGGGGCTCAGAACTGCTTGCCACGCCGAAGCTGGCGGCGGCGCGTGCCTTGGCGTGCTGAAAGCGCAGCCGCACATGCATCGCGCAAGCGGTGAACAAGATCAGGCACAGCACCACCTCGCCCAGCGCCAATTGGGCACTCAGCCCCCGGTCGCTGTAGGCGCGCACTGCGCCTTCGGTGAAGTAGAGCCAAATCATCAGACTCAGCCAGCGGTAGGTGTACATGCGGTTTTTGAGCAAACCGGCCAGCGGCAAGCACAGTGGCAGCGACTTGAGCGCCAGCCACGAACCGCCTGGCCGCAGCGGAGCCAGCCACAGCTCCCACGCGAGCGTGAGCGCGATCAGCGCGAGCAGGCTGACCACGGCGAGCGTGCGTGTCAGGTGAACTGTCTTGTCTTGAGAATGGAGGGGGGTCATGAGGCTGGCATCATAGCGACGATGAACATTTACACGTGGTGGCGCAGCCTCCTAACCCTTCGTCATTTCCCGTGGCTGGAAACTGCGCGCACCTTGCGCGCTCGTTTCCGTGAAGACCACTTGGGCTTGACCGCCAGCAGCTTGACCTTCACCACGGTGATTTCGCTGGTGCCGCTGTTCACGGTGCTGTTGGCGGTGTTTTCGGCGTTTCCGGCGTTTTCTAAGCTGCAAGGCGCGATGCAGCAGTGGCTGTCAGACAGCTTGTTTCCCGAGTCAATTGCCCGGCAGGTGATGGGTTATTTGAACCAGTTTTCAGCCAAGGCCAGCCGCGTCGGGGCGGTGGGGTTTGGCTTTTTGCTGGTGTCAGCGCTGTCGCTGGTGCTGACCATTGACACCACGCTCAATGGCATCTGGCGCGTGCGCCGCACCCGGCCCTTGGCGCAGCGGGTGTTGATGTACTAGTCGGTGCTGACGTTCGGGCCGCTGGCCTTGGCAACGCTGCTGGGTATCACCTCGTATGCGGCCTCGGTATCGCGTGGGCTGGTCAGTGCTTTGCCGGCGGTGTTGCAGTTCATTTTGGATTTCATCGAATTCGCTTTGGTGGCGGGCGGCATGACGGCGCTGTACCGCTACGTGCCCAACACCTATGTGCGCTGGCCTCACGCGCTGGCGGGCGGGTTGTTTGTGGCGTTGGGCATTGAGGTGGCCAAGAAAGGACTGGCGCTGTATTTGGCCAAAATGCCCAGCATGTCGGCCATCTACGGCGCGTTTGCGGCGGTGCCGATCTTGCTGCTCTGGATTTACATCTTGTGGGTGCTGGTGCTGCTCGGCGCAGTGATGACGGCTTATCTGCCCAACTTGCTGGCCGCTCAAGTGCGCAGCGGCGACACCCCAGGCTGGCGTTTTCAGTTGGCGCTGGAAGTGATTGCGGTGCTGGAATCAGCCCGCGCCAGCACCGGCAAAGGCTGGAACGTGGCCGACTTGGCGCAGCATCTGCAAGTCGATGGCCGACAGCTGGAGTCGGTGATGGATACCTTGGTGCAAATCGACTGGGTGGGCGAGTTGGAAGACGGGCGCGATGTGCTGCTGGTCGATTTGGATCTCATACCCGCTGCGCCGCTGGTCAACGCCTTGCTGCTGCCCGACGCGCCGGGGCTGGAGGGCTTTCGCCGCAACAGCCGCATCACCGTGTTGACGGGGCGGCACTTGCTGCAAGCCACGTCTGAGGGCGACATCAGGCCAAAAAGCCCTTGAGCGCAGCCAGCGTTTCTTCAGGCGCTTCACTCATTTGGTGATGACCGACAGGGACGTAGGCCACTTCCACCGTCCGGCCCGCCGTGCGCGCTGCCTGGATCAAGCCTTGCGCGGCTTTAGGTGGCGTCATCTGGTCTTGGCTGCCCAGCAAAAACAACACGGGCGCGCTGATTTGGGCGATGGCGTTCAGGCCGTTGCCGTAGCTGTCGCAGGCGACAAAGCCCCGGTGGAAAACGTTGACCTGCGGGTTGCTGGCCAGGATGCGGCGGCCCAGCGCCATGCCCGCGCCATAGACCCAAGTGCCCGCGCCCAGCACCGAAGGCGGCGCGGCCAGCGTGCTGCGCGAAAACACGTTGACCAGCTTGAGCGCCTGCATCGGGTCGTGCTGCGAGGCTTCGATCAACGCGGGCGAGACCCGCATCGGGAAGGCGGTGCCGACCAGCGCCAAGTGGCTGATGCGCTCGCCCAGCCGGGCTGCCGCCTCCAGCGCGATCAGCGAGCCCCAGCTGTGCCCGACCAAGGCGGCGCGCTGCACGCCTGCGGCATCGAGCAGGGCGGCGATGGCGTCGGCGGCTTGCTCGACGGAGGAGGGCGCTTCGCCGCCACTACGGCCATGTCCCGGCAGGTCGATGGCCAGCACGTTCCAGCCGTGGTGCGCCAAGTAGCGGCTTTGCAAAATCCAGACGCTGTGGTCGTTGAGCACGCCGTGGATAAAGACCACGGTGGGTTGCGCCGGGTTGAAGGCTTTGCCGCCGGTGTAGGCGTAGAGCGGTGCGCTGTGGACGGTGTAGATCATGCGGCACCTCCGGGGGTGGCCACCGGGGCGGTCTTCTCGGCGATCTTCAGGGCGCGTTTCAGGTCGTCGATCAAGTCGTCCGGGTCTTCTAGGCCGATGGACAGGCGGATGGTGCCTTGGCTGATGCCTGCGGCGGCCAGCGCCTCGTCGCTCATGCGGAAGTGCGTGGTGCTGGCGGGGTGAATCACCAAGCTGCGGCAGTCGCCGACGTTGGCAAGGTGGCTGAAGATTTTCAGGCTCTCGACAAAGGCTTTGCCCTGTTCGCGCGTGCCTTTCAGGTCAAAGCTGAACACCGCGCCTGCGCCCTTGGCTCCGTGGCGCAGCAGGCGCTGGGCGCGTTCGTGGCTGGGGTGGCTGGGCAGCAGCGGATGGCCGACGCGGGCGACAAAGGGCTGCGCAGCCAAGAAGTTGACGACTTTTTCGGTGTTGTCGATGTGGCGGGCCATGCGCAGCGGCAGGGTTTCCAGCCCTTGCAGGATCAGCCAGGCGGTGTGCGGGCTCATGCAGGCGCCAAAGTCGCGCAGGCCTTCGCGCCGGGCGCGCAGCAAAAAGGCCCCAACCGTGCTTTCTTCGGTGAACACCATGTTGTGGAAACCGGCGTAGGGCAGGGTCAGTTCGGCAAAGCGGCCCTGGGTGCGCGGGTGTTCCCAGTCAAAGCTGCCGCCATCGACCAGCACGCCACCAATCACCGTGCCGTGGCCGGATAGGAATTTGGTGGCCGAGTGCATCACCAGATCGGCCCCGAGTTCCAGCGGTTTGAGCAGCCAGGGCGGGGTCAGCGTGGCATCGACCAGCAGCGGCACCCCGGCTTCGTGGGCGATGGCGGCAATGGCCGGGATGTCCAGCACATCCATGCCGGGGTTGCCCACGGTTTCGCCAAAGCAGAGTTTGGTGTTGGGGCGGAGGGCGGCGCGCCAGCCGTCCAGGTCGTCGGGGCGGACAAAGGTGGTCTGGATGCCAAAGCGGCTCAGGGTGTCGTGCAGCAGGTTGTGCGAGCCGCCATACAGCGCCGAGCTGGCGACGATGTGCGAGCCCGCGCCCATCAGCGTGGCCACGGCCAAGTGCAGCGCGGCTTGACCGCTGGCAGTGGCAATCGCGCCGATGCCGCCTTCCAGGGCAGCCATGCGTTGCTCCAGCACGGCTGTGGTCGGGTTGCTGATGCGGCTGTAGACGTGGCCCGCGCGCTCTAAATTGAACAGCGAGGCGGCGTGCTCGCTGGACTCGAAGACGAAGGAGGTCGTCAGGTGGATGGGGGTGGCGCGTGCGCCGGTGCTGGGGTCGGGCGCGGCCCCGGCGTGCAGGGCCAGAGTGTCAAAACCGGGATCGGAATAACCGGGCATCAAAGTCTCCTCTTTATCGTGGTGATTTCCCTGAGGAAATCAGTGTGTTTGTGCCGAAATTGTGGGCTATATTGACACCATCAACCGCCGCAATGGCGACAACACACCTTGGAGCATCTCTTATGAAAGTCAGCGACATCCTGCGCGTTAAGGGCAATACCCTGTTCACTGTGACCCCCGACTCGCCTTTGAATTCGGCAGTCACCTTGATGGCTGAAAACGATATCGGTTCCTTGGTCGTCATGGAACATGGTGATTTGGTGGGTATGCTCACCTTCCGTGAAGTGATTCAACAAGTGGTGCGCAACGGCGGCGCGATTGGCACGACCCAAGTGCGCACGGCGATGGACGACCACCCCCTGACCTGCACTTCCTCCACCGATATGGACGAAGTGCGCCGCATGATGCTGGATCGTCACGCGCGTTACATGCCCGTGATGGACAACCGCATGCTGATGGGTGTAATTAGTTTCTACGACGTGGCCAAGGCTGTGGTGGACAGTCAAAACTTTGAGAACAAAATGCTCAAGGCGTACATCAGAGACTGGCCTGAAGAAGAAACCTTACAATCTGAAACATCTTCTCGAGCGTCCAGCTAAGCAGGTTGGCGGGCTGTGCCCGCACCCTGTTGCTGGAGATTTTTTAAATTTCTCAACAGGGTTTGTTCATGACAATTAAGCAACGTTTTCGTGTCCCGGTGCTGGCTTTGGCTATCGCCGGGGCTCTGGGGTTGACTGGGTATACAGTTAACAACAGCAATGGTCGTATCACTTGGAGCTATTTCACAGCATCGAGCAATCTGGCCGCCAATCCCACGGGTTCGACCACGCTTATTCCCTACAACACCAGCACGGGCTTGCCAACTTACGCTGACTTCACAGCGGCCTACCCCAGTGCACTTAGCGCAGCACTCAACCTGCCATCTGACTTCATCACCCGCATCGGCTTGACTTTGCCTGAGGGTGTCAATGTCACCACCAGTGGCAAGGTGTCGGGTCTGGCAGGTGACCCGCAAACTAATCTGAAAATGCTGGACAACGGCGATGTGTGGGTCACCTTTTTGAATGAGACGGCTGGTTATGCCAACAGTGTGGGTTTCTTCGTTTATGACTCGGCTAACCCACCCACCAGCCGCGCCCAGATTACCAGCGATCAGATCATTTTGCCCAATGTATCTATTCCTTCGCCGCTGACCAAAGCTGGAACTCAAGGCCATACCATTTATCTGGGAAAAATCCCCAAAGGAAAATCGGTCGGATTTTTCGTGGCATCTAATGGTTGGACTACCAATGGACGTACCAGTAGTAGTGGTGGGAAAATTGCGGGTGTCAATGAAAAAATCAGCACTGACTGGATTTTTTACTCGCTGCGTGGCTTGAATGTCGAAAAATCGACCAATTATTTGAATCAACACACCATTGTTCTTGACGATCAGACCGTGCCGGATGGTGACAACAAACAATACGAGCGACTCGTATTGGGTTTTGAAGACTACCTGCGCAGCTCGGGCAGTGATCATGACTTCAACGATGTTGTCATGGCTGTGCATGTCTATCCCGCGTCGGCTGTGGACATTACGCACTTCCCTAGACTGCTGCCAGCAACCGACCCAGATACCGACGGTGATGGCGTTAAGGATTCGGTGGATGAGTTTCCGAAAGACCCGACCGCTGCTTCATCGCGCTGGCCCTTGGGTGACAACACGACTTGGGGGACTTTGGCCTATGAAGATACATGGCCGCTCAAGGGTGACTATGACCTGAACGATATGGTCATTCGCTACCGCACCAAAGAAATTTTGAATGCAGCGGGTAAGGTTTCTCGGGTGGAGATTGACTATTCATTGGATGCGCGTGGAGGCTCGTACCACAGCGGTTTTGCCTTGGCTTTGCCGGGTATCGCTGCTAGCAATATTGATACCGCATCGACAACTTTCACAATAGGTTCAGGAACGGCTCAGGCGATTTCACCACTGTTCTCCGGTGCCAATGCGGTGTTTGAATTGTTCAAAGATGCTTACGTTTATACCCCTAGCAATTCTTGTTCTAATTATTACAACACCGAGTCTAAATGTACCGTACAACCTTCGACGACCTTTAAGTTGGTGGTCAAGCTTAAGACGCCAAGCAATTCGTTCCCGGCCTCGCCTTACGATCCCTTTATCTTCCGTACGCCCGGTGGTGATCCACTTGATGAAAAAAATCTGGGCTCCGCAGTCATAGGAAAGAATGCTGGTATTGAAATCCACCTTCCCGGTCAACAGCCGACACAACGTGCTGTGAATTTGTTCGGCTCTAATGCTGATAAGTCTGTGTGTAGTAACGTTGGTACGGCCACCGTGACTTGCACGAACAGCTATAAAGACGCTAAGAGTCTGCCCTGGGCTTTGAATCTTCCCAAGGTTTGGGTGTACCCATTGGAGTTCCAAGACGTAGTTTCTGCTTATTCCAAGATCGTGAATTGGGCTCAAACCAGTGGTCAGTCCGATACTTCATGGTATGTGACGCCGACTGATGCGGCAAAAACCTACACTGGCAAATAAGGCTCGGGAGAAAATAAATGTCTTTGTTCAAACCTTCTCATTTTTTGGTTTTATTGGTTGCGTCGCTGTCTGCTTGCGGCGGTGGTGGCGGCGGCGGTGGATCCGGCGGTACGCCTGCTGTCACTAGTTTTTCGGAAATCAAAGTCACGGACAGCGCTTGGACGTGGACGACCAACCAGACCGCCTCTGCTGCCACAGTCACAGTGACTCGCAGCAGTGGTGTGGCGGGTGAAGTTCGCGTGGTCATCGCCAACTTCACTGACACAGATCCGTCTGACAGTTCTGTCAAGTTAGCCGTGGCTCAGGCCCTGAGCCCGATTGCAACGGTCAATTTGGGTTTGCCTCCTATTGACCCCGCAACCGGTTTGGTGGTGGGTTATCCCTCTAACCCGTCTGCTGCACCTGCTTGGACGACACTTGCCGCAGATTTCGGCAACTTGACCTTGCCTGCGGCCACAACCAAAGTGTTGGTGCAAGTGATTGACATCGCCAATCCCGCCAATGGCGTGTTGGTGCAGCAAGTGGTTAACGTCAGTGACCTGTTTGGTAGCAAAGTTGCGCTGTCGATCTAACGCAGTCATGCGTTGACTACCACCCGCCCCCGGCACTGCTGGGGGCGGGTTTTTTTCTGTCCGGCCCCAAGCGCGGATAATCTCGGCCTATGAGCGGCAATACATTCGGAACCCTATTCGCAGTCACCAACTTTGGTGAATCCCACGGCCCGGCCATCGGCTGTGTGATTGACGGCTGCCCCCCCGGCTTGGCGTTGACGGAGGCGGATATCCAGCACGATCTGGATCGCCGTCGCCCCGGCACTTCCAAATTTGTGACCCAGCGCAACGAGCCTGACACGGTTGAAATCCTCTCCGGCGTCTATGAAGGGCTGACCACCGGCACCCCCATCTGCCTGCTGATCCGCAACACCGACCAGCGCAGCAAGGACTACGGCGACATCCTGCAAACCTTCCGCCCCGGCCATGCTGACTACGCCTACTTCCAAAAGTATGGCCTGCGCGACCCGCGCGGCGGTGGCCGCTCCTCGGCGCGCCTGACGGCCCCGATGGTCGCTGCCGGTGCCGTGGCCAAAAAGTGGCTGTGCGCCAAGTTCGGCACCACCTTCCATGGCTGCATGACCCAGATCGGCGACATCGCCATCCCGTTCGAGAGCTGGGATCACGTTCCCGACAACCCCTTCTTCGCCCCCGTGGCCGATGTGTCTGCGCTGGCCGACTACATGGAGGCCCTGCGTAAAGGCCACGACTCCTGCGGCGCGCGCCTGCGCATCACCGCCCGCAACATGCCGGTCGGCCTGGGCCAGCCGCTGTTTGACAAGCTGGACGCAACAATAGCCTACGCCATGATGGGCATCAACGCCGTTAAGGGCGTGGAGATCGGGGCCGGTTTTGCCAGCGTGGCGCAGCGTGGCACCACGCATGGCGACTCGCTCAGCCCTGAGGGATTCCGCAGCAACAACGCGGGCGGCGTGTTGGGCGGCATCAGCACCGGGCAGGACTTGGAAGTCAGCATCGCCATCAAGCCCACCAGTTCGATCCTGGCCCCGCGCGAGTCCATCAACCTGCAAGGCGAAACCATCGAGGTGATGACCAAGGGCCGCCACGACCCCTGCGTCGGCATCCGTGCCACCCCGATTGCCGAGGCCATGCTAGCCCTGGTGGTGATTGAGCACGCGCTGCAACACCGCGCCCAGTGCGGCGACGTGCAGCCCTCGCTGGCCCCCATCGCCGCCGCCGCGCCGTCCGCATCCTGATGCCGGGGACGGCTGCCACGACTGCCCCCACGCTGCGCCAACTGCTGCCGTTCGCAGCGCTGTCGGCCAGCTACTTTGCGCACATCGGCTTCTTCAACCCCTATTTGCCGCTATGGCTCAAGGGGCTGGGGCTGGATCTGCTGGTCATCAGCCTGCTGATCTCCATGCAGTCCGCCACCCGGCTGTTTGCGCCCTACATCTGGGGCTGGCTCAGCGACCACACCGGCGAGCGCGTCAAGCTGCTGCGCTATGGGGCCAGCGCCGCGCTGTTGGTGGCGCTAGGCCTGTGGTGGGCACGCAGCCCCTGGCCTTTGGCAGCGGTGCTGCTGCTGATGTTCACCCACACCAGCGGCATGATGCCGATGAGCGAAGCGGCCATGACCCACTTGGTCAGCCACGGCGGCCAGCTCGACGCCAAACGCTATGGCCGGATGCGCCTGTGCGGCTCGGTCGGCTTTTTGGTGACGGTGTTTGCGGCGGGCGCGTGGTTTCAGCAACGCGGTATGGCCGACTTCCCGGCCTGGACGCTGCTGACCCTGGTGTTGGTCACGGCCAGTACGTGGTGGTTGCCGGATGCCAAAGAGCCCACCGCCTTGGACGCTGCCCCCGTCGCCATCGCC
>ERZ724525.1977-NODE-1977-length-11920-cov-4.511757_pt1 | contig 11920 bp, 11 predicted proteins | sample MGYA00376058_ERZ724525 | MGnify/ENA primary metagenome ERZ724525 (study PRJEB28724, sample SAMN07190888) | wastewater metagenome | isolation source: influent of sewage treatment plant in Hong Hong | place: USA: Christiansburg, Virginia | collected 2016-03-01 ... | reverse complement strand
AAGAAGTCGAGGAACTGCTGGCGGATTTCGGCGCTTTTCATAAGCTGGCGGCCCTAAATGGCATTGAGTTTGAATCCCGTAATTTTAAAAGAAAAACCCGCCGGAGGGCGGGTTTCATCGGGGGGCAAGAACAATCAACCGCGGCGTGGCCGATGATCGTTACGTCCATTGTGATTATAGTCGTGCTGGCGATCATGCTTCTGTTTGTAGACATGACGGCTTTGCACCTCCTGCGCATGATGAAGCTGGTGTCTTTCCTGTTTGCTGACCACACCATCAGCCTTGGCCTGCATCTCCATATTTTGTACGCGCTGCTGGCCATTTTCCAGGCGCATGGTCTCTTTCTGGGTCAGGCTGCCTGAAGCCGCGCCTTGCTGAATACGTGCCTCCTGATTGGCTTCCCGCTGATCGACACGCGGCGTATTGGTCTGCGCACCTGCCGCCAGTGGTAACACGACGCAGAGAGCGAAGAAGGCTTTGTTGACGATTTTCATGTTGATCTCCTCATTCCCGGGTGAATTCCCTGAAACGCATTTAACCCGGAGACAATGGAAAAATCAGCCCTCTGAATGTTAGCGTTTGTAAGTAGATGTTTCGTCGGCAAACAGATCGAGGCGATCTGTAAACATAGCTGCAACACCGCGCTGAAGCAGAATTTTCGCCTGTGTTGGCGAGTTAACCGTGTAACACAAGACTGGAATATGCAGTGCTGCCGCTTGATCGAGCACGGCATCAGTCAGCAAATCAGCACAACAGTGCAAGGTTAGCGCTTGCAGCCGTTTCATTTCGACCAGCCAATCACGCGGCACCGCTTCAAATAGAATGCCGCGTGGAATTTGCGGTGCCAGATCCCGGGCAACTTCCAGCACCTCAAGCGAGAAAGAGGAGATCAGCGGCTGAATAGCTGTGTCACGCCAGAGATTGGCGGCCAGCACAGCAACCCGTGTCGCTGTCTCAATTTCGTACCCTGCCGCCGGCTTGATTTCAATATTGGCCAGTAAGCCTAACTCACGACACAGCGCAGCGGCTTCGGCAAAACTGGGAATCGGCTCACCACCACCGGCATCGAACACAAATAACTTGCTATCGGGCGTATCACTAACGAGGCCGGAGCCGTTGGTCGTGCGCTCCAGCGTTTCATCGTGAATAAGGACGGGCGTGCCGTCCCCACTCAACATCACATCAAATTCGACTGCTTTATAACCAAGGCTGGCCGCCAGACGGATGCCAGCCAGGGTATTTTCAGGTGCCAAGCTTCCGCCACCGCGGTGGGCAAACCAGCGCGGCAGCGTTAGTGACATCAGAAGGGTTGCGACTTCTTCAGACCTGGCTTGGCATTCAGCACCGCATTGCCGCGATGCACAGCGGCATCAAGTGCGGCCTTCGGCGGCTTCTTGTCAGCCCAAGCGGCTTCAAGTTCTTCATTGGCAATGATGCGGACCGGGTCGATGTTGGCTGCGCGCACGCTGGGCTCCGCCCCTTTGCCGTTAAGGGATGCGTAAGCGATCTGCAGCGTTTCGTCCTCGTTCTTCAAAATTTTGCTACGTGCTGCAGCCCGTGCTGCCGGCGTCAGTGGCATCTGGCCATAAATGCGCACCAGCTCAACCTGCATCTCAGGCTTCAGCAGGAAACTGACAAATTTTGCCGCCTGCTTGGACTGAGTTGCAGACTGACCAGCGCCAGCCCACAAGGATGCACCATCGGCCAGTGTGTGCTGACGACCACCATAGACATCATCGTGGAAAGGCAATGGCGCAACACCTAACTCAACGCCCTTGGCTTCGCGGAAATCAACGGCTTCGCGGGAATCAGTCGTGATCATCGCGCATTCGCCATTCTCGAACTTGGCGCTAGCTTCATCACGACGCCCAAAGGTTTTGAAATAACCGGCCTTGACCCAGGTTGTCATCATCGCCATGTGCTTGACCTGTGGCAGGCCGTTGAAGACCAGCGCGCCCTTCTCGGTCATTGAGGGTACGCCGGAGACGGCACTCATGTTATCGATATGCACCCAAACCGGCCAAGAGGTTGTGTACGGGCAGGTGAATCCAGCCTCCTGCAACTTGTCGAGCATGCCCTGCATTTCAAACCAGGTCTTCGGCGGCTGATCCGGATCCAGCTTGGCTTTACGGAATGCCGTCTTGTTGAAGAACAAAACCGGCGTCGAGTAAGCCAGCGGCAAAGCCACCAGGCGGCCCTTGGCATCAACCACGCCAGCCTTTAGATCGACCGACATATCGCTCATATTGAGTGGCTCGCCAGCCTTGGCCATCATTTCATGGAGCGGCACAAAGCTCTTCGGATGCGCCAGCACTTCGGCCATGTCGTAGCGACGCATCAAGTTCAAACCGGTCGGTTTCTGGCCTTTTTCAAGGCGCACCAACTTCATCGTGCCACCGGTTTCCTTGTTGAAACGATCAACCACCGCCTGCAAATGCTGTTCACCAACCGGTCCGAGGTTGTGGGCAAGCTCAAGATCGCTTGAAGCAACGTGCGCCGGTGCAGCGGCCGTAGCCTGCTTGGCAGCAGGTTTGGCTGCTTTGGCTGGTTTTGCAGCCTGTACGGAAAAAGCCAGCGCAAGGCCAACAGCAGCTACCAAAGGACGTAGGTAAAAAGACATGAACACTCCAGAGCATTTTGCAAAGAGCGGATTATAACCGCACGATTTTATTGTTCCGGAACCCGGCAAATTCAACGTCGGCTGCCCCATATTTTTGTGAATGTGCGAAAATTCGCGCCATGATCAAGCGCACATCTCTTCTAGTCATCACCCTGCTCGCCCTCAGCGGTTGCGACCAGATCGCCCAAAAAATGGGCATGGAAGACCCGGCAAAAAAAGAAGCACGCCTCGAACCTGACGGCAAAGCCGTCGGCAGTGCCTGCCGTCAGTCTGGTCGGGCGATAGAGGATTGCTACGCGATCTATACCTGGCTACCGAAATCTTCCATTTTCTCCGGCTGGAAGGAAATGGACGAATACATGCGCGAGAACAAGCTGGAAACCATCATCCCGCAACTGCCGCCGCCAGAAGGCCCGGGGGCCGCCAAAAAGAAAAAACCGGCAGCGCCAGTAGAGGCTAAGGAAGAAACCAAACCAGCTGACGAGAAACCGGCAGCCAAGGAAGAAAGCAAGAGCGCTGCGAAACATTGATTTGTACCAACATCGGCAAAGGGGGCACGATGCAGTTCCAAAGTTGGTTTAAAGGCATACGCGCCAAGCTGATCGGCATTTTTGTCCTGATCAAGATGATTCCGCTGATCCTGATCGCCTGGTACGCCTGGCATGCCTCCCAGCAACTTGGTGAAGAGGTATCGACCAAAGCCAGCAATATGGCCGAGTCCATGCTTTCCAGCATCAAAACTGTTGGCAAGACAGTTACCGACGATTCAATCAGCGCACTTGACCAGCGTTCGCGCGAGGCTATCGAAACGCTAACCACCGATACGGCAAAGGAAATTGCTGATTTCCTCTACGACCGTGATCGTGATATCCGGCAGGCCAGCAATATCGAGCCATCTGAAACCAATTACCGACGTTTCATGAGCGAGCGTTCACGGAAGCTCTACTCACATGGCACCTGGAAACTAGCCGACGATAGTAAATCCTGGGTGCCTGAAAAACCCGTCGCGCCAGAAGCCAAAATCACACGCCCAGTCCTCCCGGACAACGCCAAAAACTTTCACGTTCGCGCCCCAGAATATTTTGGCGAAGCAGAACAACGCCCACTTTTTGTCGAAATGAGTTTCGTCGACCTTAACGGCCAGGAAAAAGCCAAGGTCACTACTGGCAACCTGACAGAAAAATCTCTTAAAAACGTCGTTGACCGTAACAATACGTTTGTACGTGCCGAAACTTATTTCAGCGAACTGAAAAAACTCAAACCAGGTGAAATTTACGTTTCAGACGTCATCGGCGCCTATGTACCGACCCAGGCTATCGGCCCTTACCTGCCGGCCGCGCTTGAAAAAGCAGGCAAGCCTTTCAAGCCGGAAGAGTCAGCCTACGCGGGCACCGAAAACCCAGTTGGCAAACGCTTCCACGGCATCGTCCGCTGGGCCACGCCGGTGGTCAAAAACGGGCAAATCACCGGTTACGTAACCTTGGCACTCGACCACGACCATATTCGCCAGTTTTCCGACCGCTTGATGCCGACCGAAGAGCGTTACACGCCCATCTCGGATGCAATCAAGGGCAACTACGCTTTCCTCTGGGATCATAAAAGCCGCTCAATCTCCCATCCACGCGACTATTTCATCGTAGGCTACAACCCGCAAACCGGCCTGCCGGAAACACCGTGGATGGATGAAGACCTGTACGCAGAATGGCAGACGAGCGGCAAACCGGCCCATCAATTCCTTGCCGAAACGCCCTCCTTCAAAGATCAGAGCCTCAAGAAGAAACCGGCCAAAGCATTAGCCAAAGCCGGCACTGTGGCACTGGATTGTCGTTACCTGAATTTCTCGCCGCAATGTGATGGCTGGAATGCCCTAACTGAACATGGCGGCTCCGGCTCATTCGTCATTTTCTTCTCCGGCTTATGGAAACTCACCACGGCCGCCGCCATTCCTTATTACACCGGGCAATATGCCAAATCACCGCAGGGCTTCGGCTTTGTCACGATAGGCGCCAATGTCGACGATTTCCATAAATCAGCCACTGATACTGGGCAAAAAATCACCACGCTGGTTAACGAAAAAGATAACAGCTTCAAAGCACAACGCGGAGAAATGCTAAACGACATCGACAACAGCCTGACCTCAACGGCGATCGGCCTATGGGGTTCGACGGTAGTTATGGTCTTGATCGTCATCGGCATTGCCATCTGGATGGCCAACCTGCTGACACGTCAAATTACCAACATGATTGCCGGTATCCGTTCGTTCCAGAGTGGAAATTTACAACACCGTCTGGATGCCTCAAGCAATGACGAAATGGGCGAACTGGCCGGGTCATTTAATGGCATGGCGGATTCGGTCGCGGAATCCTTCAAGCGACTCGAAGAAGCGAAGGAAAAGGCCGAAGAAGCCAGCCGCCTCAAATCAGCCTTCCTGGCCAATATGTCGCACGAACTTCGTACTCCGCTCAACGGTATTCTTGGTTTTGCCGAATTGATCAAATCCGAAGCCACCGATGCCGACCAGCAGGAATACGCCGATGTAATCGTCAATAGCGGCTCTCATTTACTCAATCTGGTCAATGAAATCCTCGACCTATCAAAAATCGAGGCCGGTGAGCTCACATTTAACTTTATGGAATTACCGCTTGCCGCTTTAGCAAAAGATGCATGCAATGCCCATCAGTCAAGCGCGGCAGCAAAGGGAATCAAGCTGACTCTTGAGTTGGCTGAGAACCTTCCTGACACCATTCAAACTGATTCAACACGTTTGCAGCAAGTGCTTAATAATCTCTTGAGCAATGCCGTAAAATTCACCGACACTGGTGATGTGACGATGAGCGTGAATGCCGTTGATGACACCATTGCCTTTACCATCCGGGATACCGGACCAGGCATTCCATCGGAATTTCATGCTGAAGTTTTTGAGAAGTTCAAGCAACTTGAAACCTTCGTCACTCGCCAACATGAAGGTACCGGGCTAGGTTTGGCGCTGGTCAAACAATTGGTTGAACACATGGGTGGCAAAATCACTCTTGATTCTGAAGTTGGTGTAGGATCAACTTTTACCGCTTACCTTCCCCGAGCACAAAATCATGAGTGAACGGTTCGCACTGGTGGTTGATGACCACCCCACCAACCGCCTGCTAGGGCGTGCCCTGCTAGGCAAAATGGGCTGGAATGCAGTGGAGGCAGATAGCGGTGAGCTCGCCCTTGAATTGGCAAACAAAACGCCATTTTCACTGATTCTGCTCGATATCAGCATGCCCGGCCTGTCCGGCGAGGAAACCTGTACCCGCCTGCGCGCCATGCCAAATGGCGCGGCTATCCGCATCATTGCCTACACCGCCCATGCCTTCCCTGAAGAGCGCGAACGTTTTTTGGCTGCAGGCTTTGACGAAATTCTCGTCAAACCAATTAACCGACAACGCCTGGAAGATGTGATTGGCAGCAATTGAGCCTGATTTGCCAATCACCTAAATTTTCTTAATCGCGGACCAACAACTTGCGTCGGACACGTAGAGGGTATAATCCCACCCCATGTCTGAAATCAATACCTTAGCTGGCGATAGCGCCAGCACACCGGCTGCCGAAGCAGCACCTGAAATCACCTTCGCCGATCTGGGACTTGCCCCGGAACTACTGCGCGCAGTACTCGACGAAGGCTACACCAAACCAACCCCGATCCAGGCTCAGGCCATACCGCTCGTCATTGGCGGCCAGGACATCATGGGTGGCGCCCAAACCGGCACCGGCAAAACAGCCGCCTTTACGCTGCCGATTCTGCAGCGCATTCTGCCCTTCGCAAGCAGCAGCCCTTCACCGGCAAAACACCCTGTGCGCGCACTCATTCTGGCGCCAACCCGCGAATTGGCGATGCAGGTATTTGAGTCGGTTAAAGCCTACAGCAAGCACACCCCGCTGCGCGCCATGTGCGCCTTCGGTGGCGTCGACATCCGGCCACAAATTGCCGAACTGAAAAAAGGCATCGAGATTCTCGTCGCCACGCCCGGTCGTTTGCTCGATCACGTTGAAAACAAGAGCGTCAGTTTTGCCTCAGTTCAGGTACTCGTCCTCGACGAAGCCGACCGCATGCTGGACATGGGTTTTGTGCCCGACGTCACCCGCATCCTCAACATGCTGCCGGCGCAACGCCAAAGCCTGTTGTTCTCGGCCACTTTCTCCGAAGAAATCAAGAAACTGGCTGACAAAATGCTGCGCGCTCCAGTGCTAATCGAAGTCGCCCGCCGCAACCAAGTATCTGACAACATTACGCATCGCGTCCATCCGGTCTCCGAATACGGCAAGCGTGGCTTGTTGATCAAACTGCTCAAATCCAGCGAGATTCGCCAGTGCCTGGTCTTCATGCGCACCAAACAAGGCTGCTCACGCCTGACTCGTGAACTGCAGCGCGCCGGCATTCAGGCAGATGCGATCCACGGCGACAAGAGCCAACTGGAACGTATCAAGGCGCTTGAAGCCTTCAAGGCCGGTCAAACCCATGCGCTGATCGCCACCGATGTTGCCGCACGCGGTCTTGATGTGGACGACCTACCCTACGTTATCAATTACGAATTACCGCACACACCGGAAGACTACGTACACCGCATCGGTCGTACCGGACGCGCCGGCAAGTTGGGCAATGCCATTTCTCTGGTCAGCGCGCATGAAGTCGGCTATCTGATCGATATTGAAAAACTGATCAAACGGCCGATTGAACAAGTTGAAGTGGTTGGCTTTGAGCCGGAAGCGGAATATGAATACCCACCGGGCAACAAGAAAAAACGGAGTGCACCACCGACCAAGGCACCTGTCGCCCAGCGCCCGGAAAGGAGCGAACGTCCGTCCCGCCCGGAGCGTAATGAGCGCACCCCGCGCCGCAATCCGATGATCGCGGCGGATGGTTTCGACTTCAGCAAACCGTATGAAGATAGCTCGCCACGCGGAGAAATACCGGATTCGCCAATCGCCCCAGCCAAACTTGATCCACACAAGCCCAAACGTGTGGTTGCCGCCTTGCTTGGCGGCATAGGTCGCAAGTAAGAAAAAAACGGCAGCTTGTAGCTGCCGTTTTAACGAATCAGGCGTTAGCCCGAGGGACAAAACCTGCTGGCAACTTGGGTTTGGCTGTTTCTTGTTCGATCAGTTTAATGATTGCCAGCGAAATATTATCGCCACCGCCCACACCACGTTCACGTGCGCGCTCGAGCAGAATCTCGCTAGCCTGGCGTGCCGAGTAGGCAGCCACGATGCCGCCCATTTCAGTATCATCAAAATAAGCCCAAAGGCCATCAGAACAGAGCACGAAACTGTCGCCTCCCTGCAAGTCGTGTGACTCTGAAATATCGAATTTAGGTTCATCCTGCCCCCCCAGAGAGGTCAACAAAATATTGCGATTGGGGTGAGTCAGCGCCTGCTCTGCGGTAATTTTCCCGCTGCTGAGCAAGTGTTCGACATAAGAATGGTCGATTGAACGGGACACCAACTGATCGCCATGAAAACGATAAATCCGGCTATCCCCACAATGCCCCCAGGTCAATTTACCTGGCTGCAGCAGGAGCATAACTGCCGTACTGTGTGGATCTTTTTCGTTGATATAGCGCGCCGCCTTGATCATGGTATGCGCTTCTCGCATGCTGTTTTCCAGCATGAACTGAGGAGTTTCCTCTTTGGGTGAAAAATGGTTGAGATTGTTTTTAGCGGTGTGAATCACCTGTTCTGCGGCGAGCGCACCGCCGGTATGTCCACCCATGCCATCCGCAACGACAGCCAAAGCGACACCTTTCAGGCGCGCATGCCCCAAGATTGCGACACGATCCTGCTGCTCCTTGCGATCCCCCTGGTGCTGAGCTGCGCACGCATCAATTGCGACTGACATTTGAAATCCCCTTGTGAAAAAATGTTATCACAAAAGGCATAATTAAGTTGACCATCTACGCTGCATCACTCTCATTTTGAAAGCGCTCAAAAATAATGTCAGCAAACTCGGGAAGAGCATCCTCGTTTAGACCCAGCTCAGGCAACACGTCCGACTTGACCAAATCCCACTCCGGATTCGGGACACGCTGATCACGGTAATAGAATTCTGCGGCTAGTTGCAGAATGGCAACCATGGTGCGCGAATCATGTTGCCCGAGGTGTCGAATATCGTGGTGGAAGCGGATGGCATCACTGATGAACTCAGGCAGACACCAGTGGCGCGCGACGATATAGCCGACCACACAGTGATCGGCATTGAATTTTTGATCTTCTTCAGCCAACTGCACCCAGCGCCCCGGCTCTGCCAGTCGCATTTCAGCGCAATAGGTCGGGAAACGCTGTAATTGCAGCAGTACACCGCAGTCGTGGAAAATGGCTGCGATATAGGCTTGATCGGGGAAAATATTACATACCGCGACCCGCTCATCAGCGATCAGCATGGCAAATTGTGCGATGGTTTGAGAACGCGCCCAAAATGCTTCGTAAACTTGGGCATGTTTTTTCGCCCCCCTGATCGAAGTTAGCGAAATTGCCTGGACGAGATTGAAAGTCTGGCGTACGCCGACCGCATGAAGAATATCCTCAATTGACTCAAAAGGTTGGTGCTGACGATAAGCCGCATTGGTTACCACCTTGAACAGCAAAGCAGCAATCCCTGGATCCTGATTGATGACGCGCGACAGCAAGCGCACATCGAATTCCTTGCGCACCATGAGCTTGCGTAACTCTTCAAGCACCCGTGGCTGCGGCGGGATTTTGATGCCCCCTTCAAGCAGGCGCTTGACTCGGCCACTGCCAACATCGTCCAAAGACTGCATCGCCTCGTACACAGACACCGCGTCACTCATGCCAAAACCTCGTCAATCAACTCAATCCAGTGCCGCACGGGCAGCACACTCCCCGCCTGAAGGTGGCTCAGGCAACCAATATTGGCGGTGGCAATAACCGCCGGCAGATCGGCATTGAGCGCCGTCAGCTTGTTTTGTCGTAATTGTTTGGCGAGCACCGGTTGCAATATGGAATAAGTACCCGCCGAGCCACAGCAAAGATGCGCTTCGGCGACATCAGTCAGATGATAGCCGGCGGCACTCAAAAATACTTCAATCACGCCACGTATTTTTAAGCCATGTTGCAGGGTACAAGGCGAATGAAAAGCAAGCCGGCCACGATTGATGGTTTGGCCGAACAAAGCCAGAAACGGCTCTCGTTCTGCTGCCAGAATTTCTGCAGGATCACGACAAATTGCGCTAATTTTTGCTGCTTTTTCAGCGTAGACCGCATCGTTTTTCAGCACACGTCCGTAATCACAAACTTGCACACCACAACCGGAGGCAGTGACGATAATGGCCTCGACACCTGCATCAATATGCGGCCACCAGGCATCGATGTTGCGCCGCATGTCGTCTTTGGCGGCTTCCTGATCATTCAAATGAAAGCGCACGGCACCGCAGCAGCCCGCTTTGCTTTCCTCGACCAATTCGATACCCAGCTTATTCAGCACACGCGCCGTTGCTGCATTGATGTTGGGCGCCAAAGCGGGTTGAACGCAACCCGCCAGCGCCAGCATACGGCGCGGATGGACTGACATCGGCCAAGGTTTATTGCCACCTTGAGCGTCTGGCGGCAATTTATCAGCCAAAGCGGAGGGTAATAAAGGGCGTAACAGGCGCCCCAACTTGACGGCCGGTCGAAAGAAGGCAGGACGCGGCAACGCCTCGCGCAGAATCCAGCGAACTAATGCATTACCCGTTTTACGCGGCAATTTTTGCTCGACGATCTGCCGCCCGATATCGAGCAAATGCGTGTAATTGACGCCGGATGGACAGGTTGTTTCGCAGGCACGGCAAGTCAGGCAACGGTCAAGATGGAGACGCGTCTTTTCACTAACCGGCTTGCCTTCGAGTACCTGTTTAATCAGATAAATACGCCCACGCGGACCATCGAGTTCGTCACCGAGTAACTGGTAAGTCGGGCAGGTAGCAGTACAGAATCCGCAATGTACGCATTTGCGCAGGATTTCCTCAGCCTCCTGTCCGGCTCGGGTGTCACGAACAAAATCAGCAAGTTGAGTATCCATCAGAACTCCGCATAAATCCGGCCGGGGTTGAGGATGCCTTTGGGGTCAAAGGTTTTTTTCAGGCGTTGGTGCAATGCGAGCAGAGCCGGCGGAAGTGGCGCAAAAGCACCTTCACGGCAGCGTTGCGATTCCGGCGCACGGTACAGCACGGCATGGCCGCCGAGCCGTGTCGCTTCATCACGCGCAGATTCTAGATTACCGTCATACCAACGAAGTGCGCCACCCCATTCAATTGCCTGTAAGCCATCCAATTTCGGAGATGGCGCATTCGATGGCAGCACCAGGCGCCAAAGGATGGGTGATGCGAAGGCTGGATGAGCTTGCTCACGCACAAAGTTCCAGTGTTTTTGCGCGTCAACCGCAACTGATCCACCCAGTTTGCGGCTAGCCACCTCAACTGCCGCCCGGGCGCCTGAAAGCCGAAGCCAGAGCTGACCATCGTGCCAAAAAGAGGCAGAAATCGGCAAAGGCTGCCCACCCCACTGGTTGAGCCGGGCAATAGCCGCGCTCTCATCCAGTGCAAAGCACAGGGTTTGTTCGGCAACAGGTTGCGGCAAAACCTTCAGCGTCACTTCGGCGATCAGGCCCAGTGTTCCCATGCTGCCGGCGATCAGGCGCGAAACATCGTAGCCGGCAACGTTTTTCATCACCTGGCCACCAAAATCGAGCACTTGCCCAGTGCCGTCGATTAATTTAACGCCGAGCACGAAATCGCGTACGGCACCAGCCTGCTGCCGACGCGGCCCGGAAAGACCGGCAGCAACGCAACCACCGAGCGTCGCACCAGAAAAGCGCGGCGGCTCGAAGGCCAGCATCTGCCCTTTCTCAGCCAACACGGCCTCAATCTCACTGATTGGCGTGCCGCAACGAGCGGTGATGTAAAGCTCACTTGGTTCGTAGGCCACAATCCCGCGATAATCGGCGACATTGAGCAGATCACCGGCCAGTAGGCTACCGTAGAAATCCTTGCTGCCGGCACCGCGTATACGAAGCAAGGTCCGGCTAGCGTGCGCCGATGTAATTTGCTCGACCAGATCGTCTAGTTGCATCAAAAACGCTCCAGCTCAGGGAATTTTGTTTCTCCACCATGGACATGCATGCGGCCATATTCGGCGCAACGATGCAGACTGGGCACCGCCTTGCCGGGATTGAGCAAACCCGTCTCATCGAAAGCGGCCTTGATGCGATGAAAGGTTTCCAGTTCCGGCGTTTTGTACTGAACGCACATCTGGTTAATTTTTTCGATGCCA
>ERZ724525.1976-NODE-1976-length-11921-cov-4.698803_pt1 | contig 11921 bp, 12 predicted proteins | sample MGYA00376058_ERZ724525 | MGnify/ENA primary metagenome ERZ724525 (study PRJEB28724, sample SAMN07190888) | wastewater metagenome | isolation source: influent of sewage treatment plant in Hong Hong | place: USA: Christiansburg, Virginia | collected 2016-03-01 ... | reverse complement strand
CCAGAGAGCGGGCGCTGGAGCAGCGCAAATTGTTAGCTGATGGAACCGACCCCCTGTTCTTCAAGCGCGCGGAGCAGCAAGAGCGCCGTTTGGCGGAGGCCAGCATCATCACCTTTGACGCTGCTGCAGAGAACTACATTGCCAGTCACAAACATGGTTGGAAGAACGAGAAGCACGCGGAGCAGTGGGCCAACACGCTCGCTAGTTACGCGAGCCCGGTATTTGGCAAGACGCCAGTGGGCGGGATAACCACTGCATTGGTTATGCGGGCGTTAGAGCCGATTTGGGCCACCAAGACAGAGACTGCGAGCCGCGTTCGTGGCCGCATCGAGAAGGTGCTGGACTGGTGCAAAACGCAAGGCTACCGGCAAGGCGACAACCCTGCCGCCTGGCGTGGGCACCTTGAAAATTTGTTGAGTGCGCCAAAAAAGACAAAAACTGTAAAGCACCATCCGGCATTGCCGTGGCGCGAGATGGGCACATTCATGCAAGAACTACGCAAGATGCCAGGTGCAGCTGCACGCGCGCTGGAACTCATCATCCTGACCAACTGCCGCACCAACGAAGCGCTCGAAGCCACATGGCAGGAGTTCCATTTCTATGAGGCGGTATGGGTCATTCCTGCAAGCCGAATGAAAGCTGAGAAGCAGCATGTCATACCCTTGTCTGCGCCCGCACAGGCATTGCTGCTGCAGATTCGTGCTGAGGCAGGCGAGAGCGTGTTTGTGTTTCCCGGAGCGAAGAATGGCAAGCCGCTGTCGAATATGGCCTGCCTTGCACTATTGAAACGCATGGGTCGCAGCGACCTCACAGTTCATGGATTTCGCAGCAGTTTCCGAGATTGGGCTGGTGAGTCAACATCGCACCCGCGTGAGGTCGTAGAGCACGCTATGAGTCATCAGTTAAAGGACAAAGCGGAAGCAGCCTACGCGCGCGGCACGCTGCTGGCGCGACGCCGGATACTGATGGCAGACTGGGCGGAGCACTGCGCACAGCCTATTGCATCGGGTGAGGTAGAGCCCATTCGGACAACAACAGCCTCGTAATCGATTTGGGGGCAGCAAAGGGCTACCGGGCGGAGTCGAGTGGCCATGCTCCGCAGCTTGGTGCTTGTTCGTGTGGATTCGCAAGGAGGCGGAAATGCAGCTATTTGGCAGGCGTGATTTTCAATACCTTTATGACGCAGTTTTTTCTCTTCACGACCGTAGTGATTCCGGCGTAGCCAGATTCCTTCTGATTACGGACGAAGGTGTTTTCTATGACGCCAGTCTGCTGGAGGGGGGCGCAGCATTGAAGATCTTGCGATGGAAGCCGGTGCATGAGTTGACTGGGCCGAACAAACCACCATCGGCGGGGCCTGCGTTGCCCTTCAAATTTACTGCAGGCGAGCTCGCAGCGTTCATGCTTTCGGGCTGGGGCGGTTACTTTCAGGAAGTCTTTGGGAGCCTTGACACAGGGCCGAACGCATTTGTTCTCCGAGAAGAACATGAAGATGCTTCCGATGCCTACGAGGCGCTGCGGCAAGCCTATGGCCTCTACCTGGAGGCCCTGCATGTCGTTGGAAAGCTCGACGGAGATCTGCAACAGAGAGCTCACGACCTTGCAGCGCGATACGGTGATGAGCTTGACCAAGCACTGAAGCGTGAAAAAGTGATGGAAGACGGCATCTCCCGTGCCGAGTACCGACTCCGGCGACGAAGGGCAAACGTCCCCCTTGCTTCATTGAAGTCGGAGTATGCAGAAACTGGGTCGCGCGCAGAGTCCGCCTTCAAGTCTTGGCGCCGCGCCATGGTGGGGCAGCTACTCCAACCACCGAAAATCGAGGAAGTGGCCAGTTTGTCAGCAACGAGTGTCGGGGCCGCTGGTGCCTCTGGCATTACTGCTAGGGGGCGCGTGTCGGCGTTTGAAGTCAACAGTCAGAAAATTCTCGACGAGCTAAAACGCTGCGAGATAGATCCACAGAACCTACCAAAGACAAAGAATGGCCATCCCGGGGTGCGCTCGCGCATTCGCGATGCCCTGGAGGGGAAGAGGTCCGGTTTTGTGGAAGGCAGTAGAACGTTCAAACACACCTGGGACAGGATGAGAAGAGAAGGAAGTCTCAAATAAATGCGGCCCACCGTCCCATAACTTGGGGTCGGTGGACGGTTGCGGGATGGGTACGGTTGGCTTTTCTACTGCAGGCAATGCGGGGCCAAACGAGAGCTGCGCAGACTCCTAGAGGAGCTTGCAGTGAAAACATCATCATCCTTCAGGCCAAAAAAGGCCGCTGAATTTCTCGACGTTGGTCTTTCGACTTTCTGGCGATGGTCCAAGGAACGCGAAGATTTTCCAAAGCCGCGCCGCCTGTCCGCTCGCTGCACGGTTTTTGATTCTGGCGAACTCGTTGCATGGCGTGATGCTCAGACGGCAGAAAAAACCGGAACCGCGACATGATCGCCGCGCTCAACCGCCTGCTACTGCGCATTTGGTGCGCAGCCCCGTCCCACTGGCTTAAGAAAGGTCGCACCCATGACACTTTCTAGCCACGAGCAAAATCAAACCGGCAAAACCGACCTAACCGATTTGGTCAGCAGTAACGCTGACGTTCTGGCGGCGGTTTTCCCCGACACCGAAGACGCACAGCGACCATTTGCCTTGGGCTTTTCTGGCAATCCGCAGGAGCGCAAGGCCTGGGGCGGTGATGCTTACCGGAGCGGCAAGACCAATACCGCCAACGAAGCACTCAACTGGTACTTCACCTTGGCGGTATACCAGCCAAATCAGGAAGGTTATCGTCGGCAAGAAAAAGACTGCACTGCAGTGTTCGGCGTCATGCTGGACGACTTAGGGACGAAGGCTCTCCCGCTCGAAAGACTGGATGCCTGCCCTCCGTCGTTCGTCATAGAGACCAGCCCGGGCAACTACCAGGCGACCTATCTCTTCGACCAGCCGGAAACCGACCTGAGCCGCGTCAAAGCGCTGAATCAGTCTTTGGTCGAAGCAGGTCTGTGTGACCCTGGCGCGAAGTCTCCCCCGACTCGCTGGGGGCGCCTGCCGTTCGCATCTAACGGCAAGAGCGATCCGCCATTTCGATGCAGGCTCGTCGAGTGGCACCCTGAGCGCCGCTACACCATCGACCAAATTGTTGATGGCCTGGAGCTTGTGCCCCCGAAGGACACTTGCAAGCCACGCTCGAAGACGCGAGCGCCAGCCATTGACCGAAATTCTGAGGACAACGTGTTCACCCCTCGCGCCGATGAAAACGAGGTCATTACTGCCCTGAAGGCGCGGGCCCTGTACAAGCGGCCTCTTGGCGACAACAAGCACGACATCACTTGTCCGTGGGTGCATGAGCACACCGATCAAATCGACCACGGCTCTGCCTATTTCGAGCCGTCGGACCTGTACCCCGTGGGCGGGTTCCGATGTCAGCACGGCCATGGCGGTCAATATCGCATAGGCGCGGTGCTGGACTTCCTCGGCGTTTCGTTTCAGGCGGCGAAGCACAAACCCACAATCAAAGTAGAAGCGGGCGAGCTCCACCGCATCGTTGATGCAGCTGAGAGTGTCGTGGCGGGGAGTGGGCGCTACTACCAACGAGGCGGTTTGATCGTGGGCGTTGCCACTGACCCAGAAAGCAATGAAACCACGATCCGACCTGTGTCGCAGCCTGCACTGCTGCGGGCTTTGTCGGAAGCGGCATGCTGGCAGCGTTATGACGCCCGAGCGAAGGATCTTGTAGTTTGTGATCCACCGGCGCGCCATGTGCAGGTGCTCTACGATTCCGAGAGCTATCAGCATCTGTCTGCACTATCAGGTCTTGCGCGCCAGCCACACCTACGCCCAGACGGCAGCATGGTTCGAGAGGCTGGTTTCGACGCATCCACAGGCCTCTTCGGTGTGTTTGATGCGCGTTTTTTCTCAGTGCCGGAAGCGCCGTCTCGCGCACAAGCACTCGATGCTCTTGCGGAGTTGCGCGGGTTGCTGACCGAGTTCGCCTTTGGGTCACCGCACGATGAAGCGGCAGCAGTGAGTGCAATGCTGACTGCCGCCATCCGTCCGAGCTTGACTGCCGCGCCGATGTTCCACGTCAAGGCGCCTCAGATTGCATCTGGGAAGAGTTATCTGACCAGCATCGTCGCCGCATTTGCTGGGCCGGGGTCACCGAGCGCTATAGCGTTCCCGGGGAGCGAAGAGGAGTGTCAGAAGCTGCTCTTGGCGACGCTGCTTTGCGCACCATCGGTGGTGGTGTTCGACAACCTGACCACTGACCTGATTCCGCACAAGTCGCTGTGCAGCGCGTTGACCGAATCCCATTTGACGGGGCGCATCCTGGGTGTGAGCAAGACCGCAACTGTGGGAACGAGGGCGCTTTTCCTGTCGAGCGGCAACAACGTCGATGCGGTTCGGGATATGGCGCGACGCTGCGTGACTATCGTGCTCGACCCTCAAGTCGAGACGCCTGCTGCTCGGCAGTTCGACGGTGACCCCCTGAGCAACATACGCGCTGCACGCGAGAGGTACGTGTCGCTGGCACTCACCATAATCCGCGCCTGGATTGTGGCGGGAGGCCCCGCCACTGCATGCAAATCACTCGCGTCCTACGGGCAGTGGAGCGCATGGGTTAGGCAGCCGCTACTGTGGCTGGGCCTGCCAGACCCGGCAGAGCGAGTGTTCGAGCAACTTGCGCAAGATCCTGACCGCGAGACGCTGGGCCGCCTACTGAACGTGTGGCGGGGCGTGTTCGGCAGCACCCCGGCCATGATCCGCGAAGCAGTGGCGCGGGCCGAGAGCACCTTCGAAGAAAAAGCAAAGGCGCTGAAAGAAGTGCTGCTTGAAATATCTGAGGAGCGTGGCGAGATTAACCGGCGCCGCTTGGGCAAGTGGATTGCGCGGCACCAGGGACGCATTGTGGATGGACAGCGTTTTGAGCGCGCATCAGGCACTACTTCTTCTGAACGCTGGGCCTGTAAATCGGTTTCATCGGTTCAATCGGTTTCCATCGGCACATCCGCCGAAAGTGTCATCCGCGAAAGCGTCAGTGATGAAGTGGTCGAGGAATCGGTATGAGCGTTGACGCCCTGATCCGCCGCACCCATGACGCAGGCCTCGCGTTGCGCCTCGTTGACGGACAGTTGAAACTCATTGGCAAACGTTCCGCTGTCGCGGCCTGGCTGCCAAAAATACGGCCGTACCGCGACAGCTTGATCGAGGCACTGCAGCCACCCTCACCTGAGATCTCCACAGTTGATTGGTGCAGGCTCGACCGTGCCTATCAAGCCCATCACTGGCGCTGTCCGACATGCTGCGCTGCAGGTAAGGGCTACGGCCTGCGCTGCGGTACCGGCTCTGCGCTGTGGAGCGCTTATTCCAACGCTACAACAGGAATTCGTCATGACCGCACCGAATAAAAACGGGAAGAAAACGGCAGAACGTGGCCCGTCCGGCCGCTTTGCCAAGGGCAATCGGGCCTCTCCTGGCCGCCCCGCCGGGCGCGGGACGGTCGCAGAGTTGCGCGACAAGCTGGCAAAAGACCTGGACCAAATCATCGACGTGTTGCGTGCACAGGCACTGACTGGTGACGCGCAAGCAATTCGCATCTTGCTGGACCGCGTGCTTCCCAGCTTACGGCCTATGGAGCTGCCCACCCCGTTGGACATACCCAAAGGAAACTTGGCCCAGCAGGCCCATGCTGTGGTGCAGGCGACCGCTATTGGTGATATTGCACCGGGTCAGGCCGCGCAGATTATTGCTGCGCTCGGCGGGGTGGCCAAGATCGTCGAGAGCACCGAACTGGTGGCGCGCATCGAGGCACTGGAGAGCAAACATGGCAAGGCTTGAAAGGCGCATCAAAGTGCTGGAAATCATTGAGCGCCCGGCGGTGCCGCCGCGGTTCAGCGTCATGTTCGTGTCCCTTTTACGCGGCACCGTGAGTGCTCGCCTCTGGGGAGGTGGGGTGTTGGAACGCCAGGAAGATGAAAGCGAGGCGCAGTTTCTAAGTCGCGTTCGACGCATGGAGTCAAACCATGACCAAACTTGAAAATCGGGTGGCCAGGATTGAAAAGGCGACAGCCCAGGTGGACCTTGATGCCATGACCGACGAGGAACTGCACGCTTATGCAAGCAATGTTCCGATGTTCTCAAGAGAAATGTACGCCGCTGTGCTGACACTGGTGGGCAGGCGCCCCAATGCATGGCCAGTGGTTCATGATGACCCTGAGCGTGGGAAATGAGGGGCAATATGGCTTCCGTCAAATCGCGTATTGCCAATCTGGAGCAGTCCAGAAGAGTAACTGCGCAACGCCAGTTCACCGACGCGGAACTTGCGGTGCGACTGGTCAATATCCTCAACAATCCCGAGCGTTCATCCGAGCATGGGCCGCTGAGGATGCTTTTGAAATGGCCCGGGATCCGTAGCAAGAGTAATGAGAGCCATAGTTGATGTTGCATTCTCCGGGCATCAAATCACCACCCCTGCGACAACATCTCCTTAACGCTCAGCGCATGCGGAACCGAACTGCAGGTTTTCCTGCCTGCAGCCTCCACCTTGCTGCATGTCGTAAGCCGGCTATTCAACCGACGGTAGCTCACCTGCGGCAGAATGTAAAAAACAGTAGGGAGGAACTCGTATGCGCTGGATATCCGTCATTGCTTGCCTAGCCTTTGCCGGGATGAGCTTGGCCGTTAACGCACAGGTTCACCGCTGCAAGGATGCTGCAGGCAAAACGATTTATTCCGATGCGCCATGCGCCTCGAACCAGACGGGGCAACTGATCGAGCGGCAGAAATCGCGAGAAGAAATTCTGCAAGAGCGGTTGCAAGCCGCTGAATCCAATGAGCGCAAGTACCGCGCGCAGGACGCCGAACGCAACAGACAGATGTTTGAACAGCAGCGTCAGACGCCTTCGGTAAACACGGCGCCAGCGCAACAGAACCTTGCTTCGTCGCGCGCATGTCAGGAGGCGCAGAAGGAGCTTGAGTTCGTCGCGAAGATCCGTACCGTCCCACAAAACGAAAAGCGCCTTCGCACGAACGCGGCCATTGCAAAAGTCAACGCAAGTTGTGGCTCGAAGACTGAGCTGATGCAAGAGCCGCCCAAGGTCATTGTCCGACCGTCCAACATTACGCATTGCGACCCTGGGTTCTGCTACGACAACCAAGGGGGCGTTTATCACAAGGCTGGGCCAGATTTCATGACCGGGCCGAACGGACGAACATGCCATCGCGCTGGGGACATGTGGAACTGCAATTGATCTGGCTCTAAGAACGTGTCGCTTTCCATCACATCCGATAGCGGATCGGTGCAGCATTCTTCTCTTGGATTAGCGTTGAAATCAGCTTGCGGGTGACATCGACCTGGCTCTTCTCCAGGTTATCCATCGCCAACTGGGCTTCTTCAAAGCGCCCCTGCTCTCGATACAGCTCGGCAAGGTGGATGATGCTGCTTTGCGATCCAACGCTCCGACGGGCCAGGATCTCGCTCAGGCGCACCATGTTTTCCAGTTGCTCTGGCGTTGGCTCGAATGGCGGGCAGGTGAATGGGCTGTTTGCGGGCCTGCAATACGTCGGCGACTTGCCCTTGCGCAGCTTGTCCCATGACGAACGGTTGTCGGGGTTGGCCGCTTTCCATGCGGCTTCTGTGGCTGCTTCCTCTGCGGCCCTGTGCCGGCGGTAGCGGTCGCGGTAGCTGTGGTTGAGGTGGTGCCAATACTCAAAACTGGCGGCAACCTCAACATCCTCACTGGTGGCGCTTGCAATGCACTCTGGCAGATGTTGGGCAGAGACACGGTCAATGCTCGGGAGGTTCGATGCATCGGCCGTACCGACCTGGACCAGGTCTTTCAGGAGTATGAATTGCCCGCACTGGCAGCGGCGAAGGCCTTCGTCGTTGGGCATGAGAGAGCCCTCGCGCCAGCCGTCCGTCCAGTATTCATATGCCGAAAAGTTCATCGACATGTAGTTGGGAAATGCATATTGCGCGCCACAGCAGGGCGTAGCCAGAATGCGAACTCCACGAACCATCGTCATGCAATTTCCCTTCTAGTACAGACAGGTACATCCAGTCCGAGTCGCCTTAGCTAAAAGCTCGCTCCCGATGGTGCGCAAGGTAAGGCCGGTGCGCTTCGGCTACCCAGCGTAGGCGCATGGTGGGCGAAATTCCGAGCAGTGTCTGGGTGCCGCTATCGATAGCTTCAGAAATGAGAATGGCCCCCGTGGCATCAAAGCTGATGAGGAACTGGTCGAACAGCGCGTCCAGGTTGGCGGACAGCAAAAACCCGTTGAAAACGTCCAACCGCTCGGCATCGGTCTCGCAATCGGCCCAGGGCTTGGCGTGGCTGGCGCGCAGGGCTTGCGGCAAGGCTACGCCCGTTACGGCACAGGCGCCACCCCAATAGTTGAGCATGGCCTGGCGGTAGGCCTGCTGGCCCACACGCTGGCGCACCATGCGCAGCACCTCGGTGTTGTGGGCGGCGGGTGCTGGCAGTTCGGCCAATTCGGCTTGCACCTGCTGCTCAAATGCTGTGACCGCCTGATTGGGCAAGGCTTGCGACAGCGCGGCCGCGCGGCGCAGCCAGCGGGCCAGCTGCGCTTCGGAGGGCAGGGCGAAAGTACCGGGGCCAAAGTGGTTTTCAGTAAAGGTGCGCGCCAGCTCTTGCGCAAGCGTGGCAGACTCATTGGCGATAGCCGCCTCAAAACCCAGCCCTGTCACCGTCACACGCACCCGCGTCGGGTGCAAGGCCGACGCCAACGCTGCGTGCTGCGCATCGCCGGGCAGCACATACTCAAAGCCATTGTCGTGGCCGGCCTTTTCAATCAGGGAGCGTTGCAGAGGGTTCATGGGCAATGGGGAATCGGATGCGTGATCCGATTTCATCCGATTTCATCCGATTTCATCCGATACCACCCGATCCGATGATCCGATCCGATGATCCGATCCGGTAGTGCGCTGCCGCACCGGCGCCATGCAAAACAAGCGCTCCCGTGCTGCTCATGCGTTTGAGCAGATTCTTGACCTGCCCCTCGCTCAACCGGCACAGCTCCATCGCCTCGGCCCGCTTGATGCGCCCGTGCTGGCGCACATAGCTCAGCACCATCTGCTCGTGCTGGATGGGCGAAAAACCTGCCTGGCGCGTGTACGCGGCCTTGTCTGCCACCGCGCCATACACAGCGGCCGATAGCATGTAGGTGCGCCCGCGCGTGGCGCCATGGGCTTCGACAAATCCAGCCTCAGTCAGAGCCTCCAGCGTGCGTTTGGCGGATGCCGCATCGCGCTGGATGCGCTCGGCCAATTCTTCTGCCGTCAACCGCTTGAGCTCACGCAGAGCCCCCAGGGCAATCAGCGAATCAATGGGCAACTCGGCATTGCGGCGGCGCTCCTCGTCCACCACCAGCCGGCGAAACTCCAGGTCGGCTGGCTCGGTGGGCAAGCGAAGCACCACGTTCTGCGCATCGGTGCGGCTGTAGTCCGGGGCCGATCGGCCAAACTTCAGCATGCCCCGGTAAATGGTGTCCACCCCCCGGCCCGAGCGCTCCACCACGCCAATGCGCTTCATGGCATCGGCCAGCCCCCGGTTGCGCGGGCGCGGCTCGGTGACCAGCAGGTTTGCCAGCGTGACCCCATCCACCAGGCCGCCGGGGTTGCTCACCACCAGCGCGTCGTCCTCCAGCCGCACATGCACGGCGCCCAGGCGGTGGTAGTCGCGGTGGATCAGCGCATTGGCTACGGCTTCACGAAACGCACCCATGTCCACCAGCGGCACCGGCACCCGAAACAGCCCCACCTGCAATTCTTCTTCGGGGTTGTAGGGGCGGAAATTGGTTTCCAGCCAATCCACCGCCTTGAGCAGCGGGTAGCGGCGAAACTCATTGAACTTGACCGACTGCTGCGCCAGCACCTGAAACGCAAACTCGTGCGTGGGCACCAGCTGCTGCAGCACCGCCTCGCGCCCCACCAGCAGCAAGCCCGTCAACGTGGGCAAGCGGCTGCCATCGGGCTGGCGAACCGTCAGGCCCAGGGCGCCGTCCAGCGCCTCGTCGTCCAGCTCCAGTAGCACCCGGTCGCCGCCGTATTGCTGCACCGCCTGGCGCAGGCGCTCGCGCTCCAGTGGGTCAAAGTCGGCCAGCGTGGCACCCGCCACGGGCTGGGCCGACACATCCACCAAGCCAAAGCTCGATGCGCGGCTGGTGCGCTCGTGCGGCAACATGGGCGCGCATTCGGGCGTGCCGTCGTGTTTGATGCGCCGGCGCAGGTACACGCCGCCCTGCGTGGCCACCTCGCCCTGCGCCTTGGGCACCTGGATGCAGGCCACAGCCACACCGCCCACCTCCACCGCCGATACGCTGACGCTGACCGAAGGCGACGTGCGCGCCGCCACCATGCCGGCCAGGCCGGACAACATGCGGTGGTCTGCGTGCAAGCCCGTGGGGGTGCCGTCGTCTTCCACACCGAGCCACAACTCGCCGCCCTCGGCGTTGGCCAGGCACACCACGGCCTCGACCAGTTCGGCGTCGGGCAGGCGCTTGCGGTCGCTTTTGAATTCGACGGTGAGGGATTCCTGCGTTGGAAGTGCGTAGGTCATTCTGCAAATCACTATGCTGGCAAACCAAATGAATTCATTCCGCACTCGTCGCATACAGACTGCGTGTAGACGTTCTGCACACCCAGCAAGCGCAAGAAGATGCGCGCAACCAGCCCGGTCAACTCCCGTACCATTTGATGATGCCCTTTCGGATTGGCAAATCCCATTGGCTGCCCTGCATACATGGCTTCGTGCACCAGTTCGTTGCGACATCGCGCGAGTTCACATTCTGTCTGTCCATCCAATGGAAGAACCCAGACTGGCTTCGGCACATCCAAGCAATTGCACAGCACTGCGGCACGTTTGCTGTGCGTCGGGTGCTTTGAGTAGCCCGGCAGCCCAATCTTCAACGCCAGTTTTGCACACGCATCTAGCGCCATGTATTGCGCATTGAAGCGTTCAAATGGCTGTTCATAGAGCTGCGCGAACAAATGCCAGTGCAGCGCACCAAAGGCGAGTTTTTGTACCTCCGGTGTGTGTTGCCGCCAGAAGCCAGTGGCAATGTCGAGCGTTTTCGATATCTCTGCAGGAGTGGCACAAAAATCATTTAACTTGCTCGCCACAGGTGCTTTGTAGAAATGCTGCCATTCGGGGCGCTGCAAACGTTGCCCCTTGAGCAAGCCAAACAAGGCAATCATGAAATTTGCCTCCTCGTCATCGGCAGTGGTGTCCGACAGGTGGAGTTGATGCGTTGCTGGCAGCGCAAACCCGGTTGGAATCAAAGGCGCATTCACTCCGGATTTCACCGAACGCAGGGGCGGATAGAACCAACCATCGTGCACATAAATTTCCCTCTGCATCGCAGCTACAACGTCAGCGTGCTTTGCAAGCGGCGCAATCGTGTTGGCTCCCGCTTGCCAAGTGATAGTGGTGGCATTTGCCAAAAATCCGAACTCAACGGGATTCATGACAATGCTCCGTTTTGCAACGCATCCCACGCCGCCAGCACCAGCCGCTGGGTGCGGTATTCGCCCAAGTCGCGCAGTTCTTTGTTTTTGAGCACGCGGAAGGTCTCGCTGGGGTAGTCGTCGCCCATGACGTCTGCGGGGTCGAGGATGTAGCGCAGTTCGTCGCGGGTGAGGCCGTAGAGGCGGGCGTAGTGGGCGTCGAGTTCGGCGCGCAACTGGGCGCGGCGCTCGGGGTTAAAGGCGAAGGGCGGGCCGCTGTGGCCCAGGTCTTGCGCCCAGCCGGCCAGGTCGTGCGCGGTGTAGGTGAGTTCAAGCACGCGCGGGACGATGTAGGCGAGGTCGGCTTCGGTGTAGCGGTCGGGGGGCAGGACGGGAAATTGCTTCATGTAGAAGTAATTGAGCGTGGTTCCACCAATTTTTTGCCGCGCAACAAAATCAAACACCAAGGCAG
>ERZ724525.1975-NODE-1975-length-11924-cov-5.380234_pt1 | contig 11924 bp, 7 predicted proteins | sample MGYA00376058_ERZ724525 | MGnify/ENA primary metagenome ERZ724525 (study PRJEB28724, sample SAMN07190888) | wastewater metagenome | isolation source: influent of sewage treatment plant in Hong Hong | place: USA: Christiansburg, Virginia | collected 2016-03-01 ... | reverse complement strand
CATTGCATGCTGACGTGTACCAAACAAGAGGGGAGGTTTTGCAGGATTTCCCTAGAGGCTCCAAACGCCACACATCAGAATGATGTCAACCCTTCTTCCGACAATGAAATCCCAGCAATATCGACCACGGAACAAGTGCTCAAGCAGCTCTCCTGACAGTTACTAATGCTAGACTTTTCTTGTTTCTAAACTCTTTGAGATCCAGTTCGTGTCACTCATCTGCCCGCTGGGCGCCATTGATAGCGGCCTGGCCGAACAGCTAGACATCACCTGGGGCAATCCGGATACTTGGACCGCCCAAGGTCTGCACTGGACACATCTGCCGGAGATCCGTGCTGCTATCAACCGCAAGGTGAGTGGCGATATTGGGGTGTCGCCGCTGGATTGGTTTTTTCGCACTGTTGCTACAGAACAATCGCTGCCGCTGAATCGGGTGTTGGTGCTGGGGTGTGGCAGCGGCGCTCTGGAGCGGGAAATTTATTTGGCTGGCTGGGCACGTGAAATTGTCGCGATTGATCTGTCAGCCAAAGTGCTGGAAGTGGCGCAGAGACGAGCGCAAGCTGACGGGGTGGGCTGCATTCAGTATTTCCAGTCTGATATGAACCACCTCCCCGTTGGCCGACCACCATTCATGCCGGGCAGCTTTGATGCCGTGCTTGGAGTGGCTAGTGTGCATCATTGCGCCAACCTTGAGCAGCTTTACCACCACATCGGCGCTTTGCTGTCACCGGGGGGCTGGTTGTTTCTGGATGAATACGTCGGACCCGACCAGTTTCAGTGGTCAGACAGTCAAATACGCCACCTCAACCGGATTGCTGGGTTGTTACCTGATAGGCTGATGACCACGCTGGATGGTGCATGCAAGCGGAATTTTCGCCGCCCAAGCGTCGCTGAGGTGGTAGCAGTAGATCCCAGCGAGGCCATTTGCTCGTCACTGCTTCTGCCACTGTTGCCAAAGTATTTCTCCTCTGTGCTGATCCGCCCTTACGGTGGGGCCATCCTGCATATGCTGCTGGCCGGAGTGGCACAGAATTTCATCGGGACGCAGGTCGAACCGTATTTACGTAGTGTCATGGCCGCCGAAGATGAGCTTTACCGGGCTGGCCAGCTCGACTATGACTTTGCTTGCGCTATTGCCCGGTCGCCAGCCAGCGTTCCAGCCAAGCCGGATCGTTATTCCCAAGATTGAACAACGCATGCGGGTGTGCCACCGCGTGGGCGCTGGGTAGGCTGGCGTACACCTGATGAATCAGCGTCTGCCGTTCCTGTAATATGGTTGAGGTTGGCGTGAGTCCGGTTATTACCGTCAGCCCGGTGGGGGCAGTTGGCAAAGTCGTTAGCCGCAGATCCGGACGCAGCGCACGCAAGCACGGCACGATTTTCCAGGCATCGCCGCTATAAAAACCGGTGTGCCGCTCGCCACCTGAAGTGGATTCGGTCAGCGGCAGGGTGTCGTGGAGCAGCACCACCGCACCAGGAGCAGCGTGGCGCTCCAAGGCAATAAAGTCATTGAGCACGCTTTCAAAGCGATGGTCACCGTCGATGAAGGCCAGATTGAAGCCGGTGAGGGTCAAACCGCTGCGCGCCGGTACCTTAGCAAAAAAATCCGCGCTCGTTTGTACAAATAGTTGCCCAGAGGACGGACAGTTATGCAACGGGTCACCTACTGGTGACGGGTCAATCGCAATCACCTGGGTGCCACGCTGAACCAGCGCGAGCGAGATACCAGCCTCAACGCCAATTTCTACATACACCTTGGGGTTAAGATGACGGTGCAGCCAGGCCAACCAAGCGCGGTAGTCCTGGCCCGGCCAGCGAAGCCTCGCCAGTGCTGAATGTGCGGCAGGCAGATTGGCTTCCCGTGCAAGCATATGGCGTAGGCTGGTTTCTGCTTGCATCCGATTGCCTTTGGCCATCCAGCGCCGATAGTGACGCATAGCAGCAGTGTCTAGCGGATGAGGGGTCATATCGCTCCCTGTGTGGAATTGGCCTGTAACAAAGCGCGCGTATGCCGAGCAAAATCGTCGAGATGGTAGTCAGCTTCGCAGCGTTCCCAAGCTGCCGCTTGTTGACGACGCCACACTGAATCATCGGTTAGCAAACGAACAATGGCGCTGGCAAAATCGTCCGCGTTACGCGCGCTCTGAATCTCTAGGCCATCCAGCCAGCCGAGCTGGCGCAACAAGATAGCCGAGGCCACTACCGGAATACCCTGAGCAGCAGCCTCAATCACTTTCACTGGCACCCCGCCAGCAAAGCGCACTGGAGCAATGAACACTTTGGCGCGGTCGTAGCAGGGACGCAGGTCGGCCTGAGGCCCCAGCAGCCGGAAGTCGGCGCTGGCCAGCGCGGCAAGACGCATTGAACGGCATTCGCCGATCACTTCGAGGGGAGGCAGGTTGGTTAGCAGCGCCCGCAAGCGTGGGATCACCTGATCGACAAACCATAAGAGCCCGTCCTCGTTGGGAGTGTCTGGATGCAAAGCGCCAACAAACACCAGTCCAGCACGGCGTCTCGGGCTGGGCACACTGCGACGCACAGGCATGGCATGGCTGAGAATCGCCACTTGGTGTCCCCGTTCACGGAAAAGTCGGGCGTCACGTTCAGATACCACCACTACCTGGTCAACATCCTGGGCCAGCGCTAGTTCGCTGTCCAAGCGGGCTTGCGCCTGGGCTGGCGTCAGCGCCCTGCCTTTCACTGCCAGTTCGCCAATTTCACGCAGGGCAAACAGTGCTTCCGAATCGTAGATCAGCCGCATGCCAGCAAACAATTCGGGCCGGCGCGCGCGCAGTGGGGCCAGTGCTTGCAGATTAGGTGGCCGACTGACCCATAGCACGTCGTACAGACCTCGTCGGCGCTCCAGAAAGCCTTCCAGCTGGGCAATGCCCTGGCCAAGCATGACTTCCACTGTATCTGGGATGGAGGCGTACACCTGAGCCCAGTCGTCGTCGAATGACCATAGCGGAAACAGCGTGACCGGCCAGTCGCGCAGTGCTTGCAGTATCAGCCGTGCGCGTGGCAAGCCGCCACCACGCGCCATGTGTGGCACTTCGTTATCGAGAATCAGTACGCGTGGTAGGCGTGGCATATCTGCTGGGCTGCGCCAGCGGTCGTCGTCCAGCGATGCTCGGCCAGGGCGCCGCTGCTGGCTAAGCCAGTGGCTGTGCTTGGCAACAAAACGCAGGCGGTTATCGTGCATGCGCTGCTGCGCTTCATGGTTGCTAGCGCTGCCCCATTCCAGGTGCTCGACAAGAATCTCCGGTGCGTATACCACCCGGAAACCGGCCTGCCACACCCGCAGGCAGAAATCGGCATCTTCGTAATAAGCCGGAATGAAGTCGCGATCAAAGCCATCCAGCATGCGCCACAGCGGCAGCGGAACCGCCATATAGACACCCGAGCAGTAGTCTGTACAACGGCGAGTCAGCGCTGCCGGAGAAAACGGATCTTCGCCACGGCCAATGCCGACAGTGGAACCATCCTGGCAAATTACATTGCCCGCCTCTTGCAGTCCACCTGACATCAGTACAATGCGCCCACCCAGTGCGCCAATAGTCGGGTCGGCGTCCAGCTGTCGGCAGGTGGTTGCCAGCGCACCAGCGTGAACGATGGCATCGTTGTTGAGCAGCAGTAAATGTCGGCCACGCGCCATGGCTGCGCCCTGGTTGGCGGCCAGCACAAACCCCAGGTTGTCCGGGTTGCGCACAATTTGCGCGCCATGCACCCTCGCCAGCAATGCGCCAGTCTGGTCGCTGGAGGCGTTATCGATGATGATGGTCTCGAACGTGGCGCCACGCTGGTCGGCCAGCGCCTGCAAGGTGCGCAGAGTTAGCCCAGCCTGGTTGTATAGGATGAGTACCACCGACAGCGCAGGGATTTCATCGGTGCCGGAGTTGGGCAGGCGGACGGCGTTGCCCGGTTTATCTAACCAAGCTTGCAGGCCGTGCTGCGCATGGTAACGAACGCTTTGCTTGAGGTCGCCGCCCGCATCTGCCATGGCGTGACGCTCCAACCAAGTAGTGCAATGCTGTTCAATCTGTCTGGCAATACGCCGCCCGTCCAGCAGGGGAGAATTCTGCATATGCTGGCGCAAATTAGCGCGGGCATGTCGCAGTGCTGACAGATCGTTGGCAAGGTTCACGGCCGCGGCGATAAAATCGGCCTGGCTGTCAGCCACCCAATGATCTAGCGCCATGCTGCGCAGGATGGAGGCGCCCTGACGCGCGCCCAGCCAGCGTCCGCTGTGGCTGATCACTGGCACGCCCATCCACAACGCATCCAGCAGGCTCAGCCCGCCGTTGCCGGGAAAGCTGTCCAGCACGATATCCACCTGCTGGAACCAAGCCAGCCAGTCAGCGTAGGTGGAGGGGGGAGCAAACGTCACCCGCTCTGCATCCACGCCATGGCCCTGCAATACGGCCAGGATATCAGTACGCTGCGGCCAATCCAGGCTGACCTCACCGATAAAGTACAGCCGTGACAAGGGCGTAGCCGCCACAATTGCTGCCCAGGCGTGCAGGCTGTCGGTGTTCATGCGCAGGCCACGGGCCGTCACACCAAAGGTTACCCAGCCATATGTTGCTGCTGGCGATGGCTGCGGCATGGGGGCGTGCAGCGGCGGATCCCAGCTCCATTGGCCGCCGTCCAGCGTCCAGATGGCTTCTTCGTAGTAGGCTTCATCAGCCAGCGGCACGGCCACCCGGTCGGTCAGCAATGCGTCAAACACGCCGCCAGCGCTGCCCCAGCTGCCCAGCCAGCCCACTTGCAGCGGAGCCAGCCGTCTGGCGTAGCGTTCCAGCAGGGCGTATTGGCCTTCAAACGGTTGCATACCGCCGGTGTCAATCAGCACATCAATCTGGTTGGCCGTGCAGGCGATTGCCAGTTGGTCTAGATCCAGTGACTGGCAATGGATATGCGCTGGCAGACCCGACAGGTTCCGCGAGGTAAACACAAATACCTCAACCTGCGCCGGGTCATGGCTTGCCAGTACCCTTTGTAGCAGCCGTTCATGCTGTTGTCCGGCTACATATGCAATGCGAAAGCGACTGGCGCGCGCGCGCGGGCGGCGCGTGCCCCACGCCGGAGAAAGCCCGTTGTGTAGTTTCAGCTGGCGAAAGGCGTGGCGGGCGGTCCAGGCTAGTTGCTCGGGGGTTGTATACGTCGACAGCGAATCTACGTATAGTCCAGCCAGCGTTAGCCATGGCTGATCGGGGAATGACTCGCGGGCCAATTGAGCCAGTTGGCTAAGATAGACGTGGCCATGGCGGGTCACAGCATTGTTCAGCGCCTTCTGACAGGTCAACCGCCATAATGAATGCGGCAGCATCGCGCACAGTGGGCGGGCAGCGTCCACTCCCAGCCCGCGCAAGCGTACCAGCAAATCGGCCACTTCGACCAGCCGGTCGGGATTAGCCAAAAGGCGGCGGCAGAAGGCCAGCGCGTCGACATGCCATTGTGCTTGCTTGAGCGCTTGACCACCCTCAATCAGAAGCCGTGCTTGGGTCAGTTGGGCTTGCGTAGACAGCGGGCCCAGCGCCTGTAGGGCGGCGATGCTGGTCAGCCCGGCGACAAACTGACCTGCACGCAAGCGCACTTCGGCCAGTTCTAGTAGTACTACTGGGTTGTCCGGGGTCAGATCCTGCGCACGCAGAAACGCCAGTTCGGCATGGGCCAACCGCTGGCGGGAAATCATAATCCAGCCCAGCTGACGCAGGCTGTCCAGCCGGTCGGGGGCTAGTTGCAGTGCGATTTCAATCGCTTCTTCGGCTTCGTGTAGCCTTTGCTGTTGATAGCGCACTTGCGATAGTGCGCGCCAAGCTTCGGCATCTTGCGGCGTCTGGGCTACCGCCCGCTCAGCGCAGCGCGCTGCCAGTGCGCAGTCGCCAGCCATCGCATGCACAAACGCCGCCTGAATCTGAGTGCTGATATCGTCAGGCCTACGGGCCAGCAGCTGGTTGGTGATATGAACTGCCGCCGGATGGTCGTTCTGTGCCAGCGCCACCCAAGCCAGCAGACGCATGGCTTCGATATTGTCCGGATCAAGGCGCAGGGCGCGCTGTAGCGCCCGCCGCGCTAACATCGGGCGGTTGCACTGCTGATGCGCAATCGCCAGCAAACGCCAGCGTTCGCTGTGCCTAGGCATGGTTCGAAGCCAGTACAGCAGCAAACGGCGAGCCTCGTTGGCTTGGCGCATGTCCAGCAAAACCTGGGCCATTAACGTTTGCGCTGGCTGGGCGTCGGGTTGGTGGTGCAGCACTTGTTGTAGCAGCCATTGCGCATCGCCTGGACGACCAGCGCGCGCCTGAATCTGGGCGCGGCGGAACAGCGCATCGCTCTGACTCAGGTCGCGCCGCTGCACTTGGTCAAAACAGGGGTCGGCAGCCAGCCAGTCACCGGAGTCTTGCAAGAAAACGCCCAGCAAGTGCCAGCTGGAAACCCGTTCTGGGTCGCGCTCGGTCAATTGTCGGGCAATGGCAATGGCGGCCAGCCGGTCACCGCGCTGCCATCGCAGGTGCGCCAGCGTGGTTAGCAGGCCTGGGTCACCCGGGAAGCTACGCAGGCCGTGCTCCAGAGTGGCGTCGGCTTGTGCGCTTTGCCCCTGTAGCATCTGGCATTCAGCCAGTTGCAGATGCAGTTGACATTGCTCGGGGGCGTTAGTTGGATAGGCAGCAAGGGCTTGCTGGTAATGTTCTGTAGCGGCGGCGTACTCCCGGGTTTGTTGCAGCAACCAGCCGGTTTGCAGCAGACGCGGCGCACTGCGCTGTGCTGCCAGCGCATGGTAGGCCCAGTACAGCGCTTCCTCTAGCGCACCATGGTCGTACAGGGCCCAGGCCAGCGTGAACGCTGCCTCATCCAGGGCCGGATCGAGAGTACAGGCCCAACGCAACAAATCGATGGCGAATTCAGTGCGGCCCAACTGGCGCTCCGCCAATCCTGCATACCAGTGCAGCGTGGCCGATTGTGGCCACTGCTGGGTTGCTGGCCACAGAACCGTATGGGCAGCCTCATACTGACCGACATGCAGTAAGAAATAACCCAGTGCCGTAACAGCTGGCACATGCCCCGGATCGCTGGCGTACGCTTCTTGTGCTAGTTCTAGAGCGCTGGCTGTATCACCGACTGCGCTGTGTTGCCAGGCTTTTGCCAGCAAGGCGTCGAGAGATGGCAATTTGTGCATGGTCAACGTTGGGTGGAAACCGACAACGGACGTTCGCAAACAACGGTAAACAGCATCACCTCACGGCCTTCCGACGGTTGGCCTTGAGTGTGGACCGTGACACGGGGATTGCCAAAGCCCAAAATACCCAGTGCTGAGATAAAGAATTGCGGGGTGAAATGCCACCAAGTATGTACTTGTTTCAAACCCTGGTGAGGCAGTAGCATGCATACTGGCCCATCGCCGAGTGTGGGGTTCCACACTTCAGTGATGATCATGGTTCGTTCGGTTCGTCGGGCCACGCTTTCCAGTAAGTCAAACGGGCGGCGGGAATGTAGCAGCACCGATGCCAACAGACCCACATCAAACTGCCCAGCTTCTGTCGGAATATTGTACGGATCAGTTTCAAGCAGTCTGACCCGCGATTTCTTTTCGTGGTGAACATACCAGAACGAGTTGCGTACCTGCTGAATTTCGGCGGTAAATTCACGCCGCCAACTAACAAAGTCGTAACCCTCAAATGGTACTGTATCCCATAAATATGATAGTGGCGGTTCTACGCAAGTAACGCTAGCGCCTTGGCTTTCCATGTGAAATGATAAAAAGCCGCTGGCTGGCCCCACTTCCAATACTGAAATATTATTAAGATCAATGCCGCCCAAATATTGTTCCGCATGGTCGCGTAAATCCCATTGACCGATTATCTCTCCTTCTGCAAGATCAAAAGAATGATAGAAAATGCAGTCTTTGCGTGAAGGTCGAGTATATTCCGTAAATAACGGTTTTTTGTGCGCTGGAGCAGGCATCAGTAGCAATCCTTGTAAGAAAATATAGGTGGTTTCAGCCAGCTCAGTGCGGTGCACTTGTGGCGGCATGCAGCGCCAGTTCGGTTAGTAGCCTTCCTACCACCAGCGGAGTGGACGCGACATGGCGCATACCGCGTTGACGGGCGGGTTGACGGTATTCAGATGCAGCGTCGTATAGTCGACGCAGTGCTTGTGCCCACTCGGCAATCGGCGCGTGTGGATCAATGGTCATGCCGCTCTCACCTATTAGCGCAGGCAGTGCGCCTCGGTGACTGGCCAGCACCGGCAAGCCATTGAGTTGTGCTTCGACCACTGTGCGACCAAAGGCTTCTTCCCAAATCGATGGCATCAGCAGCACTTTAGCTTGGGCATACGCCTCGCGCATGTCACGTGTGGGGGCGCACCAGTGGATATTGCTCAGCGCCTGCGCCCGATGAAGACAGTGCTGACGCCAGGCCGGAGCCAGATGCCAGCTTTCGTAGACCAGAAATGGGAGTTCTGGACAGGCTGCAGCCAATGCAAAAAGGATTTCCACCCCTTTGATTGGCGTTGGATTAACAAAAAGCACCCGCTCTCCAGTGTGTTCTACTAGATAGCGCTCGGGGTCAACAATTGGCGGAATTACACAGCAGTCGATACCGCTCAACACCCGCCAGCGCTGGGCGGTAAAGTCGGAATTGGCAAAATAACGCAGCGATGGGTCAGGAGTCAGTGTGCCAGCTAACTGATGGGTTTCTACATTGTGCAGATAAACTGCGGTGGGCAAACCAGTAGCCAAGCTGGCGATAACCATCGGCAGTAGACTGGTTCCGGTTTGCACTACGATCACATCAGGGCTCCAGCCAGCCGCGGTCTCGGCCAATGCGTGCTCTGGATAGCACGCGCGTATCACTGCGTAGCCCAACTGGCTATCTCGTATCAGTGGCGCTGTGCTGTCGTTGGACTGACCGCACAACACGGCAGCATTACCACCTATTGACTGAATTGCCAGACACAGGTCATGGGTAGTCGTTTGTAAGCCGCCGTGAATATCAGGCAGATGGGGGTAGTTGGACACAAAAAGAACACGCATGCTCGCCTACTTGGCCTGAAAAAACCTCGTCAGCGGGGTGTCCGCCCGCCGGTGGTTAGGATTGAACTGTGCTGGAGTTACTGTTGAGCAGATTGTTTAGCACCAGGGTGGGGTTGGCTTGCTGTGTACTGTCGGTACCAAAGCGCACACGGTCTGGTGCCAGTTGCTGCTCGGGCAGGTTAGGACTGCTGGGACGGTCGCTAAAGCTGACCAACGGTTGCGGCGGTGTGGGTGGAACAGGCGGCTGATCTGGGCGGGCTTCGGTGCGCTCCAGCTGGGCGAGTTGATTGGTTAGCTGCTGAGGATCAATCCGAGTGGGTGACGATGGGCCGCCGTTATGAGTGGACACCGAAAAACCTGGCCGGGTAACCGTTTGCGAGCCGATGTCATTACTTACCCGCATTTGCTGACCAAACAGGAAAGTGGACTGAGTGAAATTACCAGAAACTGACACCAAAGTGATGCCGCCGAGCACTTCCACCGTGGTGTCTGGCGTAGTGATGACCGCTGCGTTATTTTTGCTGATATGACCACCGACAATTCGCAATGAACCTCTGCTCAACCCTATACGAATCTGCCCCTGCCGATTATCAGCATCGTAGCTGAATTCGTCGATGACCAATTCTGAGTCAGGCCCTAGCGTCAGCGCTGATTGATCTAAGAACAGTACATGCAGCGGCCCTTCTCCGTGAGTTTTTAGACGCATACCTGAGGTGACGCCACTACCCACATGTAGGGTATCGCTATTATCAATGGATGCGCTACTCGGGTTCAGTGCTGTGACTATTCCCACAGGGGGGGGGACGTCAGCAGCCTGTGCAATACCGACAGGAAAAACGGTGCTGGTCAGAGCAGCAGCAAACCACCAGTCACGGTAAGAAGGGGGGCTCACAGCATCCCCCAGAAGCAATCAGAAGTAATTTTATTGAAGTAAATAAACATGATATTCCATCAGAAATTATAAGCCACTGCACCCATTAGTGATGTATTTCTAGATTGATAATTTGGCAGATTGGAAATAACATTTACATGTTCCAATTGCATCACCACAGACCAGTTGTTGGAGATCGGTATTGATAGGCTGGCACCTACTCGCCAATCATTATCCTTTCGCAGCACTTCAGTGGTAATGTCCGGATTCGCCATATCGTAATTACGTTTTCCGACCCCAGCCCACAACGAGCTACTCCAATAAGCACCAGTTATACTAGGAAGTGGACTGAGATAACTGGTGGCATAAGTCAATCGTAGTTCTTGACTGTTGTAATCATAGTAAGCACGACCGGTCTGATGATGACGCAAGCCCAGCTCGATACTGATCAAGTGACCTGGAGCTATTTCCCGATTAAACTGTAGGCGAAGATTGTTGTTTGAACCACTAAGTTGCTCGGCGGCAGGTACGTCGACACGGTTGGCGTAGTGATGGCTACGGTATTCATAGGTAACGCTGGCAAGTGTTTTTTCATTAATCTGGTAATCTGCGTTCAGCCCAAGTCCACGGCTGTTGAGGTAGTTATGTTTTTGCGCTGCCAGCCCGGCAAGAACTAGGTAGGGACGTACCTGAAGGCTTGGCAAAGCGATCGCCGCTGGCTTGAAGCGCACCCCGGTAGCCAACTCAACCCATGCCAGATCGTAAGGATCTTCCTGATTAGGACGCAGTTGTCTACCGCTGGACGACTGGTAATCAGTGATCTGCCCTACCAGCGAACTCGTCAGCACAGCCTCGTTCTGCCACCCCAAGTCGTAGCGGTGATCCAGTCGGGTGGTGAGTTGTATATCAGTGTCGGATCTTGGCTTGAATCCCTCAGCAAGTGACGTCAGGTGTCCAGCAGCGTACACTTGAGCAGCGTCACTGCGCGCGCTGGGGTTGCTTTGCCTGCGCACTCCAAGCATTACCACTCCACTCAGTTGTGAGGGCTGATTCCGAGCAGTGACGTCACGCAACAAAGTTTGTGCCATCATGCGCTGCTCGTTGGCCAGTCGAGTGTCGTCCAACGCTTGACGCAACAGTGCTTCTGACATCTGGTATGAGCCCAGTCGGTAGTACAGCACCGCCAGTTCCAGTCGGATCGTCGGTGGTGGATCGGTGTTCAGCAGCAGACGCTCTAGTGCTGCCACACCTCCCTCGTAATTACCGACGGCAACCAAAAGCCGGGCATATTGAAGACCAGTTTCCTGATTAGTCGGAGTTTTCAACACCTGACGAAAAGCATCATCCACCTGGCGATCGAGAGCCAGAACGCCCGGCGCATCCTGCGCAATAGCCATACTGCTGGCACACAACAGCACTCCACCCTTGGCCCAAGGCCTCAGCAGAAAACGCAGTTTATTTGGCAAATAGCCCATATTAGGACTTACGCAGCCACCATGGACACCGACGGGCTACGCAGCTCCTGCCGCAAGTAGTCGGAAAGCATTTCTTTCTTGAGTTTGTAGATACTCTTTCCAACTTTTCTGGAAATGGCTGTCAATCGAATCCAGACCAAGACAGCGCATGCAATATGATTTCGTTGAATTCTCGACTTTCTCGCCTGGCACTTCTCAACACCCGTCAATTGCTTGAGTTCTCGGTGAAACTGCTCAATCTTCCAGCGCAAGGCACACACATTTTGCGTCCCTCGCGTCGAGTCTTGAGCCAAGTCGTTCGTCACGACCCAATCCGTGCGGTTGGAAGAAACCTCTACCCGGAATAATTTCACTTTATAGTCTTTTGGGAATTCCTTGATTTTTATCGACTTGCCAAAATCGTTTTCAAATACACGCCATTCCAAACTATCGACACGACGATAGCGCAGCACCCCACCGCTATCATCGACTTGACGATTGGCCTTTATGGGGCAGTAAAAAATCTTCCCCAGTGAGTCGATGAGCAGCATCAGATCCTTGG
>ERZ724525.1974-NODE-1974-length-11934-cov-4.742655_pt1 | contig 11934 bp, 12 predicted proteins | sample MGYA00376058_ERZ724525 | MGnify/ENA primary metagenome ERZ724525 (study PRJEB28724, sample SAMN07190888) | wastewater metagenome | isolation source: influent of sewage treatment plant in Hong Hong | place: USA: Christiansburg, Virginia | collected 2016-03-01 ... | reverse complement strand
AGCCAAGGTTAGTAATGATAAAGAAAATAATTTTCTCATAATTAAAATTTAGTTAGTTTTAAGTTTAAATATTTATTTCAAAATTAACATTAATTATGAAATAAACAATTTTTTTAACAAAAATATTATGTATGCATAATAAATCTTAGATGAATTTTTCAACTTCGTAATAAAATGCTTTTGGATTTTCCGCATGTAGCCAATGTCCAGCATTAGGAATGGTAACAATTTTAGCTTCTGGAAAATGGTAATAAATGGTTTCGAAATCAGCATCTAAAATATAATCTGACTTGTCTCCACGAAGAAACAAAGTCGCTTTATTAAAATGATTATCTATTGGAAGTGCGGCACCAATTTCTGTTATTTTATCATTAAAAACTTTCAAATTGAATCGGAAACCTAATTGTCCTGGTTCTACCCAATATAAATTTTTAAGTAAGAATTGTTTCGTGCCAAAATCGGAAATATATTCTGAAATAATTTCATCAACTTCTGCTCTACTTGGTTGTTTTGAAAAGTCGACAGCATTTAAAGCTGCTAATATACTTTGATGATGTGGCGCATAATATTTGGGGCCGATATCAGCAACAATTAGTTTTTCAGTTAGTTCAGGATAAAGTGTTGCGAACAACATTGCAATTTTTCCACCCATAGAATGTCCTAAAATAGTAATGTTTTTCAATTTATGAAAATCAACATACGCTTTCACATCTTCCGTCATTGCTTCATAATTGAATTCGTTGGAATGAAAACTTTTTCCGTGATTTCGCATATCTAACAAATGCATTTGAAAACCTAGTTCAGCAAATTGCAAACCCAATGTTTTCCAATTGTCTGACATTCCTAAAAATCCGTGAATAATTAAAAAAGGCTTACCTTCTCCTTCTATTTTTGAGTATAACATATTATTAAGTCTCTATTTTTTTGCCACGAAGAAACTAAGTCGCAAAAATTATTATTTTACATAATTTTATTTTTACTTCAATTTTCTTAAATACATATTCACTACATTTTCAAAACCTAAATACAAAGATTCTGAAACTAAAGCATGGCCTATGGAAACTTCTAATAAATTCGGGATATGATCTTTAAAAAATTTGATATTATCTAAACTTAAATCGTGACCAGCATTAATTCCTAAATCTAATTCGTTCGCTCTGATTGCCGCTTTTACAAAAGGCTCAATAGCTTTTTCATTTCCTAAACCATATTGATGGGCAAAAACTTCGGTGTATAATTCAATTCGGTCTGTCCCTGTTTCTTTAGCGCCTTCAATCATAGCTTCAATTGGATCTACAAAAATGGAAACTCTAATATTATTACGTTTAAATTCTTGAACTACTTCTTTTAAATAGTCTTTATATTTAAGAGTGTCCCAACCTGCATTTGAAGTTATTGCACCAATAGCATCTGGCACTAAAGTCACTTGGTCTGGCTTACATTCTAAAACTAAATCGATAAAATTATGTTGCGGATTTCCTTCAATATTATATTCAGTGTACACTACATTTTTTAAATCTCGTGCATCTTGATATGTAATATGTCGTTCATCTGGACGCGGATGAATCGTAATTCCGTTCGCACCAAACTTTTGAATATCTTTTGCAACTTGCAATAAATCAGGAACATTACCACCACGAGCATTTCTTAAGGTCGCAATTTTATTAATATTAACAGATAACTTTGTCATAATTGTATTTAATTTGCACAAAATTACAAACAAAAAATAGACTATTTTGTATTTTTTACTTAATTTGCAATAGTTTTGAACTACTATTTATGGATAAAATTACAGATTTTTTAAACAACGAATTTAAACCTTTACATGTCAACGATACTGTTGCTGATGCGGAAAATTTGTTTTTAGATTTTAATTATTCACATTTTCCGATTTTAGAACAAGATATATATATAGGATCAATTGCGAAAGACGATACCGAAATACTTCCTACTTCAAATCTTATAAATGAGCATAAATTTAATTTACACCGTTTTTTTGTAAGAAGTAATATGAATTGGTTTGATGTTTTTGAAGAATTTTCTAAAAACCACACCAATATTTTACCTGTATTAGACGAAAAAAATCAGTATATTGGTTTTTATGAATTAGATGATGTATTACATTTTTTAAACGAAACCACTTTTGTAAAAGAAGATGGCGGCATTATTGTCATAGAAAAAGAAACGGAAGATTTTACTTTTAGTCAAATTTGTCAAATTGTAGAGAGTAATGGCTCAAAAGTTTTAGGGGTATTTGTTTCTAATACTACTCCTACTTTAACACAAATTACACTAAAAATATCGCAAAATAATTTTAACGAAATCATACAAACATTCCGAAGATATAATTACACTATTTTATCCGAACACCAGGAAGACTCGTACTTAGCCGGCTTAAAAGAACGTTCGGATTATTTAGACAAATATTTAAATATTTAAAAGTATCTACAGATGAAATCACCAATAAAAACAAGTTTGCACAAGCAAACACAAATAAATAAAAAGGTGATACCATAGACCTCTAAAAAATAAATTCTACATATATGAAAATAGCCGTATTTGGTCAGTATTATCAGAACAACACGCATTCCATTGTGGAAAAAGTGGTGGCATTTTTAGAACAAAAAAATATCGAAATTTGTTTTTACAGCGTCTTTTATGATAAATTAATTGAAAATAACGTAAACTTAGAACCCTATAAAACATTTAATTCACACGAATGCTTAAAAGATAATTTTGATTATTTAATTAGTATTGGTGGCGACGGAACTATTTTACGCGCGGCTACTTTTGTTAGAGATTCAAACCTTCCAATTATTGGTATTAATGCCGGAAGATTAGGGTTTTTAGCAACAATACAAGAAGAAAATATTGAAAATTTATTGAATAGAGTTTTAGTTAACGATTTTTCCATTTCGAAAAGAACTTTGGTGAGTTTAAATTCCAATCCAGCTAATCCAGATATAGAAGATATTAATTTCGCACTAAATGAAATTACGGTTTCCCGAAAAGATACCACTTCCATGATTACGATTGAAACCTATATTAATAACGAATATTTGAATTCCTATTGGGCAGATGGCTTAATTATTTCTACACCAACTGGTTCTACTGGATATTCTTTAAGTTGTGGTGGACCTGTAATTATGCCAACCTCAAATTGTTTTGTAATTACTCCAATTGCACCACATAATTTAACAGCCAGACCCTTAATCATTCCAGACGATTCAGAACTTACCATTAGAATAAAAGGAAGAGAAGAACAATATTTAGTTTCTTTAGATTCCAGAATCACTTCTGTATCCAATGAAACTACTCTTACTATTAAAAAATCTGATTTTTTCATTTCAATTATAGAATTTCCAGAAGAAGGTTTCTTAAGAACCATCAGAAAAAAATTACTTTGGGGAGAAGATAAAAGAAACTAACAATTAGATTTAAATTCTAATAAAACTCAAAAATGGTTTGATAAAAACCAAACTACATGGAGTACATAATCTTAACAACACACGATTTTTCATTTTTTTACGTTATTAAAGCAAAGTAATCATCAAAAAAACTTGGTTTAAGATGGTTAGTACCTCAATATTATTATATTTGCAAACTATTTAAAAAATGAAAAGATTTTTATTAAATATTATCGGATTTTTATGCTGCATAACTTCGTTCGGACAAATACACGAAATTGGAGTTTTTGTAGGCGGAAGTAATTACATTGGAGACGTTGGAAAAACAGACTATTTTTCACCAGATGATTTAGCTATTGGTGTATTATATAAATGGAATAGAAGTACGAGACATTCTTGGAGATTTTCCTATACACAAACATCAATTACAGCAAAAGATGTGGAAAGTAACGCACCAAATAGAAATTTAAGAGGCTATGAAATAAAAAATAATATCAAAGAATTGTCGGCAGGTTTAGAATTTAATTTTTTAGATTTTGATTTGCATCAATCTGATTTTGTTATTTCACCTTATGTATATTCAGGACTTTCGGCGTTTCTTTACAATGAAACGTATGTTTTGAACAATGAAAGCAACGTTGATTATCAAGATTATTCATTTGCAATTCCAATGGTAGTTGGGGTAAAAGCAAAAATATCAAGTCATTTAGTTTTAGGTTTAGAAACGGGAGCTAGATACACATTTACAGATAATTTAGATGGAAGTAATCCTGAAAATACAAATTTCGAAACTTTAAAATTTGGAAATTTAAATAATAAAGATTGGTATGTTTTTACAGGATTTACATTAACATACACATTTGGGAAAAACCCTTGTTTTTGCGCAACAAAATAAAATGGAAAAAGAAATAGATACAAATAATTTACCAAAACACTTAGCTATCATTATGGATGGCAATGGTCGTTGGGCAAAAAAACAAGGAATGTTACGCGTTTTTGGTCATGAAAAAGGTACCAAATCTGTAAAGCAAACCGTTGAAAATTGTGCCAAATTAGGTATTGAATTTTTAACACTTTATGCTTTTTCAACAGAAAACTGGAACAGACCAAAAATTGAAGTCGACACATTAATGAAATTATTAATTAGTGCGTTAAAAAAAGAATTGAAGACTTTACAAGACAACAACATAAAATTAAACGCCATAGGTAACATTGACAGTTTACCATCTGGCGTAAAAAAAGAATTACAAGAAGTAATAAATAAAACAGTAAGCAATACTCGAATGACATTAACTTTAGCTTTAAGTTATGGCGCTAGAGATGAAATCATAAATGCTGTTAAAATAATTTCTGAAAAAGTTAAAAATAATATAATTTCAACAGATGCTATTGATGAATCAATTATTAATCAGCATCTTTACACGCAGAACATGCCAGATGTGGACTTAGTAATAAGAACAAGTGGCGAACACAGAATAAGTAATTTTCTATTATGGCAAATTGCGTATGCTGAATTTTATTTTACAGATGTGCTTTGGCCAGACTTCAATAAAGAAGAACTGCATAAAGCGTTAATAAGTTATCAAAAAAGAGAAAGAAGATTTGGAAAAACTAGCGAACAAATTAGATAAATTGACAATGTTTAAAAACAGAATACTATTTTTATTTGCCTTATTATTTATAGGAAATACAATAAATGCCCAAGAAGCAGCTTTAGAAAAAGGTAAAGAATATACTCTTGCAGGTGTTGAAGTTTCAGGAAAAGTTTCCTTTAACGAACAAACAGTAATTACTTTTACAGGCCTTGAAATAGGAAGTAAAATTAGGGTTCCTGGTGAAGAAATCAGTTTAGCAATTACCAAACTTTGGAAACTTGGCTTGTTTAATGACGTAAATTTTTATGTGAAAAAAATTGAAGGAGATGCTATTTTTCTTGAATTAGAATTATTCGAATTACCAAAACTTAACGAAGTTAAAGTTAAAGGTGTAAAAAAAGGAAAAAAAGAAGATATCATTAAAGAAACCGAACTAACTAAAGGTAAAGTTGTTAATGATAACTTAATGACAAATACCAAAAACTATATTGAAAATAAATTTAAAAAAGACGGCTATTTCAATACTAAAGTAACTGTAAATACATTAGCTGACTCTACAAACACAAAAGTAGATATGGTTGTTTTTATAGATAAAGGTAAAAAAGTTAAAATTAACAAAATCAATTTTGTTGGTAACGAACAATTTACGGACAAAAAACTAAAAAAATCTTTTAAAAACACAAAAGAAAAGAAAATTTATAGACTTTTTAAATCTTCCAAATTCGTTAAAGATAAATACAAAGAAGATTTAACAACTTTAATAACAAAATATAAAGAAAGAGGACATCGAGATGCCAGAATTGTATCTGAAAGCGTAGTTTACAACAAAGAAAAAAACAAAATAGATATTGATATTAATCTAGAGGAAGGTAGAAAATACTACTTTGGAGACATCAGATTTTTAGGAAATACCGTTTATTCCGACCAAATATTAAATTCATTATTAGGAATTAAAAAAGGGGAAATTTATAACGGTGTATTACTTCAAAAAAGAATTGCTGATAATTCTGCACCAGACAGCGAAGATATTGCGAATTTATACCAAAACAATGGTTATTTATGGTCAAGCATTAATCCTGTAGAGGTAAAAACAGCTAACGATACTATTGATTTTGAAATTAGAGTTACGGAAGGTCCTGTAGCCTATTTTAATAACATTACCGTAAAAGGAAATGACAAAACAAATGACAAAGTAATTTATCGTGAATTAAGAACCAGACCAGGTGAAAAATGGAATAAAGAACTTGTGATTCGTTCTGTTCGTGAACTAGGTCAATTAGGCTTCTTTGATGCAGAAGCAATCAGACCTGAACCCGTAAACATGGATCCAGCTGCTGGAACAGTTGATTTAGATTGGACAGTTGTGGAAAAAGGATCTAGCCAAGTTGAATTACAAGGAGGTTATGGCGCCGGAGGCTTCGTTGGAACTTTAGGTTTGTCTTTTAACAATTTCTCTTTAAAAAACATTTTCAATAGAAAAGCATACCAACCTTTACCAATGGGTGATGGACAAAAAATGGCATTACGTTTGCAGGCTAGTCAAAGTTTTCAAGTGTATAGTTTATCATTTACTGAGCCTTGGTTAGGGGGTAAAAAACCTATTAGTTTCTTTACATCAATTTCTCATAGTAAGCAATTTTTATATGATTATACTTCAGGAAATGTAACAAGAAACAAAAGTTTCAACATATCAACTTTAACAGTTGGATATGGAAAAAGACTTAAAGTTCCAGATGATTATTTCCAATTGTCAAATTCTGTTTCATTCTCATATTACGATTTAAACAACTATAATACGGGATTATTTACATTTGGTAATGGTGCGGCAAGAAACTTGGCTTTCAATACTTCATTAACTCGTGATAGTAAAGGTTTAGATCCTGTTTTCCCAGATAGAGGTTCCAATTTCTCAGTTTCTGCTAAGTTTACATTGCCTTATTCGCTGTTTAATGGTGTAGATTATGCTGGCTTAAAAGACAAACAAGAATATAAATTAATATACAACACAAGTTTAGGATTAAATGTTCAAGCTGATCAAAATAACCTATACCCAATTAATGGTGATTACTTGGTTCAAGTTTCAAATTCTCCTGTAACTTACGAAAGAGCAAATGGTTACGAAGGTGCAGTAGCCGATCAATCTAAAATTGACCAAGAAAGATTTAAATGGTTAGAATTTTATAAAATTAAATTTAGTGGAGATTGGTATACTAAAGTGTATAAAAAATTCGTTTTACGTACTAGAGGTGAATTTGGTTTCTTAGGCGCCTACAATCAAGATAGAGGAATTGTACCTTTCGAAAGATTTTATGTTGGTGGAGACGGTTTAGCTAACTACTCATTAGATGGTAGAGAAGTAATTCAATTACGTGGATATCCAAATAATTCCTTATCTTCGTCTAATGGAGGAACTATTTACAACAAATACTCAATGGAATTAAGATATCCAATCACCATGAAACAAACAGCAAAAATTTACGCAATGAGTTTCTTAGAAGCGGGTTCTGCATTTGATAGTTTTAAGAAATTTGATCCATTTAAAATGCAACGTTCTGCTGGATTTGGATTAAGAGTATTTATGCCAGCATTCGGATTATTAGGTATTGATTTTGCTCATGGTTTCGACCCTGTTCCTGGTGCAACAGTAAAAAGCGGATGGCAAACTCACTTTATCATTGGACAACAATTTTAAACTTTGGCACGATAGTTGAATTTAACACTTTAAGTTTATGAAAAAATATTTTGTTTTACTTTTTAGTTTTGTTTTATTTGTAGCGCAGGCTCAAAAAACAACGAAAATTGGCTATATTGATATGGAATATATTTTGGAAAAAGTTCCAGAATATGCCGAAGCTAAAAACCAATTAGAGCAAAAAGCAAATACTTGGAAACAAGAAATTGAAACCAAGAAAAATGAAATCAAAAAACTTAAAGACGCATTAGCATCAGAAAAAGTATTGTTAACTAAAGAATTAATTAACGATAAAGAAGAAGAAATTAATGTTCTTGAAAAAGAAATGCTAGATTATCAACAAAAACGATTTGGACCACAAGGCGACTTAATGATTCAAAAATCGGCACTAGTAAAACCAATTCAAGATCAAGTTTTTAATATTGTTCAAGATATTGCAGTACAAAGAAAATACGATTTCATTTTCGACAAATCATCAGATTTAACCATGCTTTTTACAGCAGAACGATTTGATATTAGCGATTTTGTTTTAAAAGCATTAGAAAGAGCAGGAAAAAAAATAGAATTATCTAAAAAACAACAAAAAATTCAGGATGCAAAAGAGGTTAGAGAATTTGATACCACAGAAAATCCTGAAATATTAGAGAAAGAGAAAAAAGTACAAGCCACAAAAGACGAAAGAGAAAAAAAATTACAAGAGCGTAAAGATGCTGCAGCAGCAAAGAAAAAAGAAGCTGATGACAAAAGAGCTGAACTTTTAAAAACTAGAGCTGAAGCACGTCAGAAATTATTAGACGAGCAAAAAGCTAAAAGAGACGCTCTATTAAACAAAAAAAACGAAAACAAAACTGAAAATAATAATAACCCAGAACCAAAAAAAGATTAAATAACCCTTATTAAATTAAATTAAAATGAAACAATTAAAGACCCTATTTATTGCAATAGTAATGTTTTTTGGAGCACAAGTAGCAAGTGCTCAAACTAAAGTTGGACATATTGATGTAAGTGCTTTAATGACTACAATGCCAGCAATGAAAGCAGCAGAAGCTCAATTAAATAAATTGAGAGAAGGTTACGATACAGAATACAAAAAATTGGTAACTGAATACCAAACTAAAGCAGCTCAATATCAAAAAGAAGCAGAAACTGCTGGAGATGTTTTAAATCAAACACGTTCTCAAGAAATGCAAGATATGGGAACTAGAATTCAAAAATATCAAGATGATGCATCAAAATCATTACAAGACAAATCTGTAGAATTACAAAAACCATTAATGGAAAAAGCACAAGCAGCTATACAAAAAGTAGCACGTGCCAAAGGTGTTCAATACGTTTTAGACTCAACTGTTGGTAGCGGAGTTTTATTAGCGGATGGAATTGATTTATTAGCAGATGTTAAAAAAGAATTAGGTTTCTAATAACTCACCAAAAAAATACAATAACTGCTCCTTCTTATTTTTAGATTGAGCAGTTTTTTTTTACATTTGTTTTATGAGTAATAAAAAACCAATAGGACTTTTCGATTCTGGCGTAGGAGGCACTTCTATTTGGAAGGAAGTTCACGCACTTTTACCAAATGAGAGTACCATTTATTTAGCTGACAGCAAAAACGCACCTTACGGACAAAAAACTCAAGAAGAAATAATAGAGTTAAGTAAAAAAAATACCGAGTTTCTTTTAGAAAACAATTGCAAACTAATCATTGTAGCCTGTAACACGGCAACTACAAATGCCATAAAAGTATTAAGAGCTACTTATGACATTCCTTTTATTGGTATAGAACCCGCCATAAAACCAGCTGCATTACATTCAAAAACACAAAAAATAGGAATTTTAGCTACTCAAGGTACTCTTAATAGTGAACTCTTTCATCAAACTGTAGCTTTATATTCTGACGTAAAAGTTGTGGAACAAATTGGTTTTGATTTAGTAACACTAATTGAAAATGGCGAAATGCATTCTAAAAGAATGACCCAACTTTTAAATGATTATTTACTACCAATGGTTGCTCAAGATATTGATTATTTAGTTTTAGGTTGTACCCATTACCCATACTTAATTCCACAAATAAAAAAAATTATCCCAAAACACATTAAAATTATTGATTCCGGCGAAGCAGTAGCAAAACAAACCAAGCACATACTGGAAATTAACAATCTGTTTAACAACACAAAAGATGCAAAACAAACGTTTTACATCAACAATCCACCAGAAGTAATGCAAGAATTAATTGGTGACAAATTCAAAGTGATTTATAAAGATTTTTAGAAGCACACAATACTTTTTTCATAACAAAAATAGTCGTGTCTTCCACTATATCTTTTTGTTTTGTCGCTTTTTAAATAAAGCAACAAAACAAAAAGGATGCCGCTACAACCACGGCTAAAATTCATATAAACGTGTTTTTAGTCCTCTTTGAACCAACTTGAATACATAACGTAGTTATTAGAAATACGATCAATCTCGCCAGCAAAATCACTTGTATTTAGTTCTTTTACTTTCTTTGCAGGAATACCAGCATAAATAAAACCGCTTTCTACATGTGTGTTTTGAGTAACAACACTTCCTGCACCAATTATTGAATTACTTTCTACCACACAACCATCCATGATAATTGCGCCCATTCCAACTAAAACATTGTCATGAATCGTACAACCATGCACAATCGCATTATGTCCAATTGAAACGTTATTTCCAATTATAGTAGGGTGTTTCAAATATGTACAATGGATAACTGCACCATCCTGAATATTTACCTTATTTCCAATAGAAATAAAGTTCACATCACCTCTAACTACAGCATTAAACCAAACGCTACATTTTTCTCCAAAAGAAACATCTCCAACAATAGTAGCATTTTCAGCAATATAACAATCTACTGGAATGGCTGGTTTTTTACCTCTAACTTCTTTAATAATCATAACAAAATAATTTAAAAAAAATCCCGAATAAATCGGGATTAAATTGTTTTTAGTTTGAAACTGCAGGACAGTTACAATCAAATGCTTTTGGTTTACAAAATAAATTTAAACCAATAGTTATTTGATGATATCCAGCATTATCAAATTTAACATCTCCTAACACTTGATTATACGAATAACCAAACATAAATTGCTTATAATTCAATCCCACAAAAGGAGTTACATATTGTAATTTTTGGTTATCAACAACATCTCCATTTAAATATTCAGCGCCATCAAAACTTCTTCTATATGAAAGTCCTCCCCAAAGTTTACCAAAATCCATAGCTTTATAAACTTTTGCATTTAAATCGATTGATTTTTCACCAGTTTGTTCAGTAACTTGTAACAAAAAAGAAGGTTCAATAGAAACATTTTCTTCATCTCCAAAATTAGCTCCAACACTCCATAAATATTTTCTTAAGTTATCAGATTCAATACCAAGAGAATAAATTTCTCTTCTTTGATTTGCAATAAAATTCTTAACCGTTACATGAGTAAAAAAATCCATATAATGATAAGAAGCACCAATATCTATATTGAAATAAGAATCTTTTTGTGTAACTCCTCCAACAACAACAGGGTCAAATGTTAAAAATTTAGTTTCATCTAACCTACTTTGAATAAAAGCTGTACTTAATCCAAAAGAAAGCATGTTTAAATCTGCTTTAGAACGAGAAAACAATATGTGATGTGCGTATGATAATTTAGCACCTGTTTGTGAATGATATCCATTTTTATCGTTAAACGCAATAATACCCATACCAGATTTTCCGTCTTCATCTAAAGCCGTGTTAAAACTCATTGTTTGTAGCGCAGGAGCATCTTCTTGACCGAACCATTGTTGTCTTCCGGTAACTCTAAGTTTAGCACAATTTGATGCACCAGCCATTGAAGGATGTATTAAATAATAATTATCGGTTAGATAATCTGTATAAACCGCTATTCCTTCTTGTGAAAATGCCGATTGAAAAAAAATAATTAAGTTAAGTAGTAATAAATTTCTTAGTTTCATAATATTCTGATATTATCTTTTTAACGAAAAATGTGCTTTAAATTGTTTCTGTTGATTGTTTTCTACATAATCAATTGTAAACCAATAATCCGTAGAAGGTATATTTTGACCGTTATATTTACCATCCCAACCATCTCCTAAAGGATCTATTTGTTTAATCAATTTCCCATATCGGTCAAATATATAAATTTTTGCGTTATGTTTTGCCTCTAATCCAACAATTTTCCAATAATCGTGAATACCATCTCCATTCGGAGTGAAATAT